>ERZ1643246.586-NODE-586-length-45660-cov-6.587436_pt1 | contig 45660 bp, 41 predicted proteins | sample MGYA00579265_ERZ1643246 | MGnify/ENA primary metagenome ERZ1643246 (study PRJEB29033, sample SAMEA4952261) | chicken gut metagenome | biome: Broiler Chicken; feature: Gastrointestinal Tract; material: Caecum | place: Ireland | collected 2018 | study: Broiler... | reverse complement strand
TAAACCCCTGTGGAATTTAACTCTGCACTGGAATTTAAAATTTCAAGTTAGCAATTTTTTTCACATGTTTTTACAGCAGCCATCCAAAGGGATGACAGAGGGAAACGCCGCGCCATTCCAGCCCCCTCGGCGTCCCCCCCTGTTCTTTCATTTTTTACTGGATGGAAACAACCTTATAGTCCTTATCTTCCACCGCCTTCTTTAACACATCGTCCGCTACGTCCTCCGTCAGGGTCACCACAGCAGTTCCCTTTTCGTGGCTTACTTCTGCCTCCGCAACACCGGACAGAGCCTCCAGCGCCTTCTTCACGGTTGCCTCACAGTGTCCGCACATCATTCCTTCAATATTCATTGTCTTTGTCATGGTTAAAACCTCCTTTTTTGCTCTCGCTTTTCTCTTTTTATCTCTGCCGGCATCGTAAAGCCGGAAGAAATTCAATCTCAGTGCATTGCTGACCACACAGAAGCTGGACAGGCTCATGGCTGCGGCTCCAAACATAGGATTTAATTTCCAGCCAAAGAGGCCGATATAAAGCCCGGCTGCCAGCGGAATTCCAATCACATTGTAGAAAAATGCCCAGAACAGGTTCTCATGGATGTTGCGCAGGGTGGCCCGGCTCAACCGGATGGCCGCAGGCACATCGCTGAGACGGCTTTTCATCAGCACAATGTCCGCCGCATCAATTGCCACATCCGTGCCGGCGCCAATGGCGATTCCGATATCCGCCCGGGTCAGAGCCGGCGCATCGTTGATGCCGTCTCCTACCATAGCCACTTTTCCTTTTTCCTTCAGGGAGCGGATAACGCTCTCCTTCCCATCCGGAAGTACACCCGCAATCACCTGATCCACTCCCGCCTGACGGCCGATGGCCCTTGCCGTGCGCTCATTATCTCCCGTCAGCATCACAACCTGAATGCCCATATTCTGAAGCTGGCGCACCGCCTCCGGGCTGTCTTCCTTAATCACATCCGCCACCGCGATAATGCCAAGCATCTGGTCATCCCGGCTGAAGAACAGAGGAGTCTTGCCTTCCTCCGCCAGGGTTTTCGCCTTTGCCTCCAGATCAGCCGGAATTCCCCGGATAAACTTGCTGTTGCCGCCTTTCAGAACCGCTCCGTCCAGAACAGCGGTGAGTCCGTTTCCGGGAAGGGCCTGGAAGTCCGTCACCTCTTTAGCAGGGACCGACTCCTCTTTTGCCTTTTCCAGGATCGCCCGTGCCAGAGGATGCTCGCTCTTCTGTTCCAGGGCATAGGCCAGACTCAAAAGCTCTTCCCCGCTCACTCCATCCGCCGGCAGAATATCCGTCACCCTGGGCTCTCCGCTGGTAATCGTACCCGTCTTATCCAGGGCCACGATCTCCGTCTTTCCGGCCTCCTCCAGGGAAACCGCCGTCTTAAACAGGATTCCGTTTTTCGCTCCAAGTCCATTTCCCACCATAATCGCCACCGGGGTAGCCAGGCCCAGGGCACAGGGGCAGCTGATGACCAGGACGGAAATTCCCCTGGCAAGAGCAAAACCGAAAGTTTCCCCTGCCAGCAGCCATCCCAGGGTAGTCACAATGGCAATGGTAATCACTGCCGGCACGAAAACGCCGGATACCCGGTCCGCCACCTTTGCGATGGGCGCCTTGGTAGCTGCCGCATCGCTGACCATCTGGATAATCTGGGACAGAGTGGTATCTTCCCCTACTCTGGTAGCCTGGCAGCGGATAAAGCCGGACTGATTGAGGGTCGCAGCGGAAACCGGGTCCCCGGCCGCCTTATCCACCGGGATGCTCTCTCCCGTCAGGGCCGACTCGTTCACCGCGCTGCTGCCCTCCAGCACCACACCGTCCACCGGGATATTTTCCCCGGGGCGGACCACAAAGATATCTCCCTTGTTCACCTGGTCAATGGGAACCTCTGTCTCAGTCCCATTTTTAACAACCACAGCAGTCTTGGGCGCCAGCTTCATCAGCCCCTTTAAGGCATCCGTAGTCCTTCCCTTGGACCTGGCCTCCAGCATCTTTCCTACCGTGATCAGCGTCAGAATCATGGCCGCCGATTCAAAGTAGAATTCATGCATATAGGTCATCACGCCGGCCATGTCGCCCTTTACCTGAGCATCTGTCATGGCAAAGAGGGCATAGACGCTCCACACAAAGGAAGCGCCGGACCCCAGAGCCACCAGGGTGTCCATGTTGGGGGAGCGATGCCAGAGACTCTTGAAACCGCTGATGAAAAACTTCTGGTTGATCACCATAATGATTCCCGTCAGGAGCAGCTGCAGGATCCCCACCGCCACATGGTTTTGTGCAAAGAATGCGGGAACCGGCCATCCCCACATCATGTGGCCCATGGAAAAATACATGAGTACGATCAAAAATCCCAGGGAGGCAAAAAGCCTTCTCTTTAAAACAGGTGTTTCATGGTCTTTTAAAGCTTCCTCAGCCTCCGCCAGACTGGCAGAAGCGGCCTGGCGGTTACCCTCTTCTTTGGCGCCTTTCAGGGAAGCGCCGTATCCGGCCTCCTCCACCGCCGCGATGATATCCGAAGGGGCTGCCGTTCCTTCCACGCCCATGGAGTTGGTCAAAAGGCTTACGGAGCAGGAGGATACCCCCGGCACCTTGGACACTGCCTTCTCCACACGGGCGCTGCAGGCCGCGCAGCTCATTCCCGTTACCGTATATTGTTCCATACTTCATAACCTCCTTAACGCATCAGCTTCTGAAGGGTCGTCACTAATTCATCGATGGTTTCATCCTTCCCGTTGCGGATGTCCTCCGCCACGCAGGTCCGGATGTGGTTGGCCAGCAGCACCTTATTAAAGCTGCAGAGAGCTGCATTCACAGCGGCCACCTGGGTCAGAATATCGGTGCAGTAGGCGTCCCGCTCTACCATCCCCTTGATCCCCCGGATCTGCCCCTCAATGCGGTTTAAACGGTGAATCAGATCTTTATACTCCTTCTCGCTTCTTTCCTTTGTTTTATGACAATTACAGACCTTTTCTTCCTGCGCCATGCATCTGACCTGCCTTTCTATCACACTACTGTTTCCAGCTGAGTGTTTCCTTATGTTGGAATGTTTTGCTTTTATTTACGCTACGGTCATATTATATACCCCTATAGGGTATATGTCAAGGGTGTTGAGAAAAAAGATCAAAAAAACTGCCGGAACCCAGGATATTCCCGGATTCCGGCAGTCCTTTTTCTAAGATATGGCTTTTTCCTCCTCCTCAATTTCCGCCAGGCGTTCTTTAATCCACGCCAGCTCGTTCTCCATGCAGTTCAACTTGATTTTCAGGATTTCAATCTCCCTGTCCTGCTCAGACAATTCTTCAATATTCGGACAATAAAGCTTGAGCGTATCCATAAGCGCCTGCTGAACGTCCCGACTCTCCATACCTCTCCCTCCTCATTAACAAAACTCGGGCTGAACAAACTACCGGCCAGTTGCACCTATTATACCTGTTTTCTGCTTTCCTGTCTACATAAGGAATCCGCCGCCTTTCGGATGTCCCAAAAGGCGGCGGCATCACAACACCTTATTTAAGCGGAAATACCGTCATAATCCACAGCACCGATACAACACAGCACATCAGCGACAGCGGCCAGGAAATCTTTATCATGGTTTTCTGGTCATATCCGCCGTATCCCATAATATAGGGAATCGCAGAGGTGGCGCTGGGCGTCATGTAAGCGGACAGACAGGCTGCCTGGATCAGAATCATCAGCCCGATGGGATTGCTTCCGGTAGCGGCACAGGTCGCAATGGCAATCGGATGATAAATCAGCATGGTTCCCCGGTTGGACATAAACTGAGTCTGGATAAACGGAACAATAAAGAAAATCAATCCCACAATATAGGAATTTCCGTTCACCGCATTCACCAGCCTGCCAATGTGTCCTCCAATAAATTCTCCGGCTCCTGTAGAACTTAAAGCATTAGAAATGCCATTGGAGCCTACAATCAACATCAGCATGCCGATCGGAAGTGCCTTTCCTGCCTCCTTGGGCTTCAGCACGCCAAAGAAAATCATTGCCAATGCTCCCATAATGGTACACTGCCAGCTTTCCAGCCCCAACTGGCCAGAAAACATCAGAGCTGCGGCCGTCAGCACAAATGCCAGAAGTCCGGCCGTATTCTGCAGATTGGTAAGCGGTCTGTTCTCAGCCCCCTTCTTCATCGTATAGTCCACCTCTACCACTGGTTCAGTGGGTGAAAGCCGGGGTGCAATAAATACGCAGAATATAAATGCCACAAACAGCATGGGGAATCGTCCCAGCATTCCGTCCGTCATCTGTACTACATAATCCGTATAGCCATAATTGCTCAGATATCCGTTCAGCTCGGCCGCCACTGTAGCCCCCTGGCCGATGGGAAGAATGCAGCAGGTAATAACAGCTGCAGCACCCACACCAAACATTACCTTGCTGGGCTTAACCCCTAATGCCTCCGCCGACGACCTCAGCATAGGGGCCACAATCCCGAATACAACCGCAGGGCTTTGAATCATCTGGCTTAAAAGAATACTAATCAGCACATAGCCTGCCATTGTCCGGGTCAGGCTGCCTTTTGCCGCCCTGGCGATTGCGTCCGTGATTGTCCTGCAATATTTGGTCCGGTTAAACCCCTCCGCCACAATACACATGGCACCAATCATGATCACATTGTCATCGCTAAAGCAGGACAATGCCTGCTCAGCCGTCAGACAGCCGGTTAAAGTAAAGGCGATCAGGGCTGTAATTCCAAAAGTTCCCAGACTAAATTTTCCACTGCAGTAGCCCAGTACCGTCAGTACAAATATAATAAGACAAATCGTCAGCTGGCTCATCTGTATTCCCCCTTACCAAAGTCTGAAAAATATGTTTTCAGTGCAGTAAAAAACAATGCTTCCCCTTCAAGATACCCCTCTGTCCTCCGGACCAGAAATCCATGTCTGGCCCCTTTGATTTTCTTCACTGTCACCGTTACCCCTGCCTGTGCCAGCTTCCCGGCAAACTTCAGAGCCTCCTGACACAGTGTATCATGCTCCGCTGCCATGATGGTAAATGGAGGCAGGCCTGTCAGCTCTTCATTCGAGGCAAAAATCGGCGATGCGAAAATTTCCTTTCTCCGTTCCGGAGCAACGTACCAGTCATTGTACAATCTGGCATTTTTCAAGCGCTCCGGCTCCTGGTCAGCCCCGGGCTTTTCCCCCGCATCCGTATCCAGATCATAAGGCGGATAGCAGCTGACCGCTCCCAACGGCATGTCTTTTCCCGCCTCCCTCATCATAAAAAGAATCGCCGTGATCATATTCGCTCCGGCGCTCTCTCCTGAAAGAACGATTCGACTGGGGTCTCCCCCAAAATCGCCGGCATGTTCCTGAAAATAGCAGACTAAATCATATCCTTCCTCAACTGCATAGGGATATTGGTATTCAGGAGCAATCTTATAATCCACGTCCACCACTAAACACTGCCCGTTGACTGCCAGAATTCTGGAAAACCCAAAATCTCTCCCCCTGTATCCCTTGACAAACCCTCCTCCATGGAAATTGATCAGCACCGGCAGCTTTTCCTGCTCCGCAAAAGGCCGATAGATATAAGCGGTTACCTTCCCGTGCCGGGTGGGAAATTCCTCCTTTTCCTGACTCTGTACCGGATATTGGTCCAGAAGCGCCTGGTCTACCTCCTGTCCCACTGCCTGGCTGCGAACCCGTTCCAACTCGTTCATTGTGTCCCCTCCTCGTATTGTTGTAAAACCATCTTACCTTGTTTTTTCCTGCATGTAAAATTAACAAATATTTGGAAACATAAATATTTTTTATGTAAGCTGTCACGAAAAAAGGCTAAAATTGCCGCAAAAAAGCGTCCTGACAACGAAAATACTCATCATCAGAACGCTTTTCTCTTTACCGATCTTTATAAAATTTTCTGATATAATGGATCAGGGTACGGACCTCCTCGCGCCGCCACCCTTCTTTGGTCCATGCGAGATAAACCGGAACCAAAGGCTCCTCCCTCAGAGGCTTTCCCACAATTCCACTGTAATTTCGCACCACACCTTCCGGGAAATATCCGGCAGCTACATTCGCCTGGATCATGCTCAGAGCCATACTAATCTGCTCATAGCGCTGGACCACCACCGGCTCTACCCCATAAGGTTCAAAGAGCCGCTCGATCACCTTCATCTTATTGTGGTCATTTAAAGTGGACACCATCTTTTCGTGGAGAACCATCGGGACCTCCAACTCCTCTTCCTTTGCCAGGGGATGTTCCTCAGACACACAGTACCACATTCCCATCCTGCACAGTTCTGCTGTCTGAAATTCTTCCAGTTCGTTTTCCTCCTGGCGCGGCACGATCATTACATCCAGTTTGCCGTCCCTCAATTTGGAGATCAGCTCCTCCGATGCCCCAAACTGCACCACGATATTCAGCTCCGGGTGGTGCTCCAGGCCAAAAGGAAAATACTCCTGGTAAATGCTGGCGCCACAGGCTTTTGTCAGACCGAGGCGCACATACCGCCTCTGCTCTGCCATAAAGCGCATCTGATTTTCAAAGTCATTTACCCTGTGGAGCAGAGCAGAGGCTTCCCGGTAAAATGTCATTCCCTCATCCGTCAGGGCCATCCCCTTGCTCCTGCGGTTCAGCAGCCGGATCTGAAATTCCTGCTCCAGCTCCCGTATGGCTGTACTGACCGCAGGCTGGGTCACAAACATTTTTTCCGCCGCTTTCGTAATGCTGGCCAGTTCACAGGCCGTACAGAAATACTTCAGCTGAAGAAACGTCATAGGAACACCCCCTGCCCGTTTTCTTTTTATTTACCCTACAAACTTCGACCAGTATCCCGCCGCAAACAGCACAATCATCACCACCGGCAGCACGTAGGTCACATAAACTCTGGCCCAGGCCGGGAATTTGATGCCTGTTCCTTCATTTGCCTCCGCCATGAACTTCTTAAAGCCCCATCCGTAGCGGCTGGTGCAGAACAGCAGATAGATCAGGCTTCCAATGGGAAGCAGGGTGTTGCTGGTAAGGAAATCCTCCAGGTCCATGATGGTACTCCCCTCCCCGAAGGGCGCGATGCCGCTGAGTACGTTGAAGCCCAGCACACAGGGAATGGAGAGAACGATCACCACCACAATGTTCACCCAGGCCGCCTTCTTGATGGAGCAGCCCGTCAGGTCCGTGGCAAAGGAAATCATGTTCTGGAATACGGCGATTACCGTAGAGTAGGCTGCAAAGGTCATAAAGATGAAGAACAGCGCTCCCCAGAACCGGCCCAGAGGCATATGGTTAAACACATTGGGCAGGGTGATGAATACCAGGGACGGACCGGAGGTGGACTCGATCCCGTAGGCGGAGCAGGCCGGGAAGATGATCAGTCCCGACATAAAAGCCACGCAGGTATCCAGAATCAGCACATTGATGGCCTCTCCCGTCAATCTCCGCTCTTTGCCGATATAGCTTCCGAAAATCGCCAGGGCGCCGATGCCGATGCTCAGGGTAAAGAAGGACTGACCCATGGCCGCATAGAGGGATTCGCCCAAACCTGCTTCCGTCATTTTTCCAAAATCCGGCTTCAGGTAGAATTTTAATCCCTCTGAGCCGCCTTTCAGCATCACGGAGTTCACCGCCAGCACGATGAGGAGCAGGAACAGACAAATCATCATGACCTTGGTAATCCGCTCCACTCCATCCTGGAGTCCCATCATGCAGATGGCAAAACAGATGACCACGGTAATGATCATAAAAATCATCATCAGTCCGGGCTGGCCCATGAGAGCATTGAACTCATCTCCCACTGCCGCCGCATCCAAGCCCACAAAGTCACCCTTGGCCATCTTAAAGAAATACAGAAGCATCCATCCGGCCACTGTGGTGTAGAACATCATCAGGATATAGTTTCCGGCGATGGCGATGATCTTTACCAGATGCCATTTGGTTCCCTTGGGCTCCAGCACATCAAAGGACAGGGCCGCGCTCTTGCGGCTTGCTCTTCCCACCGCAAACTCCATCACCACGATGGGAAGCCCAAGAGCCAGCAGAAACAGAATGTAGACCAGCACAAAGGCCGCTCCTCCGTAAGCCCCTACGATATAGGGGAACCGCCATACATTTCCAAGGCCGATGGCGCAGCCTGCTGAGATCAGGATAAATCCCAATCTGGATGAAAATTTCTCCCTTTCCATGTCACAAAACCTCTCATTCTCTTTTTATTCTTTATAAATCGAACAGGGACAGCTGATTGGACTGGGGCAGATCCTTTAAAAGTCCCAAATCCGCCATCAGCGAACAGATGGTACCGTTGACCTTGGTGCGGTTGCTGAAATCCTCCCTGGACAGGAAGGGTCCGTCCTTCACCGCATCCACCACAGCCTCCGCGGCCTTCTCCCCCAGGCCGTCGATGCTGCTCAAAGAAGGCATCAGCTTTCCATCTATGATCTGAAAATCCCTGGCCTTAGCCTTATAAATGTCTATAGGCACAAAGTCAAAGCCCCTGGCGTACATTTCCTGGACGATCCGCATATCCCTCAGAGTATCCTGCTCCTTCTTGGACAGGGAGTCGGAACGCTTCTTATAGTCCGCCAGATAATACTCCAGCTTGTCTCTTCCCTGGCACATGATCTCGTAAGAAAAGGCGCTGGCCCGGATGCTGAAGAAGGCCGCGTAGTATGCCAGGGGATAGAAAATCTTGCAGTAGGCGATGCGCCATGCCATCATAACGTAGGCCGCCGCGTGGGCCTTTGGGAACATGTACTTAATCTTTTTACAGGACCATATGTACCAGTCCGGCACCCCGTGGGCCTCCATCTCCGTCACCCATTCCGGCTTGAGCCCCTTACCCTTTCGCACGCTCTCCATGATGGTGAAGGACAGTCCCTCGTCCAGCCCCTTGGAGATCAGATAGATCATAATGTCATCACGGGTACAGATGGCCGTCTGAATGGTAGCCTTTCCCTCCTGGATCAGGGTCTGGGCATTTCCCAGCCACACATCCGTTCCGTGAGCCAGTCCGGCGATTCGGACCAGGTCGGAAAAATATTTGGGCTTGGTATCAAGGAGCATCTGCATGGCGAAATCCGTCCCGAACTCCGGCACTCCCAGGGCCCCTAAAGGGCAGCCTCCGATATCCTCCGGCTTAATTCCCAATGCCTCCGTGTTCTGGAACAGGCTCATGACCTCTTTGCTGTCCAGGGGGATATCCTTAACGGGGTCAATGCCCGTCAGATCCTGGAGCATGCGGATCATGGTGGGATCATCGTGTCCCAGTATGTCCAGCTTCAACAGGTTGTGGTCAATGGAGTGATAATCAAAATGGGTGGTAATGGTGGAGGTGGTCATATCGTTGGCCGGATGCTGCACCGGTGTAAAGGAATAGATCTCCTCTCCCAAAGGCAGCACGATGATGCCTCCCGGATGCTGGCCGGTGGTACGGCGCACGCCCACGCATCCCTGAACGATCCGGTTGATCTCACAGTTTCGCTTCCGGCTGCCCCTCTCCTCGTAGTATTTCTTTACATATCCGAACGCCGTCTTGTCCGCCAGGGTACCGATGGTCCCCGCCCGGAAGGTCTGCCCCTTGCCGAAGATAACCTCCGTGTAGTCGTGAGCCTTACTCTGGTACTCTCCGGAAAAGTTCAGGTCGATATCCGGCTCCTTGTCTCCCTTAAATCCCAGGAAAGTCTCAAAGGGAATGTCAAAGCCGTCTTTCTCCAGAAGCGTGCCGCAGACAGGGCATTTTTTATCAGGCATATCGCAGCCTGCCATGCCGGAAAAGGCCTTCACCTCCGGGGAATCAAAATCGTAGTAGCGGCACTTGGGACAGTGATAATGGGGGCTCAGCGGATTCACCTCCGTAATGCCCGCCATAGTGGCCACGAAGGAGGAGCCTACGGAACCTCTGGAGCCTACCAGATAGCCGTCCTCATTGGACTTCCACACCAGCTTTTGGGCAATGATGTACATTACCGCGAATCCATTGGTAATAATGGAGTGAAGCTCCCGCTCCAGCCGGTCCACAACGATTTGAGGAAGCTCCTCCCCATACATCTCGTGGGCCCGGTCGTAACAGATTTTCGTCAGGGTCTTATCGGAGTCCGGGATCACCGGAGGACACTTATCCGGCCGCACCGGAGCGATCTTCTCGCACATGTCCGCCACCTTCCGGGTATTGGTCACCACCACCTCGTAGGCTTTATCCGGCCCCAGATACTCAAATTCCTTTAACATTTCTTCCGTAGTCCGAAGGAAGAGAGGCGCCTGCTCGTCTGCATCCTTGAACCCCTGTCCAGCCATAATGATCCGGCGGTAAATCTCGTCCTGCGGGTCCAGGAAATGCACATCGCAGGTAGCACAGACCAGCTTGCCGAACTGTCCTCCCAGCTCCACAATTTTCCGGTTTAAATCTCTCAGCTCCTCCTCCGTCTTCACCGTACTCTTCTCATCCCGCAGCATAAATGCATTGTTGCCGATCGGCTGGATCTCCAGATAGTCGTAAAACCTTACCAGCCTGGCGATTTCCGAGTCCGGAGCTCCCCGAAGCAGGGCCTGATACAGTTCCCCCGCCTCACAGGCAGAGCCGATGATGAGGCCTTCCCGGTACTGGTTCAGCACGCTTTTTGGGATTCTGGGCCGTCTTGCATAGTAGGTCAGATGGGACAGGCTCACCAGACGGTACAGGTTAATCCGTCCCACATCGTTCTTGGCCAGGATGATAACATGGTAGGTGGGAAGCTTCTTGATGGTCTCCTCATCCATGGACTTTAAGGCATTTAGCTGGTCCAGAGTCTCCACATCCCGCTCCCTGAACATTTTCACAAAAGCGGCAAAAATTTCCGCCGTGCATCCCGCATCGTCCACGGCGCGGTGATGGTTCTCCAGAGAAATGTTCAGAGCCTTGGCCACCGTATCCAGCTTGTACCGGTTCAGATTCGGCAAAAGCACTCTGGCCATGGCCACCGTATCCAGGACCGTAGGGGCAAAGTCCAGCCCCAGCTTTCTGGCATAATGGCCGATAAATCCCACATCGAAGGACGCATTGTGGGCCACAAGGACTGCATCCCCCACAAAGTCCAGAAACTGCGGCAGAATTACATCGATTTTTGGGTATGGAAGCACCATGGCATCGTTGATCCCCGTCAGCTTTTCGATATCAAAAGGAATGGGGACATCCGGGTTTACGAAGGTGGAAAACTTATCCGTAATCTTGCCGTCCTCCACCCTCACCGCTCCGATCTCGATGATCCGGTTCTTCTCCGGGCTGAATCCCGTGGTCTCAATGTCGAAAACCACATAGGTATCTGCAAAGCTCTGGTTTCTGGAGTTCTCTACCAGCTGCTTGGTATCATCCACCAGATACCCCTCCACTCCGTAGAGAACCTTAAAGGTATCCCCCTTATCCAGGGCATGGTTGGCATCCGGGAAAGCCTGAACGCAGCCATGGTCCGTCACCGCGATGGCGGACATGCCCCATTTCTTGGCCCGCTTGATGATATCCTTCACCTCGGAGACGCCGTCCATGTCGCTCATCTTGGTATGGCAGTGAAGCTCCACCCGCTTTTCCAGACTGTTGTCCATCCGCTTGGAGGTGAAATCCTCCGCCTTTTTGATCCCCACAATGGAGCCCAGGGTCAGCTCACCGTCAAAGCGGTCGATGGTGGTCACTCCCTTAATCCGGATAAAACTCCCTACCGGCAGGACCGCCTTTACCTCGTCAAACAGTTCCGGGCGCACAAACATCTTTACCGTTATGGTATCGGTAAAGTCCGTCACATCAAACGTGAGAATGAACTTTCCGCTGCGCAGCTCCCTGCTCTCGCTGGTCAGGATCTTGCCCCGCAGGGTTACTTCTCCCATCTCGCCCTCAATGGCCTCGATCGGGATGAAATCATCATCGAAGTCGCGGCCATAGAGCACATCCGGGTTGTCGGAGCGCTTCAGGGAATAGGATTTCTCCTCCCCAAAACGTCCGTTCTTTCCCCAGCCTTCCTTTTTCCGTCCCCGGCCTAACGTTCCCTCCTGGGCCTTGCCGCGGCTGATCCCTCCCTGGTCCTTCGGCTGCTTTTCTCCGGAGCCTGCGCCAGGCGCTCTGGTCCCCCCATTCTTCTTTTCTTCCGAGGGCGCCCCTTTTTCCGGGAAGGCCCCTTCCAGAACGGGTGCCTGGCTGTCCCAGGGAGCCGGTTCTGCTGCGGCAGAAGCGGAAGGCACAAATCCATCTGGTCCGCCGGCTCCTTCCAGCACAGGACCCCCGTGATTTCTCCAGTAGATCTGCCGGGCCTCCTCCTCCATCCGAAGCTGCAGTTTTTTCCGTATCTCCCCTCCCGTGGGCGGAACATAATGCCAGGTGATCTCCACCGGAAGGCCGCACCGCTCTCCGAATACTTTTTCCAGGACACGCTTCAGCTCCCCCACACGGTCCCGGTTCACCATGGTATCTTCGATGGTCATATCCATCTTGTCCTGGCCCTCAAAGGTAATGTCGGCCTTGCGGAACATGTTGTACTCCACGATGCTGTAGTTTTTCAGCTCCAGCAGAAGGCTGTCCTTGTAAAGCTCCAGAAGCTTCTTGGGGGTATACTGATCCGACAGACGGTATTTTTCCTGGATCTTGACCGTCAGCTGCTTATCCGGGAAGAGCTGGTCCTTGATCCCCCGCTCCAGATCATAGATATTGTGCTTGTGGATCAGCCGGGTGCTTTTTAAATAGATGCGGATGGAGCTTCTGTCCCTGGCTGCCGTGACGCGCTCCACCTGCACCATTTCCAAAAGCTCCTTTAAAGGCTCCGCTACATTCAATCCCGGAAATACATCAAAAAACCGTTTTTCCATGAAATCGCTTCCTATCTCTTACACAACCGTCCCCGCCGGCCCTTACTCTCCGGCCAGAGAAACCAGCTCCTGGCGCAAAGCCTCCAAAAGCTCTTCCTCCGGGACCTTGCGCAGAATCTCTCCTCTGCGAAACAGAAGTCCTTCCCCCATTCCGCCTGCAATGCCCAAATCCGCCTCCCTGGCCTCTCCGGGTCCGTTGACCACGCAGCCCATAACCGCCAGCTTCAAATCCAGCTGGTCAAATTCCGCTGCCAGCTTCTCTACCTTCCCCGCCAGACCGATGAGATCGATGCAGGTCCTGCCGCAGGTCGGGCAGGAAACCACCTCGATCCCCCCTTTCCGCAGTCCCAAAGTCTTCAAGATCAGCTTGGCGGATTTTACTTCCTCCACCGGGTCTCCGGTGAGGGATACCCGGATGGTATCGCCGATCCCCTGATTCAGGATCAGCCCCAGTCCGATGGCAGACTTAATATTGCCTGCCGTCACGGTACCCGCCTCCGTGATGCCCACATGGAGAGGATAGTCGGTCCGCTGAGCAATCAGTTCATGCGCCCTGACGCACATCATCACATCGGAGGACTTGATGCTGATGACCAGCTGGTCGTAGCCCATCTCCTCGATCAGAGCCACCTGGCCTAAGGCACTTTCCACCAGTCCTTCCGCCGTTACGCCCCCGTATTTTTCCAAAAGGGACTTTTCAAGAGAGCCGCTGTTGACCCCCACCCGGATGGGGATCTTCCGCTCCCTGGCACAGTCCACCACCGCCTTCACCCGCTCTTTTGAGCCGATATTTCCAGGGTTGATACGGATTTTATCTGCTCCGTTCTCCATGGCAGCAATAGCCAGACGGTAATCAAAATGGATATCCGCCACCAGCGGAATATGAATCTCTTTTTTTATCCGGGATAAAGCCGCCGCAGCCTCCCTGGTGGGGACCGCCACCCGGATAATGTCACAGCCGGCACGCTCCAGGGCGTGAATCTGCGCCACCGTATCCTCCACTGCTTCCGTTTTTGTATTGCACATGGACTGAATCAGGATGGGATTTCCTCCGCCGATCACCCGGTCTCCGATCCGCACCTGTCTGGTCTGTTCTCTTCTCATGTTCTCTCCCTTACGCTTATCAAAACAACTTTCTCACATCGTTAAATAACACAAAAATCATCAGGGCCATCAGCAGCATCATACCCGCCAGATGGACCATGCCTTCCTTTTCCCGGTCTATCGGCTTGCCCCGCACCGCCTCCAGCAGCAGGAATACCAGTCTCCCTCCATCCAGAGCCGGAATGGGCAGAAGATTCATAACGCCCAGGTTTGCGCTGAGCAGAATGCTCAGACTGACCAGGCTCAGCGCCACCGTAGCCAGACCATAAGGAGCTGCCTCCTCCACCGTGGAGTCAATAGCGGAAACGATTCCCACCGGTCCGCTCAGATCATCGATCGTCACCAGCCCCCGAAACATCATATAAAAAGTGTCAAATACGTACCGGATGCAGAATTCCACCTCATAGATCCCCTGTGCCATCAGGGTCAGCGGTGATTTTGCGGAATAGTAAGTTCCGTCAAAAAGCACCCCGATGCGGTACATACCTCTTTCCGGATCCCAGACCGGTTCCAGCAGGCTTGTATAGGAAGTCTTTTCTCCGTCCTCCCCTATGCGTTCACAGGTAACCTCTATGGCTTTTCCCGGATGGGTCAGGGTATACAGATTGATGTCCCGGTAGGCATGGACGGCACGGCCGTTAATTTTCGTTACCACATCCCCGGCCTGAATGCCCGCTTCCCTTGCAGGATATCCCTCCTCTGTATCCGCCACCAGCGCTTCGCTGTATCCGGTAAAGCCCACCAGGACCATGGCCAAAAGCCACGCTAAAAGGAAATTAAAGAAAGGCCCGGCAGCTACTACGGAAATCCTGGCCCAGACGGACTTATTCCCAAATGCATTGGAGGCCGCCTCCTCCTCATCCTCTCCCAGCATCATGCAGGAGCCTCCAAAAGGCAGCAGCTTGATGGAATACCTGGTTTCCCCTTTCCGAAAGCTGACCAGCCGCGGGCCCATTCCCAGAGAGAATTCCAGCACACCAATTCCGTTCCGTTTTGCCAGAAGAAAATGACCAAATTCATGGATCAGGATAATCAGTCCAAAAATCAGTACCGCTGCAATCAAACTCATGGATCTTTCTACTCTTCCTTTCATCCCGCAGGGGCTGCCTGCCATTTTCATATGCCGGCTCAGGCTCTGAACTGCCGGTTTATATAATCATATGTTTCCTGCTCGGTATTCAGAATGTCGTCCAGCTTTGGCTCTGCCATTCTCTGATGGTGATCCATTGCCTTCTCGATCAAATCCGTTATGGCAAGGTATGAAATCTCCCCCTTCAGGAACAGATGGACCGCCAGCTCATTGGCCGCATTAAAGACCGTAGGCACACTGCCTCCCTCCCGGCACGCCCTGAGGGCCAGGGCAAGTCCCCGGAAATTCTCCAGGTCCGGGGCTTCAAAGGTAATCTGCCCCATTTTCCAAAAATCCAACCGCTCTCCGGCAAGGAATCGGCGTTCCGGATAATAAAGCGCATACTGGATCGGCAGCCTCATATCCGGTGTCCCCAGCTGGGCCATCACTGCCCCATCCTCAAATTCCACCATAGAATGAATGATGCTCTGGGGCTGAACCACCACCTGGATCTGCTCCAGGTCCACATCAAACAGCCATCTGGCCTCCATCACCTCCAGGCCCTTGTTGACCATAGTGGAGGAGTCGATGGTGATCTTGCTTCCCATCGCCCAGTTGGGATGCTTTAAGGCATCCTCCGGCCTTACTCCTTCCATCTCCTTCCTGGTGCGTCCGCGGAAAGGTCCTCCGGAAGCTGTGAGAAGGATTTTGTGGATCCGGTTTCCTTCATTTCCCTGAAGGCACTGGAAGATAGCGGAATGTTCCGAATCGACCGGCAGGATCTGCACTCCCTTCTTTTTGGCCAGGGGCATGATCAGATGTCCCGCTGTCACCAGGGTTTCCTTATTTGCCAGGGCAATATCCTTGCCTGCCTCGATGGCCGCTATGGTAGGACGGATGCCGATCATTCCCACCACCGCTGTTACCAGGATCTCACAGTCCGTTCCGGCTGCCGCTTCCACCAGTCCTTCCATTCCGGAAAGGATCTTTACCGGAAGGTCCTTCGTCCGCTGTCTCAATTCTTCCGCCTTCTTCTCATCCCACAGGCAGGCAATTCCGGGAGAAAATTCCCGGATCTGCTTCTCCAGCAATTCCACATTGCTCCCCGCCGCCAGAGCGGTAACCTGAAGGTCTCCATTGGCCCGGACAATCTCCAGGGTCTGGGTGCCGATGGAGCCGGTAGAGCCGATTATGGCAATCTTTTTCATAACTCTCTCCTCTATTTTAAAAATGTCAGGGCAAAATAAATAGCCGGAGCTGTAAAGATCATGCTGTCAAACCGGTCCAGGATCCCTCCGTGTCCGGGGATCAGATGACCGTAATCCTTGATATTGTGGTTCCGCTTGATGGCGGAGGCCGCCAGATCCCCAATCTGGGAGATCACCGCCGCAATGGCGCAGGACAGCGTACAGGCGGCCGCAGGGTTATCAAATTCCGCCATATGTTCTCCCAACACAAGGCCAAAGACCAGTCCCAAAAGCGCCGCGCCGGCAACGCCTCCAATTGCCCCCTCAATGGATTTTTTCGGGCTCAGCACCGGTGCCAGCTTGTGCTTTCCAAGAAGCATCCCTGTGCAGTAGGCACAGGTATCACAGCCCCAGGAGCTGAGGAAAATCAGCCATACCACAAAAGCACCGTCATCCATCTCTCTGGTCTGATAGAGATAAGAGAGCATCACCGGAACATAGCAGACTCCGAAAAATGCCCCTGTAATCTCCTCCGTCTTGTAGGCAGGGAACGTAAACACATACACTGACATCAAAAGCATCAGGGAGGCAATGATCATCAGCGTAATATACTGCTGTCCCTCAAACCACAGAATCGCATAATAGGAAACAGCTGTCAGATATCCAATCCATGCCAGAGGCTTTCCGTCGATGCCAAACGCCCGGTAAAGCTCAAACAGGCCGATAAGAGAAATGGCCGCCGTTACCCCAAAGAGCAGCGCCCCTCCATTCCCCACAAATACAATTGCCAGCGCCACCAGTATGATCCCGCTGATCAGCCGAGTTGTAAACATGGTGCTCTCCTTTCATCCTTCCTGCCGTATTCCAGCCGATACTTTTCTATTTTACTCCGCCGAACCGCCGGTCTCTCTTATTGTACTGACGGATTGCTTTCTCCAGCTCCTCCTGGTTGAAATCCGGCCACAGGCAGTCTGTCACATAGATTTCCGTGTAAGCCAGCTGCCACAGCAGATAGTTGGACAGACGCAGCTCCCCGCTGGTGCGGATCAATAAATCCGGGTCCGGCATCCCCGCCGTATCCAGATAGGAGGCAAATGTACCCTCATCGATGGATTCCGGTGAAACCTTTCCATCCACGCAGTCCCGGGCCAGCTTCATGGCAGCCCTGCGTATTTCATCCCGGCCCCCGTAGTTGACCGCGATCACAAAGGTCAGACCCGTATTGTCCTTCGTCTCCCGCTCCAGACGGTTGATGCCGTCAATAATATCCTGAGCAAAGCGCCTTCTGTCCCCGATCATCTTGACCCGCACATTGTTGGCGGAAGCAATCTTCAGCAGCCGCACCATATAGTAGCGGAACAGCTGCATCAGCGCACCTACCTCCTCGGCCGAGCGCTTCCAGTTCTCCGTGGAAAAGCCGTAAACCGTCAGATAGCGGATCCCCATGCGGGCCGCGATCTCCACCGTTTTCTCCACCGTCACGCAGCCCTGCTTGTGTCCCATGGTTCTGGGCAGGCCCCGCTTTTTGGCCCAGCGTCCGTTGCCGTCCAGGATCAGGGCAACGTGCTCAGGGATCACCATATTTTGTTCCAATGCCATCTCACCTTTCCTCACTTTCCGTAAAAAGAGGGCAGGTGTTCCCTGCCCCTGCTTTGCACTATACGGTCATGATCTCCTTGGTTTTCACCTCAACCGCCTGGTCTACCTTCTCAATCATCTTGTCCGTCAGCTTCTGCATCTTGTTGGTCGCCAGCTCCAGATCGTCTTCTGACATATCTCCGCCCTTCTCCATCTTCTTGAATGCCTCGTTGGCATCCCGGCGGATATTGCGGATGGCCACCTTGGCCTGATCTCCTTTTTTCTTGACCTCCTTGGACAGCTCTTTTCTTCGGTCCTCTGTCAGTTCCGGAAATACCAGGCGGATCACGCTTCCATCGTTGGTTGGATTGATCCCAAGCTCGGAAGTAAGGATTGCTTTCTCTACTGCCTTTAAAAGGCTCTTATCCCAGGGCTGGATCACGATCATCCTGGCCTCGGGAACGGAAATATTTCCTACCTGCTGGATGGGCGTCGGGCTTCCATAATAGTCCACCTTAATCTTGTCCAGCACATGGGGATTGGCACGTCCTGCCCGGATGGTGCCGAATTCCTCCTTCAATACCTCCAGGGTCTTGTTCATCTTGTCCTCATATTTCTTTAATTCGTCCATATTGGTCCTCCTGTAGCTATGGCCCTGAGCCATAGGATTTTTCTGATATTATGCGGTCACGATGGTACCGTTGATTCTGCCCTGCATAGCATTTGCGATGCCGCCCGGCTCGTTCAGACTGAATACCGCCATGGGCATCTTGTGCTCCATGCACATAATGGAAGCAGTCAGATCCACCACTGCCAGCTGCTTGTCAATCACTTCCTGAATCGAAATCGTGTCGTACTTCTTTGCAGCCGGGTTCAGTTTGGGATCGCTGTCATAAACTCCGTCAATGGCCTTTGCCAAAAGGATGCAGTCCGCCTCCATCTCGATCGCACGCAGCGCAATCCCCGTATCGGTAGAAAAGTAGGGATGACCGGTGCCGCCGGCAAAAAAGACCACTCTGCCCTCCTGAAAGCTGGCGTTAGCCTTATCCTTGGAAAAAAGCTCTGTCATGGAACCGCATACAAAGGGGGTGAAGATCTCTGTCTTCATGCCTTCACTGCGGAATATCTCCGACACATAGATGCAGTTCATCACCGTGGCCAGCATGCCGATCTGATCTGCCTTGGTGCGGTCCATCGCCTGGCTGGTACGCCCTCTCCAGAAATTTCCGCCGCCGATGACAATGCCTACCTGGACGCCGGCATCCACCGACTCCTTTACCTGACGGGCCACTTCGCGGACCGTGTCCTCATCAAAGCCGGTGTGCTTCTCTCCTGCCAGAGCCTCCCCGCTTAATTTTAAGAATACTCGTTTTAAGTTCATATGTGGAAATCTCCCTTGCTGTGATTTCATTTCATTCAGGTGCGCCAAAGCACCTTTTGACGCCTTTCATCATTATATCATACTGGGTCTCGTTTGAAAAGAAGAAGTAGATTTATTTCTATCCGGCACTGTTTCCGCTGAAAACAGGCTGATACATCTCAATGCCGTTTTCATCAAACTCTTTCTTGATCTGACGGCGGATGTCGCTGCAGGCCGTAAAGTTGTCATCAATATTCTTCGTCCATACCGTACACTTTAAAACCGCTCCCGTAGGCCCCAGTTCTTTTACCGCCACGGTTACCTTGCTTCCCTTGGAAGTGTCCGTTCTCGTATCGATGACCAGAGGATGCTCCTGCACGATCCGGGTCATGATCCGGATCGCCTTTTCCAGGTCGCTCTTATAGCTGACCGGCACCTCCATATAATTTCCAATATAATCGTTGTTGTAGTTGCTGTTCTCCACAATGGCTTTATTTACCACGCTGTTTGGGATGATCATGCGGCTGTTGCAGTAGGTGCGGATCACCGTGTGGCGGACCGTCATATCCTCCACAATACCGGAAATCCCGAGGCTGCTGATGACCACCTTTTCCCCCAGATTAAAGGGCTTGGACCAGCTGAGCATAACACCGCTGATGACATCGGCCAGAACCTGCTGGGCGGCGAAACCGACTACTGCTACCAGCAGGGAAGAACTGGTCAGCAGGGTGGTGCTCAACGCCTTGGTGGTGGTAAACAGGCTGCTGAGCCAGATACAGGCGATGATGGTTAAGATCACCTTGGACATGCTCCGCAGGAATTTGATGTGAATCTGTTCGTTTCGTTTTAAGATGACCGTAAAAATCTTATTTAAAGCGACCATCCCCACAGACCATGAGCCAATGATCACTGCGATCCGTATTAAAAGAAGTTCCAAAAACATCCGTCCTTTTCTGTATAGATTCCATCCAAGTATACACTATTTCTTTTTAATTGACAATGAAGTGTTTCTGAAATTCCGGGAAATTTCCTGTAAATACGGCCCCGTATACCGCCGCAAAAAACGCCGGACCCGGCGTTTTCTGCCAGGTCCGGCGAACGTTTCCACCGCAGACAATGCTGCAGCTTCTCCATCTTTATGCTCCAAAATACTGTTCGATCTCCTTCATCCGCTCCGTCTGGTTTACATGGAAGGGGCAGCGTCTGTCGCAGTGACCGCACTGAATGCAGTCTCCTGCCTTCTTCTCCAGGTGGGCGTAATGATCTCCTGCCAGTTCGTCTCCAACCCGGGCCAGATCATAATACTTGTTGATCAGGCCCACATCCAATCCTCCCGGACAGGGCTGGCAGTGATTGCAGTACACGCAGATCCCCTCTGCCTCCTGGGGCGTAAACGTTCCAAGAATGGAATAATCCCGTTCCTCAGGGGAGGCATCAAAGAATCCCAGCAGGTCCTTTAAATCCTCCCTGTTCCTCACGCCGGGAAGGACCGTCACCACTGCCGGCTTGTCCAGCGCATACTGGATGCACTGATACCGAGTCAGCGCCTTTTTAAAAGGAGAAGTCTTCTCATCCAGAAGCTGACCGGCGCTGAAGGCCTTCATTACGGAGATCCCGACTCCCTCCTTCTCACATCTGCGGTAAAGCTCCATCCGCTCATCCACACTGCCGATGGCGTACTCTCCTTTCCGGTAATCATATCCCGGATTGATGGAGAACATCAGCATCTCGATGAGACCCAGGTCCAGGGCTTTCTGAACCGTCTGAGGCTAGTGGGAGGACATGCCGATGTGCCGGACCACCCCTTCCGCCTTCAGCTTCTTTATGTATTCCAGGATTCCGGAGGAGACCACTTTCTCCAAGTCCCCGATTTCATCGATACAGTGGATAAATCCGAAGTCAATGTAATCCGTTTTCAGATTCTTCATCTGCCAGTCGACGGAACGCTTGATCTGGTCCAGATCCAACGTCCATCCATAGGTTCCGGTGTGATAATCCGCGCCGAAATGGACCTGAAAATATACCTTGTCCCGGCAGCCCGCCACAGCATTTCCATAAGCCGGAAAGGGTGCGGCATCCGCTGCCGCCATATCAAAATAGTTTATGCCGTTTTCAATGGCAAGCTCCACAGTGGCCTGGGCTTCCTTTTCCCCGGCCTGTCCTAATGAGCTGTTTCCAAGTCCCAGAACGCTGATCGTCTCAGAGCCTTTCGGCAATTTACGATACTCCATCCTTTTTCTCCCTACTGATCTAATTTCGCATTAAAATCTGCCATCACCTCGGACACATGAATCTGCTGGGGACAGACCGCCTCACAGCTCCTGCAGCCGATGCAGGCGCCGGGGCGCTTATCCTCCGGCAGGGCAGACAGGGCCATCGGAGCGATAAACCCTCCCCCTGTTACCTGATGCTCATTGTAAAGAGCCAGAAGCCGGGGGATATCCAGCCCCTGCGGGCAGTGGCTGACGCAGTAATGGCAGGCTGTGCAGGGTACTCCTTTCTTCTTCACGATCTGGTCCGCCACATCCAGCAGTTCCTTCTTCTCCTGCTCGGTCAAAGGCTTTTCCTCCTGGAAGGTTTTGATGTTCTCCTTCAGCTGTTCCATATTGGACATGCCGGAAAGGACCATCGTCACCTGGGGGATGGACTGCAGGAAACGGAAGGCCCAGGCCGGAATGGTTTCATCCGGGCGCAAAGCTTTTAATTTCGCCTCATCCTCCGTTGAGAGTCTGACCAGACGTCCGCCTCTCAAGGGCTCCATCACCCATACGGGCAGATGATACTGCTTTAAAAGCTCCACCTTTCCTTTTGCATCCTGGAACTCCCAGTCCATATAGTTAAGCTGGATCTGGCAGAACTCCATCTCTTTTCCGTAAGCCTTTAGGAAACGCTCCATCACATCTATATTTCCATGGGCGGAAAAGCCCAGATGCCGGATTCTCCCTGCCTTTTTCTGCTTCATCAGGTAGTCGAATATCCCGTACTTTTCATCCAGGTAAGCATCGATATTCATCTCGCACACATTGTGGAACAGATAAAAATCAAAATATTCCACCTGGCATTTTTCCAGCTGTTTTTCAAAAATTTCCTCCACCTTGTCCATGTTGGCCAGATCGTAGCCCGGAAATTTCGTTGCCAGATAAAATTTCTCCCTGGGATAACGCTTCAGCGCCCGTCCCATCACCAGCTCCGACTGTCCGTTGTGGTATCCCCAGGCCGTATCATAATAGTTGATCCCCTGTGAAAAAGCGTAATCCACCATATCAAAAGCGGCCTGCTCATCGATCTTTCCATCGTCCCCGTCAATGACCGGCAGACGCATAGCTCCCATTCCCAGAGCGGAAAGCTTCAGATCCTGAAAATCTTTATAAACCATATGCGTTTCTCCTTTCTTCATTCCACTTGACAGGGACAGATTCTGTCTGTGCGGTCCCTGGCTGTTACATTCATTCTAAACCTTAAAGTTCACTTTAAGTCAAGCATTATTTTTCTGGACCATAAAAGGCAGCACTCAATTTGCAGCCGTTCAGGCATGGGGTATCTTCTTGCCCGGCACTTTACATCCTCCCCGATCTCATGTATTCTAAAAAGCAGAAAAGGAGGGATTCTCCATGAATGTAAAGGATTATGAGTATATTGTAGAAATCGCGCGCCAGAAAAGCCTGTCCGAGGCTGCCAACCGGCTGTGCATCACCCAGAGTGCCCTGACGAAATTTCTCCAGAGGGTGGAGGCACAGCTTGGCACGCCCCTCTTTCATCGGATCGGCAAGCGTTTTGTCCTGACCGCGATCGGGCAGATGTACGTGAACAAGGGTCTGGAGATCATGCGGCTGGACCAGGAGATGGAGGATGAGCTGGCAAAAATGCGGTCCGATGGAGCAGACGCCATCCGTCTGGGCTATTCCATGGGACAGACTTCCTTTATCATGGACCATCTGCTGCCCGCATTCTACAAGCGCCAGAGCGCCATGTCCGTCAGTTTAAAGGAGGACAGCTCCACCGGTCTGATCCGGGATGTGGAGGATGGCAAGCTGGATCTCTGTCTGGCCTACGCCAGGGAGGAAAAACCGGGACTGTCCTATTTTCCTCTGGCTTCCTCCGGAATGGCTCTGGCGGTCCCCAGACATTCCCCCCTTCTGCGAAAGGCCATTTCCCGCCCGGACTTTCCCCACCCGGTTTTAGAGGACCGCTCCTGGATGGATGAACCCTACATCCGTCTGGCCTCCTTTACCCAGTCCGGCCGAATCGCCCAGGAGTATTTCCGCCAGATCGGGCGCTACCCCAAAAGCAGGATTTACGTGGAAAATGTCCGCAGCGCCATGAGCGCCGTAGAAAACCGTTTGGGAAACTGCATCCTGGCCGAGCTGCCCCACGCCATCCATCAGGTAGAATATTTATCCCTCCCGGACCTGCAGGTACCCAGACAGCGGACCTGTCTGATCACCCGCAAAGGCAGTCAGCCTCAGGATGCCATGAAATTGCTGATACATCTGGCCCAAGCGCTTTATAAACAGCCCGAAAAGTCATGATCCGGCTTCGGCCTGCGGCAGGTTATCCCTGTAAATCTGCACAATTTTTTCATTTACTCCTATCTCTTTTGTCAATTCTGTCTAAAGCAGAGCGTTTTTCCTTGTGAAATTCGTTCTGCTTTATTCCTTTTTGTAATCATTTTGCGAAATAGATTCATTTGAGCAATGATTTTTCTTCTGCTATACTCCAGCTAGATTGAACAAAGGTTCACGGAAAGGAGCGATTTTATGAACAAGAACTACCTGCCCGGCGCCAGTTCGGAGGCCCTGAAGATCCGCTGGATTTCGGTTCAGTGCTACGAGATGGTCCTTCCGGGCGGAAAGGTGCTGGTGACGGACCCCTTTTTCTGGGACGGCAGCAACTTTAAAGGCCAGGAGTCTTTAAACAAGCAGCAGGAAAATGATTTGAAGGTGTACGCCCAGAGCGGTTTTTCCGCGGAGGATTTTACGGGAGCGGACTACATTCTGTTAAGCCATGTTCACCCGGACCACAGCAATCTCACAGGTGAGCTTTGGAACCGCTTTTACGGAAGGATTCTGGTACCCGCAGAAGCCGCCATGGAGCTGGCCAGGGTATATGACATTCCCTACGGAGCCATCGTCCCTCTGTATCCGGGCAACACCTACTATCTGGATGACTTTACCTTAAAGGTATATCCGGGAGCCCACGACAGCCGCGCCTTCCGGGAGGGCTACTTTAAGAGGCCCGGGGACCCCAAGGGCGAGGATTTGGGAAGCTCTTCTTTTGGCGTTCCCATGCCGAATAAACTTGCCGGCCTGGGATACATCTTCTGCCAGAATTTCTTGATCGAGACAAAAAACAATTACCGCATCAGTTTTTCTGCCGGAAGAGACTATGAGGAACACGTACAGCATGTGGCCAAGGAGCGGCCCAATCTGATGCTCCGCCACCGGATCCGCAGCTATACGCCGGAATACTACGCCAGCCAGATGGAAATGATGGGGGCCCAGCTGATGATGCCCCTCCATCACAACAACGCCAGAGCTTCCGGCGAGGATCTGAATGCGTATTTTGAAAAAGTAAACGCCATTTTGCAGGAGCACCGCTATCCCGGATGCGCATTTAATCCGGAACCCTATAAATGGTACTCCATCGCCACATCCATCCAGGGAATTTAAGGAGGTAACCCATGAGTCCATTAACCATATGTCTGATCATTTTCGTTCTGACCGTCATCAGCTACTGCTGGGGAAAACTCAGCATGGCCACAACGGCCCTTACATCGCTGATCCTTTTAACACTGTTCGGATGCCTCTCCGCGTCTGACGCCCTGTCCTATTTCGGTGACAGCAACGTTGTCATGATCGGCGGCATGTGCATAGTAGCCGCCGGCTTTAACCGGACGAAATTCTGCAAGAACATAGCCGACTCCATTTCCAAAATGGCCAACGGCAGCCTGACCAAGATCATGGCCGGCTACATCATTCTGGGCATCGTCCTGAGCCAGTTTATCCAAAGCCCCGTGGCCGTGTTCGGCATCGTGGCCCCCATGCTGGCTTCCTCTGCTCAGGCCATCGGCGTAAAGCCCTCCAAGGTTATGTTTCCTCTGGGCGTAGCCGTTGTCTCCACCTGCTGCACCATTCCCCTGGGCGCCGGCGCTACTGTCGCTTCTGAGCTGAACGGCTATCTGGAAAGCTACGGCTACACCGATTTCCTGGTACAGCTGGCCGACCCCGCCAAGGCCCGTCTGCCTCTCCTGATCGTCTGTGCCATTTACTGCATCTTCTTCGCTGTCAAGACTACTCCGGACGAGCCGGTTGTTCAGACCAAGGAAGCTGCCGGCAAATCCTTAAATCAGGCGCCCTTGAGCCCCTTTGCTGAGCGGGCCGGATACCTGATTTTCATCCTGGATGCCCTGGGGCTGATGTTTGCTTCCCAGCTCGGACTTACCAACTGGCAGATTACCGTCATCGGCGCCCTCGCCATGGTCATCTGCGGCGTATTAAAGCCCAAGGAAGCCGTAAGTGCCCTTCCCGTCAGCATGCTGCTTCTGATCGTAGGCGCTCTTGCCATGTCCGGAGCCCTGAGCTCTACCGGAGCCGGCGAGTGGATCGGCGGATACATGGCCAGCATGGTAACGGCAGTAAACGGAAACTCCTACATTGTAGGTGCGGTGTTCTTCGTGATTCCCTTCCTGATGACGCAGTTTATGCAGAACCGGGCCACCATGATGATCTTCCACCCCATTGCCATCGCCACCTGCGCCTCCATAGGCGGAAACCCCATCGGGCTGATGATCCTGATCCAGGCCGGCTGTCTCTCCGCCTTCATGACCCCCATGGCAACGGCAGCCATCCCCTACATGATGGATTACGGCGGCTACAATCAGAGCATTATGTTTAAGATGTCCTGGATCCCCGCTATCCTCTTCATCGTAGTTTCCGTAGTATGGACGATGACCATCTTCCCCATTCTGTAACTTTCAGATCTGTCTGTAAAACAGGCCGTTCCCCTATAGCAGGACGGCCTGTTTGAGAAAATTCATTGCGTCATTCCTCTGTCTATGGTAAACTGAAATCGTCGAAATTTTTATCAAATCATGAAGGATGAGAAGGAGGCAGTTCTATGTACGCAGAATTTGATGATAGCCTGGTAACCGGAAATGAAATGATCGATACCCAGCACAAGGAGCTGATCGGCAAGATCAACGACCTGCTGCGCAGCTGTGAGGACCACGCGGACCGGAAAGCGGCTGTCCGGATGCTGAATTATCTGGCTGACTATACGGAATATCACTTTAAGGCCGAGGAGCAGCTCCAGGAAGAAATCGGCTATCCCGGCATCAAAGAGCACAAGGCAAAGCACGAGGAGCTGAGGAAGACCGTATCAGAGCTTCACGAGATGCTGGAGGAGCAGGAAGGTCCTACCGATGACTTCGTGGAGATGGTCAATAAAAATGTAACCGAATGGCTGTATTACCACATCAAAGGCTTTGACCGTTCGGTTGCGGAGTACAAGTTCATGAGAAATAACGAAAATTTAATCTAAGTTCTCTCCAAAAGGCCTGCCCGCCGGAATCGTTCCGGCGGCGCAGGCCTTTTTCGGATGCGGTCCTGAAGCCATACTGCCCGGATTTTGCTCAATCCCGGTCAGGTTTTTACGCAATCCCGTATGTTTCTTTGATTTCTTCCCGCACCTGCTCAAACGTTTTGGGCCGTGGCTGCACGGGGAGATGTTCCCCGATCTGTTTTTCCATCCATATCATATCATACCAGCGGCCGAACTTGTAGCCGCACTGGTAAAACTGTCCTACCAGACGGTATCCCAGGTGTGCATGGAACTCTGCGCTGTTTCTTGTCAGATACGGGTCCTCCTCTCTGGGATAGGCGATGCAGGCATTCATATTCAAGATTCCCTGCTTGCTCAGCACCGCTTCCAGGGCATCATGAAGTGTTCCTCCGATCCTGCAGCGCCTCCGGTTTTGGTCTACATAGATGGAGGTTTCCACCGCCCAGTCATATGCCTCCCGCTCTTTAAAAGGACTGGCATAGGCGTAGCCCGCCGCTTTTCCATCCCACTCTGCCACCAGATAAGGATACCTGCTCAAAACCGCCCGGATCCTTCTCTCAAATTCCTCCTCTGTGGGAACTTCATATTCAAATGTAATCGCCGTATGCTCCACATAGGGCCTGTAAATCTCCAAAAGTGCCTTTGCATCCTCAGGGACTGCCGCCCGAATCCGAATTTCCTGATGATCCATCTTCTCTCTTTCCTTCCTGTTTTTGATCGTTTATGATTATAGCATTTCCCGATATTTCAGACAAGCTTCCTGCTCCCTTCTCCTCTCATTCCGGTTGACATCAAATTCCCATCTAACTATAATATGTTCCAGTAAACTTTGGCTTCAACCCCCATTTCAGAATGAAAGGAGATTCCCATATGCTTTATACGGTTGGCGAAATGGCCCGCGTGGCGGATATTCCTGCTTCCACCCTGCGATACTATGACCAGGAAGGCCTTCTTCCCTTTGTGGAGCGCTCCAAAGGCGGCATCCGCATGTTTTCCGAGGCAGATTACTCCACCCTGATGGTCATTGACTGTCTGAAAAAATCCGGTCTCTCGATCAAAGAAATCCGCGCTTTTATGGCTTTGGCCCAGGAGGGGGATTCTTCCCTGAAGGAACGCCTGGCTATGTTTCAGAAGCGCCGGGAAGCGGTAAAAGAACAGATTCAGGAGCTGGAGCGCACCCTGGACCTGCTGAATTACAAGTGCTGGTACTATGAAACCGCCGTCCAGGCCGGCAGCGAGGCTGCGGTCCAGGGACTCTGCCAGGAGGAAATTCCCCAGGAATTCAAAGAAGCCCGTGCCAGCCTGAACCTGAAAAATCATTGACCTGCAGAATGGAGTCTGAACCATGGAAATTCGATTGGAAAATCTGACAAAAACCTTTCCGCCCAGAAACGCGAAGCGCCAGGGCGCTTTTACCGCAGTGGACCACCTGTCCCTCACAATCCCCGACGGGGCTCTGGTCGGCCTTTTAGGACCTTCCGGCTGCGGAAAGAGCACTACCCTGAACCTGCTATGCGGCCTGGAACGTCCCACCGAAGGGAACATCTTTTTTGGCCAGGAGGATGTAACCGCCCTTGCCCCAGAGCTTCGGGGCGTGGGAATGGTATTTCAGAATTATGCCCTCTACCCCCATTTAACCGTTGAACAGAACATCCGCTTTCCCCTGGAAAACCGAAAAGGCAGGGAGCGCCTGTCCAGGGAGGAGATGAACAGGCGTGTTCTGGAAACCGCCGGTCTGGTGCAGATCGAAGAGCTTTTGGACCGCCGTCCCCGGGAGCTTTCCGGCGGACAGCAGCAGCGGGTGGCGATTGCCCGGGCTTTGGTGAAATCTCCTAAAGTCCTGCTTTTGGACGAGCCTCTCTCCAACCTGGATGCCCGTCTGCGCTTAAAAACGCGGGAGGAAATCCGCCGTATCCAGAAAGAAACCGGCATCACCACCGTCTTTGTTACCCATGACCAGGAGGAGGCCATGAGCATCTGCGACCGCATCGCCTTGATGGAACATGGTGTTCTCATGCAGGAGGGACGGCCTCAGGAGGTTTACGACAGCCCCTCCAGCCTTTTCGCAGCCAAATTTTTAGGCACTCCCCCTATTAATGTCTTTGAGGGAGTGATCCAGGAACAGTCTCTCCGGATTGACGGGACTGCCGTCTTCCCTGCCCCCGGCGCTTCCGGCCAAAAGGTCTTCGCCGCCATCCGTCCGGAGGGCCTGATCTTGGACCCCGATGGTCCGCTGGTCTGTGCCATGGACCGTCTGGAGGTCATGGGCCGGGACCTGAGCATCATTGCCTCCCATCCTTCCTGCCAGTCTCCGGTCCGGGCACTGGTGGACGGAAGCTTCCGGCGGGAATCCCTCCTAAATCTTTCCCCCGGCGAACCAGTCCGTTTCTCCTTAAAAGAGGGAAAAGTTTTTCTCTTTGACCACGAAACAGGCAAGGTCATCGAAAGGAGCCGGTCATGAAGAAAAATCAATGGAAAGCCTGGCTTTATCTCCTGCCGGCCCTGCTGTTTCTGATCGTTTTCATGGTCTATCCACTGGCGGATGTGCTGGTCTACTCCCTGGAGGAGGGGTTCAACTTTGCCTCTCAGACCTATTTCGGAGTGGGATTATACAACTTCTCCTATGTGCTTCACGACCCCTACTTTCTGAAAGCGCTGCAGAACACCTTTATCCTGGTGATCATCACGGTTCCGGTTTCCACCATCCTGGCCCTGCTGATCTCTGCCGCCCTCAGCTCCGTCAAGGTCCTGCGGGACCTGTTTCAGACCATTTACTTTCTGCCCTATGTCACCAATACCCTGGCGGTAGGTCTGGTCTTCATGATTCTTTTCCAGAAGACGGAGTACACCGATGGACTGGTCAATCTTGTCATTGAGTTTTTCGGCGGGCAGCCAGTGGATTTTATGGAGGGACCCTACTGGGCTAAAATGTTCGTCCTCTGCTTTTATACCATATGGGTGGTAATGCCATTTAAAATTCTGGTACTCACCAGCGCCATGGCCTCGGTGAACCCGGATTACTACAAAGCGGCTCAGGTGGACGGGACCCCGAAATGGCGCGTCTTCACCCGCATCACCCTGCCCTTGATCGCCCCCATGATCGTCTATCTGGTGATCACAGGATTGATCGGTGCCTTTAAGGCTTACAGCGATGCGGTGGCCCTTTTTGGCACCAACCTGAACACAGCCGGCATGAACACCATTGTAGGCTATGTCTACGATATGCTTTACGGCGACAGCGGCGGCTATCCCTCCTATGCCTCGGCGGCAGCCATCCTCCTGTTTGCCATCATTCTCACCGTTACCTGCGTCAATCTTCTGGTCACAAGGAGAAAGTTTCAATACTGAGAGGTTTCAACATGGAACATCCAATGGATTTTGACAAGCAAAATCAGAGCATACGCCAAAAGGACCGGATCCTGAACGTCCTTCTCTATCTGTTTCTGGGAGTTTGGGCGCTCATCGTCCTCTTTCCCTTCTACTGGATGGTGCTGACATCGGTGAAAAGCTACGGCACCTACAACAGTGAACATATTCCTGCCCTTTTTACCCTGTCTCCCACCCTGGCAAACTATGTGGATGCCTTCACCAGCGTTCCTCTGGTGGGCTACCTGCTCAATACCGTCATCTTCACAGCCGCTACCACTCTCCTGATGACGGTGGTAAGCGTGCTGGCGGCCTATGCCTTTGCCCGGCTGGATTTTCGCGGCAAGACTCTGACCTTCACCCTTTTTCTCTCCCTGATGATGATTCCCAGCGAGCTGGTGGTCATCACCAACTTTGTCACCATCACCAATCTGGGGCTGCGCAGTACCTTCACCGGACTGGTCCTGCCCTCCGTCACCTCCATCTTCTATATCTATCTTCTGAAGGAGAATTTTGAGCAGGTGCCGGAAGAGCTGTACCGGGCTGCCAAGGTAGACGGGACCTCGGATTTCAAATATCTTTGGAAGGTGATGATTCCCATCTGCCGCCCAACCATTGTCACCATCATCATTCTGAAAATAATCGAGTGCTGGAATTCCTATGTATGGCCCCGTCTGATCACCGATGACCCGGCCTACTATCTGGTATCCAACGGCATCCAGGAAATCCGGGAAAACGGCTTTGGCCGGGAAAACATTCCTGCCATGATGGCAGCCGTAGTGGTGATCTCCCTGCCCTTGATCCTGCTGTTTTTAGGATTCCGCAAAAAAATCATGGCCGGTGTATCGAGAGGAGGACTAAAAGGATGAGCACTATTATGATCTTCGGACAGACCGGGGCCGCAAGGCCCATTCTCCAAAAGGCGAAGACCCTCCTTCTCCTCTGCCTTCTTCCCTTTCTCCTGACCGGCTGTCACGGCAAAAAGGAGCAGGCAGAGTTTCGCGTTCCGGAGCGTTTTGACTCCTCCCGCCCCTACGAGATCACGTTTTGGGCTAAGAATGACACCAACAAAACCCAGACGGATATTTACAAACAGGCGATTTCCGATTTTGAGGACCTCTACCCCAATATCACAGTCAACCTGCGGCTTTACACCGATTACGGAGACATCTACAACGATGTCATCACCAATATCTCCACCGGCACCACCCCAAATGTGTGCATCACCTACCCGGACCACATCGCCACCTATCTCACCGGCGACCATGTGGTGGTCCCATTGGATGAGCTGTTTGACGATGAGACCTACGGCCTTGGAGGAAACGGCCTCCTGTTTGAATCTCCAAAGGAGTCCCAGATCGTACCGCAGTTTCTGGAAGAATGCCGCATCGGAGACCATTACTACGCCCTCCCCTTCATGCGCTCCACAGAGGCCTGCTACGTCAATCAAACCTATGTAGAGGCCCTTGGCTATGAACTTCCCGAAGTCCTGACCTGGGATTTCGTCTGGGAGGTTTCCGAGGCGGCAGTCCGAAAAAATGAAGACGGGACCTTTGCCCTGAATCATCAGGAGGTATTGATCCCGTTTATCTATAAATCCACCGACAATATGATGATCCAGATGCTGCGCCAGAAAAATGCCGGGTATTCCACCAGTACCGGCCAGATTGAGCTGTTCAATGATACCACCAGGCAGCTGCTCTACGAAATCAGCCGTCACGCCGGAACCGGGGCCTTTTCTACTTTTAAAATTTCCGGCTATCCGGCCAACTTTCTCAACGCAGGGCAGTGCATCTTCGCTGTGGACTCTACCGCCGGGGCCACCTGGATGGGAAGCGATGCCCCCTTAGTGGATATTGCTGAGGAAAATGTAGTGGATTTTGAAACAAAGGTCATGATGGTTCCCCAGTTCGACCCGTCCAACCCGAAAATGATTTCCCAGGGGCCTTCCCTCTGTATCTTTAACAAGGAGGACCCCCAGGAAGTGCTGGCCTCCTGGCTCTTTGCCCAGTATCTTCTCAGCAGCCCGGTGCAGATCGCCTACTCCGGCACAGAAGGATATGTTCCGGTCACTCTGACCGCCCAGAACTCTCCTCAATACCAGGATTATCTTTCCCGGTCCGGTGAGGACAATGACACCCACTACAAGGTGAAGATCGATGCCGCCAAGCTGCTGTTAAAACACCCGGAGGATACCTTCGTAACCCCGGTCTTCAACGGCTCCGCCTCCCTGCGGAATGCGGCCGGAGAACTGATTGAGGATGTAACAAAATCCGTCCGCCGCCGCAAGACCGTAGACCAGGCCTATCTGGAAAAACTGTTTCAGGATACCGCAGCCCTGTACCATCTGGATGATTCCTCCGCCCTGTCCGGCCAGAAGACGGATCTGGGGCCTCTGCCTTCAGGGGCAAAAGCGCTGCTGGGCGGACTGGCCGGCGTGTGGGCCATCCTGCTCCTGTATGTGATCCTGTCTCATTTTCACAGGAGACGGCCGGGATAACAATCCATATGGAACGGTCAAAAACCATCGGTTCCCGCAAATTTGTCTCCCTGACGATTGATTTCAGGGAGACTTTTGACTATAATAAGCTGGTGTCAACCAGATTCCAATTTAAGAAAGGGAGATTTTCAAAATGAAAAAATCGATTTCTATGTTACTGATTCTTTCCATGGCAGCCAGCCTGGCCGGCTGCGCCGGAAACGCACAGACTCAGACCTCTGCTGCTGATTCCTCCCAGGCGGAGACGGAAGCCGCTTCTTCCGAAAGCGCATCCGAAAATGCCGCGGAGAGCACAACGGCCGGCTCTGCGGGTGAAGATGCCGAAGAAAGCACCGCCGATGTCCTGTCCTATCAGGAGTATATGGACGCTGAATTAGATACGGAAGTCACCATCCAGGCCTATGTCCAGGCCAAGCAGTCCTGGTGGGAGGAGCAGGCAACGGTTTACGCTCAGGATGAGGACGGAGCATATTTTATCTACAATATGGCCTGCCCCCAGGAAGACTATGAGCGTTTGGTTCCGGGCACCAAGATCCAGGTTACCGGCTATAAGTCAGAGTGGTCCGGCGAGGTGGAAATCATGGACGGAACTTTTGAAATCCTGGAAGGCGAGGAGCCCTATATCGCCTCTCCCCTGGATGTAACGGACCTTCTGGGAACCGATGAGCTGATCGAGCATCAGAACCAGCTGGTCACTTTCCAGGGAATGACCGTAGAGGCCGCCGGCCAGGATGATGCCGGAAACGATGTGGCCTTTCTCTACAACTGGGACGGCTCCGGTACCGAAGGCGATGATCTGTATTTCAACGCCTCCTGCAACGGGGAGACCTACACCTTTACCGTAGAATCCAATCTCTGCGACAGCTCTACCCAGGTCTACTCTGATGTTAAGAACCTTCAGATCGGACAGACCATCAACATGGAGGGCTTCCTCTACTGGTATGAGGGCGTCAATCCCCACATCACTTCTGTCACAGTTGTGGAGTAAAGGAACGATCCACGATATGGATTTCCACTAAATCCCGGATGGGAACAGAGCGGCCGTCTTCCATCAGCAGCCGCCCTTTCCCCTCCAGGATTTTTTTTAATCTTCCCCTGACCTGCATCAAGGCTCCCCCCTCTTTTTTCCGGTCCGGCAGAAAATAGGTGACCGCAATCTCCGGCTTTTCCTCCGGATGCCCTCTCAGCCACAGAAGCTTGCGGTTGATTTGCTCCATCTCCTCCTCATCCAGCTGAGGCCGGGCTTTCGTCAGGCGGGCCCGCTCCCTGACCGCATCGCCGTATCCGGTGAGAGCCGCAAAGGGTGCGAACTGAGCCGCCCGCTCCGCTGCATCCATAGGCGGATGGGTGGCAGATACAGGATGAGGAAGCTCCAGCATATCCGCATACTTTTGAAAATCCCTGCTTCTGTCTTTCGCCATCCTGCTCCTCCTCTTTCTGTCCCGCGCCCTGACCGTTCAGGCACGATGACCTCCGATCTGGCGGTTTCTCTCCTGGGCTGTGGCCCCCTCTTCCAGACTCATTCCCTTTAAAACCGCATTTTTCCCAAACTTCTGCTTCATCTCCAGCACCGCTTCCTGGAGACGCTTTTCCCGCTTTTGTCTTCGTTCCTGCTCTTCATCCTCTTTTTCGGACTGATCCTGCGCAAAAAGTTCCAGCTGCTCCCATGCCCCTTCCTGCACCTCTTCCTCTGCCCTAACGCCCTCCGCTGCAATGGTCAGACGCCGGACCAGGAGCTTTTGGTCCACCTCACGGTCGAACAGCTCCAAAACCGCCTCCATAATCTCTCTGGAAGAAGAAGTGGGCCTCTTTAAATGGATGGTCCCATGTCCGTGCCTGGGTACCCTTCTGCCATAGCGGTCCCGTGTAATCTCCCCTTCGTATTCCTCTCCGGTCTGCCCTTCTTCCGCCTTGTGGCCCTTTAAATTTTCCAAATCATATCCCGCCGTAAGAACCAGCTGAGCCGTCACCTGCTTCCTGGCAGTTAGATCCAGCGCCACGGAATCCGCCATCTCCCTTGCCACCAGACGGGCTTCCTCCCAGGTATAAGGGCGGCTTAACACCTGTCCGGCCACCAGACTGTTGTTTTTGGGGCGGTAGGCCTTGATGTCCGCCATGGTACAGGGTTCCCAGCCCCAGGCGTGATCAATGAGCAGCTGGGCATTCACCCCGAACATCCGGTAGAGAAGGTCTTCATTGTAATAATCCGAAGGCTTTCCCAGAGAACAGCGGGCAATGTCTCCCATGGTGTAAAGTCCCACCTCCTCCAGCTTCCTGGCGGTTCCTCTCCCCACCCGCCAGAAATCCGTCAGAGGGCGGTAGGTCCAGAGCAGACGGCGGTAGCTTCTCTCATCCAACTGGGCAATCCTCACGCCATTTGCATCCGGGGCCGCGTGCTTGGCTCCGATATCCATGGCAACTTTGCACAGATACAGGTTCGTGCCGATGCCGGCTGCCGCTGTAATCCCGGTGGTTTCCTGTACATCCCGGATCATAGCTGAGGCCAGCTGCCGCGCCGTCATGCCGTAGAGAGTCCGATAGCGGGATGCATCCATCATCACCTCATCGATGGAGTAGACATGAATATCCTCCGGTGCAATATATTTCAGGTAAATCCCGTAAATATCCGTACTGTACTTCATATAGAGAGCCATCCTGGGTGTGGCGATCAGGTAGGACAGCTCTAAGGAGGGGTCCTCCTTCAGCGCCCGGGCGTCCCAGGAAATGTCCCGGAAGCGGTGTCCGGGCGCCCTCCCCTTCCGTTCCATATTGACCTTCTTCACCTGCTCCATCACCTGAAAGAGCCTGGGCCGGCCGGAAATCCCGCAGGCCTTCAGGGACGGTGACACGGCCAGGCAGATGGTCTTCTCCGTCCGGCTCACATCGGCCACCACCAGATTGGTGGTCATGGGGTCCAGTCCGCGCTCCCGGCATTCCACTGAGGCGTAAAAGGATTTTAAATCGATTGCAATATAAGCGGGTTCCTCCTGATTCAATCTGTTCCCTCCCATCCCTGGTACGACCGTTTCTTGATAGGATTCCCGGAAACTGGTCAAATTATAGCGGTTTTGTTCGAACATACGTTCTATTCTTTTATTATACCACAATGCCTGTTTTTTTCAACAGCAGATTCAGCTGATTTTCCATTGAACCTGACTGCCCTTCTCATCCCTGGTGACAATCAGCTGGTCCTCAATCTCCTGCTTCAGCTCCGTCACATGGGAGATAATCCCCACCAGCCGGGAGCCCTCCGCCATTTCCTGCAGCACCTTGACCGCCTGGTCCCTGGAGCGCTCGTCCAGAGAGCCGAAGCCCTCATCAATAAACAAAATATCCAGGTTAACAGCGCCGGATCCGGCCTGAATCCGGTCCGCCATCCCCAGTGCCAGGGACAAGGCGGCCATAAAGGATTCCCCTCCGGAAAGAGTGCGGATTTCCCGTTCTTTTCCCGTAAGGGCAGAGTATACCATCAAGTCCAGCCCCCGGTTCTTTCCTTCCCCTGCTTTTTCCAGCTGGTACATCCGCAGTTCGAACTGTCCTCCGGACATATCCCGGAACCGGCGGTTTGCCCGCTCTAAAATCTGTTCCAGATAACGGCGCTGCACATAGGTCTCCAGGTCCATGCGGCTTCCCGTCTTATTTCCGGATAAAATCCGGTAAAGGCGGTCCAGGCGTTCGTACTCTCCCACTGCCTTCCGGCGTTTTTCAAGGCTGGGAACCATGGCTTCATAGGCCAGACCGATCGTTTCATACTCTCTTCTGCGTCTCTCCAGAAGCTGCCTGGACTCCTCCATCTGCCGCTTCGCATTCTCGCAGGACTCCTCCAGCTCCTTTAAATCCGGCATAGAACGCTGTCCAATGGCTTCGGCCAGCGAATGAATGCGGGCAAGAGCACCCGCTCTTCTTTCCTTATAAGACTGTACGGTTTCTGAAAGTTCCCCGGAAGCCTCTTTTGCGTAAGCAAAGGTCAGGGACTGCCACTGTTCCTGGCTCCAGCCCTTTTTCTCCATCGAATCCTGGTAGGCTTGTTTTCTCTTTTCCTCTTCCAGCATCATATCCGGAAGCTCCGCCTCAAAGCGGCCCACCAGCGTCTTTGCCCTGCCGAGACGTTCCCGGACCGACTGGGCCTGCTGGCGCGCACCGTTCCACCTGCTCTCCGCCTCTGTCTTCCTTCTTTTTGCTTCAGACAGCACGCCTCGGGCAGTACCCTCATCTGGGTACTCCTTTTCTTTTTCATAAGTTTCCGCCTTGGCGCGGCTCTGGTCCAGGCGGGTCTTCACTTCCTCCAGCGTCATTCTGGCCCGCTCCAGTGCTTCCTTTCTCTGTTTTCTCTGCCCCTCCACCTTTGAAAGGGCATCCAGAAGGCTCTCATGCCTCTTTTCCTTCTCCTTCAGGCGTTCTCCCTCTTCCTTTAGACGGGCAGCTCTCTCTCCCAGCTTTTCTTCCCACTCTTTCAAGGTTCCGCAGACGCCACCGATCCAGTCCAAAGACTCCAGTTCCTTTTGAAGGCGCTCTTTGTCCTGCTGAATATGCTGTTTCTTTTCCTCTAAGAGAGCCAGCGAAGAGCTGGCCCGGGCTGCCAGTTCTTCTTGTCTGGTCCTGAGAATCCCCGTTTTCTCCTCCAATTCTTCCAGCTCCCTGCGCTCCACCGGGATATTCTCATCAGACGGCGTACAGGGAGAAGGATGGACTGTGGAGCCGCAGACCGGACAGGGCTTTCCCGGTTTCAATTCCCGTGCCAGAAGACCGGCCTGCCCGTCCAGAAAGCGCTGGCGCAGAGCCTCATATTGAGCATTCCATTCCCGGTACTCTTCCCTGGCCCTTGTATATCGGCTTTGAGCTTCCCTGGCTTCTTTTTCCTGCTCCCCGGCCTCCCTGGACATCTTGCGGAGGGAGTCTGTCTCCTGGATGAAACGGGCTGTCTCCTCCTTTTTCGACTGCCAGAGGGCCAGCTCCTTCCCAATGCTCTGCAGCTCTCTTTCCTGATTTCTCCACTGCTCTTCCCGGCGCTCCAGTTCCTGCACCTGATCTTCCGCCCGGGTGAAATCTTCCTGCGCCTTCACCAGCAGCTTTTCCCCCTGCCGTATATCTTCTCCGGCAGCCGAGAGCTCCTGCAAAACCTTCATGGCCCGGTTTACCCGGTCCGAAATCCGGTTAAAATTCTCCGTCTCCTGGTCCAGAATCTTCTTTCTGTCTTCCTCCTGCGCGGCCGCCTCTTCTGAATTTTTCTCAAGCCCCGGCAGCTGTTCCTTTTCCTTCTCCATCTGCTCTCTGATCCGCTCTGTGCGCTGCATCGCTTCAATATAGCGTTCATAGAGTTCTTCCATCTGGTATGCCTCCTGGATCTGCCCGGCCAGCCGCCAGGTCCTCTCCATCTCCTCCTTCTGCTCATCGCACAGCCTGAGCTGCTCCTCTGCTTTTTTCAGCTGCTCAAAGCGGCTGCTCAGCTCCTTGGCCTGTGTCAGCTCATCCCGCTTTTCATCCCGAAGCTTCCCCAGCCTTTCCGCGTTTTCTTCTGCCTCCCGTCTTTGAATGTCCAGCCAGGAGCGAAGCATCTCCAGTTCCAGGGTCAGCTGCTCCAGATCCTCTTTTACAAAAACTTCCTCCTGGGTAATTCTTTCCTTCTGCTCACACAGTTCCTGTGCCCTGTCATAATCCTGTGGGATCTGGATTCGCGCCGCTTCCAGACGGCAGGCCGCTTTAATCTGCCGGATTTCCTCCTCTTTCGCCTTTCTGCGCTTTCCCAGCTCCTCCACAATTTCCTGATATTGGCCGGTGTGAAATAATTTGCGAAAAATTGCCTTTTTATCATCCGACCTGGCCCTCAAAAATTCCATAAATTCTCCCTGGGCGATCATGGCTACCTGCATAAACTGGGCCTTGGTCAGCCCCACCAGCTCCACCAGCTTTCGGTCTGTTTCCTTAGAGGGATATTCGGAACCATCCGGCATCTGCAGAGAAACTGTCTCGCTTACATCCTTCATCCCGGTTCCCCTCTTTAAGGGCCTTCTGTGCCTGGGGGTCCGCCGGACGGTATAGATCTTTTTTGCCTCTCCTCTGCCCTCGCTGAAGGTCAGCTCCACAAATGGTACTGTCTGCGGCAAAGCAAACTGGCTCTGCAGCTCTGCTCCGTCCTTGCGGCTTACATTGGAACTGGCCTCCCCGTAAAGAGCAAATACAATGGCATCAAAAATAGTGGTTTTTCCGGCTCCCGTATCCCCGGTGATCAGAAACAGGTTCTGGTCCGGTTTTTCAAAATCAATGACCGTCCGGCGTCCGTAGGAGCCAAATGCCTCCATCATCAACTTTAGCGGCTTCATCTATTTCACCTCCTGTACCTGCTCTACGATATCCCTGAGCAGTTTCCGGTCTTCCTCATCCAAATCTTTTAAAAATGCGCAGCATAAGGCAAAGGGGTCCATCTCCTCCTCCGCTCCTTCTGCCATCCCATAGTCCGCTCCTGTTTCATTTTCCCTGCGCACCTCCAGAAGGTAGGGAAATGCCCGCCGGATGCGTTCCTGAAGGTCAGCCTCCTCCTGGATCTTCCCGGTCAGCACTACGGAAACGTAATCTGTACCGGCTTCAGCCAAAACCTCCTCCAGGCTTCCTCTGACAATCCGGATCTGCCGCAGGGGATTTAAAGGCAGGACCTGAATCTCTACCTTTCCCTTTTCCAGCATCTCCACCATCACGACCCCCTTCTGCTGTCCCGCCTCGCTGACGGAAACAGCCAGGGGCGTGCCGCAGTATCGGAAACGCTCCCCGCCCACCGTCATGGGCTTGTGTATATGCCCCAGGGCTCCGTAATCAAACGCTTCCAGAACGGAGGCCGAAACCTGGTCGATATTTCCCACGGTGCGGATTTCCGAATCCATCCGCAAGATCGCATCCGCCTCCTTGCCGGACGGCAGGTAAAACTGATGACTGACCAGCACATTCCGCTGGGACCGGTCCACCTCCTCCCGCAGGATCATGCGGCGGACCGTCTCATCGTAAGAGCAATTATTTCCATGCTCGTCCATTCCCACTACCTGCCGGACCATAGAAGGTCGTACAAAGGGCAGCAGGTAAAAATTCACCGGCCCGTAAGAATCATAAAGCTGCACCTTTTCCATTTTTTCCTCCGGGCTTTGAGGCGGAAGACCAATCATATGAACCTGCTGACGGGACAAAAGGCTCCGAAAGCAGTTGACTCTGGGACCGCTGTCATGGTTTCCGCTGATGAGCATGATCTCCGCCCCGGGAACCGCCTCCCTCAGACCGGTTAAAAACCGGTCGAATGTTTCCACCGCCTCGGCGGCAGGAACTGCTTTATCGTAAATATCCCCGGCGATCACCACGGCATCCGGCTTCTCACGGGCCGCCAGACGGACAATCTCATTTAGAATATATTCCTGGTCCTCCCTTAAATCCCGGTTCATCAGCTTTAAGCCGATGTGCAGGTCGGAAAGGTGAAAAAATTTCATATGGGGATCCTCCTTGAGCAGTTTTCTATATTCCTTAAATTATAGCATGTTTCCATTTTTTTCACAAAAAAATTCCGTATTACAAAGGTCCTATTTTTAAATGGCCAATCTAATACGGAACTATATAACTTTTTATTTCTTTTGTGCTAATCGCAGATCTCTCATGGCAACCGCTATGCAAACTGCTTCTTCTGCTTCTTTTAAAGCTGAATCCGGCATATCAACATCAAATCGAAATTTCATCATTGCGATTTGCTGACACGCGAGCATACCCATACCATTTACCGTCTTCAATCCTCTTGCTGCCGCCTTATCCAATAATGAAGTATGAGGGTAAAGCACATCTGCTACTACTGCTGTATCTGGCAGTTTATCTACAAAACCCAAATCTTTATAATCATTTTTATGTCCTGCCGCCCCTAGTGTTGTACATTGAACCAGAAGATCGGTTTTTTGCGCCATCTTTTCCAGATTTTCTTTTGTCATTTCTAAACTATAGGTTTTTACAGGATATAGTAATTTCAATTGTTCTGCAATATATTCTGCCTTTTCTTTTGTTCTATTAATAACGCAAACACTTGAAGCTCCTCTTTTACACAGATCGGCAGCAATAGGGCCTGCCACTGCACCAGCTCCAAGTATCGTTACCCTGCTGCCTTCAATCTTTGCTCCAGAACGAGCTATTGCCATCCCCATTCCAACACCATCCAGCCCTACTCCGACCAGTTTGCCATCCACCCATTTCACGTGGTTGACACACTTAAAAACACGGCTGGATTCTTCACATTCATCCAGATATTTAATTATCTCGCTTTTAAAGGGTGTAGTAATATCAAATCCTGACATTCCCATCACTCGATTACCCTCTATAAATGCCGGAAGATCCTCTGGTTTTAACTCAATCGCAAGACAGATTGCATTTAAATTCGCAATCTCGTACATCCGATTATGTACATAGGCAGCGCAACTATAATCAAGGGGATATCCAATTTGGCAGCTATATTTTGTATTAATATCAAATTTAACTCTCAAGCCATTTCCTCCATTAAATCATTTTAATTACACTTTTTAGCGTATGTTCTTTATTATGAATTGCCTGCACAAAGGCCTCGTTTACCTCTGGAAAACTGCGGATATCTGTCACAATTTCTTTTAACCGGACACGTCCCTGTGCCGCCAGACGAATTGCCAAAGGGTAGTCGTTACAATATCGGTAAATCCCCATCAATACAATCTCTCTATGCGCTATTTCCCAAAAGTTAAAGGAGACCTCTCCAAATATATTACCCACCATCATAATGGTTCCTGCAGACTTACATAAACTTGGAGCCATTTTCAGAGTTGTCGGGCTACCTGCAGTTTCAAATATAATATCAGCGCCATGGCCGCCCATTATCTCATAAATTGCAGAAGCACAGTCCTCTTTTTGCGAATTAACAACATAATCAGCGCCCAATACTTTTGCTTTTTCTAGTCTGGAATCAAATATATCAACGGCTACAATTGGGTCTGCTCCCATGGCTTTGCAAGCCATCAACGTCATCATGCCAATACAGCCTGTTCCCAAAATTACAATTCCTTTGCCAAAAGATACGTTCGCCTGTTTTGCTGCATGCAACCCGATTGCAAAGGGTTCAATCAATGCTCCTTCCAGAGTACTCATATTATCCGGAATTTTAAAACATAAAGAAGCTTTGTGCGCAACATAATCCCGAAGCACGCCATTAAATGGAGGGACTGACTTAAACTGTACATTTGCGCATAGATTATATTTTCCGCTTTTGCATTCCTCGCATTCTCCACAGGCGATTCCAGGTTCCAACGCCACTCGATCCCCAATTTTTAGAGAATGCACATTTTTCCCTATATCCATAATGACTCCGGCGCATTCATGGCCTAATATATGTGGAAAAGGAATTGGTCCCTTACTATAGCAGCCTGTTTCAAAGTAATGCATATCCGAACCGCAAATTCCAACATATTCCACCTTTATCAGCACCTCGTCATCAGCGATAACTGGTATATCTATTGTTCTTATCTCAATTTTTCCCGTTTCTGTCAACCAAGCAGAACGATTTTCCATTTTCAAACCCCCGTTTCTTTCTCAACAGGCAATCCATTCCTTTGGATTGCCTGCCCATCACGAAATAACTATTGTATTACACCGTTTTCTTTATGCATTTCGATAAAGGTTTCAATATTATCTTCAGTAATCAGTACTGGCTCAAGTTCCATTTTAACAGCTTCCATATCTGGATCTGCATAAAGCTGTTTGACAAGCTCAACTGTGGCCTCCGCCATTTCGTCTGCATCCTGCAAAACAGAGCCTGTCTCTTCTCCCGCTTCGATAGAAAGACATCCGTCTGCCAAACCATCAATCCCATAAAACTGCATAGTCTGAACATCCCGTCCATCTGCCTTTGCAGCCTCAATGGCTCCTAATACCATACCGTCATTGGCCGAAAGCACCGCATCTATCTGTTCGAATCGCTGACACCAATCACTCATAATATTAATAGCAGTATCTTTACTCCATCCCTCGCAATTTTGAGTATCAAGTATTTCCACATCAGGCCTTTCATTTTCAATCATATCAACATACGCTTGCGCACGCTCCTCACTAGAGAACAAAGAAGGGGTAGATTTAAGGATACAAACCTTCGCATTTTCCGGAAGTTTTTTTGCCGCATAAGCAGCAACCATACTTCCCATCTCGTACTCAGGATAAAATACATTCATGGAAACGCCATCTGAAACCTCGTTATTAATAACGACACTCCGTACTCCCTCAGAAGCAAAATCCTGAAGCAATGCATCGGTATCCTGCGAACCAGATACTTTTTGAAGAACGACAATTCCATATCCATCCAAAATCGCTTGATTATAAAAGCTTTCTGTATTGGCTGGATCTCCTTGCTGATCTAAAACCACATACTCAGCTTCAGGCCAGTTCTCCTCCATATATTTTTCACACATGTTCATTAACCAAGTACTATATGGATCGGCAAGATTTTTTGCAATTATCATGACTTTAGGCGAAGTCTCTGTTGCCTGTTCTGACGCTTCTTCAGACACTGCCGATTCCTCAACCGCATTTCCAGAGCAACCACAGATTGAACCTGCCATAAATGCAATCGTCAAACCAACTGTCAAAAATTTTTTCATAGAAATCCTCCTTTTTTAATTTCATTTTTTCAACTCTCAAAGATATCTTCTGTGCCTTATCTTATCACTTTCCCTTCACCAAACTCAATCTCAAATCGCCTGCAAGCCTCCAATATTCCTTCTGGCTGGTAAAAAATATTGTGACGAGTTCCCACAATCATATCAACGCCTAGTTTCTGACATCCAATACATTTCTCTCTATCCACTCCGCCATCTACAGAAATGAGAAATGGATTACCGCACTCCTGCCGCAATTCTGTCAGTTCTTCTATTCTTTCCATAGTTCCCTCCAAGAAGGGCTGACCGGAGAATCCCGGTTCTACTGCCATTACCATCACCATATCCACATACTTGGCATACGGACGGATATGCTCAATCAACTGAGACGGATTGATTACTATTCCTGCTTTCATTTCCGCCCTATGAATCTCATTGATAGTTCTTCGAACAAAAGATGTGCTGTCCGTGTGAAAACAGACGTAATCCGCTCCTGCCATTTTAAGCCGCTCTATATAGTTAATTGGTTCTGTCACCATCACATGAACATCCATATAAATTTGAGGATACGCATCCTTTAATTCTCGAATAATTCCTATCGGGAAACAAAGATTCGGAACATAATGACCATCCATCAAATCAATATGAAAAAATTTTGTCCCTCCTTTCACCAGTTTATCTAAACCTTCTCTCAATTCCATAAAGGGGATATTTGCGATTGAAGCTGTATTAATCATCCTTCCTTCCCCCCTTTTACTCCAGTTTCTCTCCGTAAATTTTCTGTGTACGTAAATTCATGAAATCCCGATCTCCTTCCGTCACGGAAACCATGCAGTATACATATCGCAGTCCGCCGCAAGGGCAGCCGACGTTGGGATGATAGCCTTCCGGTATAGAAATCAAGTGTCCATCAGTAATAACATACGCTTCCGCAGACTGGAGATCATTATATACACACTGAACACCAAAACTATTTCCCATGTTAAAGTATACATAAATTTCCTCTCTTTCCGCACCGTGCTCGTGCGGCGGCCAGGCTGTCCACCCGCCATTTTTTCCATAGCAGATACCAGTCAGGAAACGGCCAGACGGAAACGACTCATCGATAAAATTCCATACATCGCGTAAAGTTCCATTTTTTTCTTGGCCATATATCTTGTGGCGGGAATCTTTATCCACCTCAGCAAATGGAATATGGCGAAATCCATATTTTTTAGAACATGGGGCGCCAAAACATATGAATACAGCATTTTCTCCCTTCAGGATAATCTTCTCTTCAATTGGCACATACAGCATATCCGCCATCACTACCTTGCCTGTTTCATCCTGACATTTGTAGAATGCTTCCCCAGAAATACATACTAGACACAGTTCCCTGTCCCCACTCTTCAAAACCACCTCATCCATCACATCCACCCGCATGGCCGAACCATAGGTCAATCCCAAGTCTTCAGGGGATAGGTATCTTTTTGTTTCGTCTGGTTTTAAATGAACTGCCATGATTCTCCTCCTTTACATCCTAAATAAATTCTTGAAAGTTTCAGTCAGATAAACCTTAAACTTTTTTAAGTTTTTTTATCTTTCTCGATTTTCCAAGCAAATCAAAGCTAACTGCTGCCACAATAATAATACCTTTTACAATCTGCTGTACATACGATTGTACACCGCAAAGATTTAGTATATTGCTGATTACACCAATAATAAAAGCTCCAACAATTGTACCAGTCGCAGTTCCAGTACCTCCAGTAAAACTCGTTCCTCCAATTACAGCAGAAGCTATGGCATCTGCATGATAACCCTCTGCCGTATCAGGTAAACCAGAATTCAAACGAGCCATCTGTAAAACGGCTGCAATTCCAACAAAAATTCCTGATACAACAAAAGCCATTCTTTTAGTTCTTCCGACGTTGATTCCCGAAGCTTCAGCAGCATCCACATTACCTCCGCAAGCATATAAACTACGTCCGAAGCGTGTATACCGTAAAATCAAATAACAAATAATTCCGACGATTATCATAATAATAACTGGAAGAGGAAATACCCCTACATAGGTCGTTGATATAACACCATAATCTCCTATTTGATAAATCGGGCTTCCTCCTGTATATAGATAAACCGCACCTCTTACAATTGTATCCATAGACATTGTTGCAATAAAACCTGGCAGTTTCAGTGTAGTTATCAAATGCCCATTAATATAGCCAATTAAAGCTGCTACTACACAAGCCACAATAACAGCAAGTATATAGGAACCTGTTGCCAAAAAAGCATTAATAGACACCATACCAGCCATTGCAATAGTAGAGCCCATCGACAAGTCAATCTGCCCCGAAATAATCAGAAGCGTCATTCCAAAGGACATGACTGCAGTTACACTGATCTGTTTCGAAACGCTAATCAAGTTCCTATACGTCATAAAATTGGGGCTAATCATCGTTGAAACTATGATAAGAATAATAAACCTGAATTATTCACGACTTTGCCACGAATGTGGCTGAAAGCCACATAGTT
>ERZ1643246.585-NODE-585-length-45722-cov-36.806950_pt1 | contig 45722 bp, 53 predicted proteins | sample MGYA00579265_ERZ1643246 | MGnify/ENA primary metagenome ERZ1643246 (study PRJEB29033, sample SAMEA4952261) | chicken gut metagenome | biome: Broiler Chicken; feature: Gastrointestinal Tract; material: Caecum | place: Ireland | collected 2018 | study: Broiler... | reverse complement strand
ATATCGAAGGAAAACCGGAGCTGAAAGAAGCTTATGAGCTGGGAAGAGCGATTAAGTGATTCAGGGATTATGATACGATAAATAAAAAGATGATATAAGCAGACAGGAAGTAACATTCAGAGGGTCAGTCAATAAAACGGTATTAGTGAAAGAAATATTGGAGAATAAATATTATGGTTCTCACTTGACTTTAGTCCGATTTCGTACTATACTCATGGTACGAAATCGGACTAAAGGAGGTTATGGGGAAATGTTTCAGGAAAGTGAAGTACAGCAGTTTAACCGATTATACAAAGAACTGGATGATCTTTATCACGAGATCGCTCTTGCCATGGGACTCTCAGACAGTGCTTTCGCCGTCATGTATGTGGTGGGCACACTGGGGGACGGATGCCTGCAGAGGGATATCTGCAGGGAGGCATATGTGAGTAAGCAGACAGTCAATTCTTCCATGCGCAACCTGGAACGCCAGGGATATCTGTACCTGGAACAGAGCGGAAGAGACAAACATATCCGTCTCACGGATAAAGGGAAACAGTTCGTGGAGGAAAAGATCCGTCCGGTAGTCGACATGGAGAACGGAGCGTTTCTTGAGATGGAACCGGAGGAGCGGGCCGAGTTTATCAGGCTTTCCCGAAAATATGTGGACGGATTCGCGGAGAAAGAGAAGAAGCTTCTGGAGGTGCTTTCATGAGACTGATCCTGCAATTTCTCAGGCCATACAGGCGGCTCTGTCTGTTCACTATCCTGGTCATGATCCTTGATGTGGCTGGAGGACTGCTGGTGCCGAGGCTTACTGCGGATATGATCAATATCGGTGTGGAGAGCGGGAACATTGACTATATGATCGGAAAAGGGATCGCCATGCTGGCGGTCGCCGTTCTCGCCGGCGCGGGAGCACTGATCGGAAGCTGGCTGTGCGCTGACCTTTCGGCAAAGATCGGACAGGATATGAGGAATATGGTCTATGAAAAATCGCTTACCTTTTCCGACCATGATTTTGATCAGTTCGGGACAGGCTCCATGATAACCCGAACCCTGAATGATATCAATATTATCCAGCAGTCCGTGGTGTGGTGCATTCAGATGGTCCTGCCGGTCCCGGCGGTGTGCGTTATGGGTGTGGGGATGGCATTTGCCATCGACACGGTGATGGGATTCCTGCTGATCGCAGTGACCCTTCTGATCATTGTGCTGGCGGTCCTTGTGACCCGTAAAGCGTCGGCGATCTTCGGGCGGCTTCAGCAGCTCCTTGACCGGATGAATGTGGTGCTCCGGGAAAATCTGACCGGCGTGCGGGTGATCCGCACCTTCAACAAGGAGAAGGATGAAGAGAAAAGGATGCGGAAGACCTTTGAGGACTACGCGGAGACCGCGGTCAGCGCGAACCTTCTGTTCGCGGGGCTGGAGAGCACGGCGTTCTTTGTCATCAATATTGCCATTGTTGCCATTCTGTGGATCGGAGGTGACCGGATCGGCGCGGGATTCATGGAGATTGGGGACATTACGGCGCTGACGGAATATTCGATTCTTATCCTGTTCTATATCATCATGGCGCAGATGGTGATCATCCTTCTGCCCAGGGCGAGAGTCTGCATCGGACGGATTCGGGAAGTGCTGGAGAAGGAACCGGAGATCCGGGAAGGAGAAGGAAGACCGGAGAGTGAAAATGCGAAATCTATGAGGGATACAGACGGATCGGCTGTATGCATGGGAGATTCAGGGCTGGAAGCCGCCAGCTTTAGCAATGTCTCCTTCCGATTTCCCGATGCAGATGAGTATGCACTGACAGATCTGAATTTTACTTGCCGGAAAGGTGAGACAACAGCAGTGATCGGAGGAACAGGAAGTGGAAAATCCACGATTGCAAAGCTGCTTCTCCGTTTCCATGATGTGACGGAAGGCTCCATCTGTGTAGGCGGTGCGGATGTGCGTACTATTTCCCAGCATGAACTCAGGAGCCGGATCTCCTATGTTCCCCAGAAGGCCTGGCTGTTCTCCGGGACTATTGCAGACAATCTCTGCTATGGAAACGAGAATGCCACGGAGGAAGAGATGCGGCGGATCCTGTCTGTGGCTCAGGCAGATTTTGTGAGTTCTCTGGCGAACGGGCTGGACGCACATGTGGCCCAGGGAGGGACCAACTATTCCGGAGGGCAGAAGCAGAGGCTGGCAATTGCCCGTGCGCTGATGAAAAAGGCGGATCTGTATATTTTTGACGACAGTTTTTCTGCTCTTGACTTTAAGACAGACGCAGCGCTTCGGAAAGCGCTGAAAAAGGAAGTGGCGGATGCGGCTGTGCTGATCATTGCACAGCGGATCAATACTATTCTGAACGCGGATCAGATCCTCGTTCTGGACGAGGGGAGAATCGTCGGCCTCGGCAGACATGAGGAGCTGATGGAACACTGCCCGGTGTACCGGGAGATCGCGGAATCACAGATGAAGGGAGGGGTGGAAGTTGGCTGAGAAGAATAGAAGCGGGGCGGACGAATATGAGACAGCCGCAGATGAGATCAGTGGAAATGGAGCGGGAGGTTTCGGGGACGAGACGGAATTTTCCGTGCCGTTCAATGCCATGGCGACGGTCCGCCGTCTGTGGAAGGCGATGGGGAAACAGCGGATCCGCCTGGTGATCGTGTCGGTGTCTGTCATTTTCTATACTGTACTTTCCGTAGCGGCGCCGGTTTACAGTGCGGGAATCGTGGATCTGCTCTGGAGGGAGATACGTGGAGCACTGGAAGGCGGAACGAGGTTCCGTGTGACCTGGGAACAGGGCGGCAGGGAGATCATGATCCTGCTCGCCATCTACACAGTGACCGGGGTTCTGTATACTTTCCAGAGTTTCCTGATGGCGAGTTTTGCCGAACGGCTGAGCTTGGAACTGAGGACCCGGATCAGCCGCAAGCTGGACCGGCTTCCTCTCTCTTACTTTGACAGTCATAGGCCGGGAGAGATATTAAGCCGTGCTGTCAATGATCTTGATAAGATGTCTGAAGTACTGCAGACGGGACTCCTGAAGCTCTTTACCGCTGCAGGAATGGTGGTCGGATCACTGATCATGATGTTCCGGTTCCATATCGGTCTGACCGTGATCTTCCTGCTCTTTACGCTGCTCTCCATGTTCTCAACAAAGCTGTTTGCCGCGAAGACGCTGCGCTGCGCCACGCTCCGGCAGCAGGCGGTGAGCCGGGTGACCGGACAGGTGGAAGAGTCCTACAGCGGGCGTACAGTGATCCGGGCATTCAACCAGGAGGCAAAGAGCGCTGAGGAGATGAGGGATGCCGTGAAAGAGCTGGCGGATACGTCAAGGAAGGCGGATTTTATGATGAATATGGTGAATCCGTTCATCCGGCTGGTAAACCGGCTGGGGCAGGCAGTGATCGCGGTGTCAGCGGGAAAGCTCCTGCTTGACGGAGTGCTGACTGTGGGAACTTTTCAGGCATTCTTCCAGTATGTGTACCAGGCGTCGGAGCCGCTGACCGAGGCAGCCTATATGATCAACTCTCTTCAGTCGTCCATCGCTTCCGTGGAACGGATCTTTGAACTTCTGGATGAGAAGGAGATCCTGCCGGATCCGCCGGAGGCGTCAGAGGGAGCGGGGCCTGCGGAAGGCAGAGTAGAGTTCCGAAATGTACGGTTCGGTTACGCACCGGATCAGCTCCTCATGCAGGATATCAGTTTTACCGCGGAGCCTGGACAGAAGATTGCCATTGTGGGGAGCACGGGCGCGGGCAAGACGACACTGATCAATCTGCTGATGCGTTTCTATGAGGTGAATGGAGGAGAGATCACCCTTGACGGGGTTCCCACAGGCCGCATGACCTATGCAGGGCTTCGGAGCAGCTTCGGGATGGTCCTCCAGGATACCTGGCTGTTTGAGGGGACGATCGCTGAAAATATCGCCTATGGAAGACCGGATGCCTCACGGGAGGAGATCATCGCTGCGGCGAAGGCGGCGAGGGCGGACTTTTTCATCCGGACCCTGCCGAAAGGCTATGACACGGTGCTGGAAGGCGATGCGGACAATATCTCCGCAGGACAGAGACAGCTTCTGACCATTGCCAGAGTCATGCTCTGCGATCCGGCGGTGCTGATCCTGGATGAGGCTACTTCCAGTGTGGATACCCGGACCGAGATGGAGATCGGGAAGGCGATGAATGCCCTTATGAAGGACCGAACCAGTTTTGTCATCGCACACAGGCTTTCAACGATCGTTGATGCAGACCTTATCCTTGTCATGCAGAAAGGCGATATCATCGAAAAGGGCACCCATCGGGAACTGCTCAGGGCAAAGGGAGCCTACGCGGACCTTTACAACAGTCAGTTTGCATGATCAACAGTTCTAATCTTCTGTGCAGAAGCATATATCTGAATTGAGAACGTCTCTTTGGCGGTTGCGGGTCCCAGTTGTACCCGGTGATAGGAAAATATCTCTTACACGCAGGCATAACACTGTGTTTTCTTATCCCCGGGCGCAGTGGGGACAGTGATCTTTGGGGCGTTCTCAATTTCTGCATGGGGGTGTTTTTTTGATCTATATAGTCGAAAAAGGCGATACACTGGGGGAAATTTCTGCAAAGACAGGAATGTCTGAGGAAAAGATCGCCCGGGATAATCAGATAGAGGACAGAGACAGACTGGCGCAGGGGCAGGCACTGCTTCTCCTGCGGCCAGAGGAGCGGGGAGAACTGACAGCCGGCCGGAGAGTGGGAGGATATGCCTATCCATTTGTCGAGCCGGCTGTTTTGGGGCAGGCTTTTCCCGCAATGCAGGAACTGCTTGTCTTTTCCTGGGGATTTACGTTTGAGGGAAAGCTTGTGCCGCCGCCGCAGGATGATCTGTGGATGATCGAGAAGGCGCAGCAGCAGGGGGCGGAGCCGCTCCTTGTGCTCACGCCATTCTCCGGCGGCGCGTTTAATAATCAGCTGGTAAAGGTCCTTTTGGAAAATGAGCTCCTGCAGGAAAAGGTGATCGACCAGCTTCTTATAACTGTGATCGGCAGAGGGTACACCGGGGTAGATGTGGATTTTGAGTATGTCCTTCCGGAGGATCGGATCCGCTACGCGGAATTCGTGGGAAAGCTGCGGTCAAAGATGAATGAAAAAGGCCGCAGAGTCTCAGCTGCCGTGGCGCCGAAGACATCGGACGGCCAGAAAGGGCTTCTTGTGGAAGGGATTGACTATGGACTTCTCGGTGAAAATGCAGACGCGGTATTTCTGATGACCTATGAGTGGGGATATACTTATGGCCCGCCCATGGCGGTGGCGCCTCTTGATAAAGTGCGGGAGGTGGTAGAGTATGCGCTGACACGGATCCCGCCGGGAAAGCTGATCCTGGGGATCCCGAACTACGGATATGACTGGCCGCTGCCGTATGAGAAAGGAATCACCCGTGCCAGGATCGTGGGAAATACGGAGGCGGCAGGGATCGCAGCAAAGTATGGAGCCGCGATCGAATATGCCAGGATCTCCCAGGCGCCCTGGTTCCTGTACAGGAAGTCCGGGATCGAGCATGTAGTCTGGTTTGAAGATCCAAGGAGCATAAAGGCAAAATGGGATCTTGTAAGGGAGTACGGTCTGGCAGGAGCATGGTACTGGAATCTGATGCGGCCTTTCCGGGCAAACTGGCTGATGACAGAAAAGGGATAAGAAGCAGTGAGCACTGGAAAGAAAATCTTTGCAGAAGAACATCTGCAGAGATGAGAAAGCCTGCGTCAGCCATGAAACAGAAAAAGCCTGCCTACGTGGCAAGCTTTTTCCGCTTTGCGAGATAATATCCGATCCCGAGAGCATCAGCGAGGAACCATCCGATGGGGACGGACCACCAGATGCCCACGACCCCGAAAAACGGGATGGCTGACAGCGCATATGCGAGAGCTACCCTTGTGCCCAGGGACAGAATCGTTAGGATGACGGACATGCCCGGTCTTCCGAGGGCGCGGTACAGTCCGTAGAGGAGAAACAGGATGCCGATCAGCGCATAGAAAGCGCCCTCAATACGCAGATACCGTACTCCTTCAGAAATCACTGCAGTTTCCCCGGCATCGATGAACAGTCTCATCAGCGGCCCCGCAAAGACGAAGACCAGAAGGGAGACGGCCAGGCTGAAGGAGACAGAAGTGATGAGCGCCGCCCGGATGCCTTTCCGGATCCGGTCATTCTGTTTTGCACCGAAATTCTGGGCGATAAAGATGGAGAATGCATTTCCGAAATCCTGGACAGGCAGATAGGCAAAGGCATCGATTTTAACCGCCGCTGCAAAGGCAGCCATGATGGTGGTTCCGAAGCTGTTGACCAGTCCCTGAACAGCCAGGATCCCCAGGTTCATAATGGACTGCTGCATACATGTCAGAGCTGAGAAGCTGGTGATCTCCTTCACACGGCTGAGTCTGAGACGTACACGGCCATCCCGCCGGATCAGGTGCGGGAAGCGTATGCGTGTATAGAGGGCGATCCCGACTCCGGACACGTACTGGGAGATAACAGTCGCTTCAGCAGCTCCCGCAACACCACGGTCCAGTCCGGCGACGAACCACAGATCCAGTATGATGTTGAGGACTGCAGATACGGCGAGGAATGCGAGCGGGACTACGGAGTTTCCCAGTGAGCGGAGCAGAGAGGCGAAAAAGTTGTATAGGAAAATCCCGATCAGTCCTGCGAAGATCACGGTCAGATAATCCTTCATCAAATTCACGAGCTCGTCAGGAGTGCGCAGGAACCAGATGATCCAGTCGATGCCCGCGAAGATCAGGATATTGAGCACGATCGTCACGATCCCAAGAAGAGTAAAGGATGCCAGGATCCCTTCCTTCAGTCCCTGTTCGTCCTTCTGACCGAAACGGATGGAGAAGACGGTCCCGCTTCCCATGGCAAGACCCAGGATGATGGAGGTCAGGAAGGTCATAAGAGAAAAGGCGGACCCGACCGCCGCCAGTGCATCTGCACCGAGAAAGCGGCCTACGATCAGCGTATCCGCGATATTATAACACTGCTGCAGGAGATCGCCAAGGATCATGGGAATGGCGAAGCGCAGCATAGTCTTCATGACAGGCCCGTGGGTCAGTTCATTTTCCATATTATCACTGCTTTCTTTTCGTAATATTTAAATTAACATTCGTAAGATATAATAGTCTTAAAATGAAAGATTGTCAACCTGGAGAAAACGAAGTATAATGTGAGAAATAACAGCTGTTACTGTTCATACCGTATTCACAGACAGGAAATCACAGCGTCATGCCGGCGCGCAGGAGGCGGTCAGGTGTGAACAGTACAGCATAGAGCAAGGGCAGAGAAGGAGGCAGTCTTTATGTTTTTAGACGGGCTTGACGAACTGGATCAGAAGATCGTAAGTCTTCTGATACAGAATGCCAGGATGTCATATTCGGAGATCGGGCAGCAGGTCGGCATCTCCCGCGTGGCGGTGAAGATGCGGGTGCAGGCGCTGGAGCAGAAGGGCATCATAGAAGAATATACGACTATCATCAATCCGCAGAAGATCAGCGGCGCCGTGTCCTGCTACTTCGAGATTGAGACAAGGCCGGATACACTGATGGAGGCGGCGGAGATTCTGGAGAAGAATGACACAGTCACGCAGATCTACCGGGTTACAGGGAAGAGCAGGCTCCATGTCCATGCAGTCGCTTCTTCCAACGAGGAGATGGAGAAGCTGATCTATGACACGGTGGATCATCTGCCGGGGGTCGTGGAGTGTACCTGCAATACGATCCTCTCCAGGATCAAGGATATCAAAGGGCTGCGGCTGTAGCGGAAAGGAGAGGCTATGAACGAGGAGATCATGGTGCTCAGCTTCACCCGCACGGGGACAGAGCTGAACAGACGCCTGTGCGGGATGCTGAGGCAGCATGGGAAGAACTGCCGGGGATACGCGGCGGAGAAATTTGCCGGAGACGGGATTGAACCAATTCCCGGGAAGATCAGGGAGGTCATCGGAAAGAACTGGGGGAAGTGTTCCTTTTTCTTTATCGGAGCCGCAGGGATCGCGGTCCGGTCTATCGCCCCCTTTGTGAAGGACAAGTTCACAGATTCGGCAGTCCTCGTGCTGGATGAGAAGGGACAATATGTGATCCCGCTTCTTTCCGGGCACATGGGCGGCGCGGTCCGGATGGCAGATGAGACGGCAGAGCTGATCAGAGCGGAGGCGGTACATACGACCGCAACGGATGTACAGAAGAAATTTGCAGTGGATGTGTTTGCAGAAAGAAATAATCTGTCCATTACGGACCGGCAGACAGCCAAGGAGATCTCGGCGGCGGTGCTGGAGGGAGAGAAGATCGCGTTCTGCCCGGAATATCAGGGATGCCGGATCGAAGGGGCGGTGCCGGATGAGCTTGTCCTGTGCGGCAGCAGGGAAGAGGCGGCGAAGTTTCGTTACAGGATCATCGTGGCGGATGAGATAAGCGGAGAGAAAAAAGACGGTGCGCTCCTTTTGAGGCCGCGGAATGTCACTGCGGGGATCGGATGCCGCAGGGGTATCTCCGGGGAGCTTCTGAAAAAAGGACTTGAGAGTATCCTGGAGGAAAACGGTCTGAAACCGGACCAGCTGGAATGTGCCGCCAGCATCGATCTGAAGAAAGAGGAGCCGGCGATCCTTGCACTGACGGAGGAATACCGGATTCCGTTTGTCACTTATCCGGCAGAGAAACTCAGAGAGGTCAGGTCTGTCACGTCCTCCTCTCCTTTTGTGGAGCAGACGACCGGGGTGGACAATGTATGTGAGAGAGCAGCGCTTACGTGCTGCCCGGAGGGAGAACTGATCTGCGGAAAACGAGTCAGGGATTCCATGACGGCAGCGCTGGTGAGGCGTCCGGTGATATTGAAGATGGATTGATGAAAATAACGATATATTTTTGAAAAATTTCTTGAAAATTTAACAAAAAGATTATTTTTATCCGTTTTCTCTTGATTTTTATTTATGCTTCTGATAGACTTAGCGACAAGACAAAGACGTCTGATGATGAGGCGATGAACCGCCCTCATTGATCAGGCGTCTTTTTCTTGTTTATACGGACTTTCCCTGTTGACGTACGGCGGCAGATAAAGCCCGTGAATCCAAAGGTACATGGGAGGTATTTTTATGGACACAGGAAACACTGGATTTATAATGATCTGCGCGGCGCTTGTATTTATCATGACGCCGGGGCTCGCCTTCTTTTACGGTGGTCTTGTCAGAAGGAAAAACGTTGTAAACACAATGATGGCCTGCGTGGCGATCATGGGATTATCGGTATTTATGTGGACGCTTTTCGGATATTCACTTTCTTTCGGAAGCGACCACGGCGGTATCATCGGAGGCTTTGACTGGCTTGCATTAAATGGCGTCGGCTGGGATGCCGGGCCGTATTCCGACAGCATCCCGCATCTTGTATACGCTGCATTTCAGATGATGTTTGCGATGATCACACCGGCATTGATCACCGGTGCAGTTGTTGGAAGAATGAAATTCAAGGCACTGTTTGCGTTTATCGCACTCTGGTCTATTATCGTATATTATCCGATGGCACATATGGTATGGGGACAGGGAGGATTCCTTGCATCCATCGGTTCTGTTGATTTTGCAGGAGGAAATGTTGTGCATATCAGCTCCGGTGTGAGCGCGCTCGTCCTTGCCATCTATCTGGGCAGGAGACGCGGATATGAGAAGACATCCTACCGCATCCACAATATTCCGTTTGTCGTACTGGGAGCGTCACTGCTCTGGTTCGGCTGGTACGGATTCAACGCAGGAAGCGCGCTTGCAGCTGACGGACTGGCAGCACACGCATTTATGACAACATCGATCTCAGCCGCAACTGCACTGCTCTCCTGGATGGTCATTGATACGATCAAAGACGGAAAGCCGACGCTGGTGGGCGCGTCCACAGGTCTTGTAGTGGGACTTGTCGCGATCACACCGGGCGCAGGATTTGTCCCGATCTGGGCATCCTTTATCATCGGCGCGCTTGTAAGCCCGATCTGCTACTTTATGATGAACTTCATCAAGCACAAACTGAAAATCGATGATGCTCTCGACGCATTCGGATGCCACGGCATCGGCGGTATCTGGGGTGGTATTGCAACAGGTCTGTTCGGACAGAGCTCGATCAACTCAGTTGCTCAGTGGGATGGTCTCGTATTTGGAGAGACAAGACTGTTTGTCGCACAGATCATCAGTATCCTTGTAACGATCGCTGTAGCAGTAGTCGGTTCCCTGATCTGTATCGGAATTATCAGGATCTTTACAAAACTTCGTGTTGACGAGAAGGATGAACTGGTCGGACTCGATGTCACACAGCATGGCGAGAATGCTTACCCGTCCTTCAACGGTTTCGACTAAACCGGAATGATCTTTTATAATAGTGAAAGGATAGGAGGAACAGAGTATGTTGATCAAAGTAGAAGCAATCGTCAGAGAAGAAAAGTTTGAGGAAGTCAAGGACGCGCTCAATAAGATCCAGGTAAACGGTATCACGGTGTCCCAAGTCATGGGATGCGGCGCACAGCGCGGATATAAAGAGATCGTCCGCGGGTCTGAGGTGGATATCTTCCTTCAGCCGAAGATCAAGTTCGAGATCGTGGTCTCTTCTGAGGAATGGGAGAAAAAGGTCATCGACGCGATTCAGAAGGCTGCATTCACCGGAGAGGTCGGAGACGGAAAGATCTTCAGCTATGAGATGAGGACAGCGATGAAGATCCGTACAAAAGAGACCGGATATGAGGCGCTTCAGTCCCAGTTTGAATAAATCAGAGACAGTTATATAATAATATAGGAATTAAGTAAAGAAAGGGTGTCTTCCAGCCGTTCAGATGAATGGCTGGGAGATGCCTTTTTTGTTTAATAGGAAACTTCGTTCCCTATTAAACAAAAAGCCCTCCGGGCAGGATGCACACGCCGCAATGAGGTATGTTACCGCTTTGCGGTATTGCGGCGGTGCGCAAAGTGTTCAAGCCCCTCAAGATTGAGGGGAGGGGGAGTTGAGGTGGGCTTGACCACTTTGTTCTAAAGGAATCCCCGGGCAGGAGTGTAAATGGCGGTATATCAGTTCAGAGTGGTATACAGAGGGATTATTTGGTATAATTACGACATCGACAGATAGGAATTATACTTTCACCCTTTCCGGTGACGGGACAGTGAAAAGCGAACAGATACAGCCTGTTAACGGAAGGGTAAAAGTTACTGGGACTGCTGATACCGATGTCGTATTTACGGATATTGAAAGCGGAGAAACTTATGTAATAGGTTACATTACTTCTGGAGCGGGCGGTTCAATTAAACTTGAACGAGGAAAATGGTACAGGGTTGAAGGTGCTGGGGAACTTACAGTGAGGCCGGTCAATGTTCGTATAGAATAACAACTCCTGATTTATTGGGAAGAAGTGGAATTTGTTGGGATGAATATGAAAGCAATTATTCCGATAATCACATATTTTTGCAGAGATCTTTATGAAGATATTTACTGCCGATACTGCAGTGATCGAGATGGGAGTCCATATCCTTGTGATCGTAAATTCTGCGGTTCTGTTCAGCGGCATACAGAGTGTGCAGACAACCTGGTTTCAGGCAGAGGGAAAGAAGATCATATCGCTCATCATGGCTCTCTACGGGCAGCTGCTCTGCTTTGTCCCGGCAGTCTGGATTCTGAGCAGGCTGTATGGACTGGAAGGAGTATGGTTCGCGTTTCCCGCGGCGGCTTTGTTATCGCTGGTTCTGTCGAGTGTGTCAGCTGTGGTATTTGAACGGTAAAAAATATTGGAGAGAAGAGAAGTTCCTGTGAAAAATAACGAATGGAATGGCCGCAGATAATTCACAGAAAATAGTCCATTGCACTTCTGGACATAATTATGCTATAATCATGTCAAATAGAAGAAAGGGGACGATAATATGCCAGTTATTATGCCGATCAAAGAACTTCGAAATACAAGTGAAATATCTGATATGGCTCATAAAATTCAGGAGCCAATATTCATAACAAAAAACGGATATAGTGATTTAGTTGTTATGAGCAGTGAATTATACGATAAATTTGCCAGGACCAACCGTATCGATCAGGCAATCTATGAATCCGAGAAAGAGATGGAAGAGGGTGGAGTTTCTATTGATCTCGATGAAGCATTTGAGAAATTAAATAGAAAATATTATGGATAAATACAAAGTCAAATTAAATCCTCGAGCTTTCCGGGAAATAGATGATATTTTTGCCTATATCGCTCTGGAAAAATTATCTCCGGAAAATGCGAAAGGGCAGACCGACAGAATCTGGGAAGCATTAAAGAAATTGGATACTTTTCCCCAGTCGCATCAAGAACGAACTGAGGGGCGCTATGCCGGAAAAGAGTACCGCCAATTACTTATAGATAATTATATTGCAATTTTCAGAATTGACGAAGAAAGTAAAACAGTTCATGTTGTGACCATACAGTATCAGGGATGGGACTTATAATGAAGAGCCAGAGCATATCAATAAATCTAAAACTGGAACTGGAAACGGCGGCAGAGGCTGTTCATTATTCAAAATATCATCTGCACCGGCTGTTTAACGAGACAATGGGAATGACGATCCATGATTATGTGCAGCGGCGGCAGCTCACGGAGGCGGCAAAGCTCCTGGTCTTTTCAGACAGGCCTGTCATTGAGATTGCATTCTGCTGCTTTATGGAGTGGCTTTAACGATAATACAGACATCAGTTACGACTATGCTGCAGGAGAAAACAGATGGATCGATGCAGGGCCGGCTATTCGGCCTGCTCAATACAATGTATGCGGGTTTTTTGCCGATGGGCATGGCGATATTCGGACCATTGGCCGACAGGATTCCACTGGAGTGGATCATGACTTTTTTTAGATGAAAAGAATGAATTGTATAATAGATATATGCATATAAGTGGACTTTGGAGTGATAAAAAAGTAGACATTCATACGGAAGAAGTAGACATTAGAGACCTTGAAGTAGATATTGAAAGTTTTTTTGCAGATAAGACAGTGGGTTTTTCAGGAAAGACGCAGAGTCATATACGTCAAATGTTTGAAAAATTCGGTTTTGATAAAATTTTTGGAAGAAGTGCAGTGGTCGAACTTCTTGGACTTCAGAATTCAAGTGTTTCCAAGCTTCTTTCTAAATTATCAAAGGCAGAAATTATAGAGCCAGTATCTGGTCACGGGAAGGGAAAATACAGGTTTGCTCGGAAATAGACGGCTATTGGCCCTTATGGGGAAAAGAACAGGAGTAACTATGGGAAATAATATACAGATCTTGATCTTCGCCGGCACGACGGAAGGAAGGCTCCTGGCGCAGTATGCCTCGCAGCATGAGATAGGCTGTTATGTGAGTACGGCTACGGAATATGGGAAAAGTATTCTCGAAGGACTGAAAGGCGTCGAATGCATCTCCGGGCGGATGGATCGGAAGGAAATGGAAATATTTATAGGTGAGCATGAGATCCGTCTTGTCATTGATGCGACCCATCCTTTTGCCGTGGAGGTGAGCGAGAATATCAAGGCGGCGTGCGAAAAGGAGAAGGTCCGGTATGTGAGATGCCTGCGGGAAGCTCTGGATGAGCGTGGAACAGAGGGCGGAGCAGCGGAAGCTTATGGCATGGAGAATATGATCATTGTGGATTCCGTGGAACAGGCGGCTGAGTACCTCAGAGGGACGACAGGAAATATCCTGATCGCCACGGGGAGCAAGGAACTTAGCCTCTATACGCGGATCGAAGGATATGAGAAGCGCTGTTTTGCCCGTGTCTTATCAACAGGGGAAGCTGTGGAAGAGAGTATAAGACTCGGATTCCGGGGGAGACATCTGATCGCCATGCAGGGACCTTTTTCCGCGGAGATGAATCTTGCGCTCCTGCACCAGACAGAAGCACGGTATTTTGTCACAAAAGAGTCCGGAAAAGCCGGAGGATTCGGGGAAAAGCTGGAGGCGGCGAAGGCGGCAGGTGCCGTGCTTGTTGCTGTCGCAAGACCCATGGAAGACGGGGAGAGCCTTGAGTCGGTAGAGCGGCTGATGAAGGAGTCGGGGGAGAAGCACGGCCAGTACAGTGAAAAATCAGGCAAGTGATATAGCCGGCTATTTATTATTCACTGTACTAGAATAAGAACCAGTTCAGAGACAGGAGGAACGATCATGAATCAGGGAATGATACACATTTACTGCGGTGACGGCAAGGGAAAGACGTCCGCGGCCATTGGTCTTGCGGTCCGGGCAGCGGGAACCGGGATGAAAGTACTGTTTGCCCGTTTTTTAAAGAATGAGTACTCAGGGGAGCTGAAGGTACTGGATGCGGTCCCGCAGATCGAGGTGATCCACCTGGAGCGGTCTTACGGCTTTTTCAGCACCCTGTCCGAGAAAGAGAAGGCGGAAGTGAAGGAAATGTATCTCGGTCTGTGGAATAAGATCCGTGACAGAGTTTCTTCCGGCGGGTATGATATGCTTGTCATTGATGAGTTCATGGCAGCCTATAATTACGGACTGATCCCGCACGAGGAAGGAGTCCGCTTCCTTGAAGAAAAGCCGGAAGAGATGGAGATCGTCCTGACCGGGAGAGATCCGGATAAAGAACTTGTGAAGCTGGCGGATTATGTGTCAGAGATCCGCAAAATAAAGCATCCGTTCGACCGGGGGATCACGGCGAGGAGAGGAATCGAGTATTAAATGACAATAAAGTTTGACGTAACAGAAAAAAGAAGGTAAACTGGTATCTGACCAGGCATACATCTAAAAGAATGCATCTTTTCCGTTGGAATACGGAGAGGGAGCGAGGAAGTCAGGTGAGAATCCTGCACAATACCCGTTGCTGTATTGGAGGAGCGGTGTTCCATTCTGCATGGCAGAGGTCACTGGGGCGTGTCCCTGGGAAGGCGGAGCATACGTGACGATCCCTAAGTCAGAATATTCACTTTTAGATCATGGTTACGGGAATATGATCAGGTATGCCGCAAATGTTTTCCTTTTTGTGGCACCTGGGAGTAATTCTTTAATTACAGGTCAATCACACAAAAAGGAGGAAAAACATGACCAGAAGAGAAAAAATCTTACTGAAGGCAGTCATCGCTTTTGCCGCGGTGGCAGCCGTCGCACCTGCATCAAATGCGATGCACATCATGGAAGGCTACCTTCCCGCGGGATACTGCGTGGCATGGGGAGTCATCTGCCTGCCGTTTCTGATCGCAGGATTCATTTCACTGAGGAACAAAGTCAGGGAGAACAGAAGGAGCATGACGCTGATCGCCATGGCGGGCGCCTTTATCTTCGTGATCTCATCACTGAAGATACCGTCTGTCATGGGGAGCTGTTCGCATATGACGGGGACCGGGCTGGGAGCGATCCTGTTCGGACCGGCAGCGGTCAGTGTGCTCGGCATCATTGTCCTGATCTTTCAGGCGGTGCTCTTAGCCCACGGCGGGCTTACGACACTCGGCGCAAATACATTTTCCATGGCGGTGGCGGGCCCGCTTGTCTCCTTCGGGCTCTATAAGCTGTGCGGAAAACTGAGAGTAAACCGGAGAGTGAGCATCTTCCTCGCGGCGTTCCTGGGAGATCTGTTCACCTACTGCGTTACCAGCCTCCAGCTGGCTCTTGCATATCCGTCAGAAGCAGGCGGAGTCGGGGCTTCTGCTGTGAAGTTTTTAGGCGTGTTCGCACCGACCCAGCTTCCGCTGGCAGTGATCGAAGGAATCCTGACTGTGGTGATCGTGATCGGACTTGAGACCTACGCAGCGCCGGAGCTTAAGAGCATTGGTTTCCTTACGAGAAAAGAAAAGGAGGCGAAGTGAGATGTCAAAGAATACGAAAACAGTTATTCTGCTGCTCATCGCGGCCGTGCTTATCGCGGCGGTTCCGCTGTTCGCCCGAAAAGGCGCGGAATTCGGAGGATCCGATGATGCGGGAAGTGTTATGATAGAAGAGATTCAGGGAGAATATACCCCATGGTTCACCCCGGTGCTGGAGAACGCGCTGGGCGGGGAGATCCCGGGCGAAGTGGAAAGCCTGATCTTCTGTGTGCAGACAGGGATCGGCGTAGGGATCATCGCCTTTTTCATGGGACGATTTGTGGAGCGTAAGAAATGGATGAAGGCAGCCGGCTCAGAGGAAGAGAGCGGCGGAAAAGCGGAGTGTTCGGATGATATTGATCGATAAACTGTGCTATCAGTCAAAACTGCGGTATGTCAATGCCGCGGAAAAGTCTGCGTATGCTATGCTGACTCTGTTGATGTGTGTTGTCAGCCGTTCGCCTGTTGTGGCGGCGGCTGCGTTCGCCGTGAACGGGCTGCTGACGGTGGGGGCGGGAAAAATCCCGCTCTCACGCTATCTCAGACTGCTCCTGATCCCTGCGGCTTTTCTCCTGCTGGGAACCGGAGCGCTGGTGCTCAACCTGTCCGGGGAGCCCATGGATGCATTCGCAGTGTCCGTAGGAAACTGGTATATTACCGGGAGCCATGAGGCTCTGGGGCAGGCGGCGCGTCTGTGCGCCACTGCATTTGCGGCAGTATCGTGCCTGTATTTTCTGGCGCTGAACACAACAATGACAGACATCATGGGAGTGCTTGCAAAGCTGCATCTCCCCTCTTTTTTTATCGAACTGATGCTGCTGATCTACCGGTTTATCTTTGTCCTGCTGGAGACGGCGTCCTCTATCCTGACAGCGCAGGAATCCCGCCTTGGCAACCGGGACCTGCGGACGTCGGTACGCTCCTTCGGCGGAATGGCCTCCGCACTCTTTCTTCTTGCTCTGAAGCGGTCGAACGCTCTGTATGATGCCATGGAATCCAGATGTTATGACGGAAGGATTCGTGTGCTGAGCAGGGAATATCCGCCGAAGAAGAAAGAGATCGTTTTGATCGCGGGATTTGAGACTGTACTGCTTTTTATCACGATATGGGGTATAATAAAATGAAGCGAGAGGACTGGATCATTGAGGCAGAGAACCTCTGTTATACATACGAAGGAAATGAAGAAAAGGCGCTGAACGGAGTTGATCTGAAGATCCGCCGCGGCAGAAAAGTCGCCTTCCTGGGAGGAAACGGCTCCGGCAAGTCCACATTTTTCCTGTGCCTGAACGGGATCCGGAAGCCGGATCAGGGAAGGATCCTTATTGACGGAGAGCCGGTGAAATATACGAGAAAAGGCCTCCTTGAGGTGCGGCGGAAGGTCGGGATCGTGTTTCAGGAGCCGGATGACCAGCTCTTCTCCGCCAGCGTATATCAGGAGATCTCCTTTGGAATCCTGAATCTGGGGGCGGATGAGAAGACGACCGAGAGGGAAGTAAACCGTGTGATAGAAGAACTGGGGATCACACCGTTTCGGGACAGACCGGCTCATGCGCTGAGCGGCGGGCAGAAGAAGCTTGTGGCGATCGCGGACATCCTCGTCATGCACCCGGAAGTCATGATACTGGATGAGCCCACTGCCGCTCTTGATCCGAAGCACACGCGGATCGTACAGAAGATCATAGACAGGCTGACGGAGCGGGGGATCACTGTACTCATGGCAACCCATGACATGGATTATGCTTACAGCTGGGCGGACGAGATCGTCCTCATGCACGAGGGTAAGGTATTGAGGAGCGGGACGCCCGCGGAGGTCTGCTCGGATACGGAGGCGCTGGAAAAAACGAATCTGGAGATGCCGTCTGTGCTCAGGCTGTATCATATCATGACGGAAAAAGGGATCCTGCCCGCAGGTGACAGGCCCCCTGAAAACATGAAAGAACTGGAAAGGAGACTGTCGGAATGAAAAAGGGAATCCTGGTGGTGAGTTTCGGGACAAGCCACCTCGATACGATGAAGAAGACCATCGATGTCATTGAGAAAGAAATCGCGGAGAAGTTTGACGGCTGCCGCGTGTACCGCGCATTCACTAGCGGGATGATCATAAGGAAGCTGAAGCGTACAGAAAATATGGATATTGATACCGTATCGGAAGCGCTGAAGCGGATGGCGGCGGACGGAATGGAAGATGTGATCGTCCAGCCCACCCATATCATCAACGGGATTGAGAATGACCGGATGATGGAGGATTTGATGGAGAACATGTCCCTGTTCAGAAGGATCCGCGTGGGGAAACCGCTCTTGAGCAGTGTGGAGGACTATAAGAAATCCATCCATGCGGTGATGGCGGAGACGGAGCTTCGGGATGGCGAGATGCTCGTCCTTATGGGACACGGCACGGACCATCATGCCAACTCAGCATATCCTACGCTTGAGTACACATTCCACGCGCTGGGATATAACCAGGTCCTGGTGGGAACCGTGGAGAGTTTTCCGGAGCTGAAGAATGTGATGGCAAAGCTGAAGATCGCGGAGAAGAAGAAAGTGGCGCTCATGCCATTTATGCTTGTGGCGGGAGATCATGCGAAGAACGATATGGCGGGTGATGAAGATTCCTGGAAGAGCGGTCTGGAGGAAGAAGGGTATGAGGTGAGAGCCATCCTCAAGGGACTCGGAGAGTTCGAAGGAATAAGGAAAATTTTCCTGGAGCATATCGAAGAGGCGGCAGGGCAGGCTGCTGATAGATAAAAAAGAAAAAATATTTGGTTTTTACAGGAGCGATTTGTGAGAATCGCTCCATTTTTATTGCAAATTTACTTTAAATGTGAAAAAACGCACAAAATAGTACAAATAAAATAGAAAATTATATGGAAAAAGTAGAAAAATCAATGGAACAAAAAACCGGTGATGATATAATGAACCATAGATGGACAATCAGAAACAGTAACGGAATGATTCTGATTCAAAATGAAAAGCAGGAGGTGAAAAAGCAAAATAAGACAGAAAACGGCAGGAAAATATAAAATACAAGGAGGAAAAATACTATGAAAATGAGGAAAGTTCCAAAGAGGTTCCTGGCATTTGGAATGTTGATCTGCATGATCGTTTCGTTATTTCCGGCAACAGCATTGGCTGGGACAAGTACCAGAGCCGGGGGAGCGGAATATCAGCTGACAGATGAATGGGAGAATCGCAGCCCGGTGGAAAATGCGATTGAATTTGAAGGGACGGATAAGGTAACATTTCATGCACTGCCGGGTGAACTGGGGATGTATACAAACGCGCAGAATGTGCTGCTGTATGATGCTCCCGCCGGTGATTTTACGGCAACCGTAAAGGTTACAAACACAGCGCTGACAAGTGATTATCAGACGATCGGACTTGCCGCTTTTGCCAGTGAAAGCAGAGTAGCGGGAACGATGAGAAGGTACCACAGCGGCCTGGGAGGAAATGTGTTTGCCAAGATGAATTACAATGGGAATTATGATGAGTATGCAGTGGCAGATACTGATACAGACGCACCAGTCTGGCTGAAGCTGGAACGGTCCAGAAATGAAATTATCCATTCCTACAGCTATGACGGTACAGAATTTACAGAAATCGCAAGGACGACAGACAATGCAGACTTATTTTCATGTGAGGACCTGAAGATTGCCGTCTATACAGGAGGCGATAATACATTTGACGCGACAGTGCAGGATTTTACAGTGAATGGAGAGACAGTTCCGTTCTGCACAGAGAAAATCGTGGAAGAAAGTGAATATGAACTGACAAGAGACTGGACGATGCACTCTCCTGTGGAAGAAAAGTTCTGGATTAACAATGAGAATAAGGTGACATTCCACTCACAGCCAGGCGAGCTCGGACAGATCACAGACGCAAAGAACGTACTTCTTTATGACATGCCGGAGGGCGACTTTACGGCGACGGTAAAGGTTACAAATACGGAGCTGACAAGCGATTACCAGACGATCGGGCTTGCTGCTTTTGCAAGTGTAAGCAGAGTTGCGGGAACGATGAGAAGATATCACAGCGGTCTGGGCGGCAATGTGTTTGCCAAGATGAACTATAACGGCGGTTATGATGAGGCCGCTCTGCCGGATACAAATAAGGGAGACGCAGCGTGGCTGAGGCTGGAGAGAAACGGAGACAAATTTATCCATTCTTACAGCTATGACGGAGAAAATTTTACCGTGATCGCTGAGACAACGGACAATGCAGACCTGTTTGCATGCGAAGATCTGAAGATTGCCATTTATACAGGCGGAGCACAGACGTTTGATGCAGTCATGGAGAATTTCACGATCAATGAACAGAGCATCCCGTTTGGTAAGAAAAGAGTTCCCCAGGAAATCACGGAGATCGCTGCTTTTGAAGATATCTATGCAGATTATGGAACTTCTTTGGAAGAGCTGAACCTTCCGGAAACGGCAGAAGTCACGCTTGAAGACGGGACAGTAAAAGAGCTGGCAGTGACCTGGGATCCACAGACATATGATTCACAGACAGCCGGCACACAGACAGTTAAGGGAACTTTAGAGCTGGAGAAGTATGTCATAAACAGCGAGGGAAAGCAGGCGGAGATCAAAGTCCATGTAATGGAAGAAGGACAGGGGATCCCGGTTACTAAGATCACCCTGGATCGTACGGATGTTACGCTCGCTCTGGAAGGCGCGGTAACACTGAATGCAGAAGTATTTCCGGATAATGCCGCAGATAAAACAGTTGTATGGGAAAGCAGTGACGACGGAGTGGCGGCGGTCGACTCCGCCGGAAAGATTACGGCAGTCAGCAAAGGGACGGCAGCAATCACTGCAAGATCGGGAGACGCCAGTGCGCAGTGTACGGTGACAGTAACAGACGGCATAGGCATCGGAACGGTGTGGGGAGTTCCCTCTCCTGATAGTGAAGTCCAGATAGCAGTGAAGATGACTGAGGATTATGGCCTTGTATATGAAGCGGCCAAAAATGGTAAAGCATTTATCACAGACGGATCTGTGCTGGGACTGAAGACCAATACGATCGATACAACAAAGGATCTCACTTTTATTTCAGCGGAAGAAGAGGAGATTGACGAAACATATGAGACATATTCCGGTAAGTTTTCTGAAAATCGGAATCATGCAAACCAGCTGAGACTGACATTCAAAGACAGTACAGAGCAGTATTTCTATTCCGTGATCGTAAGGGCCTATGATGATGGAGTGGCGTTCAGTTATGAACTTGATACGGCGGAAGGAAACGAGAAAACAAGCGTATCCATCACGGATGAGATGAGCACAGTCAATATTCCGGAAGGAGCAGTCACATGGTCGTTTGAGAACGGAGGCTCCTATGAAGATGAGTATCATCGTAAAACGATGGAAGAGCTTGGCGGAACACCGGCGATACCGCTCCTTTATCAGACTGAAGATCTGTATGTCCTGTTTAACGAAGCAAATCTGATCGGAAGTGATTTCTGCGGTTCAAGATTTAAAACATCAGCAGGAAGCAGTACATTTGAACTGGACTTTGCGCGAGAGCAGAGCGGGGCGGTAACGGTACAGTTCCCGTTTACATCGCCGTGGCGCTATGCAGTAGCGGGAGATCTGGGAACAATCACCGAAAATACAATGGCTGAAAATCTTTCTCCGGCGCCGGATGAAGAAAAATATCACTATTCTGACTGGGTAGAACCGGGGGTGGCATCATGGACATGGCTGGCAGAAGGAGAGACAAGAGAAGGTCAGGAAAACATTGACGCGATCAAGCGTTATATTGATATGGCGGCAGAATTAGGATGGAAATATTTCCTGTGGGATGACGGATGGCAGACGGATCCCGCCAACAATGTGATGAACCCACATGCCCAGGAAGTGATCGATTATGCCGCGGAAAGAGGAATCGGCATCCTTGTATGGGTGAATGAAGATTATATCGCTAACGACAGTGATCGTGAGACGCGCTTCAAAATGTGGAGCGAAATGGGGATCAAAGGCATCAAGGCCGACTTCTTTGACGGTGAACAGCAGTCAGAGATCGCAGAATATGAAGACATTTATGAAGATCTTGCGAAATACAAGATGGTCGGTATTATGCATGGATGTAATAAAGCTACAGGAGAGACACGCACATATCCGCATATTCTTTCCCGTGAGGCAATCCGCGGTGATGAATTTGTAAACCGTCAGGCGAGTGTACAGGAGCAGCTTACGATCCTGCCGTACATACGGTGTGCATCAGGACCTGCCGATTATACGCCTCTGGTCGATCTGCCCAATAAATATACAGGGGAACCTATTGGTAATACAGACAAGACGATCGGAAGCCAGCTGACGATCCCGGTGCTGATCGAGGCAGGTATCCCGTGTATGGCTGATAAGGACACTACATACTTAAGAGAAGACCTCCGCGGACTCTTCGAAGATCTCCCGGCGGCATGGGATGAGACGCATTTTATCAGCGGTGAAGTGGGAGAATATGTCACCCTGGCACGCAGAAGCGGCGATACCTGGTACATCGCAGGAAATACAAATGATACGGCGCGCACAGAGCATATAGATTTTGCAGAGTATGTAGGGGAACAGGACGAATATCTGGCACAGATCTGGTACGATGGACCGGATGACAATGACAAGACAGACATTGCTGTAGAAAAAATCAATGTGACAGCGGCTGACAGTATTGACGTTAAAGTGGCAAGAAAAGGCGGATTTACAATAAAACTGACAAAAATCGGAGAAACAGAACCTGTTTCCACTGCAGTTCTCGAGTATGTATTAGGACTTGCAGAAGATGTTGATACGGATGGCGTGGTCGACTCTGTTGTAGAAATTTTCAATGACAGGAAAGCGGCGGCGTATGATATCCTGGAAAGAGCAGAGGCAGGGGATCCGTCAGTTACTCAGTCCATGATAGACCAGAGCTGGAGCGGCCTTATCGAGATCATGCAGTATATGTCCTTTAAACAGGGAGATATGACGGATCTTCAGAAAGTTGTTGATCTGGCAAATTCTCTGGATTTGACGAAATATCTGGATGAAGGACAGCAGGAATTTAAAGATGCACTTGCGGCAGCGGAAGCTGTTCTGGAGGATGAGCTCACAGAACAGACTGCGATCGATCAGGCATGGAAATCTCTGCTGAAAGCGATGAGTGAGCTCCGCCTGAAACCGAGCAAAGACGCGCTGGAAGAACTGATCGCTTCGGCGCAGAGCATGAGTACAGAGGGTGTTTCCGAGGAGACTGCAGCGGTATTCCGCAGTGCGCTTGCAAGAGCAGTGAACGTATATGAAGATGAGCAGGCGACCGAAGAAGAGGTTGCTTCTGCACAGGAAGAACTGCAGACTGCGATCGATCAGATGCTTGTGTCAGCCGGAGCCACAGATGGGGAAGGACAGGAAACTGACAGCTCTTCAGCGGATGATATGACAGCAGGGTCACAGCAGGCGTCCGGAAATTCAGGCAGCGGAAAGGCTGACGGCGGAAGCCAGACGACGATCTCTTCCGGAAGGCCGGCAGTCAAGACGGGTGATACCACGATGCCGATTGCAGGCAGCGTGGCAGTGATGGCACTGGCCGCAGCCGGGGCAGCAGCTGTGTGGAAAAAGAAGAGAGAAATCTAAAGAAAGCAGATCTGACAGAAGATAATTTTGAAAGACTATGAATTGCAGCACCCCTGCCGGAATCGGGTTTTTTGATTCCGGCAGGGGTGCTGTTGTATCCTTGACTCAGTCTTTGGTGAAAAATTCCTTTACCTGTCCGGCGATGATCTTCATCAGCCGCTGCCTTGCCTCCACAGTCGCCCATGCAATGTGCGGTGTGATGAACAGTTTACTCTGATCCTTGACAGTGAGGAACGGGCTGTCCTCAGCCATAGGTTCTGTGCAAAGGACATCCAGACCGGCGGCCTTGATCTCCCCGTTATTCAGGGCGTCGGCGAGATCTGACTCGCGGATGATGGGACCTCTTCCCAGATTCAGCAGGATCGCCTCGTTTTTCATTTTGCGGAATGCTTCTGCGTCCATGATGTCTTCTGTATATTCATTCAGAGGCGCGTGGATGGAGAGAATGTCAGATTCCCTGAGAAGCGTATCGAAATCCACCTGATGATAACCTTCCTGCTCGGGAGCCCCGGATGCAGAATAGTAGATCACTTTTGCACCGAACAGACCGGCGATATCCGCAACTCTCCGGCCGATTGCTCCGAGTCCCAGGATTCCCCAGGTCATACCGTTCAGCTCGTGGAATGTCTTCCCGAAATGAGTGAAAATGCGGTCGTTGATGTACCGACCCTCTTTGACATAGTCGTCATAATATCTCAGATTCTCCATCAGGTAGAACAGGATGGCAAAGGTATGCTGTGCCACAGACTCTGTGGAGTAGCCCGCGACATTGCGCCATTCGATCCCGCGTTCTGCGAGATAGTCTTTGTCAAGGTTGTTTGTGCCGGTAGCGGTTACGCAGACGAGCTTCAGATTCCGGGCAGAGCCAACAGTGTTTTCATTGACCAGAACCTTATTTACGATCAGTACGTCAGCGTCAGCGGCGCGTTCCGGAACTTCTTCTGAGGAAGAGAAAGGATATTTTACAACCTCACCGAGCTGTTCAAACTGTGTGTAGTCAATATCATCGCCAAGTGTCTTGGCGTCCAGAAATACAATTTTCATAAGAACCTCCTGCTGTTGTCATTTCCCCGGATGAACGGGACCGTTGTCAGTATAGCATATGGGGAGCGGAACGGAAAGTTTTTCTGAAGAACCAATATAGAAAATTTACCGTGATATTTGGAAAGGGTGAAAGGCAAAATGAGATAGACTTCATCTTAAGCACATAGTAAAATAGTTTTGTACCTTTATCGAATCTTACAGAGAGTCGTCCGATTAGGGTGAGGAGAGATGTCTATGAAGAAACTGAGCAGAAGAAAAGTATTTATCTTAACTATGTTTTTGTGGATCGTCGATGTAATAGGAGCTGCCGTTCTGGCGGAATATGCAGGACTGATGAACGCACTTTTGTTTGGAGCGATATGGACCGGTTTTTTTGGATATCTGATCTGGGGTATGCTGAAACGGCTTGAGAAATGACGGAGAAGTGAAGGATGAAAAAGAGAAATATCATTTTATCGGTTATTGCTGTGATCGCTGTGATCACGGCGGTCTGCTGCGTATACCGTCTTCGGTATTATTTTGTTGGTACGAGCAGTGCCCCGGTGGACGCGAAAGAGAATGCAGATTTCGGGATCGAAGATATTCACAGTTCAGTGGACAGAGACGGAGATGGAATTGATGATCAGACGGACATCCTGCAGGGGGCAAGAGATTATATTGCGTCGCAGCCTGTCTATAAGAGCAAATATTACAGCACCGGGTATCCGGACGATCAGTATGGCGTCTGTACGGATGTGGTGGCAAATGCGATGCGGAGCGCAGGGTATGACCTGATGCAGCTTGTCCACGAGGATATCCTGACAGATCCGGATGCATATGGAATCAAAGAACCGGATATTAATATCGATTTCCGCAGGGTGAAGAACCTGAGAGTGTATTTTGAGCATACAGCGATTCCTCTGACCACAGATGTCTATGATATCAGTCAGTGGCAGGGCGGCGATATCGTGATCTTTGAGAAACATATCGGGATCGTTTCGGATAAGCGGAATGATGACGGCGTGGCCTATGTGATCCATCACAATGATCCGTTCCAGGACTCCTATGAAGAAGATATCCTTGAAAAGCGGGACGATATCGTCGGGCACTACAGGGTCAGTGAGTAGGGAGGAAGGAATATGAAGTTGAAAAATGTCCTGATCGTGGTGAATGATGTGGAAAAATCAAAAGCATTCTATAAAGACCTGTTTGGTCTTGAAACTGTTGTAGAGCAGAAAGAAAATGCGGTGCTGACAGAAGGGCTTGTCCTTCAGGAGGCCGAAATCTGGAAATCGGCGCTGGGCTCTGAAATCATACCGAGAAATAATGCCTCTGAGCTGTACTTTGAGGAGGCGGATCTTGAACGGTTCGCAGAACGCCTTGAGGGGTATGGCGATGAAATACGATATGTCAACCGCCTGACAGAGCTTCCCTGGGGACAGAAGATGATCCGTTTTTATGATCCGGACGGGAATCTGATCGAGGTACGGACGCCGGCACAGCCGGACAGGGTAGCCGGGGATTGATTCCTTCGGCAGAAACCGGCGGTGCCAGAGCAGAAAGAATAAGAAGGGATAGGATTGTATATGCCAATCATGACTCAATTGAAGAATTCAAAATCCGGTCATCAGCCGTCTGCCGATGACCGGATTTTAACTTTATAATAAGTTTTAATTTTTATATATGGTTTATAGGTTTATCCCGCCAGAAATTCATTTATTTTCTGCACAGCCTCATCCTCGGTAAGATTGTATTTCTGTGAGATCTCAGTGATGATCTCTCTTTCAGACATACCATATTTTTTACGGATATCCATAAGCGCTGAGATCAGCTGCCGGAGACCGTCTTCACGGCCTGCACTGTAGCCGTCAGTCCGGCCGTCATTATATCCGTCCTCATATCCTTCCTGTTTCATAGCTTTTTCGTATTTTTCCTGATCAAACGTCTCCAGTACCACTTGGATCACCTCTGCTTTCTGAGCAGTCAGGATATCCCTTAAAATGTCCTGATGGCGTTGTAAAGGGAGAGAAGGTCTTCCTTTCTGCTGAACACCATGCGGAACAGGCGGTCTTTATACTGCCGGTTTACTGTCGGATGTTCCTGACTGTTATTCAATTTTTGATTCAATAAATTACACCTCCATTATAGGTAAAAAAGTGAATGCCTGCAACCTTCTGTGGGCTCAAACAAAAGGAAAATATGGCGGAAACCGCCGGAAATATTGTGGAAACAAGAAGCTGCCATGAAGACAGCGCGCGGGTTGAGAAAATCCCCGTCTGTTGTCTGCTTATTGTATCGGAAAAAAGCAGGAAAGACAATATGGCAGGTTGCACAAAGCGATGCGGCAGGATATAATCGGTTTAGGAATCTTAAGCTGTCCGCAGCAAAAGAAAAGCGGAAATGAGTATGACATGGCAGAGAAAGGGGGGGACCGCTGTGAATGGGATTGGAGGCGCAGTCTTTTTCTACCTGATTCTTTATATTGTGATTCGATTTGGAGTGAAGCATGGGATTCAGGATGCCAAGAAAGACGATGCGAGAAAAAATTAATATATTCGTTTAAGCTGAGAAAAGAAATGACAGTGATTACACCGGATGATATAATGATTCACAAGCAGGTAAGAGAATTTGATTCGATATGAGAGAGGACAAAATATGGAATGGCTGCCAATCGTTGTAATAGCAGTTCTTGTTGTGATTTTAGGCATGTACTATATTGTGAAATGGGCTGTAAAGGATGCCTTGAAAGAATATTTTAAAGATAAAAGCAAAGAAGAATAAGTTCGTAAAAAACGGAAACAGATGGGAAAGAGAATGAGAATAATCAGATCAGAACATTAGAATATCAGACAGAAAAAGGAGGAGAAATAAATGGTAGAAATCGGAACAAAAGCACCGGCGTTTGAACTGCCGGATCAGAACGGAAAAATGCATACGCTGGAGGAATACAGAGGGAAAAAGGTTATCCTGTATTTCTATCCCAAGGACAATACGCCCGGCTGTACAAAGCAGGCATGTGGGTTCGGCGAGCTGTATCCGCAGTTTACGGAGAAGGGGGCTGTCGTGCTGGGAGTGAGCAAAGACAGCGTGGCGTCTCATAAAAAGTTTGAGGAAAAATACAGCCTGCCCTTTACACTGCTCTCCGACACAGAACTGTCCTGTATTCAGGCCTATGATGTGTGGAAGGAGAAAAACATGTACGGCAGAAAGACTATGGGCGTCGTACGCACTACCTACCTGATTGACGAGGAAGGCGTGATCGTCAAAGCATTCGGCAAAGTCAAGGCGGCGGAAAATCCGGCGCAGATGCTGAAGGAGCTCGCAGAATGACGCAGAAAAGCAATGATAATTCTGAGATTTCGGAAAGCAGCATTGTTTCAGACAGGAACAGCAGCTTAAAGAAGTCCGGGACAAGGCCTGAGATCGGAAGAAACCGTTCCGGTCTGCGGCTGGGCTATACGACCGGAAGCTGCGCCGCGGCAGCGGCAAAGGCGGCAGCGCAGATGCTTCTTTCAGGAGAGACGGTGGAGCATGTCCGGCTTATGACTCCGAAGGGGATCGAGCTTTATCTGGATGTGGAACAGATTTTAAGAACAGAAGCATACGCGGAATGCGCGGTGCGCAAATACAGCGGGGATGACCCGGACGTGACAGACGGGCTCCTCGTTTTTGCACGGGCGGAAAAGGCTGACTTTGCCGTGCAGGATAAGAGAGAAGACGTTTGTTTTACGGGGGATGGGATATTTGTAGAGGACGGAGTCTTTATAGAGGGCGGCGCCGGCGTCGGCAGGGTGACGAAGCCCGGACTGGAGCAGAAGATCGGCCAGGCGGCGATCAACCGGGTGCCCCGCCGGATGATCGGAGAGGCCGTGAATGAGATCCGGAAGAAATACGGATGCCGGGAGCCTCTGCGGGTGACAATTTCCATTCCGGAGGGGGAGAAGACGGCAGAGAAGACCTTTAATCCGAGACTGGGGATCGAGGGCGGTCTTTCGATCCTCGGGACAAGCGGCATTGTGGAACCGATGAGTGAGAAGGCGCTGACGGACACGATCTACCTGGAAATGAAAATGTTAAGGGACAGCGGGTATCGTTACTGCTATGTGGTCCCGGGAAATTACGGGACGGATTTCCTCAAGGAGACGCTGAAGGCAGATCCGGAGCTGGCGGTCAAGTGCAGCAATTATGTAGGAGAGGCAATTGACGACGCAAAGCTGCTTGGGATGAAGGGGATCCTGCTGATCGGCCATGTGGGGAAGTTTATCAAGCTGGCGGCAGGAGTCATGAACACTCATTCCAGACAGGCGGACTGCAGGATGGAAGTGTTTGCCGCCCATGCCGCCATGGCAGGGGCGGATCAGGAGACTGTCCGCAGAGTGATGCAGTGCATCAATACAACGGAGGCAGCTGCGATCATAAGAGAGCAGGGAATGCTTGAGAAGGTCATGAAGACTATTACAGAGCGGATCGAATTCTATCTCAGGCAGAGAGCCGGAGAGGAACTGCAGATCGGGATGATCCTGTTCTCACTGGAGGACGGGATTCTGGGAAAGACAGAAGAGGCAGATCTCCTGCTGGAGCAGATACGGCAGAATCAGCCGAAAGCAGATCAGAAAGAATGACAGAAGAACAGACAGATACGAAGAGGAGCAGACAGAGATTATGAGCGGAACATTTACAGGAGCAGGAGTGGGACCGGGAGATCCGGAACTGATGACATTAAAAGCGGTCCGCGCGATCCGGAAGTGCAGTGTGATCGCTGTGCCGGTTTCAGACGGAGAACTCTCAGAGCCGTTTTTTGAGAAAGCCGAAGGGAAAGGCGGGCATACGCAGTATCTTGAGCGCTGCGTGGCGTACCGCATTGCGCGGGGAGCCGTGCCGGAAGCGGAGAAGAAAGACAGAATCTTTCTGCCCATGCCGATGATAAAGGAGAAAGAACGTCTGAAGGAGATCCATGACAGAGACGCGGACGCAGTGGCAGAGCTTCTGGAAGAGGGAAAGGATGTGGTATTCCTTACGCTTGGAGATCCCACAGTTTACTCTACCTGTATGTATGTACATAAGAGGCTGAAGAAAAAAGGATACCGGACGGAACTGATTCCGGGCATTCCTTCCTTCTGCGCCGCAGCGGCCCGGATGGATATCTCTCTTGTGGAAAACCGCCAGGAACTTCATGTTCTTCCGGCCTCTTATCAGATCGAAGAAGGGCTGGAGCTTCCGGGAACGAAAGTGCTGATGAAAGCAGGGAGAAAGATGGCAGAGGTGAAGAGACTTCTGCTGGAGAAAGGGCTGGAGGCAGAGATGGTGGAGAACTGCGGCATGGAAGGCGAGCGGATCTGTCTCTCCGCAGAGGAGATACCGGAGAAAGCGGGATATTATTCTCTGCTGATCGTAAAAGAGAAGAAGAGGGAGGAAAGAGCATGATTACATTTGTGGGAGCCGGACCGGGAGCGGAGGACCTGATCACTGTGCGGGGACAGCGTCTGCTCGTAAAGGCAGATATCGTGATCTACGCAGGATCTCTTGTAAATCCGGGTCTCCTGTCGCTGTGCAGGGAGAACTGTGAGATATATAACAGCGCAAAGATGACGCTGGAGGAAGTTATGGATGTGATGAAAAAAGGACAGGAGGCAGGAAAAGAGATCGTCCGGCTTCATACGGGCGACCCCTGTCTGTACGGGGCGATCCGGGAACAGATGGACGAGCTTGAACGGTCCGGCATCCCTTATGAAGTGTGTCCCGGGGTGAGTTCCTTCTGCGGCGCGGCGGCGGCTCTGGGAGCAGAGTATACACTCCCCGGGATCTCCCAGTCTGTGGTCATCACAAGGATGGCGGGCAGGACTCCTGTGCCGGACAAGGAATCGATCCGGAGCTTTGCAGCACATCAGGCGACCATGGTCGTTTTTCTCAGCACCGGGATGCTTGAGAAGCTTTCCGAGGAACTGATCCGGGGCGGGTATCCCGCGGATACTCCGGCGGCAGTCGTTTATAAGGCTACCTGGCCGGAAGAAAAAGTGCTGCGGTGCACAGTGGCGGATCTGGCGCAGACTGCCAGGGAAGAGGGAGTCACCAAGACCGCATTGATCGTGGTGGGACGGGTGCTGGACGGAGAGTATGAGCGCTCGAAGCTTTACGATCCTTCCTTTACAACGGAGTTCAGGAAAGCATCTGTTCACGCAGGAGAAGCATCCGGCGGGACCGAGGAGAAAAAAGCAGAGGAGCAGGTACAATGAGCAAGATTTACGTGACAGGGCTGGGACCGGGCGCTGCGGACCAGATGACGAAGAAAGCGGAAAAAGTACTGGAACACTGTCCGGTGATCATCGGATATACAGTATATATCGATCTGATCCGGGATCAGTTCCCGGACAAAATATTTCTAAGCACGCCCATGCGGAAGGAGGCAGAGCGCTGCCGCATGGCGTTCGAGGAGGCAGAGAAAGGGCAGGACGTGGCAATGGTGTGCAGCGGAGATGCGGGGATTTACGGCATGGCAGGACTGATCTGCGAGATCGGAAAAGAGTATCCCGGGATCGGCATCGAGGTAGTTCCCGGCATCACGGCTGCGTCCGGCGGTGCGGCGGTACTGGGAGCTCCGCTGATGCATGACTTTGCTGTCATCAGCTTAAGCGATCTGCTGACCCCCTGGGAGCTGATCGAGAAGCGGCTGGACGCGGCGGCACAGGCTGATTTTGTCATCTGCCTGTACAATCCGTCCAGCAGAAAGCGTGCGGACTATCTGGAGAAAGCGTGCGGGATCATCCTGCGGCACCGGTCACCGGAAACGGTGTGCGGCATTGTGCGCAACATCGGACGGGAGGGGGAATCCTATGAGATCCTTTCCCTGGAACGATTGAGAACGACGCAGACCGATATGTTCACAACGGTTTTTATCGGCAATTCGCAGACAATGGAATTAAACGGCAGGATGGTGACGCCGAGAGGATATAAGGATGTGTAAGATGGAGCGGGAGATTTTCCTTGTAGGGATCGGTATGGGAACAGAAGAAGGGGTGACAGTGCAGGCGCGCAGAATTATCCGCGCCAGCAGCTGTCTTATCGGAGCACAGCGGATGCTGGACTGTGCGCAGCGGGTCTGTGCGGATGCCGGGAAGGACAGCGCGGACGCTCAGAAGCCCATGCTCGCAGAGTACCGCCCGGATGAGATCGTTTCTTATATAGAGCAACATCCGGAGTACCGGCGGATCGCGGTGCTTCTTTCCGGCGACACAGGCTTCTACAGCGGGGCGAAACGGCTGGCAGAGCAGCTGACGGAGAGGTTTCGGAAAATACAGGATAAAGGCGCGGAGCAGTGCCGGATCGAGCTGATCCCCGGTATTTCATCCGTGGTGTATCTGGCGGCGAAGCTGAATACCTCCTGGGAGGATGCGGCGCTTGTCAGCCTTCACGGAAAGGATGCGGATTTTATCCAGACGGTTCACCGGAACCGGAAGACCTTCCTCCTTCTGGGAGGTCAGGGAGTCATGTCAGTTAGGAAAAGGCTGCTGGATTACAGGATGGATCATGTGACAGTCCATGCCGGAAGCAGACTTTCCTATGAGGATGAGCGGATCATTTCCGGGAAGCCATCTCAGATTTCGGAGGAGGATCTGAAAGGACTCTGTACTGTCCTGATCGAGAATCCCTGTCCGGAGAGAAGTGCGTGCGCCCATGTGAGTGATGAGGATTTTATCCGCGGGAACGTCCCGATGACGAAGGAAGAGGTGCGGGCGGTTAGTATTGCACGCCTGCGTCTGACAGAGGATGCGGTTGTCTGGGATGTGGGAGCGGGGACCGGCTCGGTCTCTGTGGAGGCAGCCCGGTCCGGAGACCGGATCCGGGTCTATGCGGTGGAGAAGAACCCGGACGCGGTGGAGCTGATCCGGGAAAACAGGAAGAAATTCCGGACGGACGGCATCCGTGTCATCTCCGGCAGGGCTCCGGAGGCGCTGGGACGTCTGGAAGCGCCGACCCATGTGTTCATCGGCGGGAGTTCGGGAAATCTGCGGGAGATTCTTACCTGCGTACTGGAAAAGAACAGGGATGCGCGTATCGTCATCAATGCCATTTCGCTGGAGACAGTGAAGGAAGTGATGGAAGCGGCTGAGTCCGGTCTCCTGAGACATCCGCAGATCACTCAGGTTTCTGTGGCGCGCTCCCGGGAGCTGGGCAGATATCATATGATGACCGGGCAGAATCCGGTCTATATCATCTCGGCAGGCGGAGCTGAGGACGAGAGAGGTGAAGCCTGATGGAAGCTGGAGAAAGGACGCCGGGGATCCTGCTGACAGCCCCGGCCAGCGGAAGCGGCAAGACGGCGGCCGCGTGCGCTCTGATGGCGGCACTCGGGGAACAGGGACTGGACGTGCGGGCGTGTAAGTGCGGCCCGGATTATATTGACCCGATGTTCCACCGGGAAGTGCTTGGGCTCGATTCCAAGAACCTGGATCTCTTCTTCTCAGAGCCGGAAGAGCTGATCCGGGGATATATCCGACACACGGAGGGGGCGGATATCGCTGTCACAGAGGGTGTGATGGGATACTATGACGGCATGACGCTGGACTCTGACAGGGCAAGCTCCTACGATGTGGCGCGCACACTGGACCTGCCGGTCCTGCTTATCCTGCCGTGCAGAGGAGCTTCCCTCTCTCTTGCGGCAGTAGTGAAAGGGATGGCAGAGTTCCGGAAAGACAGCAGGATCTGCGGAATCCTTCTGAACCGAGTGTCTGACATGCTCTATCCCAGGCTTAAGAAAATGCTGGAGAGCGAACTTCGCGGTATGGGACTGGATATTCCGGTGATCGGATATCTGCCGGAGTCTCCCTGCTTCCGTATGGAAAGCCGTCACCTCGGGCTGGTGACGCCCCAGGAGCTGGACGGACTGAAAGCGCAGATGAGGAGAGCGGGAGAGCTTCTGAGCCGGACAGTGGACCTGGATCTGGTGAGACAGATTGCGGAGAAAGCTTCCTGTCTGACGGAAAGAAATGTGAATACTGCATACAGAGACAGATCAGACTGCGCCGACGGCAGTTCCGGCGGACAGCAGAGAGGAACAATCTCTGCAGAAAAGGCGCCTGCCGAGGGCGCAGAGAAAAAAATCCGTATCGGCATCGCCCGGGATGAGGCATTCTGCTTCTATTACAAAGACAATCTGACTCTGCTGGAGGATCTCGGATGTACGCTGATCCCCTTCAGCCCGCTCCGGGACAGCGCGCTCCCGGAAGGACTGGACGGCCTGCTGCTGGGAGGCGGATATCCGGAGCTTCACGGAGAAGAGCTGGCGGAAAACACCGGGATGCTCTCTTCTGTGAGAGCAGCTTTGGAAGCAGGCATGCCCTGTTTGGCGGAGTGCGGAGGATTCATGTACCTGCATGAGGAAATGGAAGACAGGAACGGGAAGACATGGCCTCTTGTGGGAGCGGTAAGAGGCAGGACATATCCCACGGGAAAACTGGTCCGGTTCGGGTATGTGAAGATCGAGAACAGCACCGGGAGGGAAGGATATCTCCTGCCGGGAGAGTCTGTCAGAGGGCATGAGTTCCATTACTGGGACAGCACGGACAGCGGCAGCGACTGTCTGGCAGTGAAGCCGGACGGACGCAGAAAATGGAACTGCATCCATATGGAAGGCAGTCTCTTTGCCGGGTATCCGCACCTGTACCTGCCTTCCATGAGCACATTTGCAGAGCGGTTCGTAAGGCGGTGCAGGGAGTGGAAAGAGAGGAGTATAAGATGACAGCGGAGGAGAAACTGAGAGAAGAATTAAGGAATATTGTCCCGGCAGACAGGGACAGCATGGAGAAGGCGAAGCAGCGGTGGAAATCTGTAGGAAAACCGCTGTTCAGCCTGGGAAAGCTGGAGGATGCAGTCATTCAGATCGCCGGGATCAAAGGGAAGGCAGTGTACAGCCTTGACAGGAAAGGTCTTGTGATCATGTGCGCCGACAACGGCGTGGTGGCAGAGGGCGTCACACAGACCGGGCAGGAGGTCACCGCCATTGTCGCGGAGAACTTTACAAAGAAGGAGACCAGCGTCTGCCTGATGGCGGAAGTGGCGGGAGTGGATTTATTTCCGGTGGATATCGGAATGATCACGGATGTGCCGGGAGTCACCAGACCGGAATACAAGGTGGCGTACGGGACGGAAGACATGATGAAAGGCCCTGCCATGACAAGGGGGCAGGCGGCGCAGGCGGTCCTGAATGGAATCCGGATTGTCAGGGAGCTTGCTGGACAGGGCTATGATATCCTTGCCACAGGAGAGATGGGGATCGGGAATACGACTACCAGCAGTGCTGTCGTGTCCGTACTGCTCGATCAGGATGCAGAGGCGGTGACCGGGCGCGGGGCAGGCTTGAGCAGTGAAGGACTCCGACGCAAGATCGATGTGATCCGGGAGTCTGTCAGATTGAACCGGCCGGACCGGGAGGATCCGCTGGACGTCCTCTCCAAGGTGGGAGGCCTGGATATCGCGGGACTGACAGGGGTATTCCTGGGCGGCGCGGTCTGCCGTATTCCTGTTATGATCGACGGATTTATCTCGTCGGCTGCCGCACTCTGTGCGGTGCGCATGGTCCCGGAGTGCGCGGATTACATGCTGGCTTCCCACAGATCCGGGGAGACGGCAGGGGGAATGGTGCTGGATGCGCTGGGGCTCTCTCCGTTCCTTGACTGCAGGATGTCGCTGGGGGAAGGAAGCGGAGCGGTCGCGGCGATGCCGCTTCTGGACATGGGGCTTGCAGTTTATCTGAAGATGAGTACTTTTGAAGAGATCAATGTGGAGCAGTATGAGGACTTTGAGAACAGCGGGGCAGATTCTTAGGATCCGTTTCGCAGGTGCGCTGCCCGGCGGTCTGTCTGTGCTTTCCAGTGGATGGGCATGAGGGCTATGCCGGGAAACAGGAGGAAAAGCGATGAAAGCATATCAGTTGAAGATAACGATCAAAAATTCACACCCGCCGATCTGGAGGCGGTGTATCATTCCCGCCGGGATCACATTTTCCCAGCTCGGGGTCTTATTCAATGAGATCATGGGATGGAAAGGATATCACCTTTTCTCTTTTGAGTTCCGGGATTATGGGATCCGGGTGGAAGAACTCGATGAGGACTATGACGATCCATATTATGAGCTGGAGGAAGCGGCAGAGACGCTGATTGACCCGTATATGGAGAATACAAAGTGGTTTACATACTGCTATGACTTCGGAGACGACTGGGAGCACCGAGTGGACATTGAGGAGATCCTGCCGGACTGTGACTATGACTGTCCTGCTGTCCTGAAGGCAAAGGGCGCCTGCCCGTTCGAGGACTGCGGCGGGATAGACGGATATTATCACTGTCTTGAAGCGCTTCAGGACGAGGGCCATGAGGAACACAGCCATCTGATACAATGGGTGGAAGATATGGGCTATAAGGATCCGGATGAGCCCTTTGACCCGAAGAACTATGATATGGAAGAAGTCAATGCCTCCCTTGCTGACAATTTTCAGATCCATTTTGCCCAGAAGCCGGATTATGAGGATTCCAATGAGTTATATGAAAAAATGATGTCAGGAACCTCTGTGCTGAATGTAGTGGAGAGCGCGGAAAAGAACGGAACATCTTTCGGGAAACGGGACGCAAGGCAGGAAGCAGAAACGGAGGAATGGCGTGCCCTCTATGAATCGGGCGCGCGTGTCAAGGCGCTTCAGCCCTGGGAAACATTCTGGGATATGGACCTGATCGCGCTGGACGGCGGCTGGGACGAAGAAGTCTATGTAAGCATCCTCGGAAAGGGCGGAGGCTGCTATGGAATCGTGGTGTATGAAGGGCTGGACGGCCTGAATGACTTTATGATGCTGACACTGTCAGAGAAAATGAACATTTCAAGTGAATATGCCATGTTCAGTCAGAATAATCTGACCTGCTACTGGGGAAACCGGGAAGAACTCTCGGAAAAGCAGAGAAAGATCATTAAGGATCTGGGATACAGATTCCGTGGAAAGAACCAGTGGCTTTACTTTATGTCTTTTCAGAAAGGCTATTTCCCCTACAACATGGACAAGGACGAAGTCCGCCGCATGACAGAATATCTGGAACTGCTCGCAGACGCGGTGGCATATTACCGGGAAAACGGACTTAAGACGGATTTTGAGCATGAAAAGATGTTTTATTATTCAAAAAAAGATGGAAAAGTTCTGGCAGAAGAAAGAGAACTGCCGTTTACAGGCTATCATTTCCCTACATTGACACTGACAGATGATGAATTGATCCGGGAATTGAGAGACTCGCAGAAAGGCGACGCCGTGCTGGAAGCGGATCTTGTATACTCCGGAGCGGCAGTCACGGATGAGGAGTATGACCGCCCGGCAAATCCCTGCCTCTGTCTTCTGGCGGAAGCGAAGACAGGGATGATGCTGAAGGCAGATATGACAGGACCGGAGGAAGACGCGGGGATGGCGCTGGCAGAGGCAGTCGTGGGATTTACACTGACATACGGCGCGCCGAAAGAGATCCGTGTCAGAAATGTGGTGATCGAGGCAGTCCTGGCTCACCTCTGCAGGGAGGCCGGGATCCGGCTGCGCAGAGTAAAACGCCTGCAGGCAGTGGATGATTTCCTGCAGGAGATGAAGAAATTCGGATATTAAAGGAGAAAGAAGTATGCACCTGTTCAGAGCACTCGCGATCGCGATATCAATGTATTCGAAGATCCCAGTTCCGATCGTGGAGTGGAGTGAAAAAAATATGAAGTATGCGATGTGTTTTTTCCCGGTTGTCGGGGCGGTTACAGGCGCTTTACAGCTCCTGACCGGCAGGATCCTGCTGGAGTACACAGCCTGCGGGAAGCTGTTCTTCTCCATCGCGATGGCTCTGATCCCGGTGATCGTGACGGGAGGCATCCATCTGGATGGATTCGCGGATACAGTGGATGCGCTCAGCTCCTATGGAGATCGGGAGAAAAAGCTTCAGATCTTAAAGGATCCGCACACAGGAGCGTTCGCCGTGATCGGCCTGTGCGTCTATTTTCTGGCGGACATCGCGCTCTGGAGTGAGGTGACAGGGGAACTTCTTTCTGTGATCGCGTGCTCTTATATGCTGTCCAGGTCTCTCAGCGGGATCTCCGTCGTGAGCTTTCAGGCGGCAAAAAACAGCGGCCTGCTCAAGACCTTCCAGGACGGAGCACAGAAGCTGCGCGTCCGGGTTGTGCTGATCCTGTGGGCGTGCGTCTGCGGAGGCGTCATGCTGTATCTGTCGTGGAAGCAGGCAGTGATCATGATCCTGGCGGCGCTCCTTGTATTTTTCTATTACGATCGGATGAGCAGAAAACAGTTCGGCGGCACGACAGGGGATCTGGCAGGGTATTTCCTGCAGATCTGCGAACTGGCGATGCTGGCGGGAGCGGTCCTGAGCAGGGGGATTGGATGAGATGAAAATAGTTCTTATACGGCATCTGTGTACGCCGGGCAACGAGAAGAAACAATATATCGGACGGACTGACGAGAGCCTGTCAGAGAATGCTGTGGAAGCGTTTCAAAGAAGCAGAAACAGTTATCCGGCGGTCCAGACAGTTATTGCCAGCCCGATGAAGCGCTGTATTGAGACGGCACGGCTGATCTATCCGCAGGCAGATATCTGCATAGAACCGATGCTCAGGGAGTGTGATTTCGGACTGTTTGAGGGCAGGACATACGAAGAGCTGAAAGAGGAGCCTGCGTATACTGCATGGCTGGAATCAGGCGGGACAACCGCCTTTCCGGGAGGAGAAGCTCAGGAAGAGTTCCGGGCAAGATGCGTGGAGGGAATACGGAAGTGGATCAATGTCCTGACAGAAGAAAAGGCGGAAAGCGCGGCCTTCGTTGTTCACGGAGGAACGATCATGGCAGCTCTGTCGCGGCTTGCGGAGGAACCGCATGATTTTTATCACTGGCAGGTGGAAAATGGCGGAGGATATGAAGCATCAGTCCGGGCAGAAGAGTGGATGAACGGCAGGAAGTATCTGAAAGAGGTTCGGAGGATCTCTGCATAGATATAGCTGTTAACGGCAGCAGAAGAAGTTGTATAAAAACGGAGGAACAGCGTTATGGGAAAGGGAATCATAATTTATCAGTCCAAATATGGCGCAACAAAGAAATATGCGGAATGGCTCAGGGAAGCTGCAGGGTTCGATGTGATTGAGACATCGAAGGCTGACAGCAGCCTGTTCGAAAAATATGACAGGATCATCCTGTGCGGAGGCATTTACGCATCAGGAATTGCAGGACTCGCTTTTCTGAGAAAGAACAGGCAGGCGCTGGCAGGGAAAAAAGCTGCTGTATTCTGCGTGGGAGCGTCTCCATATGATGAAAAAGCATTAAAGGAAGTAAAGGAACTTAATCTGAAGGAAGACCTGAAGGAGATTCCGATGTTCTACGGAAGGGGCGCATGGGATGAAGCGTCCATGTCATTTAAAGACAGGACTTTATGTAAAATACTTCAAAAAGCAATTGCGAAGAAGGATCCTTCCACATATGAACCGTGGATGACAGCTCTTATGTGTGCGGCAGGACAGAAATGCGACTGGACAGACAAGAAATATCTGGAACCGCTGCTGAATTATATGGCAGATTAACTGACAGACAGTGAGGGGGATGGTCTATGAAAGTACAGATCAGAAAAACAGTAAAGAAATCTGCAGCACTTATTCTGGCGCTGCTGCTCGCGGCACTGCCGGCAGGCTGTGCGGCTGTGAGCCGGACGACGGGGGATGATTCTCCTGAATCCGTCTACGCTGAAGATAAGAATGCGGATTTTTTCGTGTACGAAGATACCGTATATATGAATGCACAGGATCTGGAATGGGTTCGGGCAATGCAGCTTACGGCAGGAGAACAGGCAGGAGAGATCAAGCGCACCGGTGTGACAGAAGAATTTCAGGACTGGGACGCAACTGTTCTTGATCAGGGGACGTTGATCTATGAATCCGATTCCTCTGAGGTACTGCTTGCTGAGGATGGGGATGAGCTGATCCCTTATCTCAAATACGTGGAAGGTTAGAGAGGCATATGATACTTAGAAAATACCGGCTGGAAGACTGCAAAAGTATGGCAGAGCTGTTTTATGAAACGGTCCATTCTGTGAACGCCGCGGATTATACCCCGGAGCAGCTGAACGTCTGGGCAACAGGAAAAGTCGATCTGGAAGCGTGGGATAAATCGTTTCGGGAGCATTTTACGATCGTGGCGGAAGAAACGAAAGAGGAAAAGCAAGACTTCGGGAAACGGCTCCTCGGATTCGGAGATATAGACAGCACAGGATACCTGGACAGGCTGTACGTACATAAGGATCATCAGCGTCAGGGCATCGCATCCGCGATCTGCGATGAACTGGAGAGAGCGGTTCCGGCAGAGAAGATCACGACTCACGCCTCGATCACGGCAAAGCCCTTTTTTCTGAAGCGGGGATACAGGGTCGTGCTGGAACAGCAGGTGGAACGGGGCGGTCTCCTGCTGATAAACTATGTGATGGAAAAAGTTGTTAAATGAGGGTGTTATTATGATCGATTGTATTGTTGTAGGAGCAGGGGGATTTATCGGGGCAGTCTGCAGGTATCTGATCGGACTGATTCCCCTGAATGAAGGGGGAGCCTTCCCTGTAAAGACATTTCTGATCAATATCGCAGGCTCCTTTGTTATCGGAATTATCGCTGCGCTGGCGCTGAAAAACAGCGCGCTGAATCCCAGAGCAGTTCTGTTTCTGAAGGTGGGGATTTGCGGAGGATTTACCACATTTTCGTCTTTTGCTCTGGAGACGGGCGATCTGATCAAGGGCGGGAACATGCAGACTGCGCTTGTCTATGCCGTGCTCAGCACAGTGCTCGGGGTGCTCGCTGTATTTGCCGGACAGGCTGTGGTCAGAGGATGATGGAGAAAAGTGATTCATCAGAAGGAGGATATATGCCGCTGACTGTAAGGCGGCGGAATGGAGATTTCTATGAGGATAGAGCATGTGGCAATGTATGTAAACGATCTGGAAGCTGCAAGGGATTTCTTTATAAAATACCTGGGTGCATCTTCCAATGACGGTTATCATAACCAAAAGACAGGCTTTTGGTCTTATTTCCTTTCGTTTTCAGACGGGGCTCGTCTTGAGATCATGAATAAACCGCAGATGGACGATGCGGAAAAGACACTGGCAAGAACAGGACTGATCCATATCGCGTTCAGCGTCGGCAGCAGGGAGCGTGTGGATGAGCTGACAGAAGAATTGAAAAGAGACGGGTATGAGGTCGTGAGCGGTCCGCGCACAACAGGTGACGGGTACTATGAAAGCTGTGTGATCGGGATTGATGGGAACCAGATTGAGATCACTGTGTAGAGGCTAGGGAGAAGAAAAAGTTTGCAGAATAAAGGTTTTCATACGTTAGGAATTGAAGTATAATGGTGCTGTTGGAAGAGGAAAACTGCAGGTGTAAATATGAACAAATTATGAACATGCCAAAAAAATGGCAGAAAACGGCTGTTTTCAGAATAGTCTGACAAATACCTGCAAAAATGAGGCTGGAAAGCCAGTGTTTTCAAGGGGTTTTAGAGGGTACCGTAGAAATGAAGTAAGCCCGTTTAGGGCGTTGACACCTGACATGACGCTCTTTTTCGGCTACACACTGCCATCTAGTAGAAATGAAGTAAGCCCGTTTAGGGCGTTGACACTTTTGTGGGATATCTTCGTAATACACGTTGCTAGGCGTGGTAGAAATGAAGTAAGCCCGTTTAGGGCATTGTCGCTCAACGGATTTCTAGTTACCGTGTATCTGCTTTATTTGAAAAATAGGATAGATCTATTGTGGGACTTAGCATATAGTTTTATATTTTTTCTGAAATGTAAACTGCGAAAGAGCACCCAATTTTTCTTATCCGAATTGTTTTTTTACGGAATAAGCGGAATAGTCTTAAATAATGGAGACAATTTTTTTATGAGCAATGAAAAAGTTTACAAAATGGAGCTTCCTAAAATTTATCCGCTCCTCGTCAATAAGGCTGTTAAAAAGGGTAGAACACAGGAGGAAGTGGACGAGATCATTCGGTGGCTGACAGGTTACAGGCAGACAGATTTAGAGGCGATGCTTGGTACAAGGATTACTTATGAAGAGTTTTTCCGCAATGCACCAGAACTGAACGAGAACAGAAAACTGATCAGAGGTGTGGTTTGCGGCGTAAGGGTAGAAAATATTGAGGAACCGCTCATGCGGGAGATCCGGTATCTGGATAAGCTGGTCGATGAACTTGCAAAAGGAAAAAGCATGGAGAAAATCCTGAGAAAGTGAGCATAACCTGATATTATGAAGGAAAAGATAAAAAAGCTTGCAGTATCAGTATTAGGATACTCAATCATAGCGGGTATTATACTCATCATAATTGCGGCAATAGCCATCATAAGCGGGTCAATTATGAGAATCTTCGGATTTGAGTATAAATCTGTAGGAAGTATTATCCTGTTTTTTGTTGTTGTGATGGTTGTGGGCTTTCCGCTGGATATCCTGTCGTCTGCGTTTCCGCGGGCACTTGTGTCGTCGGGCTGGAGCACGGAAAATCAGGGAATCGTGTTTTTTGTAATATTGGATACGCTGTTTTCAGTAGTTTCAATGGCCCTTGCAGACTACTTTATGGACAGTGTATCAGTAAGTGATCTTGCTATACTGATTATTTCGTTCCTTTTTGCTGTAACGTCGATCAAGGATTTTAGAGAAGAGGTCAGAAAAGACCAGGGAGAAGAGAATGAAAATTAAAAACTCAGCGGCAGATATTATTATGGAAGTTCTGGGATTGATCATGCTGATCGGGACACCGCTGTATCTGTTTATCAGCTGGCCGTCTATTCCGGATAAATTGCCGATGCACTATAATTTTGCGGGAGAGATCGATCGCTGGGGCGGAAAAGGAGAGATTCTTTTTATTGTAGTGATGTCATGGATACTGTACCTCATGATTTCTCTGGTAGAGTGTTTCCCTTCTGTTTGGAATACAGGAGTACAGGTGACGCCAGAGAATAGAGTGCGAGTCTATCGCACCTTAAAATATATGGTAAAAACATTAAAGTTTGCCATGACACTTGTTTTTACGTTTCTTATTTTCAATACAGTTGCGGGAACTCCTCTTCCCGGATGGTTTACCCTGGTGTACTTGATATTGATTATAGGGGATTTGGCGTTTTGGCTTATAAGACTTTATCGGGGCAGAAAATAGAAGAGATACCATAATGATTCCGGTACAGACGGGTATATGGGCCAATATTAAATTATATGCGTGATAACAGAAAAGGGTTTCAAATTCTTTTATCTTAAGATATAATGAGGTAGAGAGAATTGGCAGAATATCAGTTCTAAATATGAACAAATTATGAACATGCCAAAAAATCAGCAGAAAACAGCTGTTTTCAGAATAGTCTGACAAATACCTGCAAAAATGAGGCTGGAAAGCCAGTGTTTTCAAGGGGTTTTAGAGGGTACCGTAGAAATGAAGTAAGCCCGTTCAGGGCGTTGACACCTGCTCTGCCCGCAGCCTTTTACACCGCTCCAGATCGGCGGTAGAAATGAAGTAAGCCCGTTCAGGGCGTTGACACATATATCCTGGCATTCCGCTTGTTGAAACTCCATATAACGTAGAAATGAAGCAAGCCCGTTCAGGGCACTGAACCCATGAGCCAGGACCTTACCAAACCAGTCGATGTTTGAGAAATGAAGTCAGACTCGTTTTTCTCAAAAACTAATACACGCAATAAAAAAAGCCCCTTAGGGCTTTTTGGCGTATACCTATCATTTACGTTGTACATATGAATCTGCATGGTACTTCCCGAAAAAAGAAACTTAAGAAAGAATCATCCTAAGTACAAATAATCATATCAGCAATTATTCCATCAGAACCTGATACCATTCCTCTGTCCGCTCTGTCACATCACTGTTCAGAAATACGGTCTGTCCCGGAAGATCGATCCGGATCAGTGGTGTTTCTTTTCTGTATAAGAACATCATGACATCCCCGGTTTTGTCTCCCTTGAAGTGGCCGACAAGAAGCTTCTCTGTATCTCCGCCGTTTTCCCTGGAAAAATTGTCGTCCGGGAGTTCATCGAGAAGCTCCGCTGACTGTATGTCGTCCAGAGAAAAGCTGCAGTCGTAGAAAGAGTAGGAGACCGTCACTTCATTTCCGCTGACTTCCAGTTCAGTTTCGGAAAAGTCCAGATCTATAAGGATCACTGATAGAATGAGGACGCCTGCGACTGCTGCAGTGCAGAAAACGGCTGCTGCGCCGATCCACCATTTGGTTGCCGGATGAGCCATGTTTATAGCGTAGCTGGTGCTGCACATTCTGTCTTCGACAAAAAGATGACGGTCATGAGGATTAGAATACCATCCGTTTTTCCAGTATTCGTCGTCATCTGTCAGCAGGGGATGGGTATCCTGATTCAGTACGGCTCTTCGCCGCTGTCGGATTGTGATCACTGCAGCTATGATCGCGGCAGCTCCGAGCAGATCGATGGCACTGTAGATGATATAGTCCCAGAAGTACAGTTCCCGCCCGAACAGGAGACGCGCGCATAGATAGAGTCCGGCGGTCAGGCTGGCGTAGTCTGCGGCGACGAGAGATCCGGTCCAGGTGCGCTTCTGGATACGGTTGAGCTTTTCATTTACAGTGCTGTCCTGGCTGTAGACCTGGTTCTTCTGAACGGACAGACAGAGATGAAGGATAAGGAATACCGCCGGGAGGAGAACGCAGACTGCGGCAAATATCATTCCCAGTGATGTCGCAGTGAGCGTACTGCGAAGAACGGGAAATACCCACAGGCCGATTCCGACAGCAAGGGCAGGAAGGTGCCATTTCCAGGTGACCGGGAAACGGTCGGACATAGCGCTGACTCGAGTATCAGCCGCAGTGCTGTAATGGGGTTCCTCATTGAACCATTGACGTTCCAGTTTCAAGGCGTACATTTTCCGATGATAAGACCTTGGGTAAAAGACATAGAAAGCGCAGAATTCCAGGCACCACAATGTCCAGAGTGGAATGAGGATTCCCATACTGAGAAAGCAGAGTGCCGGGATGAGGATTCCGGCAGCCAGGTTCAGCCACTGGGATCTTCGAAATCCGTTTCGATATTTCTGTATGAGCGACGCAGCAGCTTCATCCTTTTCGGCGTTCGGGGGAACATGGACGCCGAGTATCATCCTTTCTCTGTATTTTTCCTTTCCGGAATAGCAGTAGCTGCACAATCCCACCATCGACAGGTCAAGCAAAGCAAAAAAGATAAAAATCACTGTGTTGATCATAGAATCCTCTCCCCTCCAGATTGTCCTATTTGTATTAATAATACTAATTCAAAAACGGGCGCATGTCAACAGGATATTAAGTGGATGCTTAGAATAGTTTCTGGTATAATGAAGCCAGCAGAGATACACGCAGCTGACAGATGGAGGACTGAGTAATGGAGATGGATAGAGTGGCAGAGACGGGAATACGGGAACAGGTTATTATGGAAATCTGTGAGATTGCGAAAAGGTGCCAGGTAGATAAAGTTTTGCTTTTTGGCTCCAGGGCAAGAGGCGATTTCAAGAGAACAAGTGACATTGACCTGGCAGTAGCCGGAGGGGATTTTCTGAGATTTGCATTGGATGTGGAGGAAGAGACGTCGACTCTTCTTGAATTTGATATTGTAGATTTGAACCGCTGTATGCAGCAGGAACTGAGAGATTCTATTGAGAAGGAAGGGCGAGTAATCTATGAAAAAGTATGACAATTTTTGCGCTGCGTTATCAAACTTGAAGGAAATATATAAGTACAGTGAACCATATGATACGGTTATCCTTACCGGGCTGGTCGGATTGTACGAAGTGTGCTTTGAACAGGCTTGGAAAATGATGAAGGTAATATTAGAAGCATATGGATTTGAGCAGGGCGCAACAGGTTCACCCAAAATGATATTAAAAACAGCTTATAAAGCTGGGATGATATCAGACGAAACGTTGTGGCTTAAGGCACTGCAGGAAAGGAATAATGTGACACATTCGTATAACAGGGAAATTGCATTAGAGATTGTCCGTCTGACAAAAAGTGAATTTTATGATATGTTCTGCACATTGAAAAAAGAAGTGGAAGCTCACTGGCAGTGATGTAAAAGCATTTTGACAGACAGAATACGGACTGTCAAATGGATTCGATAGACATGAAAGGCTTTCTCGGGATAAGATAAAGAAAAAGAGGAGGGAGACGCTGATGGATATAGGGGCAAAGATCAGGGACGCACGCGTGAAATCGGGCCTTACGCAGGAACAGGCTGCGGAGGCGCTCAGTGTCAGCAGACAGACGATCTCGAACTGGGAGAACGG
>ERZ1643246.584-NODE-584-length-45743-cov-6.641065_pt1 | contig 45743 bp, 39 predicted proteins | sample MGYA00579265_ERZ1643246 | MGnify/ENA primary metagenome ERZ1643246 (study PRJEB29033, sample SAMEA4952261) | chicken gut metagenome | biome: Broiler Chicken; feature: Gastrointestinal Tract; material: Caecum | place: Ireland | collected 2018 | study: Broiler... | reverse complement strand
CCTCCATGATTGACAGCGTTTTATTTCACTGTCTCTCATAGAGGGAGCATATCATTTAACAGCGCAAAGGGGAATCATTAAGGAGGAAATTTTTTTATATAAAATCGAACAAACGGCTCATTCTTTGGGTTGTAACAACCATTTCTCTTCGCAATCCAAGGCTGCCTCTTTCGTCGCACATTCGCCAGCGAAATGTCCGCGCCAGCAATTACCATGCTGCTGAATGCCATATTCCGCCAACTGACGTAGCGGTCCAGCAATCAGTTTGTCAGCTTGCGTTAACGGATCTCCTAAATTCCGCATATCCCTCAGTATGGAGCATCGCGATCCCCTGTACCGTAGCGTATCGCAAAAAGCGACCGGGCAATTGATACATCCGTAACCTCTGATTCGACTTTCTTCCATATTATTACTCCTTTTCAATATAATATACAATCAAAATTATCGTTCACCTCATAACACGGAGGTCGTTGGTTCAAACTCGGAGGTTGTTGGTTCAATTCTGCATGTGTATCGTCAGGGAACATATCTTCCCCCCACACTTTTCTGCAAATTTCAATTTCTTCTTGATTCGCCTTCTTGTATTCATCTGTTTCTTTGGTCAGAGCTGTAATCCCCCAACCGTGATACGGCAATGAATATTCGCTATCTTCATCTGCATTTTCGAAAAAAGTTCTTGCCAGTCCTTTTTCTTTTAGTTTTCTTAATCTTCTGCGTGCGGTCGACAAGCTAACTCCTGCCTGCTTTGCAATCGCCCACGCTGGATACGGATGCCAACCGTCCATGATTCCTACTGCATGTCGGCAAAGTTGATATAATACTTCATCCATATCAATCTTCCTCATCGTAAATATGTACACCAATCTGCTTTCCCAGCCAATCAAGTCCAGATCTGGTCAGCCAAAACAGCACGTATTTTCCGTCTGCACGAGACTTTGCGTACCCTAATTGCTCCATCGAAGACCATTCCTTGAAATGAACGCTGTCTGGACTGGTGGCAAAGTAATTTCGATACGGTTTGTAAAATCTATTCCCGTGACGTGTGTACGGTTTTCGGTTTCCCATTCCGATTGCGTGCATCGCTAATTCGATATGCTGGTCTAACGCCCCGACCTCCAACTCATATTTCATTTACATTCACCTCCGTTGCAGCATTCGATTTCCCGTTTCTTCATCAGCTTTTGGGCAACAAATTCCGTGCAATCTCTGATAATCGTCGCTGCAGAAACGTCGCCGGTCACGCTGGAAACATATAGGTCAATATCTTCCTTTTCCGATCCAGCATACGCAAGGAATTTTCGCGCCATTTCCTCCGCATCGGTTTGATCCAGCCTATAGATCTGATAGTTCATCGGAAATCGCCGTACAAGAGCCGTATCGAGCATATCAAACCGGTTGGTAGTACCGATAATAATTACATCGTTTGGGATCGTGTCCAGCTCTTGCATCAGCGAAATAACAATACGCGACATTTCGCCTACTTCATTTTGCTGCCCTCGCTCCATTCCAACCGCGTCAATTTCGTCAAAACACATTACGCATGGTGTCCTTCTGACATAATCGAACACGTTTGCGAGATTTTTCTGAGTTTTTCCTAAAAAGGAATCAACCAGAGTGGAAAAACGAACGTAGACGTAAGGAAGCCCAACCCTGTAGGCTATGTATCTTGCCAGCTCGGTTTTCCCGCATCCGCTTTCCCCCCACAAAATTGTAGCGGGCAGATAACGGATGCCTTTGCTTTGGAGCTGATCAGCAACGTGGTACATGGAAATCACCTTGTCCGCGATATCATTCTCCCGCTTGCGCCAAAAGAATTTCGCCGTTGGATATTGAGATACATCCTCTGCGACCAAAATCCCTCTTACGTTCTGCGGAAGCTGAATAAAATTCGCTTTTGCTTCCATCTTTTTTAAAAGGTCTGCACAAAAATCCGCGTCTTTAGCGGTTTTATTGTTCTTCATCAGCACCATAGCTGCTTTTTGCGCTCGACTGATATCGCCGCTGCAAACCTCACGCAGCAGATTTCTTGTATCATTATTCATGCGATTTGCTCCTTTCCATATTCCTTTTTGCTTCGGCCTCTTCCTGAGTGCGAAAAGCAATATTGCCGATCTCTTCGCTCTGTATTACAAACGGGTCAAAGACAGGCATATCATCCAATCCATCATGCACAATATGCAGATACACACCCCACGTAAGCAATGACGCGCTGGATACACTGCCCCGAATGATACGACCATCGCCGGCAATCACATATACCTTTTCCGCTAAAACAAGTTCGTCCGCTTTTGCAATCAATTCCGCACGGTTGAGTTGGTTGTTTTTATCATTCATTATTTTCACCTTTTGACTCTTCCTGACCAATTCTGTACTTAGCGTATCTCTTAGCTTGAAACGGTGTCATAGTATGGACATTGTATTGCAGCTTCCACTCAGAGAGTTTCACAGGCCACTCTGTATCATCTGCCAGATTAGGGATGAAGGGGGTCAGCAACGAGAGTTCTTCTTCTTCCCTCTTTCGCACAAAATCCAGTGCAGTTTTGAGATACGGCAGCAGATGGCTAAAGCTGATTTGCTCACCGCCCACCCGGATAACGCCGGTCTTTTGTGTTTGAATGACGTATTCCAGCCAAACAGAATTCATGCATCCGAGATTCAGATACTCATGGGGGAACACTTCAAAATTTGCCCGGGCCTTACCGGACAGCGATTCCTGTTTTTCCAGCGAAATGTAGCAGTGCGTTTCCTCATTTTCCACGTCGACGACAGTAGGATTTTTCCAATAATTTCGTTCAAGCAATTTGGCAACTTCTTCCTTTGTTCTTTCGTCATACCTTGATTCATGAGTCGAACCGTCTTCAGCGACATAACGAATGGTATAAGTGGCCGTGAGCTGCGTCTTGTTGAGCCGATAAATTGTGCAGTCTCTTGCACTGACATCGTGAGTGCGGTTGCGATCACCGATCCCACGATCATTATTCCATCGTTCATCTCTCCAGCCGAGTCCATATTCTCGCCTTTCCGGCCGAAGGTACTGCATTGTCAGAATATAGTCACCTGTCTGCACATTTTTATTGCACCGCTGCATCATCTTATCAAACGAGCCATACCGTTCATCGGTAATCCACGCATCAGCATAGCTGCGCACCACATAATCTGATGGGCGCTTTACACTGATCTGCATACCATCTGGAAATTCAATAATTTTACGGTCAATTACACCTTGGAGAACCGAGAAAACGAAACTTCTGCCAACAGCTTCATTAACCTGCTGCATGCGCTTTTGTTTCATGCGCTTTTCAAATGCATCATCAGATTCATATCGCTGTCGTTCAGTATCTCCAGCTTCCTCGCTGATACCGGGCCGGAAGAAAAAATCATCGCTGAAACTGATGTATGATTCATCAGTCCAGCTAATGTAAAGTCGCTCACCATCCCGAATAATGATAGCAATGGATTTTCCGAGATATTTTTCTGTTGTTTCCAGCATATTTGCATATTTCTCCGATATGCTATATCTCTTGTTTTCTCGGCTGACACGAACCAGAGTAACGCATCGTCTGTTCGGACAAAAAACTTCAAAAGCGGCATCATTATATTTGAGCAGCTCTTCCATGTATTGAATATCCCCGAAGTCTACATCATAAAGGCTTGCCAAGCGGCCGAGTTCTTCGTCCATATAACGCATTTTCTGTAACAGAACAAGCGGTGTATTTACGGGTGCCGGAAGACCATCACGGATTTTGGAAAAATTGACGCATTCACCGGTATAGCAGCGGATAGAATAGATCTCACAACTCAAACGATAAACTTGCAGTTCGAGTTCGCTCTGTTTTTGCTGCAATTCAGCCTTTTTCGCTTCCAAATCAGCAAGCAAATTATTTATTTTTTCTTCTAACTCGGCTTTCTTTGCGGCTATTTCATTTTTCAGATCTACCAATTCGGGTACATCCGCATTTTTGACTGCTTCCATCGTATCTTGCACAGATTGAAGTTGTCCCATTAGCCTGTCAAGTGACTTATTCACAGAATTTACTGTGCCGCCACACGCCACACTTGCCTTATTGCCCATTTGGAAGGAATCTTCCGATAACATCGCCTGCCGTTCGCTTGCTGTCAGATTATCATAGTTGCGATACGGAATCACTTGAATGTATGCAGCTGGTATCAGCATAGCGGATTCTTGCCCGCCATGAGTGACAAGAGCAAAAACATCATCCGTATACAGGCAACGGAACGAAGATCCGCTTATACGAATGAATGTTTTTATTGCATCCAAGAATTCTCTTGCACGTTCAACCGAGCGGGTAATTTCAGTCTCCTTGTCGGAAAAAAAAGAGAGCCTATTATACAGTATCCGATACGAGTGCTCCGAGATCCTAAAAAACATTCCCTTTTGGTTTTCACCCCACAAATTATAAAGGTGTTCCCAAATTGGATTGTTTTCTCTTTCCTCTGCAATGATTTGCGGAAGATCATTATAGAAAGCATCAATATCGACAGCAGCAGACGCAATTGATTTGATATTTTGTTCCATATATCCTCCTTTTTTGATTTATGCCCATATAATAGGCACTCAATCGACGCATGTTTCTTCTCCATCTACAGCGGAGTTCTGCTTTGAAGATGCTGCACTTTTTAAAATGCGAATCCGATATTGCATTTCCTTTATGTCACACAGCTTATACGATCCTTTGATGGGATTAGCGCTATCAAATACAAATGCGCCGTCCCGAAAATGAATGGAGCCATAGCATATAAAACACGGTTGTTCCATGCAGCAGTAATCATTTTCAAAAATGACATCTCCACCTCCATCTGTGACACCGGTATTGCGGGAGACCGTGTTTGGATCTACTTCGATAGGCTCGTATTCATGCAGTTCATCATTCCATACATGCATATAGCAAAGCGATCCGTCATGCGGGCATACGCACCGGTTGTTCTTTTTTAACGAGCATTCCGCAGTATCGAATAGAGGATATCCGAAAACATATTCCTCTGTTCGAGGATCAATCGCTCTGCAAAGCAATGGATGTACGCTATTACACATAAGCGTTCTCCTTTCATCGAACATTTGTACGTTTATTTAATTTTATCATACAGCTTTAATTTGTCAATAAATACAGGAACATTTGTTCTTATTTTGGATAGCAAAAAAGGAGGCATAAAGCCTCCTTTTTTATTTCTTCCGCCCAGCGAACACCTCCTTGACAACATCAATGCAGAAGTCGCCAATCTGGATGCGATCATCGAGCGAACCTGTATAAATGGCAGCAATGCCATACATATCGCAGATGCGATTCAAAAAAGATACTTGTGCAATAGCGGCCTCATGAGCGCGTCGGCGGGATTTATCCAGCATTTCAATTTGCCGGCGCATGTCCTCCCCATCCAATGTAGCCATAATTCGAGGCATAGCAAGCTCCATGCTGTCGACCGCATTAACATACTGGAGGGCGCTCTTCATGGCGTTCTCCACCATTTCATGCAGCTCTTGTTGTTCAGTCGAATCCTGTTCGTCATTGATTGCTTTGATCAAATCCTGATAGGATTGCATTCTAAACAGAACATCGTTATATGTCTTAACCATTCTATGTTCCTCCTCATAGATAGAGGAGAAACTCGCTGTCCCCCCTCCCTTAAAAAAGAATTTCATTTCCAGAAATGTTCTGGATGAAGTTTGGGGACATTTTTTAATTTCCCTTAATTGCCTTGATCACGATTGCGATGCCCGTGGAAATGCAGAAGATCATAAAAAACAGCCAAATCGCATTAGCAATCGTTGCCGGACGGAAAATTGCAGCTACTGCAATCGTAACGGCCGCTGCTGTAAATGCTTTCGGATGCGCGGTCCGAAAAGCCATGGCATGTTTTTTGACAAAATTCCAACAGGGCTTAATTCCGTAGCGGAACATCATGAAGTATCCAGCGATAGCACCGGCCAGAGGAATTCCTGTCAACAGGAATAAGAACAACTGGCGAGGAGCAACCTGCAACATCCAAAAGATGGCGTTGAACAGGAACACCGTCAATATCATATGCGCCTTGGCGAACGAGACAATTGACTTGCCTGCCTTATGCAGAGCCGACTGCATAAGATCACTTTCCCAGAACTGGACGACCACAGTTTTGATAGTCTCAATAGCATTGATGATTTTCATTTCTTTTTTTCCTCCTTAAATCACTCAAAAGTGTTCAGAGAGCACAAGCAGGAGGAGTGTGTCTGTATGCATCCAGACACAACCTCTCCTGTCGTACTTTTTCTGACCTCTTGCTCCCTTGCTCCGTTTTTTCCCTATGCTATTGCACTTGGGCGGAACGGCCTGTTTCATGCTTCCAATATGGCCGCATGAAAACTTCTTACATCTATTCATTTTCCCGGAGCCATCGACTAAGCGAATTGGCCCGGGAAAAATAAAAACACACTTTTCTCACATAAAAGTGCAAAAAGTGTGTTAGTTTTAGTAGCTATGCGGGATAAACCCTCTATTTATTTCGTTCGTTTTTTATTATGTATGCATCTTATCACAGCTTTTTTAGTTTTGTCAAATTACATGAATATTTTAGTGCAACAGCCAGAATCGCAACGGAAGGGGTATGCTCATATAGAACATACCCCTTCAGAATACTAAGCATGTTTTGCCCAAAGGAACGGTTCGCAGCGCTTCGAACAATATTCGTCTAAAGCATTTTTCTTACGAAAGATTTTACCGCATTTTTTACAGCGTCCATAACGCTTATCCCCGGCCGCAATCAGAAATTGCAGCTTATGTATGCATTTTTCGCTGCAGCAGTCATATTTTTGATCATCTGCCAATGCTTTTCCGCAAACAATACATTCCTTGGGCTTACTTGTGCGATACTCTTCATCGCATTCGGCTGAGCAAAATGTTTGGTCAACTGAAAGAAACCATTTCCCACAATTTGGGCATCGCCGACGGTATTTTGTGATATCACCAGCATGCCTACGATTCACACATACGGCCCTTTCCAACTTCTGTCTTGCTCGGCGTGGATCAGCTCCACATGTACTACAATATAATTGGGTGCTTTTCACCGGAATAAAAGATGCACCACAGATTATACATTCGCGCATTTTCTTTTCCATATTTGAATCCTTCCAGTCACATCCACAAAGGTCCATCCGAACCTTCAAATTTTAGTTTATCCTGCTCATTCAGAGACTGGACATCAGCACGAGCCTGTGCGAATGCTGAGGTTCTGCTTACTGCATGGCTGACATAATCTTCGGCATCGTCGTATGCCCATGTATCCGTAAAGCCCGGATCCAAACATATTTGTTTGTCCCTCCCAAAATTATCTGCAATATGATTAACAAATTCATGATGGAAGATATTAGAGTCTACGGTTTCATCGACATGAATACTTTCTTCTGCTTCACCGTATACCGTTATACATGTCATATTAGTGGCCGGAACCGAAAGTTTACCCTCGCGATCGCAGAAGCTGGAATCAAAGTCGCCAGAGATATATGGCGATGAACGAATCCATCGCACACCGAAGGGAATCGAAAGGCGATAATAATTCCCACGATTCGACATTTTGGGACGCTGATGCTGAAATGGATTCGCTATACTTTTTTCATCTGTATAAAAGTATTCATAAGCGGCCGCCTTGATCTGTGCAGCATATTTCATCAGCAGCGATGGAGTTCCTACCCAACCGGGCAAGAAAACATTTCCCTTACCGAAAAAGGCTTCAAGATATTTGAGCATATCAGCTTGCACGAAATCGGGTAATTCCATGGCCCCCAATTTGCGAGTCGGCTTCGCAGTTTCCCAAACCATCGATAACATACCAACTTCCAAGTTGATATCAAAGTTATTCTTTTTTATCAGTTCAGAAAGCGCAGCATCCGAGAGGGTCGAGGCATACTTGATAAGACTGTCTTCGCCATGCTCGCGACCGGTTTGCTCTAACCAGTTCAGGTACTGCTCATCAATGACAACTATACGCAACATGATATGTCTCGACATCTCATCGTCGATTTCTGTTTTGCCCATACCGTTCATGATTCCACGCAAAATTTGGGAAGTGTACAATCGCAAATTGAATTGCACACTGTCAGAAGCCCAGTCATCAAATGATGAGTTTGGATATAGGGCCATCCATGTGTCATAAGTCGTGCGGAATGCAGTGTACATAGCAAATGAAGCCTGTTTCTGCTTTGCCCCACGCTTTTTTCTATGCTTTTTTGACATTTTTTGAATCCTCCTTTTTTTATAAAAAAACGACTCTGTTGATTCAACAAAGTCGTTTTCTTTCAAATTTTATCGAGTCCGTTTTAACATGATTGTTTAGAATTTGTCAAATTTGACAAACAAATACCTCTCCCCTTCTCTCCTTCGTGTTCAGTAAATTTCATTTTGTTCTTTGTATATTGATTTTGTTAACAACGCACAATTTAGCACTTTTTTGTTTATTTTCCATATTATAGGTACTTTGTGCTATTAGTACAAAAAAAATGTCAAATTTCGTCGTTTTTCAAACCCGTTTTGTCGAAAAATAGCGAACAATAGTTTGCCTTCCTGCAAAAAATATGTTAAAATAAACATATCAAAGGAGGTATGTTCAAAGTCCTATTGAAGGAGGAAGTATATGGAACGAGAAAAATTAACGCAAAAACAAGAGCGGATTTTAGAATATATCAACAAGTTCTATTTGGAGAACAGGTATACACCGACCGTCAGAGATATCTGTAAGGAATTTGGTTTGAAATCAACATCTACCGTTGCAGCACACCTCAAAAAACTTAGGGAAAAAGGATATTTAACCGAAACCAGCATCAATACCTCCCGTCGTTTTTTTTCTGTTGGCGAAGGTGATCCGATTGTAGTACCCCAAGTTCCTATTTTGGGAAGGGTTGCTGCTGGATATCCGCGATTGGCGTATGAGGAAATCGAAGGATATCTTCCATACAAGGGTGCCGATAAGGGCGAATTTTACGCCCTGCGCATTCGAGGTGACTCTATGGAAGGCGTAGCCATTCTGGATGGAGATTATGTTGTCGTTCAGAAAGATGCAGAATTTCACAATGGCGATATTGTAATTGCTCTGATTGATGACGAAGCAACTTGCAAAGTCTTTTTCCGAACAGATGATAAAGTATGGCTTTTCCCACGAAATCCGAAATATGAACCAATTGATGGTTCAGGCTGTACCGTTCTTGGTGTAGTCCGCACAGTTATTCGAAATCTATAAAAAGTGGCTGGCATCCGGAGTGAAATCTCAGGTGCCGGCCACTTTTTGCTTATAGATATTGTCTTAGGCCTTCTTATTCTCCTTTTTTGATCTCAGCAGCATCTTTTTTAAGAAAAAAAGGACACTGCTCATGTTGATTTCGACATGTGTGCTGCCACATCAAACCCGGCAGCAAACCGGTGCGTTTGCAAGCAACAGAACCTATGCACCCAGACAGCCAAAACCCTTGATAAAACGGACATGCCGATTTATACCAAGGTTTTCCGGCTTTAAGATACTGAGCGGCCGGATCTGACGTATCCACAGTAGCTGTTATCCAGCCTGATGGCCGCCCGGAATCCTCCAAATACGCTTTGGCCTCCGCGAACCCCGGAAGAGAAAGGAGAACATTTGAATTGATTGCCGAATGCTGCTGTTCATCCAAAACTTAAAGTCTCCTTTCCCTTTTCCAAATCTTATTCGTCTTCATCTTCCTCATCACATTCGTCACCATCCAGCATGCCATTCATATAGTTGGTATAGGCATCTGCATACTTCTGATAATTCTCGTTCCCGATTTCCTGCAGGAAATGAGCGTCGAATTGCCATAGTGGATACGCACAGTAGCCGCTTGTTTTTTTCAAGCCGGTATCTCTCGCCACCCCATGCTCCAGCAGGATCGGCGCAAAGGTGCAATTGTTCAGATCAACGTATGCGCAGTTCTCGGCGCTGATAAAATCGCCAAAGGAAACAGTCAACACTGCAAATTGATCAATTTCCTCGCCATCAACTTTATCGAGAACGATTGCAAGCCCGGGCAGGCATTGGCCCATGTAATCTCGAACCTGATACAGTTCAAGACGCGGACGCAGCACGATCGAGTTTTCAGAACATTCTTTGATGGTAAAAGTCATAATAGTTCCTCCTTTTCCGGTCAATCCAAATGCGTAGTTGTAAAATTCACGCTTTTCAGATCATTTTCGGCGCACAGTGCCTGTACATAGTCGTTGCTTGCCGCAGTTCCATTGCCAGCAGCCAGAATTTCGACATCCGCAGCGGGACTTTGGGCGCCTTGCAGTACATCTACAACAGCTCCGTTTTTGATAATCACTTTTACTGTTGTAGATTCAGAAAGCCGATTCAATCTGTGCTGCACTTCCTTCAGCTTTACTCCAAGCGGAGAATATGGGGATACTTTTCGGCCCCTTTCGTTCAAAATTGCGATTGCAAAATCAATGTCGCTGATTTTTTTCAGCTGGTCAATGGTCCAACGATCCATTATAATACTCCCTTTCCTTTATTTTTTCATTTTGTTGTTAAGCATGCCCAACGTCATTCTGGCGATTTGACGCAGAATCATATTCCGAATGTTAAACGTGAGTGATGTTGCCAGTACAATACCAACAAAGGTGTCCGGCCAACTGGGTTGCGTTGCGCCATACATCAGCACTTCTGCTTTCTGCCATAAGATTCCAATGAGAGCAAAGCACCCACACCAAATGGCAATATACAAAACCGCTCGAAACAATCGACTGCTACGCATTTTTTCTCTCCTTTCCTATCAGATGTTCTCATTTATATAAAAAACGGCCTTTTCGTACCATTTTACTGATACGAAAAAGCCGTTTGATGAATAATTAGTTCGAATAATAAGTGTTAGTTCGTTTTTTTTATGCTGAAATTATACCATCACGAAATAAATATGGTCAAATTTCAATTGATTTTACGGCGATTTGCAAGGACAATCGCAACAGCGCAAAACACAAAGATAAAACCCAGAATTCCAAAACACCAACGAAATTCCCGATCAGCTGCTACTGCACAAGCGAAGCTCGAAAACGCCAAAATGCGCATAAAAAATATGAAATCTTTTTTCTCCTGCTTCATCCCTTTTTCCTTTCTTCTTATTCCTGCAGCAACGCCGCTATTGCTATCCTCAATTGCCATGCCAAGTCGAAGAATACTGGTGTATACCAAATATCTTGACCTTCTTGCAAAATTGGAATTAACGGAGTATCTCCTACAATGGGATTTGATATGGAATCGCTCACAACAACGTACCCTGCGCATCCGAGCAGAGACAATTGGATGTAGCACATAAGCGCGGCTATTGTGTCAACATCTTGGCCGACAAACAAAACTTGATGAGATGAAACCTCATTTTTTTTAGCTTCATTTCGTGCAGCGATGAGCAATGCTCCTGCGCCGCAGGCTGGGTCATTGATACTTACCCAAGGTCTCTCATCCAAATTTCGTTTTATTTCACTCAGTTCCATTTTCGCTATTGCTGCACATAGGTTATAGGGGGTAAAAAATTGTCCCTGCCAATGGTTATTGAGCTGCAATTTCATAAAGATAGTTCCCAGAAAATCCTGTTCAGGCTCTTGTTCCAAAGCATTAACGAGACTTTCTGACAATTTTGAGAACTTCTCTTTTTCCTCATCTGTGTATCGACCGAGAATTTTGTCACATTGATTTGCCCGATACTTTTTTCTGGAATCATCCAAATCTGCGGCATTTGAAAGACATACAGCGGTAATATAAATAAAATCCGCCCATACTTCCCATGAACTTGTTCTGCCACATAGCGATTGAAATATGTTATAAAATTCCTTTTCTGCCGAACAGGAAAAACAAATAGCTTTCATGTATTTCTTGCCCTTTCAATGTGTCCCTCCCAATTGATTTCTTAATCCCAGATCATATCGGATTTGGTTTTGACGCAATCACGAAGGATTTCTTTGAAATCCGCAAATTTTGCGCAATTCCGACGGCCACAATACCCATACCGGATGTCGTCGTCATAGTCTCCAATGACATTCAAGATGTTCTTGCATGCGCCGTAGCGAATACGCCCAATCTCATCACTCTGAAGAAGGAAATCAACGATCTTGATGTCGATTTTCTTCTCTTCAAGCAGCTTTTGGGTGGTTGCATTGAATTCATCGTAAAATGCTTTGGACTCTTTCTCGCTCATAAAGCACGACTTGTCGAGCAATTTCGCATAGTGGCTGGAAAGCGGTTCTCCGGCCAGCTCGGAAACTTTTCGTCTCAGCCGTAGAAACCCGCCTGTGCCAAGGTCGATAGACCGATATGTTTTCTTGCAACGAATTGTTATTCCCATTTTTTACATTCCTTTCGTCTTTATCATTTCTAAAACCTTTTCATACGAGCTGAAAACAGTTTTGTCAATTTCTTCAGCTCGCACACGCATACCTTCCAAACCGGGGCGCTCGACAAACAAATACACGCCCAAAGGCAGCAAATTTGCGCTGGCGATGTAGCCACGAAAGATATACCCATTGCCGACAAGCATATAAACGGTTTTACCCACAAGCGCGTCAGCCTTACGGATCAATTCGTCTCGTGTAGCACCCGGATTCGAATACAGCTTTCGAGCATATGCAGAAATTGCAACATGTCGGTTGTAATATTCAATTTTCCATGCGGGCCATGTTTTCTGAATGTTGTCTCTGATTTGTGCTGCTAAAGCATTCTTCTCCATTTGCATTACGACCTCCTCTTCATACAAATGTCATAACGGCGAAACCTTCATTTTTTCATTAAGATACAAAATGTACTTATTGAAGAATTTTTCTGGAATTTCCATACCCAGATCGCAAATGATGGAATCAACACCAATTCGGGAATTCAATTTCCGATTTATTGCGTCTACAATATTCTCCCAAAAGTAGGACCATTTTGAATTGCTCTCGACAGCCACCAAGCGGTTTAACCACGGCGTATTCTCATACCAATCCGCCTCATATCCGATAACTTCTTTTCGGACAGATTTAAGATATTTAGGACTGCACAGCAAGCAATATTCTTGATTGACTATTGCATCTTTACAGTGAAGCAAACGCTTTACTTCTGGAGGGGTAAGTAATTCATCGTGATCATAGTCCTCGGATTCGATTTCATAGACATAAATAGAAATCGGGATTCTCATATGAGCTGATTGTATAATTGGAAACATGCCAGATGGTTTTGCGTTAATGCACGACTCAATTTGAGGGGTGAAGCAGATGCGAGGAGTAATTGTATCCTCCCCCTCTGCTCTACATTCCGGCACGCGCGGCACAAATTCCTGTACCGGTACATAACTGACATGGTATAGCTTCATTGCAGCTTATTCCTCCAGTGCTCTCTTTTCCAGCTTTTCAATGTCTTCGTATGGTACATACACATCGAATCCCAGAGAAAAAGAGCCGCAATCATTTTTGTGAGCCTTGAACTCATAGAAAACTGCGCCGGGGAACATTTTTTCGAAAAGACGGATGATGTTCTGGCGGTTTTTATCCGTATCCGCCAATTCTTCATTGTAGTCATCCTTGATGATATCCCAGTCTTCCGATTTCGGCAGGAAGGGGGTCATCGTTGCGAACCGAGCAAACATTTCATCGCTTTTGGAAAGTTCCCTCTCTCGTGTGTGCATCAGCTCATTTCTGAAATCTGCCTGCAAGCCATAAGGTCTATGCTCAATATTTGCGTATCTGAACCCGCAGGATTCATACCATGAGTGAAATACATCTTCATATCGCCGGAGTGCAGCCGTTACAGCAGTTGCATCGACTTCTGCTCCTCGTTGCTCCTCCAATACGCGAACTTGCTGCATCAGTTCGTGTCTTTCTGCATCACGCTCCGTCACTTGTTTTTCCAGAATGCCATTATATCCGGTCGCTTTGGACAGATCAGCAAAGCGATATTCCATCATACCAAGGCATGTGTGTACATCATCATTACACGCGCTGTTTGCACTGATACGCTGAGTGAAGAATACTAAAACGGAACTGATATCCTTAATGATCTTCAGAATACCTTCCTTTTCCTCTTCAGTCAGATTTAACGGCGTATAGTCTTTGATCGCGTTGTTCAATTTCATATGTCCTTCTCCTTTTTTCTTGTGATAGAAATTGCACATCACCGTTTCATTGCTTTTTCCAACCCTTCAACGTCCCCATACGGTATATACACATCGATACCCAAGAAAAAGGATCCGCAATCATTTTTGCGAACTTCGAATCCGTATATTGTCACATTGGGAAACGCTTCGGTGAAAAGCCGGATGAGGTTTTGGCGATTCTTATCCGTATCCGCCAGCTCGCAGAGGTTGGCATCTTTGATGACATCGTAATCTTCCGATTCCGGTAGAAACGGGGTCATTTTCACAAAGCGAGCAAACATTTCCCCATTTCTGGTATTCCAAAGGTTTTTTTCTCTTACCCGACGCAACCTACTGGAAAACTTTGCTCGAAACCCACAGATGCCATATTCGATGTTCGCATATCGCAAACCGCAGGCCTCGTACCATGTTCGAAATACGATTTCGTACCTCTGGAGTGCTGCCGTCGCAGCAGCCGCATTTATCTCTTTTCCGCGCTGTTCTTTCAACTCACGGATTCGATAATTCAACTTGCGTACTTCTGCATGACGTTTTTCCACTTCCGCTTTCAGAACACCTTCATAGCCGGTTGCTCTCGACAGATCGGCAAGCCGACGCTCTATCCTACCAAGGCATGTGCTTACATCGTTGTTTTGAATACCATCTTCAATGCGCAGAACAAGCAGCGACAACACAACGTCAATCTGCTGGACGATATTCAAGATTTCCTGTTTCTTTTCTTCAGTCAAATTCAGCGGTGTGCTATCAGTAATTGTGTTGAGTTCCAGTTGCATATGCTTTCTCCTTTTCTGAGAGCAAAACAGATAAGGGGAGCTTTTATTCTCCCCCCTCTGTTATGCCATTCGTCACGACATATTTGCTTCAGCTCTGCACTCTCCAATTGCCTCTCGCATCAGGTTAACCGGGCAATCAATGCAGGCAGCATAAAATCCCGTCAGCTTGATTCCATTAGCTGTTGCTTTGCTGTGCGGACACGTTGAGCAGATGGCAGCAAGCTGGTATTCCGAAGGATCACCAGCCTTTTCCACCAACCAGCTCGGAATTTTGCCATCAGGGAAAAAACGTGCTTCCATGGGGCACTTATCTTCCTTGGCGATTTTAGGCAGATGGGAAGTAGCTTTGTGCATTCTCTGGCATTGCCAAGAAGCCAAACAAGACTCCGGGCAGCAAATCCTGCACACGCCCTGCTCTGCAGTCAGCTTTACCGATTCCGGCAGCCCCATCAAAAGAGCCTCGTAGTATTCGTATTCTTCGGAGTTGCAATCCTCTCGAAATGCTTCCAAAGTAGTGAATACTTCATTGACGATATCTTCAAATGGGACATGTGCAATGTACTGCTCTGGGGATTCATCTTCAGCCGTGTGGCCGCCAAAGTAAAACCAATTGTCCCCGATCTGGCAGACCGTTCCGGACTCCATATTAGGATCTACAACGAGATTGATAACACCCATTGCAAATCCCAGCTCAATTACTTCTTTTGTAATCATCTTTTTTCTCCTTTCGCTTAGTTGTCGAGTTCAATAAACGGATTTTTCTCATATTGCTCTTGTTCCTCAGCATCCATACTCCAAAATTCTTTGAAGTGCAGCTTTTGACACAGGCGCTGATACACCTCGCGTCCGTTCTCTTGATCGAAAGCATGTATCCAGCCCAATGCAAATGAAAGAACGTGCTCAAACAGCCACTCATAGCACTCTTTTGCCATCCGGCGTTCAAATTCCTCGCCGTAGCCACGCCGATAAAAATGCGTGTATGGATTGTTAAAGTGTCCATAGCCGCCGAGCATCACATATGACTCTGTGCCAGCAGCATAAAAAATGACATTATAGCTACCTTCCTCATAAGCGATGATCTCAACATCATCCTTGCAATAGTAGCTGACATATTCTCGCGGCAGAAAATCGCAAAACTTTTCAGCGATCCATTGCACAAGTCGGTTGTGACTATACACAACCGAGACCTCATTTCTTTCGTTAAATGCAATGTTGCGTGGCTCTGCGTCCCGACTGTATTCAAACGGAACGAGCGATACCCAAGCGTCACCTGCTCCCTTTTCCTCAATCAGAGAGCGCATTAGTCTGCCATTATGAAAGCAGATAACTGTGTGATCAATACCAGCCATATTATCCTCCTTTTACTTGTTAATCCATTGTCCATCTTCCCAATACTGGGTTTCTTCGTGGCCCTGTACATATCGCCGGCGCATCAGATAGTTTCGATACGGACCATTGGGATCCATGAAAGCTGCGATTGCCTCTACCTCACTGGATGTGTAGAACAGGTTAGAATATTGGGATCCCGAGCCTAAAATTTCCAGCGTTTCACGTCCCGTTTCATAGTGCCACATACCACTCTTTCCATGCGGTTGGGTTTTCTTTGCGCCCGATTCAGATTCATTCACCCGCAAAACGAGAAATTGATTCTCGCTGCACGAATACAGGCTCGCAAGGCGGGAAAGAACTTCAGCTTCAGAAGCTGCCGGCCCGTCAAATACAAGGATGGAACCTTGCACGTCTGTCCAACACGCTTCATGTTCTTCATCAAATATATCGATGCTGTCCGAAAAGCTTTCTCCGTTAAAAAACTGTGCATCACGAACAAATTCGCCCCGAATCAATCCGATATATCGATCCAGCTTAGGTTCGGTGGCATCTGCACTTACCTGAGGCTGTGTCAGGCTGTCAACGAGGTTTTGGAATTGGTCATATACATAGCTGCCAATCTTTTTGCCGTTGCCGATTTTGAAGTTCGTCGCATCATTGCGAAAGCGTTTGATGTGCTTGTAAGGAATGAACATCAAAAGCTCGTGTCCCATTGGATCAGTTTCTTCACCGATGTATATCTCTGCATATGGGAACGAGATTTCCAGCCGAGAGGCTACAATCCGAACAGCATCTAACACTTCTCGGCTTCGCATCCGCAATTCAGCGTCCATCTCAAATGCCCAGTTCAGACCAATTCCGGCATCGTCGTTGACTGAAAGGACGACCATGCCCACGCCATATTCCGTTCGCGGCCTGAAATGTTGGAAGGCCAATCGAACATGCATCGGCAGCTCTTCAACTGAACGAATTTCGCCCTCTTTTGCCTCTGGATGCAGAACCTCTCCTTCCTCATTACTCCAATAATAAAATGGAAAGATCGAACGCCATAATAATGCTTTATTTAAAGAATGAATCATTTTGTACTCCTTTCTGCTGTTTTTGAATATGCTTAATTTCGAAAAGGGCTTCTGCCTTATTCCGAAAGACTATCCGCGTGACACTTTGTTTAGATTCTTCAGAACGTGAGCAGCGGTATGGAAATCATCCCGTGCATCGCCAAAAACATACGTTGTGATATTGCTGTCGTCCTCGATATTACTCTCAACCGTAGCGACGGCAATTCTCTCACCGCAAGGCAGCTCCAAATCGATGTTGAAGCCCGGGTATTCAGTGTCATCTGTTTCGTCGACGATCAACGTGCCCTTTGGCGTTGGCACACGCATTTCCATAGCGATGTCCGAAAGATCGATCCACGCCTCAAAGAGTTCATTTCCCCATTTGATGGTGCAGGCACACTCATTGCTTTCCTGTTCGATTGCGTCTGTGTGGGTGGCAAGCGCCGTGTTTTTAAGGCGCTCCAGCGTATCAATTGCTTCCTGCCGATTCGGAGTGATTTTCGCGATGTCTGGATGATGAGAGGTCATCCACCGAGACTGCACAACATAAATTTCCATTTGTTTTTCTCCTTTCAATTCTACATTGCAAAAATTTTATATAAAAAAGACGGCTTTCCCCTGTTTTTAAGGGATAGCCGTCTTTTTATAGTTAATAAATGAAACAAATGATGTTCGTTTTTTTATCGCTTGCATTTTACCATCAAAGTTGAAATTCCGTCAAATTTCAGAGTTTTTGCAACATGCAAAGAACAACCGGCCTACTTCTTATGGAAAAGAATTTTTTGAGCTGAAAAAACGTAGTCCGTGAAACATGAACTCATATCGTTTATCAAATCATTGGTCTTGAATCGAACGATCAGCAATTCATCCTTCGCTCGGGTCATTGCAACATAAAACAGCCTGCGATCCTCTTCCAATTCTGCCAGATCTTCTCCTTGCATTTTCTCTTTTGGATCAGGAACCTTTTGCGGAAAAAGCCCATCTAAGACATCTATCAAGATGACTCTCTCGTATTCCAAACCCTTGCTGGAATGGATCGTGGACAGTATAATGGGGCAGTCTTTTTCCATTGTTCCACGCTGGATAATTTCATTCAACTCATCCATTCGTTCCAAAAACTTTGCAGGAGTGTCCTGAAAAGAACCAATCATTTTCAGGATTTCAATTTTGTCCGCATGTCCGGGATGATCTTCGCTGTATTGCTTATACCATGTGCTCCACACATATCTGATAGCAGCATCAGCTTTCAGTTTTGAAATGTAGTCGAAGTCTATAATTCGCTCCTTACACATTTTCCGCGTATACTTTGGAATATCACCATCATCAGCCAAAACTGCAAGAACTGGCATAGAACGTGTTCTGGATAAATTGATTGCCCGCTCGACGTGACTTTTAGAAATTCCAGCGCTCATTTTGTAATAAATACGTTTGAACGCTTCCGTGTCATACGGATTTATTGCATAGCGCAGGAAATCACAAATGTCTCGGACTAATCTGTTAGTAAAAAACAGACTGTCCAGACCACGGCTCCGGTAGGGTATTCCTTCTCGATCAAACTGATCGATTAACGGAATTGCACTGTCGTTATTGCGGTAGAGAATCGCTGTTTGCGTTTTGCACGCTCTTGCAAACGAAACGATTTGCTCGTACTGATCTTTGCGACTTTTTGCCAGAATAGAACCGATCAGTTTGCCATTTTGCCTTGTTGCCTGAATCGTTTTGTCATAACGAGACTTATTTTGGCGTATGAAGGAGTCTGCGACAGAAGTGATTTGAGGTGTGGAACGATAGTTCCTCTCAAGCAGCAATACTTTAGAATTCGGATAAACCGTTTTAAACTCCATCAAGGCTTCTGGATATGCAGCACGAAATGCATAGATGCTCTGGTCTTCATCCCCTACCATGAAAAGGTTTTGGGTATGAGCAGATAGTAGCCTTATGATAAAGTGCTGGATTTTGGAAGTATCCTGCGCTTCGTCTACACAAAAATACCGAAATCTTTTTTGGAGGTTGGACAAGACCTGCGGATATTGCCTAAGTATTGAAAAGGCATATCTGAGCTGGTCATCATAGTCCATAAGGTGACGTTCCACCAGAATCTGATTATAAGCATCAAAAATCGGTTCGAACTCAGAAATGCCCTCGATTTCGATTTTTTCACGTTGCTCTTTGGTTAACATGCTGTTTTTTGCATAAGCAATTTTAAGCAGGATTGCTTGAATGGTTCCTTCGTTGGCATAATTTTTTTCAAGACTCCTGTACACACTTCCTACAATGGCAGATTGCTGAGCCGACGAAACGACATCGAAAGCAGTACGTCCGTACATATTTTCGTACATTCGTATAATCTTGCTGCATACGCCATTGATCGTGCGAAATTCAAGCTGGTCTGCAAATTGATCACCAAAAACAGAGACAAATCGCTGCTTCATGTCTCGTGCAGCCGCAACGGTATAGGTCATTGTAAGAATGCTCCTCGGTGAGATGTTGCACTCATAAATCATATAACCTATGCGGGATACGAGAGTCGTTGTTTTTCCGCTTCCGGGCACCGCCAATAGCAATACCGGACCAGAAACGGTTTCAACAGCATTTTTTTGCTGATCATTCAGCTTTATGTGATATTTTGCTTCAAATTCGCTCAATCCCATATTCCACTACTCCCAATCAACAAAAAATGGTATCCAGCAAATTTTTGAATTGCTTGATAGCCGCAATTCGCTCAGGATCCGTGGTAATGACCTCGCGTGTCATCCAGCAAGGGCTTCCGTGGTGAGCCACGTCCTCTTGCTTTACGACGCTTTCCACGCCATCACTTTCTTTAATCACGATGCGTGTATCGCGATCGCTTACATCGAAATATACACCTGCCGCCCGACCGATATTTTTAAATACCTCCAAGGCGTCAACTTCAACGGATGTGGTCAAACGGCCGCCGGCGATCTCCTGAATAACACGAGCGTTTTTCACAGTGATTTTGTTGTCTTTTAACATAAAGCATTCTCCTTTTTTGTATTGTTTTAGGGAAGGGCAATTTTTATTGTCCTTCCCCTTTCATCCTTACTGATTTTCAGTACCGCGCGTTTCGAGAATATAGCTGGCATACATGTCAGCCATGTTGAGCTTGACAGCCAGCGGGTATTTCTCATATGCTGCCGATAGCGCATATGAACCACCGCGAACAGATTCATCAAATCCACCCATGTGCCACCGGATAGCAACCGCTTCTTCCGCTGTCAGGCGCACGAAACGCTCAATCAGCCAAACCGACTTCTCGCCATGCCCCATCGGAAATTGGTCTTCAATGGCATACACCGGGACCTTTTCCCACTGGCCCTGCTCATTCTTGCGATTGCGCAGCTCGGTCTTGTAAAACCTGCTTTTGCAAACATCATGCAGCAAAGTGCAAATGAGTACGCTGGCACGATTATGGGCCTCATCCTGACCGAACAGCTTCATGAACGCATCATAGACATTCAGCGAATGTTCGACCAGACCGCCCTCGTATGCGCCATGAAAACGAGTTGAAGCCGGTGCGGTAAAGAAATCCGTGGTCTCCAGCCATGCGAGGAGCTTATCCACGCCCTTGCGCTGTTCGGATGCTTCCTTTAGCAAATTGCTGAAACGCTGCTTGTTTTCATTTGTGTTCGTCATGTTTCATTTCTCCTTTTTTTGATGAATTTGATTCGAAATCCTGTGCTTCCTTAAATATTCTTTGGAATAGGCCCACGACCTTCAATCCACTGTTCCAGATCCTCAACAGAGAAATAACCGCGATTGTTTTTCATCTGATACATCGGATTGAGCCAGTAAACAACCGGATACTTTGTTTCAATCGTGGTAAAGTCCTTCGCCCACTGGGGATCTAACGCATAGAATCCCTTGCCAGCTTTTTTCAGCGCATCATGAATGCCGATCTTATCACTTGCTTTCTGCAATGCAATATAATCCAGATGTTTTTTCCGCATTTCATTCTGATCATCCTCCGACAATTTGGATGCTCGCAGGAAAACCAGCCCGGGTCTGAGATAATCTTTGAACTGACAAACAAGCAATGCGGCATCATGATCGTTCCACGGCTCAACTACGGCATTCTTCAGAAGTTCGACGTTTTCTTTGCCCAACACATGAATGCCAAAGCTCGCATCATCCCATGCTGCTGAGACTGGCATGTTTTCCCAACACGTTAGTTCATTCCAGCGGATCATGTCGCTGATAGAAAACCTGAATTTTGTTTGGACTCCTATGATTGATGGGTCAAAAATTACCATCATTTCGTCTTCTCGTTCATAAACATCCAGCGGAAGCTGGAATTCATGAACGATGCTGCGGTCGAAACCGATAGCATTCGAATCCATACCGAGGGAGGTACGCAGACTGTCAATGCCAATTTGATGTTCCGCCGCTACACCTGATCCGAACGAGAATCCGATGACCTCTCCTTCATTTACAATGAATTTGCAATCGTATGATCTTTTCATACTCATTATCTCCTTTTATTTGGAGTGAAGATGCCGGGATCCGACACGCTGACATCAAATTGGTACACAAAAATAATGCACGGCAGCTGCAAGTCAAGGCACAAATTCAAGAATTCTGTACGCTGCGGCTTAGCATTTATGCAATTTTCAATAGAGCTTGAGCAACAGATCCGCGGAGTAACTGCATCCTCATCCCAAAGGCGATGAGGCGGAACACGCAAAAGGAATTGACTGATTGGGCGATAACTCACATGATAGAGAATCATTTTCGGCCCTCATCATGGCCTGTTGCTGCAATGAGAACACAGGTCTGATCAATCAGTTCTTTATACCATGCATATAGTTCCGGATAGTCGCGCTCATTGAGCATGATTGTGCTCCACATATCACCGGACCTCCCTTGCTTTGGCGGCCGTATACATTCGCTGCAACGCACCGGCATCAGCAAACGCATAGGTAGCCAAGTTCTCTCCGAGGACATCTTCCACCGCCTTTTGAAACTCGCAGAAAGGCATGATTAACCGTCGTTCGAAAAGCTGAACGTCCAATATCTCCTGCGGGGTTTTGTCTTTCCACCAACCGGAATCATACAATGCAGAAGCCTCATCTTTTGAGAGCTGGGTTTTCCACGTTGCTTCCAAGGTGCCTTCGTTCGATGCTTCGCGGGTAGGACACGAATAGATTACGCAGTCGCTTTCTTTGAGTCCAAGCACATTGCGCAGGGCTTCGCAAAAAGACTCGTTCACGCTCAGATCGTAGTCCTCAACACCTTTTTGATATTGGATCCATAGTCCTTCAACAATAGCCGGGTTAGCCAAGATATTTTCCTTGTTTAACCCATTGCGGCTAAAAACATCCTCCGGCACACGCTGAATCATGTCTTTAACATCATTCAGATACTCATGTTTTAAAAGCATATTCAATTCCCTTTCATGCTGTTATCATATTTTCGCGGACAACTCCATCGGACAGCGAGAAATCCCTTCGGCTTGAATTTGCTGCATTGCAACTCTGTATGCACTCTGTTCAGATTCGCGCCCACCAGCATTCGTATATCGGTATTCATGAATCAGATGGTTTGCATCATCATATTCATACTTGATCGGAACGATCGACGCATTAACGATTCTGGTATCCGTAGGCAGTTCCAACATATCCCACTTTTCAATGGGAATGTAGTGTTCCTGCGGCCGATAGGTAAAGGCAATGAGAGTTTTACAGTCGTCCTGCTCATCGAGCAAAAATTCCACGCCTTTGTACGTTTTGAGCCATGCACAATATTGGATTTCGTTTTCAACAATCCTGCCGTTAAAGTGAAAATGAGATTTCTTTGATCTCTGCTTCGTTTCGCAGACGTAAATCATGTTATAGTCCTTGGAAGAATACTCCCCGAACAGCGGATCCGGCTCCGAATATCTCCACACATTAACTGGAGCATAAAAGTTTAATGAACAGTGAGCGCAAAACCCACAATGTCCAGCAGTCCGAAAGCAATAATCTTTTTTCCCGACGTATTCAAAATCAGGACGGACCGACACCCACGGGCCGCCGGATGTCGTAAAAGTAGGCGTGCATGTATCAGCCTGCGTAAATGCGTATCCGCCGCTAAGACAAATTTCCGCATTGCCATCCTGACCGATTGCCTCGATGAAAGCCAGCCAATAACCCCCATATCTGGTCGTATATTCCACCAAATCCCCGGGCTGCGGCCGGTTCGAGCGCGATTGGATAATCTGTGTGATACATTGGTTTACTGCCTCCACATCACTTTCCTGAATAGGCCCATGTTCGGAAATAAAGATAGTGTTTTCTGCTGCCAAATCTTCTTTATCGTACATATAGATCTCCTATCATATCTTTTTCAGAGAATTACTTCGTATGGTGATACATAGTACATTCCCGGCAGATAATCGGCATACGTGACTTTGTGCTGTTGATAGTATACTTTCACACTGCTTCCATCGACCGGCTCCAGCCATATGTACTTGGCATGGCTGTACCGCGGCTCAAGACGATACTCTTCCCCTTTTTTTATCCGAAGGTTTTCCGAATGGATCTGCTCTGGACTGATTTCGAGGAACGCGCCATAGTCGCCAATAACGACACGAGAATATCCGGATGCAAGCAATGTTCCCTTTTCAGAAACAAGCGCTGTATTCTCCGCTCTGTGTCTCTGTTTTTGTACCCATGACGGCAGAGACTCTTCATATAGGTGTCTTGCTGCCATACTGTACAGCGGCGGTAAGGCCTTATAGCCCCAGACCTTGACCAAATTGGCGACATACTTCTCATTGAACGCTCGCATAAGGGCATCCTCTGCAAAGCCGTTTTCAATCAGGAAAAGCATAGGATCTTCCTGATCCACTGGCAGTGCTGCGATAAATTGCTCAACACACGGACGCATCGCTTTAATGCATGCAGCGTCCTTATTTTGCAAAGCTGCCTGAAGCTGGCTTGTGTTCTGCATTTCTCATCCTCCTTCACATGACTTGTATTATGTTTTCTGCCTGTTTTACATGTTCTTTCTCCTCCTTTTGATAAAAAAGCAAAAAAACAGCCTTCCTCATGCAAGATGAGAGAAAGCTGTTCTCTGACATTTTTAGTTGAAAATAAGTTTGCTAATTCGTTTTTTGGTATGACAGCATCATAGCATAGGCATATAAAATCCGTCAAATTTCATGTGTTTTTATTGCTTATGTATGTGCTCTACAAGGCGAATATTCTGCTCGAAATTTTCAACCATCGTTTTCGCTGCAGCCATATCGGGTAAGGTGGCCGCGATAATACCGGTCAGAGGTGGCTCTTCTCCGCATAGATCGACCACTTTGATATTGTTATCTTGGTAGGCCTGTTCTCCTGTGAAAAGCTCACGCACCAAGAAAAACAAATTCTCTTGTGCAATAGCACACGCTACAAATCGCAAACCATGCCGCAGCTTAAAATATTGTCTGTCATAGATATAGATTGTACCAAACTGATCTATCAACTCTGCAAGTGGGGTATTCGAAGCAGTGTTTTTCATTGCATCACACTCCTGAAATTAGAGCAATTGCAGCAGTTACAACGCCTTACGATACTTCTCATAAATGAACGTATGGCGTCCCTTTTCGAAAAAAGGAACGCCATACATACGGTTTGCTTTTACTTCAGTGCGGTCCAGCTTTCTACGCCGTCCGAAGATTCGTAATCATGCGCATTGGATGCTTCCATGATTTCATAGTAAGCCCAGTGCGTAGATTGAATATCGTTATAGGCATTGAGATCCGCAATGTGTTCAGTTACATATTCCTTATCGCAAATACGATTCAGAACAGCATTGGTGATCTTCACAACTTCTGCACGAGTAATAGAGTTCTCCGGACGGAATGTGCCGTCGGAATAACCGTTAACCCAGCCCTTTTCAGCCGCAGAAGCAATGTAGCTATACGCCCAGTGAGAGGGTGCGACATCGGAGAACGTCAGGCTGCTGGCTTCCAGCTTGTCAAATCGCGCAGCAACAGCAGCAAACTCTGCACGGGTAATCGAAGCGTCCGGACGGAATGTACCATCCTCATAGCCCTTCAGAATGCCCGCATTTGTGAGCGTAGCGATTTCCGTATTAGCCCAGTTGCTGTTGGCATCAACGAACTTCGACGTATTGGTCTCATACTGCTCACGCGCGTCATCGCTCAGCAAACGGAAGAAAATCGCAGCAACTTCCGCACGAGTGATCTCTGCCTCAGGATGCACGCTGCCATCCGGATAACCGGTGATATAGGCAATGTGATCGCCCGTCAACATTTTTGTTACCTTGATTTCCAGCGTGTGATCTTCTTTTACGTTTTCAAACGTATACTTGTCAACGACACCAATAGATTCGCCGTCTACCACCACATCCGTAATGATGTAGCCATCTTCAGCATCAATGATGAACGTTTTATCATCGCCGGCAGGAACCTCTACCTTGCCATCCGGAGTTACATTGGCGCCTTCGTCTTCATCTACGGTAATGGTGTAGCTGGGGCCATCGCCACCGCCGATGCCGCCGCCACCGCCACCGCCGCCGCCACCAGAGTTAGCGCGGGTCCAGTGTGCATAAACAGTTGTCGGTACGTTAGCTGCAATCAACCCTTGCAGCGTAACCTGAGTGCCGCCAGTTGCTTCGGTGAACCATCCATCCAAAGTGTATCCGGAGTAAGATGCAGTCGGGAGAACAGTCATATCACCCAGAGCAATAACTTGAGTGTCCTGACCGTTGATCTTGCCGCCATTCGCATCAAATGTGATGTTCGCGGAGAATACCGGTTTAACGACAGTCGGATTCTCAAAATTCTTGATGTCATCGACAGTCAGAATCTTGTCCGGATCATCCTCGGTAGCCCAGCCCTCAAAGGTGTACCCCGGCTTGCTTACCTCAGGCAGCTTATCGATTTCAGATTGCAGCTCTTTACGAGGCTCAGTGGAATTGTCATCCGTGAAAGGATTGCCATCAGGATCAAATGTGATCCAGACTTCCATTACAGCCGTCAGGGTGATGCCCGGAATATCCGAGTAATCGGTGTACTGCGGCAGTTCCTTGATGATCTCGTTGTGAATCGCAGGCCAATTCTTTGCATCTACCAGCCAGCCACGATAGAAAGCATCAGCCTTCGTCGGAGGCGGCAGAACGCCATAGGTGGAATCAAAGTCGATTTGGATCGTCCAGAAATCACCGTTTTCCGAATACACTGCATTCGGATAGCGATCGTTAAATTCAGGCGGCATCTCGCTGCCCTTCATGATGAACTTGATCTCAAACTGCTTCGGCTCCCAAACCGCATAAACTGTTGCATCATTTGCAATAGATACAATTTGCTCAGAGGTCAGCGGATCACCGTCAGCGGTCAAAGACCAGCCCTTAAAGGTATAGCCCGGGCGGATTGCCTCTACCTTGAACACACCTTCGTACACGGAATCAAAGGTCTCTTCAACATAACCAATCGTCGTGTCGAACAGTGTTGCCTTGGTCGAACCAACATCGTCATTCAAATCGAAGGTATAACGATAATTGTTCGGGGTGTAGTTTGCATACACCGGGATGCGGGCGCCATCCTGATAAACCTTATTCCAGATGTCGCCATTTTTGATGATTGTGCTGTTTTGACCTTCACGGACAACCCAGCTAACAAAGGTGTATCCCGTCATGGACGGCACCGGCAGACCTTCAATAGCCTGATCGAACGTGACTTCTACAGTCTTCGGATCAACCGTGCCAGCATTGCCAGATGCAGAATAGCCCGGATTCAGCACCAGCGTATACTTGTGAGGCTCGAACTTCGCATACAGCGGACGAGTGCTCTCATACGCATTGTCATCACGCTGGATAATCACATTGTCAATGGAGACGACGGTATCAGAAGTTACTTCCGTGCCATCTTCCAAAAACCAGCCGACAAAGTTATAACCCGGCTTGAATGCCTGCGGCATCAGGCCCATTTCTTCGTCATAGGTAACGTCATGGCTGTCAGTGTATCCACCCGGAACCGACGGATTTGCGGTTCCTGCAGAGCCATCCGACGCGCGGAACGATGCGCCAGCGCCCGGTACATAGGTCAGACGATAATCACGTGCGGTCCATGTCGGATGCAGCACTACCGTACCGTCTTCGTCAACGTAGTCATCAGCAGGCGTGTTTTCGTCAACAGGATCGTTGTCATCGTCAACCCAGCCATCAAAATCATAACCCGGCTTAGAGGGGTCAGGCGGAAGCTGACCAGTGAAGTCGCCACCATAGATGATGTCGCCGCCGTCAGTATCGCCGCCCGGTTGAGACGGATCAGGGTCCACATGAGCTACCTTGCGATTGTAATACAGCCATACGATACCGCCGTCAAACGCTTCGTTATACTCACCGTTCAGTTCGGTGGACATATCCGTGGGCTTGATATTGCAAATCGCATTTACCGAATCCACAGTCATATTGCGGCCGGTCTTGTTGAATTCATCTGCGTAACCAACGTAGTTGAAACCAGCAATAGTCAGCTCTTCAATGCTGCTGATGGCAAACTCATGCTGCGTATCGCTCGTACCCTTGAGGTCATACGACAGCAGCGAACCATCGTTGGCCTTGTAAACTGTCTTGTACTCGGTATACGTGTCTCCCGCGGAGTATACACCGGTTTCGGGATCCTGCACCAAATCCTGAACAGCTACCTTGATTGCCCAATTCGTATCATCACGAGCATTCCAGTGGGCTTCCAAAGTGATGCTTTCAGTCTTATTGTACTGATCAGTCTTGGTAACGAGCTGCGTGAGGTAATACCAGCCGCCGAACGAATAGCCACCCATGTTCGGAATCGGCAAGTCGCCAATCTGAGAGCCGAACTTTACAGGCTTCGGATCAAACTCATCATCGCACGTTACCGAGCCTGCGCCAGATGGATCAAAGTAAATGTTGTAGGTGTTGCGGTCGTAATAGATGGAAAACTCCGAAGTACCATTTGCAAGAACCTTGCAATTCTGTTCGAAACGAGCGGTAAAGCCATTTCGTGTCCACCAAGTTACATCCTTGCTGGACATGGTTTTCAGATCCAGCGGCGTGATATCCAGAACCTGATCGGAAGTTCCATTCTTATATGGAGTGCTTTCGTACAGATAGTAGGTTACGCCATTATCGTTCTTAGTCGGAGTTACGCCTTCCTCATAGCCTACATTCGTGCCGTCGACGGACAGTTCCACCCAATGCTTGATAGTGTAACCAGTATCCGTGCGCGGAGTCCAGTGGGCATACAGGTTGCGCGGAGAAACGCCAGTCTGATACTTGGTATCCGCAGTGATCAGATTTCCGTTTTCCGGATCATCATACCAACCAGCAAAGTCGTAACCTACCAGAGTAGCCGTTGCGAGTTCGCCGTACTGCTCCAGCGATTCCGTCATCTTCTTGCTCTCCATGCTCAGCGTAGCCGGCGCGCTGGTTGCATCGCCCTCGTTCGCATGGAAGTACAGAGTATCTTCGATCTGAGTTACGGAGAATGTCACTGCTGCATCCGAAGTAATGCCAGTGATGGAAGCATCCTTCATGGACGCATCATAGGTCACATGGCCCTCTGCGCCGTCATCACAGACGCAGGTAGACGCCAATGTCTGACCAGACAATGTAGAAAGATCAAGATCAACTACATCGCGGCTGATCACACGATAAGAACGCTCATACAGCAATGCGGGATAGTACGCCGTTCCCTGCGTCAAGCCAGTAAAGTGCGCAATGCCGTCGGCTCCAGTGGTAGCGGTTGCAACCGGGAGTCCCGAAACATCTGCTTCTTTGTACAGAGAGATTTGAATGCCTTCTACCGGCTTACCACCAGCCGTAATGGTGTACTGACCAGTCGTACCAGCAAAAGACTTGCCGGAGATAACAAGAACGTCTTCAGTCAGGCCTGTGATGCTGGACTTCATAGAATACAGCGGGCCTTCCATGCGAAGAGTCAGGGTGTAGTATTTTTCACCGGAGATCTCCAGCTTAATGGTATCGTTCAGCGTATCAACGACTGCATCATCAATCGTGATGGTCGCTGTGCCGGCCTCGAAATCGGGGACATAGGTAAACGCAACCGGAGCGCCACCAGAAGTGACCTTGACAATATCCTCAGTCGGAATACGATACTCCTTCGGATCGACGGCGAAAGCAAACGTCAGGTCATCATCTTCGGGAGTGTTTTTGGCTACTGTATCTGCAGCCGTAAGAACGCCGCCAGAGACAGTAACGCTGGGCAGATTGTCAGCATCCTGCAGATAATCTACAGTTTCACCATTGATGTCCCGGCCCGAAATGCTTGTCAGGGTATTAACGTCTTCAAAGGTAACGTCCAGCGTCTTGTAGTACAGGTACAGGCCCGGTACGCCATGATAGGACATATACCGGATATCCCATGTGCCGCAATCATCCGTCCAACCCTTTTCATCGCCGTCGCGCGTCGGCTGAATTTCGTAGCCGACAGGTGCCGATACCAGTCGATAGGCTTCTTCTGGGTCAGCCGTGATACCGATATTTGCACCGGTGGTCGCTCCTGCAATGTTCAGAGTTGCTTCATCCGCAAGATAAACATTGTTGGCAGCGCCAGCCTTTTTGTTGCCGCTGATTTCAACATTGCCGGAAACCTCAGCATTGGCGCTGGCACAAACGTACATACCAGAACCGTTTTCGGTTGCACTGTTTCCGGTAATCTGAACAGAATCGGAAATTGTCAGGCCGCCATAATCATGGGTCTGCTGATCGGCATAGATGCCGCCGCCCATTTGCGCCTCATTGTTACGGATAACTGCATCGTCCGAAACATTGACCATACCGCCATCAGCTACGAAGATTGCGCCGCCGCCAGCAGTAGTCGTATTGTCTTCAAAAACAACACCAGAACCAACATTCAGAGTGCCGTTATCCGCTACCTTTGCGCCTGCGCCACCTTCAATATCTGTGCTCTCTCGGCCATCCGAAACGGTTACATCCGAAAGATTGACTTCCGCACCCTCAGCTACATAAATGACACGGCCATTATAAGTGCCAGTGGAACCCTTCAGATCAACATTGTTGAACTGCACCTGTGCTCCATTGACTACTTTAATGAAACCGGAATCACTGCCCAGAGGCTTCTGTCCAGCATATTGAATGGCGTTATTGCCGCCATCAGAGGTGATGGTGATCGGCATATCCGGATCATCAAATACAACTTCCAGAGAAGATTCGATATCTGACTGCAGAATAATGGTCAGCTGGAGTGCATCAGACGCCTGCGCTTCATCAATTGCATGCGCAATCGTCATGAACGGGCTATCTTCGGATCCGTCGCCAGATTTATCACTGCCACCGGAGCTGCTGTTTGCGACATAATAAGTCACATCCTCGTTGATGTCATAAACATCAGTGTCCGATGTCAGTTCGATATCGCCGGTAGTGCCGAAATCCGGGAATGAGTCTGGGTCTTCACCATCTGCAGTTCCCGAAGATGCACCACCCGCATCGTTGCCGCCGTCTACGTTAACGACATCATTGGAAGAAACGCCTGTGCCATTGGACAAGCCGGGTTCGTCATACGCGAACGCCGTAGTAGCCATTGAGCAAAGCATAGATACCGCCAAAATAAACGAGGCAATGCGCTTTATGGTTTTGTTCATGGTTAAAATCCTCCATTTTCTCATAAATGCAAACATTTGTTGCCTTTTTTTCAGGCATGACGTTTGATAAAATGGATTTGGAAGCGGGGGATCGGAATTGAGACCTCACGATCCCCTTTTGCTTCCTTTACCTTTCGGGTGAGAGCCATCCTCCTTTTGAGCGGATGACTCTCACTTTTTTTGGAAACGGGCCACACAATTTTTGAGACCTCGCATGGTCCTTTTGTTTCCTTTACCTTTCGCGGGTAATTAGTGCAACTCAGTCCAGACCTCTACGCCGTCTTTCATCTCGCAATCATGGCCGTTGGTTGCTTCCTGCACAGCCAGATAGTACCACGCAGATTGAGCATTGTCGGGCCATGTCATCATGCCATCCAGCAAGCTGTCGGCAGTCAGAGTGTCACGATTCAAAACACGGTTGATAAGGGTCATTGCTTCGGCACGAGTAATTGCTACGTCAGGACGGAATGTGCCATCCGAATAGCCATTTACCCAACCCAGAGCGCTTGCACGACCGATGAGAGCTTCTGCCCAGTGTCCATGAACATCAGTGAAAGATGCGGCGCTGGAAATCTCAGAATGATCGAAACGTGCTGCAATTGCTGCAAACTCCGCGCGAGTAATCGGCGCATCAGGACGGAACGTGCCATCCGTGTAGCCGTCGAGGATTCCTGCATTCGTCAGGGTTGCAATTGCTGTGGTGTACCATGCACCATCAGCAACATCGGTGAACGTCGAAGCATCCGAAGCGTACTTTGCACGTGCGTCGTCAGTCAACAGACGATAGAAAATCATTGCGACTTCTGCACGAGTAATGTTAGCTTCCGGCTGTACTGTACCATCCGGATAGCCGCCAACATACGCAATGTGCTCGTCAGTCAACATATCCTCCGGTTGTGCAATAACCTTCAGCGTATGATCCGCTTGAATGTCTTCAAACGTGTACTTATCAACGACACCAACAGATTCGCCGTCTACCAGCACATCCGTAATGATGTAGCCATCTTCCGGTGTGATCGTAACAGTCAGATCGTCGCCCTTGTTGACAGGCTGCTTACCAACCGGATCAATCACAACACCTGTGGTTTCGTCGATTGTGATGGTGAAATCACCCTCATCTGGGGTAACGACAGCACCGCCGCCGCCACCGCCACCACCGCCGCCACCAGTGCCGCCGCCACCGGGTTCGGTGGTTTTGCTCCAGTGCGCATATACGGTTGTGGTAATCGGGAAAGCAGTAACATCCGCAAGTGTCAGTTTGCTGCCACCAGAAGCAGCAGTAAACCAGCCTTCAAACGTGAAGCCGCTGCGGGTTGCATTCGGCAGGCCCTTGAGTTCAGACTGGAGAGCCTTATAGACGCTCTTGCCATTCACTGTGCCGCCGTTTGCATTGAACTTGACGTATACCGTTCCAACAGGGGTCTTGTTACCCTCGTCGTCGTAGTACCAGTCATCATCTGTTCCGGGGATGCCGTCCTCGCCTACAAAGATCTTTTCATCTTCGCCATCATTGTCGGGATCGGATTCATACCAGTCATCCGGAGTACCGGGCTTGGTATCATCAGCAACATGGATTACCTCATCCTCGCCGTCCTTATCGGGATCAGCGTAGTAGAAGTCATCATTTGTACCGGGGATGCCATCACCGTCAGCAAAAATCTTTTCGTCTTCGCCGTCCTTGTCGGGATCAGACAGGTAATAATCGTCCTCAGTGCCGGGGATACGATCGTCACCTACAAAGACTTCTTCATCCTTGCCGTCGTGGTTTACATCGAAACCATAGTGGTCATCCGAAGTTCCGGGTTTACCATCTTCGCCAGCCTCAACAATTTCGGGATCGCCGTCCTTGTCGATGTCAGCCGGATACCAGTCGTCGGGGGTGTCAAATTCATCGTCTTTACCCGCGTGTACAGTTTCGTCCTTGCCATCGCCGTTCACATCATCCGTATACGTCAGAACGATTACGAAAACAACACCATCTTGCGAAGTGGTCGTGTAGAACGGTTCAGAAGTGTTTGTACCATATTCGTGGGTGTACTCAGCGATGAATTCATAGCGGCCACTCTCCAAATCATCAGCATTGAACCGTCCGTTCTTATCTGCCGTAACAGTAGTCTGGACATTGGTATCAAGATTGGTGATGCGGATTGTAGCGCCAGCCAGAGGCTTGCGGTGGTCGGTTACGACCGAACCACTCACATCGATTGTGCCCGGAACGGGATCTGGATCCTCGCCCGGATCGGTTGTCTCAGAATCCTTGAGCACCAGCGTGATCTTGGTATCATCAGATACCGTGATCGACTGGATATCAGATGTGCGGTCATCCTTGGAAGCGGAGAACGTGTACTCGCCTGCTTTAAGTGTCAGTGCAGCAATGCCATCACCATTTGTGGTGGAAGTACCTGCTTGCTTGCCGGTATACATTACTGTTGCACCTGTCACAGCGTTTCCATCCGAATCCTCTACCGCCACTTCGACCTTATGGGTTTCAGTTTCAGGCGGCTCGGGTTCACCGGAATCGTCCTTCACAGGGAGGGTCAGGGTGATTTCTGTATCATCCTTGACTGCGACTTTCTTGACATCGGAAGAAATACCATCCAAAGACGCTTGGAAATTGTAATCGCCAACCGGTACAGTTACGACAACATATCCTTCATCATTTGTCTTCACAGAGCCGCTGGTCTCACCATTATAGGTAACAGCAGCATTGCTTACGGCCACGGTATCTTCGTCAATGACATACACCGTGACGTTGCGGTTTTCCTTCTCTTCTGTCTTATCATTCAGGGTGAGAATTACGTTGGAATCCGAAACAATCGTTGCCGATACGATATCAGATACCGCACCGTCATGGGATGCTTGGAATTTGTACTCACCCATCGGAAGTTGAATCTCAGCCGAACCAAAGGAATCGGTTACAGCAGAGCCGCTGTCCGCACCTGTGAACGTGATTTCTGCATCCTTTACAGCGTCACCAGTCTTGGTAACGACGGAAACATTGACCGTGTACTTGGTCACAGGCGTTTGACCGCCACCACCCTTGACAAGCGTCAGAGTGATTTCCTTATCGCCGTCCACATTGATCGTGGTTACTTCGCTGCTTTGATCGCCAAAGGACGCTTGGAAATCATATTCGCCTTCCTCGACCTCTACTGCCACAGAGCCATTAGCTCCCGTCTTAGCAGAGCCGATATCTGCGCCAATATAGACAACCGTTGCACCTTCAACCGGTTTGCCATTTTCATCGACAACAGCAACATTGACGTTGTGCGTCTCAGCTTCCGGCGGATTCGGATCTCCACCAGAGCCGTTGTCGAGCGTGAGGGTGACGTGCTTGTCGCCGCTAACAGCTACACTCTCCACAGCAGAGAAGTTGCCATCGAACGACGCTTGCATCTTATAATTGCCATCCGGGAGCTGGATTGTAACAGTACCATCCGCACCCGTGCGATCAGAACCGGTCTTATCACCGGTATAGACAACCAGTGCATTTTCAACGGTCTTACCGTCCTTATCAACGACCGTCACGGTCACATCATTGGTCTCCTCTACCGGAGGTTGAGTGCCGCCGCTGAGATCTACCACCAGCACGATGTTCTTGTCGTTATTGACATTCACATCAACCGGATCGGACTCGTGGCCGTCAATTGCTGCCGTAAAGGTGTAATTGCCTTCCTTCAGCTCCAGAGCAATCTTACCGTCTGCACCGGAAACCTGATAGCCGCTCTCTGCGCCATTATAGGACACAACAGCGCCAGAAACAGGCTTACCGGTTTCATCCTGCACAGTGATGGTTACATCATAGATTTCGTCACCAACAGGAGGATTAACGCTGCCGCCATCACGCAATGTCAGATTGATAATGGTATCGTTCTTCACATTCGCGGTAGTTGCGGCACTGGTCATGCCATCATGTTCAGCATACACTGTGTAGCTGCCAATCTGGTCTTCGTCAATCACAATTTCATAGCGTCCAGTGCTGTCAGCCTTGACCCAGCCATCCACAACACCGTCATAGAATACGGCTGCGTCGGCCACTTCATTGCCGTCGGCATCATATACGACGCCCGAAATGGTGAATTCCTTTTGCTTATCCGGGTCGACAGGATCCTTATGGGAGTCGTTATCACCTGTGTTGATGTCGTACTCCTTGTTCTGGTCGCCCCAGATCACTTCTACGATGTATTCGCCCGGTTCAACATCCGTGAATTCATAATAACCATCGTCATCCGTGGTCGTAGTATCCAGCTCGTCGCCATCGGTGTTCTTCAGGACAACCGTTGCGCCAACAATGATATTGTCATCACTATCATGCACATAACCGAAAATCTTAAAGTCATCGCCAATGATAGACGGTTTGAGAGGATCGGACGGATCGTTCTTGTAGCTGCCATCGGTCGTGACATCAAAGCTGCTCGGATAGGTAATCGTCACAGTGTAGTCACCATCACTCGGCACTTCAAAGCTGTAACGGCCATCGCTGCCAGTGACCATAGACCACGGGCCGCCCTTGTCGCCGGTCACAACAACAGTCGCACCTTCGACAATATCGCCATTTACATCAATCACAGTGCCTTCAATAACAGCATTACCGGGCAGAACTGTCTGCTCAACCCACTGAGTAGCACCAGCATCCTGTGCCGGGATGATCTCAACGCGGTAATCACCGGAAGCCACATTGGTGAACTCATAGTAGCCGGTTTCATCCGAGTAAACAGTTTGGAGGATATGCTCCTGATCATCCTTATCGTACAGGTTTACGGTCGCGCCATCATACGGATTGCCGTTATTATCCAATGCGTAGCCATGGATAACGAAATTGGAAACTGCAGCAGTAACAGTCTCCGACTTGTCGTAGCTGACCTCAACACGATAGCGGCCATCATCCAGATCAGTGAATTCATAGAATCCATCCGCATTGGATGTCGTGTTGCCCACAGGCTCCCACTTCTCGGTATAGATGTTGAACTTATTCAGAACGACATCTGCACCTTCAACCGGGTTGCCTTCCGGATCATACACATAGCCATTGATCGTATGGTTAGTGCTTTCTACCGTAGGCGGTTCATCCTTGATGCCAACAGCATCGAGTGTGAGAGTAACAAGTGTGTCTTGTTCAATCTTTACGGACTTCACATCAGACACACGGCTGCTCGTAGAGGCTTGGAACTCATAGTCGCCAGCCGGAATAGTCAGGACAACAGTGCCGTCCTCACCCGTCTTAGCTTCGCCTTCGCCTGCACCCTTGTAGGTTACTGCAGCATCCGCTACCGGAGCACCGGTTACGTCCTCTACCTTGACTGTTACATCATAAGAGAGCGCAACTGCCAGAACAACGTCAGTGACATCTTCACCATCCACGTGGATCACAGTTTCCGCATTGGAAGCATAGGTGTAACCGTTCGGTGCTTCGTAGGTCGCTGTCAGATAGTATGTGCCATCCGGCAGATCGTCGAAATGGAAGTTACCGTTACGATCAGTGGACGTGGTTATTACCTTAGCCTTGTCATTGCCAAAGGTCATCGTGACGATGGCATTTGCCAGACGGTTGCTTTCATTGTCCACAACAACACCAGATACCGTGCGATCGCCAGTCGGGATCGGTTCACCGCCGCCTTCACCTGTCAAGGTGAGATCCTGCGTTGTGTCGGTGGTGATATTGATTGTCACTTTCTCACTGGTCTTGCCGGCCGCCTCTGCATACAGAGTATACTGGCCGATCTGAGAAGCAGTGATGTTGAAAGAGTATTGGCCGTCATCATTGGTATAAACCTTACCATTGACTGCGCCATCATAGTACACGATACCATCCGGGACGATTTCGCCCTCAGCATCATATACCGTACCGCTGACAGTGATCGGAATGCCTACCGCAAGGGTAATATCCATATCAGCATCAACAGTAATATCGACATTTGCCGATTCGTTGCCGTAGTTTGCGATAACCTTGTAGTCATCCGAGTACAGCGGAGCAACAAACTTGCCGTCATCATCCGACTTGCCTTCCCAAACGGTCGAGCCATCCGGATACAGAACGGTAATTTCAGCATCGGGCAGCGGCTTGTTATCGCCATCGCGTACCACAGTGCCGGTTACTTCATAACGGTTGATCGTCAGGTCAATACCGTCCACATCGTTGCCAGCAACCGAGATCGGTGCGCTTGCATTGGAGTGGTAGATATGATCTGCGTCAAATTCGTACATTGCAGATGCAGTGTACTCACCATCAGGAACGCCGATAGCCCAATTGCCATCTTCGTCAGTGACAGTGCCATACGCCTTATCAGGAGCATTGGTCGGCGTAACAACTACGGTTGCGCCGGAAATCGGATTGCCATGCTGATCCTTAACGCTGCCATTGACCGTTTGTGCATTGATGTTCCAGCTCCAGATCGAGCCGGGAGTCATGCCATCCGGATAAACAGCGCCATAGCTGTCAGTTTCGGCAGTAGTCCGATCAAGCAGCTGCTCGCCAGCTACCGGGTAATCGATCTTGACCTTATAATTACCAGACGGGAGATTCTTGTACGAGAACTTGCCGTCGGTGATAATGGTCTTCTCCCCTACCTGCTCACCATTGCTGTTCAGCAACGTCACCACTGCACCCAGCATCGGGTTGCCGCTGTCGCTGGTCACATTGCCACTTACAGAGACAACATAATCAACTGTGATTGCATTATCGGGAGCGTCGATGTAGTAAATTGTGGTCACACCGTCCTTGACAAACTCAAGGCGGTAATTGCCAGCGTTCTCCACAGTGAAGCTGTAGTCCACGCCAGCATTGCGTTCTGCAACCTTTTTAGCCACATCGGTCGTTACATCATAGAGTACCGCCGAATCAAAACCATTAGGCTGAGAACCGGTGATGGAATAAGCGCTGCCGATCGCTCGGACAGTCGGCTCGTATTCCTGATATCCAACGGATACATAATGAGTATCAAAGACCGCGCCATCAACGTACATGGTTACGCGATAGTTTCCTGCTTCCATTGCCTGCAACGTGTAGTCGCCCTTGGCATTAGTCAGGGTTGCGTTCAGCAGGTTGAAGTTGTCTCCGTCCTGCTTATACAGTGCAACAATTGCGCTTCCTTGCGGTACATCCTTGATGGAGAAATTGCCCGAGATCGTGTAATACTCCAGATTGGTCAGGTCATCATCAGGATCACCAGCAGTCAGGTATTCGGTTTGCGTATCGACCGCATTGATCTTTACGCGATACGTGAAACCAGACTGAACAGTGAAATCATAGAAGCCAGACGCATCGGTATAGGCAATATCGACCAAATCGCCGTCCATATTGAAAATCTGGACAAGCGCTGCATTCTGATTGCCGCCATCATCAAGGACTACGCCACGGATGGTTGCGGTCGTCTTGTCAGAATTGCGGTCGAAATACTGGGTCGCAGCAGTATAAGTACCCTTCGCAAAATCATCTTCGGTGATTGTGAAGTGCAGCACGCGGGAAGCATTCGATGCGTACGAGAATACGCCAATATAGTTGCCCGCAGCAACGCCTTCGATTGTCCAGTGGCCGCTTTCATCAGTCTTTGCATTGCCTACTTGCATATTGCCGTCCGCAGTGTAGATGTAAACGTCAACGCCTTCCACCGGATCGGTCGTATGAACGCCGTTATCCGAGAAGTATACGCTGCCGTCAACTACACACGGCACAGGTTCGGGATCGGGTTCAGGTTCGGGATCGGGTTCATCAGGAATTTCCGGTCCCGGATCAATGTCGGGGTTCACCTGCTTAACGATGTCCGGCCATGTGACATCCGAGCCGCTTACAACAAACTGGAGGCCATCAGCCTGCGCATCGTTGTTATCGTAGGTGTACGTACCATCGTTATAATTGAAAGCAACAGTTACGAGGTAAGTGCCGCTTTCGAGCTTATCGAAGGAATATGCACCGTTTGCATCAGTTGTGGTCATTGCCATATACTGAGCATTGTCAACGCCATCCACTACCTTGTACAAAAGCACCACACTATCCGCAGGAACCGGAGTGATTGTGCTTTCATCCTTGGCATCGGTCTGATAGTAGGCCTTACCGGATGCAGTGTAACGGTACAGATCGCTGTCCGCCTCGGCATCACGATTTACGATGAAGTTAACATCGTTTGCATCACACAGTTTCAAATTGACGCCCACGCTGCCAGCATAGGTGATGTCACCATACTGATAGGTCGCGCGGACTACCAGTTTACCCTGCGGGATGTTCAGAATTTCGTAGTTGCCATGTTCATCGGTAACAGCAGATCCTACTGCCGAGTAGGTATCAGTCTCTTCGTCATACAGGTAAGCTGTTACCGGGACGTTAGCAAGCTCAAACTCAGAGCTTGTGTCGTACAGGTAATAGACCTTGCCGCGGACATCGTAATAGGTGTGCGCGATAGTGGAAGAGAAATCATACGGCTGCTCAAAGTCATAAGACTGCGTGTAGCCATCATTCAGCAGTTCGTCCAGCTTGTGAGAGTATACCTTGAATGTGTACTCATTCACTTCGCCCTCATTCTGGTGGACATACATGTTCATCCATGTATAAGAAGCGTAAGTGGCAAGCTTGCCGTCTCCCATATCATAACCGGATGCAGAAATCTTGACAGGTTCACCGTAAGGTTCACCATTGAGATAAAGCTGCATGTAAACGTCGCAACGCTCGATCTGATAATAGGAGTTAATGAGATCGCCCATCGAATTGTATTCGTAGTGCGCCTCAGATTCATCATCCCAAATCACCTTGCCAGTCACTTCAACGGTTTCCGGCTCATGAGTCAGGGTGATATTCAGGCCAGTAGAATCCTTGGAAACCACATAGCCATCGGGAACAGATACAACTTCAGCAGTGTATACAATGGGCTTGCCATTTTCATATACATCCTGCTCAGTCCAAGAGATCGGCCAGCTGCTATCGGTGCTGCCGCCGGTCAAAGCAGTCGGTTCGCCAACAGGTTGACCGTTCGCGTAAAGCTGCACTTGGATTTCTTCCGGACGCAGGCCGTCGCGGTTGCCGTCGTCATTCCACAGGATATCCGCATATACCGTCGTGGTTTCCTTGTTGCGTGTCAGGGTCGTTTCCCACTGATATTTACCAGTCAGATCATCCAGACCGCCCTCAAGATCGCCCCACTCGGTTGCAGAGATCCAATAGAACGTATCGGTTTCAACCGGTTCGCCATTCTGAGTTGCGGACGCAGTGTATCCTTCGTCCAGCATCAGGGCCGCGGTCTCATCGCTCCAACGGAACGAGTAGCTTACCGGGATTGTATCGCCGGTCTCACGCCATACGCGCAGATCAGCAATGGATCCAGTCCATGTGTTACCCTTGCCAGTCAGTTCAACAGAACCAACCTTCGAGCCGTCGCCGTACACATCAACCGTTACGGTCTCGGGACGAACGGCATCATCATCGTCGCTGTCTTCCCAATTTACCGTAAAGTCAAAGCCGATAGACTGCGCCATCGTGATAATGGCATAATCCTTGGAATTGGTAACGGTCTCGGTATACATGGGCAAATCGTTGATAGTCGCCGTCCAAACAACAGCATTGCCGTTGAGATAGGTCGGCAGGCCTTCAAACGTATATGTCCATGCGTTTGGATTGGTGTCGGTGTCGCAATCCTTCTGTGTCAGATGGATCGACTTATACTCTTCACCGTTTGCCAGCAGTTTAACATCCACACCATTGGTGTTCGGGCGGAGGTTCCATGCGTTCGCATTATCCATCCACGATACAGTGATGTCGAAATCTTGCTCGCTCTCACCAACATCATCTGCATAGTTCTTATGTGTCAGGCTGATATCAAGGTTTGTACCATCTGCCACAGAGTACCATGCAGCAATACCAGTCGCACTTGCGGTTGCGGTATAGAAAATCTCATGGCTTACGCCTTCATACACCGCATGCTGCGTTAGGTCCTCAATGGTGTACTCCCACCGGGAGGAACCATCGCTGCCCCATTCAGATACGGTAACACTGCCAACAACCTTGCCGTGGGAATCGGTAACAGTCTTCTTAACGCTGTCAATGGTATAAGTACCAACAACAGCAGAAGATGCATCGCTGCGTACCACGATTGTCAAAGAGTTCGGGCGGTTGCCACGCTGGTTATTCGCATCGAACCAATAAATGTTACCAATCTCAGTACCGACATCGCTGTCGCGGGACAAAGTAACGATAATCTGGTTCAGGCTACCAACCGCCGAGAGTTCGATATCCTGTGAAGTCTTTACCGAATAGTCGGTAGCGCCATACATTTCATCCAGCTCTACAGTGGCATTGTATTTGATCTTCTTGCCGTCAACGGAATAGATCGGGAGGTTCTGGAAAGTCCAAGTAGCTCCATCGGTCTCGAAGTTCACAGTGCGCTTGTACTCGGCGCCGTCAACCTTTACGCCGTCGGCGGTGAGGTTCAGATACAGAGCTTCCGGACGAACACCGTCTGCATTATCACGGTCATTGAACTTAAATGATACCTGCATGTTGGCGACTTCCGCCTCGTAAGACAGGTAGAGGTTCATGCCCGCAGTCAGTGCATTGTAGGTCTTGCCGGTGTTGTCTGCCAACTTGATTGTGTAATCAATCGGCTTGCCATTGGCAAATTTGTCAATGCCAGAGAACGATGTGGTCCACACGTTGCCTTCGCCAGTAACGGTCGCGGTCTGGCCGACAACCTTTTCGCCATTCGCATACAACTGGATTTCAACAGAATCCGGACGCTTGCCGTCCTGATTGTTGCTGTCATTCCAGTAAATATTGGCATCCAGCGTCTGCTGATCCGTCTCATGTACCAGATTGATCTGGATATCATGCGGATCGATAGTGGTCGTGCTTTCCGGCTCATAAGTCACAGTGTAACCGTCCGGAGTCTCGACTACGATTGTGTAAACAACTGGAGTACCCGTCGCGCCTTGGTTGTTGTAGTAGGATGCAACATCCTGCCACGTCTGAGTCCAGTCGTTGTCCCCGTTCATTTCAAGTGTTTTTCCGGTGGACTTGCCATTGGCGTACAAAGTAGCCTTTACACTGTCAGGCCGCAAGTTGTCATTGTCGTTGTTATCCTGCCATACAACATGGCCGGTGACATAACCAACAGCCGGTGTGTAATACAGGTGTACCGCATTTCCTTCCATCGAAACGGTATATCCGATATCCGCGAGTTGCTTGCGGAAATCTTCGGAAACATCTACCAAATAGGTAATTTCCTTACCGTTTTCATTGAGCGGCAACCCAGTGACCTTATAGGTCCACGAGTTGTCTTTGCCCGCTGTGATCGTGTAAGTCTGAATGAAGGACTTTTCGCCATCAATCATCTTATACAGATCAACTTGAATAGAAGAAGGCCGTGCGCCATCCCTGTTTTGTTCATCGTGCCACGATGCGTACATGTTGACCGTGCCCTGATCAGTAGCATGGGTCAGCTTCGCATAGGCATAGGCAGACTCTGCCAAGTCGGAAGTAGTTTCGCCGTCTGCATTCATATAAGAAGCAGTGTAACGGACGACCTCTTCTTCCTGACCATTCGCCATGGAAATGTACGTACCGTACAGGGAATCTTCTACCGCTTCCTCAACAGAAATGGTATACAGGATTTCCTCACCTTCATTACCCTCACGATAAACCGGAAGATTTTCAAAAGTGTATTCCCATGTGTCTGCCGTAATATCACCCGTCAGCAGCTTCGCATACTCTGCGCCTTCAAGCTTCTGCCCGTCCGCATAAAGCTGCACGATAACGGTTGACGGTCTGATATTGTCGTTGTTCTGGTGGTCATCCCATTCGATTTTTACCGGAACACTCTTAATGTTGCGGTTATGCGAAATGGTGATGTCCAGTTCCTTGTTGGTCCAGCTGTACTCATTCGCGCCCGCCGGAACGTGGGCGTTCAGATCGCTGATGACCGACGCGCTGTAAACAATTTCTTGGCCGCCGTTGTAGCGTTTTACATCTTCAAACGTATACGTCCAAGTGTCGTTCTGTGCGCCGCCCGAAATGTTAGTCGTTCCGGCATCAACAGTTTCCCAGCGATAGGTCTTGTTGTTCCACTGGTATGCCGTCAGCTTGACATCAACCGATTCGGGACGCTGGTTGTCGCGGTTGCTTTCATCGTCCCAATGAATTGTTACGGTCTTGTCGACCAATTCGATAGGACGGGAAATGATTGCGCCGCTCTTATGACCGGCTACATTCTGAGAACCATCCAAATACTTGGTGGTGTAACCTTCGCCATCGAAGATACCGGCGAGGTCATCGTTCATAACGGCTACGGTATAGTTGATTGCCTTGCCATTGTTGTACTTCTGATAGTCCTTAAAGATGTAACTCCAAGTGTCACCATCATCCGTGACTTGGCAATCTGCCGCCGATACGCTTTCAAGGCCAGTACCGGAGTTGTGCAGCGGGTTTTCGGAAACCCGAATGCCATCCGCGTACAGTACCAGCATTACGGCGCCCGGACGCTTGCCGTCATTGTCACTTTCGTCTTCCCACTGGATCGTGAACTTGATGTCATCACCGGTGGTAATCAGATTGTGATCCAATTTAATGTAGCCAGCATAGCCGGTCACATAGTTGTTCAGCGCGTACTTATAAACCGTCGCTACCGTATCGTCATAATCGGAACTCGAAGAGCCTTCGATTTCGCCGGAGGTAGCTGCGGTATCATGAATTTCGCGGTACACGCCATCCGCATCCGTCCAGCCAAGGAACACCAATTTATAGGTGATTTTCTCGACCGACGTATCCGCCGTTGTAATCGGCAAATCAGCGAATGTGTAGGTTTGAGTGTCATTCCCATCATTCTGAACGGTTGCTTCAGAAACCAATTCGTCATTGATGGAACTTACAAGGCCCAGCTTTACGGATTGTGGGCGGCAGCCGTCGTTGTTCTGGAAATCGTCCCAACGAACAGTCGCGGTAAAGTCAACAGTATCCTGCGCCCAAACCGCGTACAGATCCAAAGTCCAATATCCAGCATCCGAGGCAACATTACCCCCATTGGAACCCTTGTGATAATCCAGAACAGCGCTTGTCAGATTACCAATAGAGTCAGCAGACTGTCCATTCTTGGTTTCCCAACGGACAAAATGCCAGCCGTCAGTATCTTCCAGAGGCGCCAGCGGATTCAACTTGTCTCCGTAGTTATAGGTCTGCGTTTCCACGAGGCCCGTACCCTGACGAGTATCATAGTATGAAACCTTAACTTTCTCAGACACCCACTTAGCGTAGAATGTCTGATCGCCTGTTACCGTTGTACCGGAGGCCAGCGGTGCAGAACAATTGGAGTCCAGATACCAACCAGCGAACGTATAACCCTCACGGGTCGGCTCCGTAGGCGGAGGCGTGATCGTCTCATCATATCGTTGCTGTGTGGTAGTGCCACCGGATCCACCGTTGGCATTCCATGTCAGGTTGTAGATGTTGGCTGTCCATACACCGTAGAGGGTGTCTCCCGATTTCTCAGGAACCCATCCGTCAGCGACATTAGGCACAGTCGCATCCGATTCTGTTGCCCAGCCATGGAACGTGTATCCTTCACGGCGAGGATCTTCTGGGAATTGGAACGGCAGCTTAGCAGTGTATTCCTTCTCTTCCCCATCGACAGTGACTGTCCATGTGAAAGTACCTGCAGCACAGTACGCCGATGTTACGCCAGTCCCTTCGAGGTTGTAATCGAAGTAAACGACATACATGTCTCCTTCACCAAGTTCGGGAACTGGAATCGGAGGAACGTACAGATCCCATTGGGCATAGTAAATATCATACTTCCCTTTGGGAACTTCTACTTGTGATGCGGTTAGCTTGGTTCCGCCCTCTGGCCGATCATACCATCCCTTAAAGGTGAATGTTACACCATCCACTTCTCTGGTGCTGATACCGGGGACTGAAACCATCGTCCCAGCATCTTCGAGATACTCGATGGTTGCAGGATAGCCCGGCAAGTTGAAATCGAAGATGACCGTACCCCTTGTTTCAAAGTTCGGCTCTCCAATCTTCTCTGTGGAAATAAATTGAAACATCGAGTTATTTGGGTATACTATTCGCTCTGTCCACCCATCGATGAAGTAATCTGCAACATCTTCTACTCGAACTTGTATTTGAGCCAGATAGGGTGTGTTTTCAGGCCCAAAGCTTTGCACCGGCTCAGACCAAAGGGTTGACGGGAAATAATCTCCACCGGCATTAGGCGATTTATCAATGCATTTTTGCCAGTCCGTGTTGTTCGGATAGGTAATGGCATTGGAATATCCTTCCTTGTTGCCAGCCCACCATTCTCTATTGCCATTGTTCGTTTCATCGATTTGATTCGGATTGAAAGAACGCAGCATGCCCGGATTGTAGGCGAATTTTGCATCCGGCCAAGCATCTGGGTGAGGATCGGTGGTCTGATTGAAATTGGATATCAAGCGCAAAAAGCCAGCCTCTGGATTCGGTAGGTTCAAGGGATCTGATGTGTACTCCGGATTGTTCGGACTCGGCATTTTATAGTCCGCATATTCCTGACTGGTCGGATCGACGACATAGATCCACTCTCCATCGTCATTCTGTGTTTGCTTCATCGGCAGCCATTCGTTTGCATCCATATTCTTGGCATACAAGACTTTTTTTTCGTTTTTTTCCATGATTTTGAGCTGCAAACCCGGCTGGCTGATAAGCCATATATATCGGTAGTCCATATCTGATGAACCAGAACCTTCTGCCTCATCTGCCGCTCCAGCCACAGCAGGAAACATCGAAAAAAGACAGCAAAACGCCATGACAAATGCTGTAAAGCGTTTCAAAACATGGCCCGCTTTCGGTTTAGACATTTTTTCACTCCTATTACAATAAATTTGGACAGGAAAGCCGGACAGCCAGTCCGGCTTT
>ERZ1643246.583-NODE-583-length-45852-cov-6.082473_pt1 | contig 45852 bp, 46 predicted proteins | sample MGYA00579265_ERZ1643246 | MGnify/ENA primary metagenome ERZ1643246 (study PRJEB29033, sample SAMEA4952261) | chicken gut metagenome | biome: Broiler Chicken; feature: Gastrointestinal Tract; material: Caecum | place: Ireland | collected 2018 | study: Broiler... | reverse complement strand
TTTCGGCGGAGAGGTCGAGCGCGTTTTAAAGATGGTAAACGGTGTGATCCTGGTCGTAGATGCCTACGAAGGCCCCATGCCCCAGACAAAGTTTGTGCTGCAGAAGGCTCTGGAGCTGGATCTGTCAGTCATCGTATGCCTAAACAAGATCGACCGGCCCGAGGCGCGCCCGGAGGAAGTGATCGACGAGACGCTGGAGCTGTTTATGGACCTGGATGCCTCCGATGAACAGCTGGACTGCCCCTTCCTCTTCGCCTCTGCAAGGGCAGGCTTTGCCAAGCGGAATCTGGATGACCCGGAGGTGGATATGAGCCCCCTCTTTGAGACCATTATCGATTATATTCCGGCTCCTGAGGGAGACCCGGACGCTCCTACCCAGGTGCTGATCAGCACCATTGACTACAACGAGTACGTAGGACGCATCGGCGTGGGAAAGGTGGACAACGGCAAACTGAAGGTCAACCAGGAGTGCGTTCAGGTGAACCATCATGACCCGGATAAGTTCCGCAAGATTAAGATCGGAAAGCTTTATGAGTTTGACGGCCTGAACCGGGTGGAGGTTCAGGAGGCGGATATCGGCTCCATCGTGGCGATTTCCGGTATTCCCGACCTTCACATCGGAGATACCATCTGCTCCCCGGAAAAGCCGGAGGCCATTCCGTTCCAGAAGATCTCCGAGCCCACCATCGCCATGTATTTTATGGTCAATGACAGCCCCCTGGCAGGCCAGGAGGGGAAATTTGTCACCTCCCGCCATCTGAGAGACCGGCTGTTCCGTGAGCTGAACACAGATGTAAGCCTGCGGGTGGAGGAGACAGACAGCCCGGACTGCTTTAAGGTTTCCGGAAGAGGAGAGCTCCATCTGTCTGTGCTGATCGAGAATATGCGCCGTGAGGGCTTTGAGTTTGCCGTCAGCAAGGCGGAGGTCCTCTACAAGTACGATGAGCGGGGCAGAAAGCTGGAACCCATGGAAATCGCCTATGTGGATGTGCCGGAGGAATTCACCGGCGTGGTGATCCAGAAGCTGACCGCCCGGAAGGGAGAGCTTCAGGGCATGAGCAAGGCAGCAGGCGGATACACCCGTCTGGAATTCTCCATCCCCTCCAGAGGATTGATCGGCTACCGGGGAGATTTCATGACAGATACCAAGGGAAATGGAATCCTCAATACGATTTTTGAGGACTATGCGCCCTACAAGGGGGATCTGTCCTACCGCCAGACCGGCTCCCTGATTGCCTATGAGGCAGGAGAGGCCATTACTTACGGCCTGTTCAACGCCCAGGAGAGAGGTACCCTGTTTATTACGCCGGGCACCAAGGTTTACGGCGGAATGGTTGTGGGACAGAATCCCAAGGCTGAGGATATTGAGATCAATGTCTGCAAGACCAAGAAGCTGACCAACACCCGTTCTTCCAGTGCAGATGAGGCGCTGAAGCTGACTCCGCCCAAGATCATGAGCCTGGAGCAGTGCCTGGACTTCATCGATACGGACGAGCTTTTGGAGGTAACCCCCAAGAACCTTCGGATCCGCAAGAAGATCCTGGACCCCACTATGAGAAAGAGAGCGTCCTTTAAAAAGTAAAACTAAAAATCGGAATCGAAATCTGACATATCCTGTCGAAGAATTTTTCACGGGATATGTCTTTTTTTCGGTCTATTTTTCTCCTCTTTTGCATAAAATTTTTATGTGTCCGGGAGAAGTACGGGCAAAGTTAAATGCCGCCCGGTCCTGAGGCGGCAAAATCTGAAAATGGAAACGAAGAGGAGAAGTACAATGTCAGAAAAAATGATCGAGAATAACAGGGTCAGCGTCATCGGAGAAATCGTATCGGGATTTACCTTCAGCCATGAGGTATTCGGGGAGGGCTTCTATATGGTGGAGCTTTCCGTCAACCGGCTGAGCCAGCAGGCAGACCGGATCCCGTTAATGATTTCCGAGCGGCTTATAGACGTTCAGGCGGATTATGTGGGCTGCACGGTGGAGGCGATCGGCCAGTTCCGCTCCTACAACCGTCACGAGGGGGTAAAAAACCGTCTGATGCTTTCCGTATTTGTGCGGGAAATCCATTTTATGGAAGAATTTACGGATTACACGAAAACCAACCAGATTTTTCTGGATGGCTATATCTGCAAAGCACCTATTTACCGGAAAACTCCCCTGGGACGGGAGATTGCGGATTTGCTTTTGGCAGTGAATCGCCCTTATGGGAAATCCGATTACATACCCTGCATCTCCTGGGGCAGAAATGCCCGGTATGCCTCCGGCTTTCAGGTAGGCACCAGGGTACGGATCTGGGGAAGAGTCCAGAGCAGGGAGTATACGAAAAAGCTGAGTGAAACAGAATGTGAAAAGCGCATAGCCTATGAAGTGTCCATCAGCAAAATGGAATGTGACGAAGGATAACAAGTGTCCTGGGCTTGTACCTGGGACAGGAAATATTAATATTTTTTGAAGATATATTAAGAAAAGTTTGCAAAATTCAGAAAAATATGCTATTATGGGCCGTAATGAATTCCATCGTAGCAGTTTGGAAGTGAGCTGTTACATTCTATGCAAAGGCCATGAATGGTTGAAGAGGTGCGTAAGGATGAAAAACAATATCATACAGGTAATCTGCGGTCCCGGAAGAGGAAAGTCCACAGCGGCGCTTGGACGCGGAATCAGTGTTCTGACCCAGAATCAGACGGTTATTATGGTCCAGTTTCTCAAGGGCGCGATCGATCCCAGGAATATGGAGGTGATCAAGCGCCTGGAGCCGGAATTTAAGCTGTTCCGCTTTGAGAAGACTTCTACCGCCTTTGAGCAGCTGTCTGAGGAGGAGAAGGAGGAGGCGCGGACCAGCATCCGCAATGGTCTGAATTTTGCCCGGAAGGTGCTGACTACAGGGGAGTGCGATATGCTGATCCTGGATGAAATTTTGGGAATCCTGGATGAAGGCATCATTTCTCTGGAGGAGCTGGCGGGGATTATTCAGCACGCCAGACAGACGGAGACGCAGCTGATCCTGACCGGAACGGTTTATCCCGCAGGTCTGGACGACTATGTAGATGAGATCACCCGGATTCAGACCCGCTATGAGGAAGGCCGGGAAAAATGCTGCTGCAGCTAGTTGACATTCCGCAGGAACAATGCTAAGATATTGCTAAACTGATAGAGTAGAGGTCGCGTCTAACATCAGTATCGGTCCCGATGTGTCAGGCACAGAGGACGGGCCGGGAAAGGGGAAGACGCCGAAGGGAGATGATCCTGCAGTCATTTGACCCTGGGTATATGGTAAAGAACCATATAACTGTCATCCTCAAAAGGATGGTGAGCTACCTGGAACAAGATTTGATCGATGAATGAAGGGCTGGCTTTCCGTCAGCTCTTTTTGTTTGTGAAAGTTCAGATGTGCAGAGCGGTATGGCTCCCCGGGGAGGCAGCTGGCCATAGCTGAACGGCTGCGATTGATTCAGACTCAATAAAAAAGGAGAGAAGGAATATGGCTATTTTTGAAGGGGCCGGCGTAGCCCTGATTACGCCTTTCCAGGAGAACGGAGCGATTGATTACAACCGTCTGGAGGAACTGGTAGAGGAGCAGATCGCAGGGGGGACCGATGCCATTGTGGCCTGCGGTACCACAGGAGAAGCTTCCACCATGACCCATGAGGAGCATCTGGACGTGATTTCCTACGTCTGTCAGGTGGCGAAAAAGCGGATCCCGGTGATCGCCGGAACCGGCTCCAACTGTACGGAGACAGCGGTTTACCTTTCCCAGGAAGCGGAAAAGAGAGGGGCAGATGGAATCCTGGTGGTATCCCCCTACTACAATAAGGCTACCCAGAAGGGATTGATCGCTCATTTTACCGCAGTGGCAAACTCCGTGAAGATTCCCATGATCGTTTACAACATTCCCAGCAGGACCGGCGTGAACATCAAGCCGGCTACCCTTGCGGCCATGCTGACCCAGGTGGAGAACATTGTGGGGGTAAAGGAGGCTACGGGCAATATTTCCGAGGCGGCGGAGCTGATGAGCCTGACCGATGGAAAGATTGACTTGTACTCCGGAAATGACGACCAGACGGTGCCGCTTTTGTCCCTGGGAGGAAAAGGCGTGATCTCCGTTCTCTCCAACATTGCGCCTGCGCAGACACACCGGATCTGTCAGGAGTTTTTTGACGGCAATGTAAAGGAGAGCTGCCGTCTTCAGCTTCAGGCGATCCCGCTGATCAAGGCTCTCTTCTGCGAGGTAAATCCTATTCCGGTAAAAGCGGCCTTTAAGCTGATGGGAAAGAGCGCGGGACCGCTGCGCATGCCTTTGACGGAGATGGAGCCGGAGAATCAGGAGATCCTGAAAGCTGCCATGAAGGAATATGGTTTGATCTGAGGATGAAGGGAGAATGAATATGACAAGAATCATCTTGCACGGCTGCAATGGCGTGATGGGTCAGATGATCGCCGGACTGGCAAAGGAGGACCCGGAGATCCAGATTGCAGCGGGCATTGACCCAAAAGGAGGGGACAGCGCGGATTTTCCGGTATACCCTTCTCTGAAAGAATGCAGCCAGCAGGCAGATGTGGTGGTGGACTTTTCCACCGCGGCGGCAGTGGACGGACTGCTGGAATACTGTGAGGAAAAGAAGGTTCCTCTTGTACTTTGCACCACCGGCCTGAGCCAGGAACAGCTGGAGCAGGTAAAGAAACTGGCGGCCGTATGTCCGGTGCTGCGTTCCGCTAATATGTCCCTGGGAGTAAATCTGCTGCTCCGCCTGGTAAAGGAAGGGGCAAAGGTGCTGGGAATGGCGGGCTTTGACATGGAGATCGTGGAGAAACATCACCGCCGCAAGCTGGACGCGCCCAGCGGTACCGCCATGGCCCTGGCCGAAGCGCTTAATGAGGCGATGGGAGGAACCTGCCAGTTCGTCTATGACCGCAGTCAGGTGCGCCAGCCCAGAGATGCGAAGGAGATCGGCATCAGCGCGGTGCGGGGCGGGACCATTGTGGGACAGCACGATGTCATGTTTATCGGAACAGATGAGATGGTGACCTTCAGCCACCATGCCTATTCCCGGGCAGTCTTTGCCAAGGGCGCCCTGTCTGCGGCAAAGTTTCTGGCGGACAGAAAACCGGGAATGTATGATATGAGCGATGTGATCGGACTTTAAAAAATGAAATATTTTCCACCATAATTCCATTCTCATGGGACATAATAAGAATCAGAACGAGAAAGGAGAATGGGATTATGAAAAAAGTCAGACTCTTGATTGCGGCTCTTATGACGGTGTTCCTGATCTTATCGGTGACGGCCTGCAAAGGCACTTCAAATTCCGGGACGGAAAGCTCCTCCGGCACCAGACAGACGACCACGGCTGAGGACACACGCTCCACCAGCGCGGACCAGACGAAAACCAGCAGCGGGGACGACGGAGGCATCATCGATGATGTGATGGATGATGTGAAAGACGGAGCTGAGGATGTAAAGGAAGGAATGGAGGACATGACCAGGGAGACAAAGAAAGACTGACCTGGGATAAAACAGCTGAGATCCGGAAAACAGGGGAACGGATGCGCCGGGCATTTGGAACCCCTGTTTTTTTCTTGTGCGCCGGGCCTGGATCGGATATAATGGAAGCAGGCAAAAGGAAGGTGAGGCCTGTGGGCATAGAAAAGATCAGAAGAAAAAGGCAGCTGGGAAAATGGCGGAGGAAATGGGCACAGAGAGTTTCAGGGAGCCTGAAGCGCGAAAAATTTCAAAGACGGCTTAAAGTGTGCCTGGCAGCGGCTCTGATGGCGGAGGGGCTGTGGTTTGCCTTTCAGGCCGTATCGGTTAAGACCTGGGAACAGGAGATGAGGATGGAGAGCGGAGAGGAAGACCATCGTCTCATCCGGGGGCTTCGGTTGCAGATTGAGGACGGAGAGCTGCAGCTGTTCCAGGTCCAGGAACATGTTCAGCCGGAGACTAAGGAGGGGGAGACTGGCCGGAGTGATTAGAAATCGCGCCCTGACTCATTAGGAATTTTAATGATTGGAATTCTTGTATTGGGTGATACAATGTATTATAATTTCTTCTGAAAAGAGTTTCTTTTATCGCACTAACTTATAAATCATGAAAAGATGAAGAAAAGGACAGGTGGATACCCATGGAAAAGAAGGACATGTTATACGAGGGAAAGGCAAAAAAGGTCTATACAACGGAGGACCCTGATGTATTGATCGTTTCCTACAAGGATGATGCTACCGCATTTAACGGACAGAAGAAGGGCACCATTGTAGGAAAGGGAGCCATCAACAACCGCATGACCAACTACCTCTTCAAAAAGCTGGAGGAGCAGGGGGTTCCTACCCACCTGATTCAGGAGTTAAATGACCGGGAAACCGCGGTGAAGAAGGTGGAAATCGTTCCGCTGGAAGTGATCATCCGAAACTTCTCCGCAGGAAGCTTTGCCAAGAAGATGGGTATGGAGGAGGGCATCAAGTTCAAGTGCCCCACCCTGGAATTCAGCTACAAGAATGATGAGCTGGGAGATCCCTTCATCAACAGCTATTATGCCCTGGCTCTGGATCTGGCCACCAAGGAGGAGATTGACGATATTACCCGGTACGCGTTTAAGGTCAACGATGTGCTTCGGGAGTATTTTGACAGCCTGAATATCGAACTCATCGATTTTAAGATTGAATTTGGCCGTTATCACGGCAAGATTATCCTGGCCGATGAGATTTCTCCTGATACCTGCCGTCTGTGGGACAAGGATACCCACGAGAAGCTGGACAAGGACCGTTTCCGCAGAGATTTGGGAGGCGTTGAGGACGCTTACGAGGAAGTGTTCCGGAGACTGAAGATTCAGTAAAGAGTATCAATTCAGAAAAAGGGCGCTTGCGGGCGCCCTTAAAGTGGTTTATGATGATACTGGAGCATGCAGTGCGGAGCGATCCGGTATCGGAAGTGGTAACTCAGAACTTAGAAGCAGAAAGGATTACGACATTCATGATGCAGATGGATTTTGATTTGGCCGGCGATAAGCTGCGGGAGGAGTGCGGCGTTTTCGGCATCTACGATTTTGACGGAAACGATGTGTCTTCCACCATTTATTACGGCCTTTTTGCCCTTCAGCACAGAGGACAGGAGAGCTGCGGCATCGCGGTAAGCGACACGGAGGGACCAAAAGGAAAGGTTTTCGTGCGCAAGGGAATGGGACTTTGCAACGAGGTATTTGAGCCGGAGCACTTAGAGCAGCTTCACGGAAATCTGGGAGTAGGACATGTGCGCTACTCCACGGCGGGAAGCAGCACCAGGGAGAATGCCCAGCCCCTGGTATTGAACTATGTGAAGGGAACACTGGCCCTGGCCCACAACGGCAACCTGGTCAATGCTCCGGAGCTTCGGCGGGAGCTGGAGTATACCGGTGCCATTTTCCAGACCACCATCGATTCCGAGGTCATTGCTTACCATATCGCAAGAGCCAGAATCAACACCCCCACTGTAGAGGCAGCAGTGGCGGAGGCGATGAAGAAGCTGAAAGGAGCCTACTCTCTGGTGATCATGAGCCCCCGGAAACTGATCGGCGCAAGAGACCCATACGGCTTTAAGCCTCTGTGCATCGGAAAGCGGGACAATGCCTATATCCTGGCATCCGAGACCTGCGCCCTGGAGACCATCGGAGCCCAGTTTGTCCGGGATGTGGAGCCGGGTGAGGTCGTGACCATTACCTCGGAAGGGATTTCCTCCAACCGGGAGATGTGTCTGCCGGACCCCTCCAGGGAAGCCAGATGTATTTTTGAGTATATTTATTTTGCCAGACCGGACAGCGTTTTTGACGGAGTCAGCGTTTACAATTCCCGGATTCAGGCGGGACGTTTCCTGGCCATGGATTCGCCGGTAGATGCGGATCTGGTGGTTGGAGTGCCGGAATCGGGAAATGCGGCAGCCCTGGGATATTCCATGGAATCCGGAATCCCCTACGGCACCGCCTTTGTAAAGAATGCCTATGTGGGACGCACCTTTATCAAGCCCAAGCAGAGCAGCCGGGAATCGGCAGTGCGGATCAAGCTGAACGTGCTGCGGGAGGCAGTGGCCGGCAAGCGGGTCATCATGATCGATGATTCCATTGTCCGCGGGACCACCAGCGATCTGATCGTCCATATGCTGCGGGAGGCCGGGGCGAAGGAGGTACATGTGAGGATCAGCGCACCGCCTTTCCTTCATCCCTGCTACTTTGGAACGGATATTCCATCCGAGGATCAGCTGATCGCCCACAACCGGACCATTGAGGAGATCCGGCAGATTTTAGGAGCGGACTCCCTGTCCTATTTGAAATTGGAGCGTCTGCCTCAGATGGCAGAAGGAAGACCTATCTGCACTGCCTGCTTCAGCGGAGAGTACCCCATTGAGCCGCCAAAGGAGGACATCCGGGGAAATTTTGAGCCCTGAGAACGCCTTCCGGATGATTCCGGCTCCATCATACCATTGAATAAAGAGAGGATATTGAAACTATGAGTCAGTACGATAAATATGTAAGCCCCCTTTCCGAGCGCTATGCCAGCAAGGAGATGCAGTACATTTTCTCACCGGATATGAAGTTTAAGACCTGGAGAAAGCTGTGGATTGCCCTGGCGGAAACGGAGAAGGAGCTGGGACTTCCCATTACCCAGGAGCAGATTGACGAGCTGAAGGCCCACGCTGAGGACATCAACTACGATGTGGCCAAGGCCAGGGAGAAGGAGGTCCGCCACGATGTGATGAGCCATGTCTACGCTTACGGGGTTCAGTGTCCCAAGGCCAAGGGCATCATCCACCTGGGCGCTACTTCCTGCTATGTGGGGGACAATACGGATTTGATCATCATGACCGAGGGGCTGAAGCTGGTGCGCAAAAAGGTCCTCAACGTGCTGGCGGAGCTGGCAAAGTTCGCGGACCGCTATAAGGACCAGCCCACGCTGGCCTTCACCCATTTTCAGCCGGCCCAGCCTACTACGGTCGGAAAGCGGGCTACCCTGTGGATGATGGAGCTGAAGCTGGATCTGGACGACCTGGATTACCTGATCGGCTCCATGCGCCTTCTGGGCTCCAAGGGAACCACCGGCACCCAGGCCAGCTTTCTGGAGCTCTTTGACGGGGACCATGAGAAATGCCGCCGGCTGGATGAGCGGATTGCGGAAAAGATGGGCTTTCCTGGCTGCTACCCGGTATCAGGGCAGACCTACTCCAGAAAGATTGACAGCCGCGTGATCTCCGTTCTGGCAGGCATTGCCCAGAGCGCCCACAAGTTTTCCAATGATATCCGTCTGCTGCAGCATTTAAAAGAGGTGGAGGAGCCCTTTGAAAAGCACCAGATTGGTTCTTCCGCCATGGCCTACAAGCGCAATCCCATGCGGAGCGAGCGGATTGCCTCCTTGTGCAATTACGTCATGAGCGATATGATGAACCCCATGATGGTGGCCTCCACCCAGTGGTTTGAGCGCACCCTGGATGATTCCGCCAACAAGCGTCTGTCCATTCCCGAGGGCTTTTTGGCGATCGACGGGATTTTAGACCTGTACCTGAACGTGGTGGACGGCCTGGTGGTATATCCCAAGGTGATTGAGAAGCACCTGATGGCGGAGCTGCCCTTTATGGCTACAGAGAACATCATGATGGATGCCGTAAAGGCCGGCGGGGACCGGCAGGAGCTTCATGAGCGCATCCGCCAGCTTTCTATGGAAGCGGGCCGGAATGTGAAGGAGGAAGGAAAGGACAACAACCTTCTGGAACTGATTGCAGCGGACCCTGCCTTCGGACTTTCCCTGGAGGAGCTGAAGAAATCCATGGAACCTTCCCGCTACGTGGGACGTGCCCCCAGACAGGTGGAGGAGTTTTTGGATGAGGTGATCCGTCCGATCTTAAAGGAGAATGAGGACCAGCTGGGAATGAGGGCTGAGATTCTGGTGTAAAAAATAAAGCAAGATGGATGAGGGCGTTCCGAAAGCCGCAGGCAGAGGCTTTGGGGGCGCCCTTTTACGATGCGAAAAACGGAAATTCTGCTTTACTATGGGAAAGGATTGTGGCATGATAAAGCCATACAGAAGGAGGCATGCGCATGGACCGGGAGACCAAGATCAAGCCGGTGGAAGTGATGCGGGAGCAATTTCAAGATCTGGAAGATTCCGAATCCCATGGAATCGATACTACCGGCTGCAGACCGGAGGAAACGGTTGGCTTGGTCAAGAGGAGAATCGAAGAGGGGACAGCGCGGCTTTAGACCGGCGAAAAAAAGAGAAAAGGATAACATTTCAGGAGGAAAACAGTGAAGAAACTGATTGCGGACGTGCACACCCATACATTGGCCAGCGGTCATGCCTACGGAACCATCCGGGAAATGGCTCAGGCGGCCAGCGAGAAAAAGTTGAAAATCCTGGGCATCACGGAGCATGCTCCGGGAACCCCTGGGACGGTGGACCCCATTTACTTTTGCAATTTGCAGGTGATTCCCCGAACGCTGTACGGAGTCCATCTGCTCCACGGCTGTGAGATTAATGCCTTAAATGACGGGACCCTTTCTCTTAAACAGCGGTGGATTGACAAACTGGATTACGCCATTGTGGGCATCCATGGTCAGTGTTATCGGGATGCAGGGAGGGAACAAAATACCTGGAACCTGATTCAGTGCATGAAAAATGAGAAGGTGCGCCTGATTTCCCATCCGGACGACGACCATACGCCCCTGGATTACCCGGCATTGATCCAGGCGGCAAAAGAGTATCATGTGGCCCTGGAGATTAACAACAGTTCCCTGGTGAAAGAGGAAAGACGGTGGAACTGCCGGGAAAATTACAGGACCATCTGCCGCCTTTGCCAGGAATACCAGGTTCCGGTAATTGTAGATTCCGACGCCCACGACCCCAGCTGGGTTGGAGTATTTGACCTGGCGGAAGAGATGCTGCGGGAGTATGAATTTGACGAGGACCTGATCTTGAATACGGATGAAAAACGTCTGCTGGCCTTCCTTTTGGAGGAAATCGGCTGACAGGAGGAGAAATGAGATGAATGACATTTATGACGACGGGCAGTTCTTTCAGGCCTACGCCCAGATGCCCAGAAGCCGGGAGGGGCTGAAGGCTGCCGGAGAGTGGTATCGGCTGCAGCCCCTGTTTCCGGATGTGAGGGGCAAGCAGGTGCTGGATCTGGGCTGCGGCTACGGATGGCACTGCAAGTATGCGGCCCAGATGGGAGCTGCCCGGATCGTGGGCATCGACGGGAGCAGGAAAATGATCGAGACGGCGCGGCAGAGGAATCCGGACGAGAAGATCCAGTATCTGGTACAGGACCTGGAAGCCTACGAGTATCCGGAGGACACCTACGATCTGGTAATCTCCAATCTGGTGCTGCACTATATTGAGCATCTGGACCCCATTTACCGGAAGGTTTACGGTTCCCTGAAAGACGGTGGCGTCTTCCTGTTTAATATTGAGCACCCGGTATTTACCGCCGGCATCAATCAGGACTGGGTTTACGATGACAGCGGACGACCTTCATATTGGCCGGTGGACCGCTATTACGAGCCGGGAAAGCGGGAAACCTTATTTCTGGGAGAGCAGGTGGTCAAGTATCACCACACCCTGACGCAGATCTTAAATCCGCTGATCCAGATCGGATTTCAGATCCAGGCGGTGGAGGAGGCAGAGCCCTCACAGGAGATGATGGATGTTCCGGGGATGAAGGATGAGATGCGGAGGCCGATGATGCTGCTGGTGAGGGCGGCAAAACAGGGAGAACAGACTGTATGAACATCAATTTCGAATACTACAAGGTATTTTACTACGTCAGCCAGCAGGGCAGCCTCACAGGGGCTGCCAGGGAACTGTGCATCTCCCAGCCTGCAGTCAGCCAGGCCCTCCGGCAGCTGGAGGGGGAGATGGGGGTGAAACTGTTTTCCAGAACCTCCCGGGGCGTGCATCTGACACGGGAGGGGGAGGTCCTGTACCGGTATGTAAAAAACGGTGTGGAAAGTCTGATGGAGGGAGAGCGGATGGTGGAGCAGATGCGGGATAAGGATACCGGCGAGGTGCGCATCGGTGCCAGCGACATGACGCTGCAGTTCTTTCTCCTGCCTTTCCTGGAACAGTTTCATCAGCAGTATCCGGGTATCAAGGTGAATGTGACAAACGCGCCGACTCCGGAAACCATTGACAGTTTGCGACAGGGAAAGATTGATTTCGGCGTGGTCAGCACGCCTTTTCAGAGCCAGGGAGAAATCCACAGCGTTCCGGTAAAGGAGATTCGGAACGTATTTATCGCGGGAAACCGGTTTGCGCATTTAAAGGGGAGAAAGCTGGATTATTCCGTTCTCAGGGAGGAACCCTGCATTTTTCTGGAGTCCAATACCAGCACCCGGTTTTTCATGGACCAGTTTCTGCGGCAGCAGGGCATCCAGGTGAAGCCGGAGTTTGAGCTGGCCATCAGCGATATGGTGGTCCAGTTCGCCAAGCGGAATATGGGCGTTGGCTGTGTGGTGGAGGGATTCGCGCAGGAAGCCCTGGAGCGCGGAGAGGTATTTGAACTGGAATTTTATAAGCCTATGCCCAAACGGCAGATTTGCGTGGTCACTGCGGAGAAGGCGGTGATTTCCCTGGCGGGCAGGAGCCTGCTGGAGATGGTGATGGGCGGGGAAAAGGGAATATAGCAGGAAAAACGCGGCATGAAAGGAGCAGAGAGGCGCAGAATATGAAAATGCGGGAAAAATTTACATGTCCTTTAGAACTTGTCCACGACATGATAAAGGGCAAATGGAAACCGATTATCCTGTGGAGACTGCGATTAGGAGCAACTTCGCTTGCGAAACTGGAAAGAGATATTGACGGGATTACGCAAAAAATGCTCTTGGAACAGTTAAAAGAACTGATGGACTATGGTTTTGTGGAGAAGAAAACCTTTGAGGGTTATCCTCTTCGCGTAGAATATTCTCTGACGAAGGGGCAGGGATACGAAATGCTCCAGGCCCTGAAAATCATGCAGCATATCGGGATTGAATATCTGAAAGAACAGGGCATGGAACATGTGCTGACCGAAAAGGGCGTTGTCCCGGAATGATACCAACAAAAAAGTGGGTAATTTACTTTTAGCCTCTGTGTGGTAGGATGTTGTTATACAAAAACCATATGGAGGTATTTTTATGATTGTTACGAGCGAAGGAATTGTGAATGGAGTCATTCAGGACCGGTTTGGCGGACGCGGAACGCAGTTTAATGAAAACGGCGTACCTACCTGGTCGCTGCCGCTGAAGATTGAAGATGCACCGGAGGGTACGCGCTCTTTTGCTCTTGTTCTGGAGGATAAAGATGCGTACCCTGTCACAAGAGGTTTTACGTGGATTCATTGGCTGGCTGCTAATATCACGCGCAGCGAATTAAAGGAGGACGAAAGCCAAAAGGCCAACGACTTTGTGCAGGGCTGCAACAGCTGGGCGAGCGTACAGGGCAATCATCAAAGCAGAGAACTGTCGAGTTTTTATGGAGGAATGATGCCGCCGGACCGGACGCATACCTATGAACTCCATGTATTCGCCCTGGACCGGTTATTGGATTTAAAGGACGGTTTTTATCTCAACGAACTGTTATGCTGAGATGGACGGGCACATATTGGCGGAATATACATTAAAAGGTACCTACAGCAAGGTGTGAGAGCCGCTCCGTAATCCGGGCGATTTTGAAAAAACTGCCTATGAGGCCAGGCCTTCATTCCTGATATAATCATATATTATAGCAAACATAATAAATATTGTCTTTACTTATGGCGGATGATGTAGTAAAGTAAGTAAGGAATGAGGCCGGGAACGGCCGCCTTCCGGAAAATGCCAATGAGCAATTACGGGCGCTGCCCAAAGGAGGAATTTGAAGTTATGGTTCAAGCAATCGTTGGAGCAAACTGGGGAGACGAGGGAAAGGGTAAGATTACGGACATGCTTGCCAAGGAATCCGACATTATCGTACGGTTCCAGGGCGGAAGCAATGCCGGACACACCATTATCAATAATTACGGAAAATTTGCCCTTCACCTGCTGCCTTCCGGCGTGTTCTATCAGCACACCACCAGTGTGATCGGAAACGGAGTTGCCTTAAATATCCCTTACCTGGTAAAGGAGATTCAGTCCCTGGTGGACCGGGGCGTACCCAAGCCCAAAATCTTGGTTTCCGACCGGGCTCAGATTTTGATGCCCTACCACATCCTTTTTGACCAGTACGAGGAGGAGCGTCTGGGCGGAAAGTCCTTCGGTTCCACCAAATCAGGTATTGCGCCCTTCTACTCTGATAAATATGCCAAGATCGGCTTCCAGGTCAGCGAGCTCTATGACGAGGAGCTGTTAAAAGAGAAGGTGGAGCGGGTCTGCCAGCAGAAGAACGTTCTTCTGGAATATTTGTATCACAAGCCGCTGCTGAATCCGGAGGAGCTGTATCAGGAGCTTTTAGAGTACCGTCAGATGGTAGATCCCTATGTATGCGATACTTCCGCATACTTGTACAATGCAAATAAAGAAGGAAAGAAGATCCTGCTGGAGGGACAGCTGGGCTCCTTAAAGGACCCGGACCATGGAATTTACCCCATGGTAACTTCATCCTCCACTCTGGCTGCTTACGGCGCCATCGGAGCAGGAATTCCGCCCTATGAGATCAAGAAGATCACCACAGTCGTTAAGGCTTACTCCAGCGCGGTAGGCGCGGGAGACTTTGTCAGCGAGATTTTCGGCGATGAGGCGGAGGAGCTGCGCCGCAGAGGCGGAGACGGCGGCGAGTACGGCGCCACCACCGGACGTCCCAGAAGAGTAGGCTGGTTCGATGCAGTTGCCACCCGCTACGGCTGCCGGATTCAGGGCGCCACGGAGGTTGCCTTTACAGTTCTGGATGTTCTGGGATATCTGGACGAGCTGACGGTCTGCGTGGGCTATGAGATTGACGGAAAGGTGACAAAGGACTTCCCCACCACGGTGAAGTTAAATAAGGCAAAACCGGTTTACGAGAAGATGCCCGGATGGAAGTGCGATATCCGGGGAATCAAGAAATATGAGGACCTTCCCGAGAACTGCCGCCGCTACATCGAGTTTGTGGAGAAGGAAATCCAGGTGCCCATCACCATGGTATCCAATGGACCGGGAAGAGATGATATTATCATCCGCGATGTGAAATAAAGAGATCAAACGGCAAAAAGATTTAAGAAGAATACGAAACAGTAAAAAGGCTGCCCCGCAGAAGTGAATGAGAAGCTTCTGCGGGGCAGTCCCATTGCCATCGGAACGGAGCCGATTGCCGCCTGGACCGTTGCCTTCGGAAGATAGGCAATGATGCAGAAAAGACGCTCCTTCCGGTTCAGAGAGGTTTTGAGAAGACAGACGGCAACGCCAACGGAGCGGAAGGCAAGGGCAATCAATATCATCAATACGGCGGCAGCACCGGCATCCAGGGTGTAGCGGATATCAACGGCAGCACCTACCAGCACAAACAGGATGACTTCTGCGGCAAGCCAAAGCTTTCCGAATTTTTCGGAAAGGCGTTTCGATACAAAGGTGACGCTCCTTATTTTTATCACGCATGCCATGCTGACCACAGCCAGCAGGCCGGATACGGATACGATTCCTTCCAGCCATGTTTCCGCTGCCATCAGAAGGAAGGATACCCCCAGGACAATCATGACCTTTATGCTGTTTCTGACATAGTGCCTGCGGGAATAGGCCCTTTCAAAAAACAGGCTGAGCATATATCCGGCGGTCGCACCCAAAATGATACCGAGAATGATGGAAATGGGGATATCCGCAAAATCCATGAGGTTCGCCTGGCCTCCCTGGGCCATGCTGACGAAAGTCGAAAACAGCACGATCACAAAAATATCATCGCAGGAAGCCCCGGCCATGATTAGCTGGGGTATGCTTTTCCCGGCCCCGTATCCGGCATCCATCAGCTGTACCATTCTCGGGATTACGACTGCGGGAGAAACAGCACCGAGGACAGCGCCCATGACGGCCGCTTCTATGCGTGTGATGCCGAGGATACGAGGGGCAAATAAGAAAAACCCCAGGATTTCGCAGCTTGCCGGCAGGCAGGACATGAAAACGGCAGGCCGCCCCACTTTCTTTAAGTCCGACAGGTTAAGGGACAGCCCCGCTTTGATGAGGATGATGATCAGCGCCATCTGACGTAAATCAGCAGAAATCAGCAAAATGGACGGATCAAGCAGGTTGAGAACATAGGGCCCTAAAAGGATGCCTGTTACAAGCATGCCGATGATGCGGGGCAGCTTCAGTTTTTGGCAAACTGCAGCCATTGCCAGGCCTGCGAGAAAAATAAATGAAAGAGATGTCAGCATATGTTTCCTCCTTTTTAGCCGCAAAAAAGCTGATGCCGTTCCGCGAAAAGATAATCGCAGAAGTCATCAGCCTAGTCAGCGGTTTTGGTTTCCCATGGGAGAACTTCATTCCCGGGGGCTATTATAGCATGGACCATGCTGTTTGTAAATTAAATCATGATTATGGTTCATCTCTCTTGTCTTTCCGAAATACCCGGGCTGCCAGCAGCATGGCATAGGCAATGATCGGGATCAGGACCAGGCAGAAGAGCAGGGCGGCCAGCACCTCAAAGGAGACGCCTGCCACAGCCAGAACGAAGGCTGCCACAGCCAGGATCATGAAAAACAGGGCCCCAAGCAGGGCGGCAATGCGTTTCAGATTCACCCTTCCACCTCCTCGGACAGCTCCTCCCAGCGCTCGTAAAGCTTCTCCAGACGGGTGCTGTTTTTCTCTTTCTCCTGGTTCAGCTCCATCAGCCGGGAAACGTTGGTGTAGACCTCCTCCTGGGAGAGAAGCTCATCGATTTCCTGTTCTCTGGTCTCAAGCTGATGGATCTCCTCCTCCGTCTTTTTCAGCTCATTCTGAAGCTTGCGCAGCCTTGCCTGCTCCTCCTTCTGAGCCTTCCAGTCCTGGCGCCCGGCGCCGGATGAAGAGCCCTGGGAGGAAACCGGGGCAGAGGGTTCTGCCTTCCCCTCTCTTGCAAGGCGCTCAAAGTGAGCCGCCTCCACATCTTCCTTTTTCTCCAGGTAATACTCATAATTCCCAATATAGTTGATAAACGTCTGCCCCGTCAGATCCAGGATCCGGGTGGCGGTGCGGTTGATGAAATACCGGTCATGGGAAACGTAGAGAACGGTTCCGGTGTAGCGGTTTAAAGCGCTCTCCAGGATCTCCTTGGAGGTAATATCCAGATGGTTGGTAGGCTCATCCAGAAGAAGAAAGTTGGCATCGGAGAGCATAAGCTTTGCCAGGGAAACCCGGCCCCTTTCTCCGCCGCTTAAATCCCGGATCAGCTTAAACACATCGTCCCCGGTAAAGAGAAAGGAGGCTAGGGTGTTCCGGATCTGGGTATTGTTCATGGAAGGGTAGGTGTCCTGGATCTCGTCAAAGAGCGTCTTGTCCGGATGCAGCACCTGATGCTCCTGGTCGTAATAGCCGATGTGGACCTTGGAACCCAGGCGGATCTGGCCGCTGTCCGCAGGCAGAAGGCCATTGATGATTTTCAGCAGAGTAGTTTTTCCGGTGCCGTTGTTGCCGATGATGGCCACCCGCTCCCCGCGCTTGATCTCAAAATTCACATGGGAAAAGAGCAGCTGGCTTCCGAAGGATTTGGATAAATCCTGGACGGTCAGCACATCGTTGCCGCTGACCACATCCGGTTCCAGACGGATTTCCATGGAATCATCGATCTCCACAGGACGTTCCAGCCGGTCGATTTTTTCCAGCATCTTTTCCCGGCTCTCTGCCCGCCGGATGGATTTCTCACGGTTGAAGGATTTTAGCTTTGCGATCACTGCTTCCTGACGTTTGATCTCCTGCTGCTGGTTCAGATAAGCCCGGATCTGAGCGTCCCGCAGCATGGCCTTTTTCTCGCTGTAGGCAGTGTAGTTGCCGGAAAATACGGTGCCCGCACCATTATCCAGCTCCACTACCTTGGTGACCACCCGGTCCAGGAAATACCGGTCGTGGGCCACCAGAATGACGCTTCCGCTGTAGCTTTTCAGGTAGGTTTCCAGCCACGCGATGGAATCCATATCCAGGTGGTTGGTGGGCTCGTCCAAAAGCAGAAGGTCAGGCTTGGTCAAAAGCAGCTTGCCGAGAGAGACACGGGTCTTCTGGCCGCCGGAAAGGGCGTGGATTTCTTTGGGGAATTCCTCCTCCTCAAATCCCAGTCCCTTTAAAACACCGGTGATCTCGCTTTGCCAGGCGTACCCGCCCTCCAGCTCAAACTGATGGTCCAGGCGGCTGTATTCTTCAAGAGCGGTTTCCAGAGCAGCCCCGGAAAGTTCCTTCATGGAGGCCTCCAGCTGGCGCAGGCGTTTTTCCATCTGAATGACCGGCTGCTTGACTTCCAGAAGGGCATCGTAGATCGTAGATGCGCCTTCCAGGTCCTGATGCTGAGCCAGATAGCCGATGGAAGCGCCCTTTGACAGGGAAACCACTCCCTCATCGGGGGTCAGCTCCCCGATGATGATCTTCAGCAGGGTGGATTTTCCGGCACCGTTTATGCCGACCACTGCCGCTTTTTCATGTTCCTCTATGTGAAAGGATACGTGTTTTAACACGTCCTTATCGCCAAATGATTTGCTGATATTGCTGCACGATAAAATCACGTTTTTTCTCCTTTAAAACAGCCCGTTCCGGGGGCATGATCATGAAACAGTATAATATAAGAATATTATTTTTTCAAGAACATCATGAAACGGGTTTGACATTTTTTTGACATATGCGTATAATAAAAATAATATCGCGACGGTTGAAACGCAGACAGAAAGGTGAGCAGGATGGAAGGAAAGAAAATTTCAAAAGCAGTAATCGGGCGGCTGCCCCGGTATTACCGGTATCTGGGGGAGTTGATCGAGGAGGGGGTAGAGAGGATCTCCTCCAACGAACTCAGTGCCCGGATGAAGGTGACTGCCTCCCAGATACGCCAGGACCTGAATAATTTCGGCGGATTCGGCCAGCAGGGCTACGGATATAACGTAAAGTATCTTTACGCGGAAATCGCTAAGATCCTTGGCATTGACCAGCAGCACAACCTGATCATCATCGGGGCCGGAAATCTGGGACAGGCGATTGCCAACTATACGAATTTTGAAAGAAGAGGATTTTTGATCAAGGGGATGTTCGACATCAACCCGAAGCTGATCGGTCTGGTAATCCGGGGAATTGAGATCCGCTCCGTGGATGAGATGGAGAGCTTTATCAAGGACAATGATATCCAGATTGCCGCCCTTACGATTCCTAAGACAAAGGCGCCGGAGATCGCGGACCGCCTGGTGAAAGCGGGAATCAAGGCGATCTGGAATTTCGCCCACACGGATCTGGTGGTGCCGGATGATGTGGTGGTGGAGAATGTTCACCTTTCGGAGAGCTTGATGCGCCTGTCCTATCGGGTGTGCAGCAGACAGGAGCAGGAAAAGGAAGCAGCAAAAAAGTAAAAAGCGGAGAACAGCGTTATATGGTCATCGGAGTAGGAACGGATTTGGTGGAAATTCAGCGAATGAAGAGAGCCTGTGAGCGGGACTCTTTTATGGCCTATACGTTTACCGAACAGGAGCGCCGGCAGGCAAGGGAGTCTATTTCCAGCCTTGCCGGCGATTTTGCCGTAAAAGAGGCTGTGGCAAAGGCGCTGGGAACCGGCTTTCGGGGCTTTGGGCCGAAGGATATCGAGGCTCTCCGGGATGAGCTTGGAAAGCCTTATGTCAAACTTTACGGCGGTGCCGAAAGGCGGGCAGCGCAGATGGGAATACAGGATATCCAGGTATCGATTTCCAATATCAAGGACTATGCATTGGCGTTTGCGGTGGCCCAGGGAGAAGGGAGGAAAAACAGTGAGGTATTTGCTGACGGCGAAACAGGCCAAGATGGCTGACGCCTATTCCATGGAGGAAATGGGGATTCCCTCCATGGTCCTGATGGAGCGGGCAGCTCTGGCGGTGGCGGAAGCGGTTCAGAAGGAGGCGGACAGGGAGGAACCCATTCTCGCTGTCTGCGGAGTGGGAAACAATGGAGCCGATGGGGTGGCAGCAGCCCGTATTCTCTATCTGCGGGGATACAGAGCCGGAGCGCTGCTGGTCGGAAATCCGGAAAAAGGCAGCAGAGAACTGAAGGCCCAGGTGGAAATTGCCCGAAAGCTTGGAATGGAGATCGCCTGCTGCAGCGGGGAACAGGAGATCCCCGAACCGGAGGGCATGATCATCGATGCCATGTTCGGAGTAGGCCTTGCCAGGGCAGTGGAGGGAGTGCCAGGGCAATGGGTGGAGCGGGTGAACCGCCTTCGGGAGTCCGGGAAGGTGCGCAGGGTGATCGCGGTGGACCTTCCCTCCGGAATTGACGGGGACAGGGGAACGGTCATGGGCCGGGCCGTAAAGGCCGACCTGACGGTTACCTTTGGCTGGGAGAAGAGGGGGTCTGTCCTCTATCCGGGCCGGGCATACAGCGGAACGGTTATCACAGCGGAAATCGGTTTCCCGCGAAAGGCCCTGGAACAGCTGGAGGAGGAGCCTGCCTGCACCTATGGACAGGAGGACCTTTGGCGGGTTCCGCCCAGAAAGGCATATTCCAACAAAGGAACGTTTGGCCGTATCCTGATCGTGGCCGGTTCCGAAAATATGTGCGGGGCCGCTTATCTAAGCGCTCTTGCGGCCTACCGAGCCGGCGCCGGTCTGGTGAAGGTGCTGACGGTGGAAGAAAACCGGCCGATCTTACAGCAGCTGCTGCCGGAAGCGATTCTGGCTTCCTACACCAGAATGCAGCTGATGGAGGGGCGGGAGGAGTTCCGCCAGATGATCGATGCCCAGTGCCAGTGGGCCGACGTGGTGATTTTGGGACCCGGGCTGGGAAATGAGGAGTATGTGGAGTACCTGGTGGAGGATATCCTGACGGCGGCCTGCACCCCGGTGGTAGTGGATGCGGACGGGCTGAACGCCATTGCCGCTCATCCCTATTTGACTTCCTATTTTACGGAAAATCTGGTCATTACGCCCCATCTGGGGGAGATGGCCCGGCTGACGGGCCAGAGTGTGGCGGAAATCCAGAGGGATCTGGTCTCCTGCGCCAGAAATTACGCCCTGCGCTACGGCCTTACCTGCGTGCTGAAGGATGCGGCTACGGTGGTGGCCTCCCGGGATGGAAGCGTATACCTGAACACCAGCGGGAACAGCGCAATGGCGAAGGCCGGATCGGGGGATGTGCTGACCGGCGTGATCGGCGCTCTTCTGGCTCTGGGCATGGAGGAGAAGGAAGCGGCCAGGCTGGGTGTATATCTCCACGGAAGGGCGGGAGATTTGGCGGCCGGTGAGGAAGGATGTCATGGACTTCTGGCCAGGGAGCTGGCGGACCACCTGAGGGAGGCCATGAAGCAGTAAAAAGAAAAGAGAAGGTTTCCGGCCAAAGCCGGAATGGAGGGAAGAAAAATGGAGGATATCAAATTAAGGCACTGCCGCAGGGCAGTTGTGCAGGTCAGCCTGGATGCCATCACAGCCAATCTCCGGGCTATGAAAGCCCTGCTGCCGGAGAAGACGGCCATGCTGGCAGTGGTGAAGGCGGACGGCTATGGCCATGGGGCAGTTCCGGTGGCGAAGGCAGCAGAGCCTTTTGTGGCCGGTTTTGGGGTGGCCACCCTTCAGGAGGGGATTGCACTGCGCCGTCACGGACTGGGGGGGATCATCCTGATCTTAGGGGTAACCTTTCCGGAGGATTATGAAGAGATGGTCCGCTGGCAGCTGCGGCCGGCCATCTTTGAGAGGGACCATGCAGAGAAGCTTTCCGGACTGGCCAGAAAGCTTAAACGGGAGATCCCCATTCATCTGGCGGTGGATACCGGGATGAGCCGCATTGGAATGAAGCCGGGAGGACAGGCGGAACAGCTGGCTGAGGAGATCTACCATATGCCCGGCCTGAGGGTGGAGGGGATCTTCACTCATTTTTCCCGGGCCGATGAGGAGGACAAGGAGTGTACCAGGCAGCAGTTTCAGAAGTTTATGGAGTTTACCGACCGGCTTCGGCAGAAGGGCATTGAGATCCCTCTGCGCCACTGCTCCAACAGCGCCGCCATGATCGAGAATTTTTCCTCCAACAGTCTGGAACTGTGCCGGGCGGGGATTTCCATGTACGGCCTTTATCCGTCAGACCAGGTGAACCGGGAACTGGTAAAGCTGACGCCGGCTCTTTCCCTGAAAAGCCGCATAAGCTGTATCCGGACCATAGGACCCGGAACCGCGGTAAGCTACGGAGGAACCTTTGTGGCGGACCGGACTATGACCATCGCCACTATTCCGGTGGGCTACGGAGACGGATATCCCAGAAATCTTTCCGGAAAGGGCTGCGTGCTGATCAGAGGAAAACGTGCGCCGGTCCTTGGAAGGATCTGCATGGACCAGTTTATGGTGGATATCAGCAAAATACCCGAAGCCGTGGAGGAAGATGAGGCGGTTTTGATCGGTTCCCAGGGGGAGGAGACGATTACGGTGGAGGAGCTGGCAGATCTCGGCGGAGGCTTCCACTATGAGATACTCTGCGACTTGGGAAAGCGGATCCCGAGAGTCTATCGAAAGGATGGCCGGATTGTGGGAATAAAGGATTATTCCTGGGACCAGTATGAGGATTTCCTGTAGAGGTTCCCTCCGCCGGTCTGAAATCATATGCTAATTACAGAAGGATTTGAGGGCGTATAGAACGCGAAAATCGGTCCATAATACAGGTAAAAGGTCCTAGAGGGCCGGATTTCTGGAAATGGAGAGTGACAGCAGTGATGATCAGACGGGGAGATGTATATTATGCAGATTTAAGACCGGTAGTGGGTTCGGAACAGGGCGGAGTGCGTCCGGTCCTGGTGATCCAAAATGATGTGGGAAACAAGCACAGCCCCACGGTCATCTGCGCAGCCATCACCTCCAGGATGAATAAGGCGAAGCTTCCCACCCATGTGGAGCTGCACGCGGGCCGCAGCGCCATGGCAAAGGATTCTGTCATCCTGCTGGAACAGCTGAGGACCATTGACAAACAGCGGCTCAGGGAGAAAATCTGCCACATCGATGAGGAGCTGCTTGAGCAGGTTAACGAGGCTTTAAAGGTCAGTCTGGCAATGGATACATAGGGCCTCCTGGGCCTGAGAGCCAGAAGATTACATTGACGAAAAAAAGGAATAATGATATGATAACCATCAGTGAATACATGGAAGGGAGTGCATAGTTGCTTTTATGGACGATGGTTATTCGCCGGTCGGTATCTTGCTGCTGATTGGTTTTATTTTGTTGGAGGCGGCTTTTTACGGATTCGGCGCTGCTGTTCAGAACATGGATGAGGATGAGCTGGAGGAATCTGCCGGCAAGGGAGATGCATCGGCAGCCCGGCTGCTGAAGGTTATGGAAGGACCGGGGCGGCTGATCCACATGATCCAGCTGACGACTCATCTGGTGGGAATTCTGATCGGAGCGGTTTTGCTGCCGGTTTTGGCCGGACGGACGTCTCATCTGGTAAGGAGCTTCTTCCCGGCTGCGGGGACGGCAGCGTGGTATGCGGACCCAGTCTGGTGGCTTCAGGCCGTGCTGGTCTTTGCGGTAAGCGTGATCGCAGTTGCGCTGGTCATCAGCTTTGGGGTAGTGATCCCCAAGCGCATGGCAGCGGCTAATCCAAAGGGATGGAGCCTGCGCGTTCTTCCGGTGGTAATCTTTGCCGCCGGCATCCTGCTTCCCATAACGCAGCTGATCCGGGGGATTTCTCTGGCAGTTCTCAAACTGTTCCAGGTCAAAATCCAGGATGGAAATGAAAATGTCACCGAGGAGGACATTATGTCCATGGTGAATGAAGGTCATGAGCAGGGAATTTTGGAGGCCGGAGAGACCAGGATGATCAACAATATCTTCCAGCTCGGAGATACGGAGGCCCAGGATATTATGACCCACCGGACCAATATGGAGATTCTGGATGATGATATGACCCTTCAGGAGGCGGTGAGCTTTATCCTGAACCAGGGCAACAAGACCCGCTATCCGGTATCCGGGGAAGACATTGACGATATTATCGGGATCCTCCATATGAGGGATGCCATGAGCGCCTATGAGAAGGAGGAGAACCGCCAGATCCCCATTGGAAAGATACCGGGGCTGTTGATGGAGGCCAGCTTTATCCCGGCAACCAGGACCATCGATTCTCTGTTTAAGGAGATGCAGTCCAGAAAAATCCATATGGAGATCGTGGTGGACGAGTACGGTCAGACGGCAGGACTTCTGACGATGGAGGATATTCTGGAGGAAATCGTGGGAAGCATTCAGGATGAGTACGACCACGAGGAGGAGTGCATCCTGGAGCAGCCGGACCACAGTTATATCATGAAGGGCATGACGGATTTGGAGGAGGTCCAGGAGGTCCTGGGGCTCACCCTGTCAGAGGAGGACAGCGATACATACGGAACCCTCAGCGGTTTCCTGATCGCCAGACTGGACCGCATTCCGCGGGAAGATGAGCGCCCGACGGTGGAGTACGGAGGGTATCGGTTCCAGGTGCTGAAGGTCCAGAACAAGACCATTGAGTCCGTTCAGGTCCGGAAAGTGGAAGAAACCGGAAGCCAGGAGTCCAAGTCAGCCAATCCGCCTTCCCCTATGGTGGCCCAGGAGGGCTTGAGTTCCTGACAGGTTCCTGACGTACGAAAAAATATGCTTGTCACCGGCGGGGAATCGTGCTAAACTTGAAAAGATGTGTATTTGACAAAAAGAAAGTTTGAAGAGAAAGGGTGTTTTACCAATGTCAGGACATTCAAAGTTCGCCAATATTAAGCATAAAAAGGAACGCAACGATGCCGCGAAGGGAAAAATCTTTACGGTGATCGGACGTGAGATCGCGGTGGCGGTTAAAGAGGGCGGACCCGACCCGGCCAACAACAGCAAGCTGCGCGATGTGATCGCCAAGGCTAAGGCCAACAATATGCCCAACGATACCATTGAGAGAGGAATCAAAAAAGCGGCAGGAGATGCCGGCTCTGTCAACTATGAGTCTCTCCGCTACGAGGGGTACGGCCCCAGCGGCGTGGCGATCATCGTAGATACGCTGACGGACAATAAAAACCGTACGGCGGCCAATGTGAGGAGCGCCTTCACCAAGGGCGGCGGCAACGTAGGCACTCCCGGAAGCGTTTCCTACATGTTTGACCAGAAGGGACAGATCATCATCGATAAGGAAGAGTGTGAGATGGACCCCGATGAGCTGATGATGCTGGCCCTGGATGCAGGGGCAGAGGATTTCTCCGAGGAGGAGAACAGCTATGAGGTGATCACCGCTCCCGATGATTTCAGCGCAGTCCGCGAGGCGCTGGAGGCTCAGAAGATCCCGATGATGGAAGCGGATGTAACGATGATCCCCCAGACCTGGGTTGACCTTGAAAATGAGGAAGATATCAAGAAACTGACCCGTATTTTGGACCTCCTGGATGAGGATGATGACGTACAGGCGGTTTACCACAACTGGAACGAATAGGCAATATTGAGAAAATGTGCTCCCTTTCGGCCCATATTTTTGGAAGCCGGAAGAGAGCTTTTCTTATGTTTGCCCTTGTGTTTCCGTGTATACTTCGCTATAATTTCTTTGGTACTATTGAAAATTTTACTCAACAAGAGGGACAGAACGATGAAATTGAACCAAGGAAAAATCACCGGTACTTATCGGGTGATTCAAGTAAATGTACAGCAGGACTTAAAGCGCAGGCTGGAAGTGCTGGGAATGACCGGTGGCACTGTGCTGGAAGTTATGAATAAAAAAAGCGGCGGAACCATGATCGTGAAGATCCGCGGGACCCGTTTTGCCCTGGGCAAACGAATTACGGAGAATGTGGAGGTGGAAGCATCATGATGACCGTAGCGTTTATTGGAAATCCCAACTGTGGAAAGACCACTCTGTTCAACGCCTACACAGGCGCCAACTTAAAAGTAGCCAACTGGCCCGGCGTGACGGTGGAGAAGGTAGAGGGAAGCTTTACCTTCCAGGGAGAGAAGATCCGTCTGGTGGACCTGCCGGGAACCTACTCCCTGACCTCCTATACCATGGAGGAACAGGTTTCGAGGAACTTTATTCTTTCGGACGAGGTGGATGTGGTGATCGATGTGGTGGATGCCTCTGCCCTGGAACGGAACCTGTATCTGACGCTGCAGCTTCTGGAACTGGGAAAACCGGTGGTCATCGCCCTGAACATGATGGATATTGTGGAGAAGCGGGGAATGGAAATCGACCTCCACCGTCTGCCGGAGATGCTGGGCATCCCGGTGATCCCGGTCAGCGCCAGAAAGCGCAGAGGCTTGGAATCCCTGATCCACGCGGCCGTCCACCACAAGGACGGAGGCCACGACCCCTTGATCCATGATCACAAGAACGCGCAGCCTTCCAAGCACCGCCACAACCACCACGCGGAATATGCCATGGTCTATTCGGACGCCATTGAGGACAAGATTGACCTGGGGGAGGAGCGGCTGAAGGCAGCCTATCCGGGACTTTCCAATTACCGTCTGCTGGCTTTGAAGACACTGGAAAATGACCGTACCATAAAAAGTCAATATCCCATTGACATGACCGGGCTGGAAGATGATACAATGGAGGACAGGATTATCAATGAAAAATACGACTTCATTGAGGAGATCATAGAAGAGTGCCTGGTAGGAAAGGCAAAAAAGGAGCAGCTGACAGACCGGATTGACCAGATTTTGACCCACCGCATCTGGTCCATCCCCGTATTCTTAGGCATCATGGCCCTGGTATTCTTCCTTACCTTTACGATCGGAGATTTCTTAAAGGGATATATGGAACTGCTCATTGACGAGATCAATCTTCTGGCGTCGGGATTTCTGGAATCCGTTCACGCCAATGGGATCCTCATCTCCTTGATCTGCGATGGTATTATTTCCGGCGTAGGTGGAGTGCTCACCTTCCTGCCCAATATCGTGATCCTGTTCTTTGCCCTGGCTCTTCTGGAGGACAGCGGGTATATGTCCCGGGTTGCCTATGTGATGGATGGGATCATGGGACATCTGGGACTTTCCGGACGGGCCTTTATCCCTATGCTCCTGGGATTCGGATGTACGGTGCCTGCCATTATGGCTTCCAGGGCGCTGGAGGACCGCAGGGACCGGCTGAAGACCATGCTGGTGACGCCCTTTATGTCCTGTTCTGCCAGACTGACGGTGTACATCCTGTTTTCTGAGATCTTCTTCCCGGAACAGGCTATGCTGGTGGCCTACTCCATGTATGTGGTGGGAATCCTGGTGGCGATTTTTGTGGCCTGGGAGATCAGCACCATTGACAAGAAGCATACGGAGAACGCCCTGCTGATCGAGCTTCCGGAATACAAGATGCCCAGCGGCCGGACAGTTTACATTTATGTGTGGGAAAAGGTCAAGGATTTCCTGCAGAAGGCGGGAACTACCATTTTCGTTGCATCCATTTTGATGTGGCTGATCTTAAACTTTGGTCCGGATGGATATACCACGGAAATGTCCCAGAGCTTCGGCTCTATAATCGGACGCTTCATTGTGCCGGTTTTTGCGCCTGTAGGACTTGGCTTCTGGCAGATTGTGGTGGCGCTGATCGCCGGAATTTCCGCGAAAGAAGTGGTGGTATCTTCCTGTACGGTGCTCTTTGGAATCCAGAACGTCAATTCCTCGGCTGGAATGGCGATGCTCCACCAGGGACTGGAAGCCATCGGCTTTACCGGGCTGAACGCAGTGTGTCTGATGATCTTCTGCCTGCTCTACATACCCTGCGCCGCGACCATCACCACCATCCACAAGGAGTCCGGCAGCCTGAAATGGACGGCATTTTCCGTCTGCTTCCAGCTGGCCATTGCCTGGATTGCCGCATTCTTCGTCTACCATGTGGGAATGCTGATCCTGTAGCAGCCGTTCAGGATTGCGCGGAATGACTGCAGAGCATAAACAGTTTAGGAGGTTATTGTGATGAAACAGAAATACACCGCACAGATGTCCCATCCCAAATGGCTTCTGACGGCAGTTTTTATAATCTGCGCCGGAATCAGCCTGTTTTCGGCCTGGACCCGGATGAATGCAGATGCGGTACTGGCTATGATGGAGGAACAGATCCGGAAAGCAGTGGAGCCTGCTGTCCTGGTGCTGGCTGTGGTGTTCGGCCTTCTGGCGCTGACGGCCCTGTTTGGCCTGCTGGGCCTGTCCGTTCGGAAGAGCTGCCTGATCCTGGCGGTCCTTTCTCTTGCTGCGGCCGTAGGAGGGCTTGTATACGCTTATGGCGCCATTACCGATGTGCGCTCCTCCCTCTACCGGCCGGAATATCTGGGCGGAGAAAACCGGTTCGGGACCGTGTGGTATGCAATTCTGCCGGGAGTGCTGGCGGTACTCTGCTTTGGCCTGGCTTTGCAGCGGGGAGTTTCCGGTATCTGTCTGGCGGAGATGATCTACTGCGGGCTTGTGGCGGCGGGATGGGCGGTATTTACCATCTACAGCGGAGATTACAAAAATATATGGAATGTCTTTCTGCCTCTGACAGCTGCGGCCGGCTGTCTTTTGGGCTATAAGGGCGCTTCTTTTGAACAGATCCGGAAGGGTCTGGCGCTTATGTTCGGCCTTTGGACGCTCAGCGGACTGTGGTTTGTGCTCCAGTCCGGCGGCCGGGAAAATGCCGGGTATATTGTGCTGCCTCTGGCAGCTGTCCTGGCACTCGGACTGATTGGCAGGGAAATGAAGGAGCAGATAGGATAAGGGAGAAAGCCTCCAGGATAGAAGTGGCTGCTGTACCGGGTAAAAAATGCCGGCACAGCAGCCATTTTTTGCTGCGGCAGCGGAGGTTAATTGCTCACTGTCATGGTCTTCAGGCCATCGGTGGCATTCTCCGCGTTGAAGATGTAGTAGGTGTAGGAGGTGCCGGCACTCAAGGTGGCGGCAGAGGAGGCTACATAGATTCCAGGGGATGAGCCGGCTCTGGCAACACTGAGCTGATACCAGCCGGGATAGAAGCTGGTGTAAGGAGTTACCTCCTTGTAGCGGACATTGCTGAAGGGGGTATACATGCTGTTCTGGTTGCCTACCGATACATCAAAGGGTCCCAGGTTCAGAGAAAGATTGCATACCCGCAGACAGCTGGTGCTGGAGGGTGCGCTGCAGGACAGATCGGAAATTTCCATCAGGTCCAGTCCGCTGGCAGTGTTGATGATGGCTACGGTCATGGGAGAATCGGAGCGCACCCGGATTTCCTTTTGGATGTACACATAGCCGTTGATCCCCGATATTGTAACGGTCTGGGTGCCGGTGGTGGCCTGGAGGTACCGGGTCATATCGCCGTTGCCCATCTGGCTGGCCACCAGCCAGTTGCCCAGGTAAATATAAAAAGTGGGATAGCCGTTGGAGGCGTTTAGGAACCGCACCCTTCCATAGCTGTTGTTCCCGCAGGAGGAACAGGGGAAGGTGATGCCTGGGATGATGACCGTATGGCTGCCGCCGCCGGGACGGATAGGCCGGTAGATGGGAGGCTCCAGGTCCGCCACAGGTCCGCCTTCACCCGGGTTGGGAAGCGGAATGACGGGAATCTGTCCCGGATCAACGGGGCCGGCTCCCTCATTTCCCATATGGGCTGCACTCTCCTGGGAGGAGGAGGCATCTTCCGGGGCAGCGGGAGCAGTGGAAACCGTATTGTCAGTAGCTGCGGCGGACATAGCGGAACGGTCCATGGCGCCCGCCGTATAATAGGTTTGCCGATTCATGAAAAACCTCGCTGTTTAATCGATTCAGTGTAATATATTCCGGGGAGGGCCGGAAAGTTCCGTTTTTTTCAGTGTATTTTACCTGTCCCCCGACATATATATAAAAAGAACCATTGTCAGGGGGCGCGGGACGTGGGAGAAAACAAAAAGAGGCAGCGGGCCGCGGCTCTGGGCCTCCCCGGGGATGTGGTGTACGGAGATGTGCTGGTAAGCTTTGTGGGAAACCGGTCGGTCTACGTAGAAAATTACCGGAATATCCTTTTTTATACGGATACCCTGATCCGGATCCAGGCCAAGACCTGCAAAGTGATCATCCGGGGAAAACAGCTGCAGATCGCCTATTTTACCGGGGAAGCCATGAAGATAACCGGCTGTATCGGCGCCCTGGAATTTGCCGTATAACCGGCTGGGAAGGAGGAATGCCTTCTGTCTTTAAGGGAAATGCTTCACCGTCTGGAGGGAACGGTCCGCATCCGGCTTTCCGGGTATTCTCCGGAACGCTTTTTGAACCTGTGCAATGCCAGGGGCCTGGAAATCTGGGACATCCGCTGTGTGGACGGGGATTACGAGTTTAACATGACCCTGAAAGGATTCCAGCGCGTCCGCCCTGTGGTGCGCAAGTCCAAGGTGCGTCTGAAAATCGTGGGGCGTGAAGGCTTTCCCTTTTTCCTGAGGAGGAACAGAACGCGAAAGCTGTGGGTCCTGGGGGCCGCAGGCTTCTTTTTCCTCCTTTACGGAATGAGCCTGTTTATCTGGGACATTGAATTCCAGGGAAACTATCAGTACACGGATGATACGCTGAACCGGTATCTGAATGAGAGGGATATTGCCTGCGGCATGTGGAAAAGCAGGGTGGACTGCCCCAGACTGGAATCAGACCTTAGGTCCGCCTTTCCTGAAATCAGCTGGGTATCAGCCCGGGTCATGGGCACCAGGCTGCTGGTTGAGATCAAGGAAAACCAGGTGATTTCCTCTGTGAAGGAGGAAGATGAAGGAGCAGCGGACCTGGCGGCAGGCAAGGACGGGGTGATCCGCTCCATGATCGTCCGCAGCGGCCAGGCCCGGACGGCAGTGGGTGACAGGGTTCAGAAGGGACAGGTGCTGATCGCAGGCACCCTTTCCATAACAGATGACAGCGGCCAGGAAGTGAGAAGCTATGAGGTCCGGGCAGACGGGGATGTATGGGCGGAAACGGTCTATACCTACCAGGAGACGATCCCTCTGGTCCATCAGGTCCGTATTCCTACCGGAAGGGAGAAGAGGGGATGGAGCATCCGGTGGGGAGAGCTGAGCTATACCTGTCTGCTGCCTTCTTTTGGAGAGAAGGAGTGGGATTATGAGCGTGAGGAGAAACAGGTCCGGCTTTTTGGAAATTTTTACCTTCCGATTTACATCAGCCAAATCCGCGGGCGGGAGATGGAGGAGTATGAACGGCCCTATACCCAGGAGGAAATTTTGGAGCTGGCCGCAGACTATAATCGGAGGTTTGCGGAAAATTTGGAGGAAAAGGGGGTTCAAATTCTGGAAAATGATGATAGAATAGAGAGAAGTGCAGAAAACTGCATCTTGAAGGGAGAGCTTACGGTTCTGGAACAGATCGGAGAGCCGGTTCCCATTCAGCAAAAGGAGGAAGAGAGCGTTCCTTCCGAAACTCAAGGATTTTAGGAGATGGTGACTTCAGTGAGCGTAATTGAAACAATGATCGATATTCCCGCGGAACATGAGCGCAACGTGTGCGGCCAGTTCGACGTTTATTTAAAAAAGATTGAGCGGACCCTGCATGTAACCATCCTGGCCAGGGACGGTCAGATTAAGCTGATCGGGCCGGACCAGGCGGTGCGGCAGGCAAAGAGCGTATTCAACAACCTGGCGGAGCTTTCCAAACGGGGCAATACCATTACAGAGCAGAATGTGGACTATGCCCTCTCCCTGTCCTTTACGGAAAATGACGGACAGATCCTGGAAATTGACAAGGATATCATCTGCAGGACCATTACCGGAAAGCCGGTAAAGCCCAAAACCCTGGGACAGAAGCAGTATGTGGACGCCATCCGAAAGAAGATGATCGTCTTTGGCATCGGACCCGCCGGTACGGGAAAGACCTATCTGGCGATGGCCATGGCCATTCAGGCGTTTAAAAACGGGGAGGTGGGCAGGATCATCCTGACCCGGCCTGCCATCGAGGCGGGGGAGAAGCTGGGATTCCTTCCGGGGGATCTGCAGAGCAAGATCGACCCCTATCTGCGGCCTCTCTACGATGCCCTCTATCAGATCATGGGGGCGGAGAGCTATCTGCACAATTCGGAGAAGGGACTCATCGAGGTGGCTCCTCTGGCCTATATGAGAGGACGGACTCTGGACAACGCCTATATCATCCTGGATGAGGCTCAGAATACGACCCCGGCCCAGATGAAGATGTTTTTGACCCGGATCGGTTTTGGCTCCAAGGTGATCGTCACCGGTGACCAGACCCAGAAGGACCTTCCCAGCGGGGCGGCTTCAGGACTGGACACAGCTCTGAAGGTTTTAAAGAAGATTGATGACATCGGCTTCTGCTATCTGACCAGTTCCGATGTAGTCCGCCATCCGCTGGTACAGAAGATTGTCCAGGCATACGATGACTATGAGAAGAAGTCGGCCAAGCCCTCATCCATCCGGGCAGGCCGTCAGAAAGGAACAAGACCATGACAGTTACCGTTGAGTATGAAACCGAGGACCGCCTGAAGCTCCCGGAAAAGCAGATTATCGAGGCAGTGGTGACGGAGGCTCTGGACTATGAGAACTGCCCCTACGAGGCGGAGGTGAATGTGCTTTTGACGGACAACCCCTCCATCCAGGAGATCAACCGGGAGCAGCGGCAGATCGATGCCCCCACGGATGTGCTCTCATTTCCCATGATTGATTATGAGAGCCCTTCGGATTTCAGCCATGTGGAGGAAGCGGCTGAGGATTACTTTAACCCGGAAACAGGGGAGCTTCTGCTTGGCGACATTGTGATTTCCGTAGACAAGGTGCGGGAACAGGCTGAAAAGTACGGACATTCCCAGACCAGGGAGCTGGCATTCCTCACGGCTCACAGTATGCTCCACCTCTTTGGCTATGACCATATGGAGGATGAGGAGCGCCTTGTAATGGAGAGAAAGCAGGAGGAGATCCTAAAACGGCTGGGATATACCAGATGACCGGAACTCCTGCGCAAAATTTCCATTTTTGTGATTAAACTTTGGCAGAACGCAGATAATAACCCTATACAATTGTTCCGGACGGCCTCAGGCCGGACAGAGGGACCGGGTGTCCCCCGGCACGGACTGTCCGGAACAGTAAGGAGGTTCTGTCGTGAAAAAATATTTGTACTGCGTTCTGCTTTTTGCCGTTACATCCGTCATCTGCCTGGCTGCCGGATACGCCCTGACCAGGTATCAGGTCCGTCAGGAGCAGGGAATGGAGGATACGATGATCGAGACGGAGACGGTGAATCCCCTGGACAACCGGGCTGCCGTAGGACAGGAGAGCATCACCCCGGTGGTGGAAACCCCTCCGGAGAAAGAGTTTTATCTGGTAAGCGAGGCGGGGTTTCTGCTGGTGTTTTCCAGGGATCAGAGTACCATCTGCCTCTACACGCACATACCGGTGACAGATTTTCCTGAGGAGGAGAGAGCCAGGCTGATGGAGGGGATCTGGTTTCCCACTATGATGGACGTTTACCACTATCTGGAATCTTATACCAGCTAAAGAGAAATTTCATTGGAAAGGAACCCCGCCTTGGAAGGAGAACGCAGAAAATGAAACAGGATATATTGATTATTGGCGGCGGAGCCAGCGGGCTGGCGGCCGCCATTTTGGCTGCCCGGAACGGGGCGGCAGTGACGATTTTGGAGCATACGGACCGGGTGGGGAAAAAGATACTTTCCACAGGAAACGGCAGATGCAATCTGACCAACCTCCATATGGGGCCGGAGTGCTACCGGAGTGAGGATCCGGGTTTTCCCATGGAGGTGGTGAATGGCTTCCCTGTGGAGGAGACGCTGGAATTTTTCCGCACTCTGGGAATTGAACCAAAGGACCGGAACGGCTACATTTATCCCGGCAGCGACCAGGCCTCCTCGGTTCTGGACGGTCTGCGGATGGAGGCGGAGCATCTGGGAGTTTTGCTCAAGACCGGCTGTCAGGTGGAACGGATTCAGGCGCCCCATGGAGGAGAAAACCGCTCGTTTCGGGTAATGACCAGCCAGGGGAGCTTTGAAGCCCGGGCGGTCATCCTGGCGGCCGGCTCCAAGGCGGCTCCTAATACCGGTTCCGACGGAAGCGGCTACGAGCTGGCAAGGCAGCTGGGCCATTCCATCATCAAGCCCCTTCCGGCCCTGGTCCAGCTGCGCTGCCAGGGGAAGCACTACCGGCAGCTGGCCGGGGTGCGCACGGAGGCGGATATCCAGCTGAAAGCAGATGGAAAGCGGCTGGCCCGGGACAGAGGAGAGCTGCAGCTGACGGATTACGGCATCTCCGGCATCCCCGTATTCCAGATCAGCCGTTTCGCCGCTGTGGCCCTGGATGAGGGAAAGCGTGTGGAGGCAGAGATCGATTTTCTGCCTTCCTGGCCCAGAGGGGAGACGGTGGAGCGCCTGAAAAAGCGGGCAGAGCTTTTATCCTACCGCAACTGCGAGGATTTCCTGAGCGGCCTGCTGAACAAAAAACTGGCCCAGGTGCTGATCAAGGCGGCCGGCATACCATTAAGCCGTCCGGCGGGAGAGCTAAAGAGGAGGGAGCTGGAGGAGCTTGGAGGGTATCTCCGTTCCTACCGGGCTCTGGTGGCAAGCGTCAATCCCTTTGCAAACGCCCAGGTGTGCCGGGGCGGGATAGATACCCGCCAGGTGGATTCCGGGACCATGGAATCCAGACTCTGTCCGGGGCTGTTTTTGGCCGGGGAGATTCTGGATGTGGACGGGATCTGCGGAGGATACAATTTACAATTTGCCTGGTCCAGCGGCGCTCTGGCCGGGAGAGCGGCGGCAGACTTAACGGCCGGGAAAAAACGCAGGGAGAGGAGCAGGGCCAGATGATTCGGATCAACCAGCTTAGGATTCCTATCGGGCACAGTCCGCGGGAGCTTTCAAAGAAGGCGGCAAGGGCACTGAGGCTTCGGGAGGAGGAGATCGCCGGCCTTCAAATTGTCCGCCAGTCGGTGGATGCCAGGAAGAAGCCGGATCTTGTATACAGCTACATAGTGGATGTTCAGATTAAAGGGGGACGGGAGGAAAAGGTTCTCGCCCGGGCGAAAAACAGAAACGCCTCCCTGGTAAAGGAGAAGCCCTACTGCTGTCCGGCGCCGGGGACCGAGCCTTTGAAGCACCCGCCGGTGATCGTGGGCACCGGTCCTGCAGGCCTGTTCTGCGGACTCCTGCTGGCCCAAAAGGGCTACCGTCCGATCCTTCTGGAGCGGGGCAGGGATGTGGACCGGCGGAAGGAAGATGTGGACCGTTTCTGGGAAGGAGGCCAACTGGACCCGAAATCCAACGTCCAGTTTGGAGAAGGGGGAGCCGGGACCTTTTCTGACGGAAAGCTCAATACCCTGGTAAAGGATGTGTCCGGACGAAACGGGGAAGTGCTGCGGATCCTGACGGAATTCGGGGCAGATCCGGCTATCCGATACGCCAGCAAACCTCATATCGGCACAGATGTGCTGAGCCGGGTGGTAAAAGCTATCCGGCAGGAGATCATAAGACTGGGAGGACAGGTGCGATTTGAAAGCCAGGTGACGGACCTGAGCGTCCGGGATGGAAGCCTTGAGGCCCTGGTGCTGGAAAGCGGAGAAAAAATCCCTGTCCAGGCGGCGGTCTTTGCGGTTGGACACAGCGCGAGGGATACCTTTTCCATGCTTTTAAGCCGCGGGGTTTCCATGGAGCCCAAGCCTTTTGCAGTGGGGCTGCGCATCCAGCACCCACAGGCCATGATTGACGAGAGCCAGTACGGAAGAAGCGTAAAAGAGCTGGGGGCGGCCTCCTATAAGGTGACCTGGAAGGCGGCGGGCGGCAGGGGGATCTACTCCTTCTGCATGTGCCCCGGAGGATATGTGGTAAATGCCTCCTCGGAGCCGGGACGCCTGGCGGTCAACGGCATGAGCTACCACGGGCGGGCAGGGGAAAATGCCAACAGCGCCTTGATCATCACCGTGGGGCCGGAGGATTTTCCCGATGAGACGGTGCTGGGTGGGGTGCACTTCCAGCAGCGCCTGGAGGAGAAGGCGTATGTTCTGGGAAACGGCAGGATTCCGGTGGAAACCTACGGGGATTTTAAGGCGGGAGGACCGCCAAAGGAGCGTTTCGGCCAGGTGAAGCCGCAGTTTAAGGGGCAGTGGGCTTTCGCCGATTTAAGAGAACTTTTAGGGCCGGAGCTTTCTGAGACCATGGTGGAGGGAATAGAAGCTTTTGAACATATGATCCGGGGATTTTCCAGGGAGGATGCCATTTTGGCGGGAATTGAGAGCAGAACCTCCTCCCCGGTGCGGATTCCCAGAGATGAGCAGGGAGAAAGCAGCCTGAAAGGACTGTATCCCTGCGGGGAAGGAGCCGGCTACGCGGGAGGGATCACCTCTGCCGCTATGGATGGCATGAAAACGGCCGAGGCGCTGATCCGGCGCTTTGCCCCGGTTTACTGAACGGTTTATCACAATAGGAGAAAGGAATCGAAAAAATGGATACGACGGAAAGAGCACAACTGAAGGAAAAGAAACGGATCGTGATCAAAATTGGCTCCTCCTCCCTGACCCATCCGGAAACGGGAGCCATCAATCTTCTGAAAATTGAGAGACTGGTAAGGGTTATCAGCGACCTGAAAGGAGAGGGCAAGGAGGTCGTTCTGGTGTCCTCCGGAGCGATTGCGGCGGGCAGGCAGGCCCTGGGCCATCAGAAGCCAGCTACCCTGGCCCAGAAGCAGGCCTACGCTGCTGTGGGACAGGCCCGCCTGATGATGGTCTACCAGAAGATCTTTTCCGAGTACAATCTGACGGCAGCCCAGATCCTGCTGACCAAGGATACGATGGTAAACGATGCCTCCCGCTACAACGCCCAGAACACCTTCGATGAACTTTTGAAGCTGGGAACGGTTCCCATTGTCAACGAAAACGATACCGTTTCTACTTCGGAAATTCCCTATGTGGACAGCTTCGGCGACAATGACCGCCTGTCCGCTATCGTGACGGCCCTGATCGGGGGAGACCTCCTGATCCTCCTTTCCGATATTGACGGCCTTTATTCCGATGACCCCAGACAGAATCCGGATGCCCGGTTCGTGTCCCTGGTTCCGGAGATCACGCCGGAATTTCTGGCGATGGGGAAGGAAACCTCTGGCAGCGATGTGGGAACAGGGGGAATGTCCGCCAAGCTGGCGGCGGCCCGGATCGCCACTGACAGCGGAGCGGATATGGTAATTGCCTGCGGGGACCAGGTGGATGTGATCCTGGACATTGTGGACGGAAAAGAGAAGGGGACTCTGTTTTTAGCCCATCCCAACCTGGATTTTGACCTGATGCACTATCTGAACAACGAATACTGATCGATACGGTTTTTAACGGCCCTCTGCGGGCCGGAGAGGAGGAATTATGACAGCGGAACAGATTGACCGGATCAACACCCTGTACCACAAGTCCCAGTCCGTGGGGCTGACACCGGAGGAAAAGGAGGAGCAGACCCGTCTGCGTAAGGAATACCTGGCAGCCATCCGGGAGAACCTCCGGGGGACCTTAAACCAGATTTCCATTCAGGAGCCGGACGGGACCATCACAGATCTGGGGAAGAAGTACGGCGGCGTAAAAGAGAACTGAGGCCATGGAGACAAGAGAAAAAAAGAGGGCTCTGCGCAGAGAAATCCTGAGGCGGAGAAACGGGCTGAAGCCGGAGGAGAAGGAGCAGATGGACCGGAAGATCTCCCGGAGGCTTTTGGACTGGAAGCCTCTGTGGACGGGACAGCCGGTATTTCTCTATCTTTCCTTCGGCTCAGAGTTTCACACCTGGCCTCTCCTTGAGGAGCTTCTGAAGAGGAAGATCCCGGTGGCGGCTCCCCGTGTGGAAGGAACAGAGATGGATTTTTACTGGATTCATGGAAAGGAGGAGCTGCAGGCCGGATATAAAGGAATCCCGGAGCCCTCTGCCGGCTGCCAAAGGGCGGAAGCGGCAGGGGGCATCATACTTGTACCCGGAGCGGTCTTTGACCGGAAGGGATACCGGATTGGCTACGGCGGCGGATACTATGACCGGTATCTGCCGGCGCATGGAGACATGGAGACACTGGCGGCGGCTTACCCATTTCAGATTGTGGAGGAGGTAATGCGGGAGGAGTGGGACCGGCCGGTGGACCGGATCGTGACAACTGAGGAAGAGATCATCTGCAGATAACGCAGGAGAAAGGAAGGCGTTCCGTGGAATTTCTGTGAATTTGGTGGATTTTAGCTTTCAGGTGTGGTATGATGTGTGGCAGTAACGAAAATGAAGGTTCTAAAACAGGAGTGAGAAAAATCTTATGACATTGAGCGAAATAGGCAGGCAGGCTAAAGATGTATCCCGGATTTTAAACAACCTGGGTTCCAGAGAAAAAAATATGGGTCTGGAAGAAGCTGCACGGGCTCTTCTGGAAGGCGAGGATGAGATTTTAAATGCCAACGAGGAGGACTGCGAGAAGGCGGCCCAGGCCGGCATGAGCCAGGGACTTCTGGACCGGCTCCGCCTGACTCCGGCCAGAGTCAACGCTATGGCCGACGGACTTTTGCAGGTGGCAGCGCTGGAAGACCCGGTGGGGGAGGTCCTTTCCATGAAGCAGAGGCCCAATGGGCTGCTGATCGGAAAAAAGAGGGTTCCTCTCGGAGTGATCGCCATGATTTACGAGGCCCGTCCCAATGTGACGGCGGACGCCTTCGGCCTGTGCTTTAAAAGCGGAAATGCGGTTATACTAAAGGGAGGAAGCGATGCACTCTGCTCCAACCGGGCCATTGTAAAATGTTTGCGGGAGGGACTGGAGCGGGCCGGTCTGCCTGTGGATGCGGTGCAGCTGGTGGAGGATACCAGCAGAGAGACCGCCAAAGAGCTGATGCGCCTAAATGAATATGTAGATGTACTGATCCCCAGAGGGGGAGCGGGCTTGATCCGCACGGTGGTGGAGAACAGCACCGTTCCGGTCATTGAGACGGGAACAGGGAACTGCCACATCTATGTGGACGAGACTGCGGACCTGAACATGGCTCTGGACATTATCTACAATGCCAAGACCCAGCGCATCGGTGTATGCAATGCCTGTGAGTCCCTGGTGGTCCACCGTTCTGTTGAGAAGGAGTTTCTGCCTATGCTGAAGAAGCGTCTGGCGGAAAAAGAGGTGGAAATCCGCGCGGACGAGGAGGCCAGAGCCATTGAACCTGACTTTAAGGCCGCCGCAGAGGAAGATTGGGGCAAGGAATATCTGGACTACATTCTTTCCCTGAAGACGGTGGATTCCATCGATGAGGCCATCGCACATATCAACCGGTACAATACCGGCCACTCGGAGGCCATCGTCACTTCCAACTATTTCCATGCGCAGCAGTTCCTGAATGAGGTTGACGCAGCTGCGGTGTATGTCAACGCCTCCACCCGCTTTACGGACGGGGAGGAGTTCGGCTTCGGCGCGGAAATCGGAATCAGCACCCAGAAGCTCCATGCAAGAGGCCCCATGGGATTAAAGGAGCTGACCACAACCAAATACATCATTTACGGCGACGGTCAGATTCGGTAAGGACCGGCCAGGGGCGGACATCAAAAAGCAAAAAAGAGGAAACCATCCATGTCAGACAAGAAAGATTTGAAAAAGCAGACAAAAGAAAATCAGGAGAAGGAGCCCTTTAACCTGAAAAAGGAGATTCTCAGCTGGGTACAGATCATCGTGGCGGCTGTGATCATCGCCTGGGTGCTGAATACCTTTATCATTGCAAACAGCTATGTGCCCACCGGTTCCATGATTCCCATTATCCAGTCCAAAAGCCGGGTCATCGGTTCCAGGCTGTCCTATCTGTTCAGCGACCCGGAGCGGGGGGATGTGGTGATCTTCTATTATCCCGACGACCCGGAGCAGAAAACCTTCTATGTAAAACGGGTGATCGGCCTGCCAGGGGACACGGTGACCATAAAGGACGGGCAGGTATACATCAACGATTCTGAGACGCCGCTGGAGGAATCCTATCTGGCGGAGCCCATGGAGGAGCGGGAGACCATTCAGCTGTCGGTGGAAACCATCAACAGCCTGAACGTAGAGTATAACGATATGGAGTACGTCAGCGATGACATGGTCGAGGTAAACGTCAATGATGCGGTCTACCATGTACCGGAGGGCTGCTACTTTATGATGGGAGACAACCGGAACTTTTCGGAGGATGCCAGGTTGTGGCAGAATAAATATGTAGCAAAGGACAAGATTATCGCAAAAGTTCTGTTCTGCTATTTCCCCAATATTCATCTGGTGAAGTAGGCAGGATCGGATAAGAGCGCGGTCAGCGCTGGAATTGAAAGGCAGTCGGGAGACCGGCTGCTTTTTTGGTATGGGCACTTAGAGAAGCATTTCCGGGGCTCATGCTTATATTTTTATGACAAAATGCAATATATATTTGACATATTGCCGGATAAATGCTATAATCAAACCATCAAAGAGAGAGGGAGAGGATAGAAAGGGTGATGGAATGAAAAACCTGAAGCTGAAGGCAGCTAGGGCAGGAAAAGATTTGTCCCAGGAGGAGTTGGCAAACCTGGTGGGCGTTACCAGGCAGACCATTGGCATGATCGAGGCGGGAAAGTACAATCCTTCCCTGAATCTCTGCATTGCCATCTGTAAGGCACTGGGAAAAACATTGGATGAACTTTTTTGGGAAGAATGAAAGGATTGGTGAATGATGATGAAGGATGAGAGAATAAAACAGGCCCATGATCAGATTATGGCAGAGTTTGGAACAGCTGTATTTTTCTTCGCCCTGGCGGCATTTCTGGTGAAGATCCTTCTGCTCCACAGGGGACTTTCCGACTGTGTGGTAGAGTATGTGATCATGATCGGAGCACCTCTGTTTCAGGCAGTCCGCTGCCGCCAGATGAAGATCGCCTTCTACCGTCCAGGCATGGAGAAAACCTATTGGAAGAAGGCTCTGGCTGTCCTGGCGGCCGTGGCGGTCGTCTATATTGCTTACAGCTGGGCCAGCCTGGGGGGACCGGCGAAGAAACTGCTCCCTCTGGCGGCATTTGCAGCAGCATTTGCAGCAATCCGGTTTGGAGCGATTCTTCTGGAGAAGAAACGGGCAAAAAAGCTGGAAAAGGAGTTTGAGGACGAGTAAGAACTTGACAAACTCAGGCTGTGTACGAAAGACTGCCTGTCAAGGATTAAGGCAAAGAAGGAGAAGCCTGCCTTCCGGCTGGCAGGGACGGCCAGGGAAGATAGGCTGTGCCGTCTGATGGAGGCGGCTAAAAACTTTTGAAATTGATTCTCTGTAACGAAGCGTGGGTTTAAATCCGGGCGGCCTGAGGCTGTCCGGATTTTTCGCGAAAGAGGGACCGGAAGATCAGCCGGACCAGAGGACCGCAGTAAAACATCTGATAGAGAATGGCCATAGGAAAATTCATTCCCCAGGTCTGGACCCAGGTGCCGAAGGTCTTGGTGTCCTTGAAGAGAATGCAGGCGATCAGACTCATTACGGGACACATGATGCAGCAGATGCAGATGGAAATGGCATAGGTGATGAACTGGGGCCTGTCCTCCGGGGTCATGACAGTGAAGGCCAGGATTCTGGCAAGCTTTCCTACCACGAAGAATTCCAGAACAAATGCGATGGGGGCCATAATGGGAAGCTCGTGGAGAGCGGCCAGAAAGGTTTCTCCAAATACGCCTCCCATATTGAGGGCTACGTTGTAGACGATCATGCCGTAGACCATGATGACCGCCATGATCGCGGTAAAGACTGCATCCTGAAATTTGTTTTTGGGCATAAAAATATCCTCCGTTTGATGTATTTATGTGTTGTTCGTTATCATCCGGAGGAGTGTGCGTTTCCAATTTAAAACCATATGAAATTTGCCAGAACAGGATACCATACCTTCCGCGTTTTGTAAAGACCGGATTGAAAAAACAATTTGATTTTATATGTGGGATGCGATATAATTGTACAATCCAGGCTTTTTAGAAAGGTTTATGATAAGATCATGGCATCAAATACAGAAAATTACGAATTCCACTGGAATCAGATCGAGAGCGGGGCGCCTGACAAAGAGCCGGCCCGCCAATATTATTTTATGGAGACAGCCAGAGGGCTTCTGAAGGCAAAGTTTGAACAGGACTGTGCCTCAGGGGAGGCTCTTGGAAGATATGGCGCAGAGCAGCTGGAGGAGATGAAAAAAGAAGGATACTGGGGTACCTGCTGCGTAACCACTTTCGGCTGCCAGATGAACGCAAAAGACTCCGAAAAACTTCTCGGCATCCTGGAATCCATCGGCTACCGGCCCGTTGAGACGGAGGATGCGGACCTGGTGCTCTACAATACCTGCACCGTCCGTGAAAATGCCAATAAGCGCCTTTACGGCCGTCTGGGGCAGGCGGGAGCCAGAAAGAAAAAGAATCCCGGCATGCTCATCGGCCTCTGCGGCTGCATGATGCAGGAGCCTCAGGTGGTGGAGAAAATCCGGACCAGCTACCCCTTTGTGGACCTGATTTTCGGCACCCACAATATTTTCGTGCTGGCGGAGCTGGTGAGCCAGTGTCTCATCCGCCAGAGCATAAAAAAGCACCGGACCCTGATCGATGTGTGGGAGGGGACGGACCAGATCGTGGAGGATTTGCCGGCAGACCGGAAGTACCCCTTTAAATCCGGGGTGAACATCATGTTCGGCTGCAACAATTTCTGCAGCTACTGTATTGTCCCCTACGTCCGGGGAAGGGAGAGGAGCAGGCAGCCGGAGGAGATCTTAAAGGAAATCCGCCGCCTGGCGGAGGACGGAGTGGTGGAGGTTATGCTTCTGGGGCAGAACGTCAACTCCTACGGAAAGACCTTGGAGAATCCCATGACCTTTGCGGAACTTCTCCGGAAGGTGGAAGAGATCCCCGGAATTCAGCGCATCCGCTTTATGACTTCCCATCCCAAGGACCTTTCCGATGAGCTGATTCAGGTGATGGCGGAGTCCAAAAAGATCTGCCGTCATTTTCATCTTCCCCTCCAATCCGGAAGCAGCCGGATTCTGGAAAAGATGAACCGGCACTATACAAAGGAGCAGTTTATCGAACTGGCCCGCCGGCTGAAGGCGGCAGTGCCGGGGATTTCCCTGACAACGGATATCATCGTGGGCTTCCCCGGAGAAACGGAGGAAGATTTTGAGGAGACCCTGGATGTGGTCCGTCAGGTGGAATTTGACAGCGCATTTACCTTCATTTACTCCAAGAGGACCGGGACTCCGGCGGCTTCCATGGAAGATCAGGTGCCGGAGGATGTGGTGAAGGAGCGCTTTGACCGGCTGCTGAAGGAGGTTCAGGAGATTTCCTCCCGCGTCTGCGGAAGGGACGAGGGAACGGTTCAGGAGGTGCTGGCAGAGGAAGTGGACAGCCATGGTCCGGGATGGATTACCGGCCGTCTCTCCAACAACACCCTGGTTCATTTTAAAGGTGATCCTTCTATGATCGGTCATTTCTTCCAGGTGTATTTGGAGGAGAGCAAGGGATTTTACTATATGGGCCGTCTGGTGTAGGCCCTCAGAGCACAAAAGAAGCGAGGCAGAGAATTGGAAGTAGATATGTCACAATTATCCCCCATGATGCGTCATTACATGGAGACGAAGAAACAGTATCCGGACTGTATTTTGTTTTACCGTCTGGGGGATTTTTATGAGATGTTTTTTGAGGATGCCCAGACGGCATCCAGAGAACTGGAGATAACGCTGACGGGGAAGGAGTGCGGTCTTCCGGAGAGGGCGCCTATGTGCGGTGTCCCGTTCCACGCGGTGGATTCCTATTTGTATAAGCTGGTCCAGAAGGGCTACAAGGTAGCGATCGCAGAGCAGATGGAAGACCCGAAGCTGGCCAAAGGACTGGTTAAGCGGGAGGTCATCCGGGTGGTGACCCCGGGTACCATTACCAGCGCCCAGGCCCTGGACGAGACGAAAAATAATTATCTGATGGGGATCGTGTGTACGGATGGGCGATACGGCGTGGCTACCGCTGATATCAGCACCGGAGACTTTCTGGTGACGGAGGTGGACACGGACCGGGAGCTTTTTGATGAGATTAATAAATTCTCCCCCTCAGAGATCATCTGCAATGACGCCTTTTATGTTTCCGGCGTGGATCTGGATGAGCTGAAGAACCGCTACCATGTGGCGATCTCCTCTCTGGAACCCAGATTTTTCGGGGAGGAAGCCTGCCGCACGGTGTTAAAGGAGCATTTTCATGTAGGGGCCTTGAGCGGTCTGGGGCTGGAGGATATGGGGACCGGGATCATTGCTGCAGGAGCAGTGATGCAGTATATGTACGAAACCCAGAAAAGCACCCTGGAGCACATTACCTCCATTCATCCCTACAGCACCGGACAGTTTATGATCCTGGATACTTCTACCAGGAGAAATCTGGAGCTGGTGGAAACCCTCCGGGAGAAGAACAAGCGGGGAACCCTTCTGTGGGTCCTGGACAAGACGAAAACCGCTATGGGAGCGAGACTGCTGCGAAACTGGATCGAGCAGCCCCTGATCAAGCGGGATGCCATCATCGCCAGACAGGATGCGGTGGAAGAGCTGAATATGAATTATATTTCCAGAGAGGAAATCCGCGAATACTTAAATCCTGTCTATGACCTGGAGCGCCTGATCGGCCGCATCAGCTACCGGACAGCCAACCCCAGAGACCTGATCGCATTCTGTACCTCCCTGGAGATGCTGCCTCATATCCGGGGGATCCTGGGAGAGTTCCACAGTCAGCTCTTTAAGGAGGCGGCAGAGGATCTGGACCCGCTGGGGGATCTGTTTGATCTGGTGAAAAGGGCCATTGTGGAGGAGCCCCCCATCAGCCTGAGGGAAGGAGGGATCATCCGGGAAGGTTTCAGCCAGGAAGCGGACGAATTCCGGAAGGCCAATACAGAAGGGAAAAACTGGCTGGCTGAACTGGAGGCCAGGGAGCGGGAGAAAACCGGCATCAAGAATCTGAAAATCAAGTTCAATAAGGTGTTCGGCTACTATTTTGAGGTGACCAACTCCTTCAAGGATCTGGTGCCGGACTACTTCATCCGGAAACAGACCCTGGTGAACGCCGAGCGGTTCACCACCCCCAAATTAAAGGAGCTGGAGGACGTGATCCTGGGGGCGGAGGACAAGCTGGTCTCCCTGGAATACGACCTGTTCTGCCAGGTGCGGGATCAGATCGCCGGGGAAGTGGTGCGTATCCAGAAGACGGCGAAGGCCATCGCCGGCATCGACGTGTTCGCCTCCCTCTCCCTGGTGGCCACCAGAAACAACTACACCAAGCCGAAAATCAACGAAAAAGGGATTATCCAGATCAAAAACGGCCGCCATCCCGTGGTGGAGCAGATGATGAAAAATGATCTGTTCGTGGCCAACGACACTTATCTGGACAATGGGAAAAACAGAATTTCCATCATCACTGGTCCCAACATGGCGGGAAAGTCCACCTATATGCGCCAGACGGCCCTGATTGCCCTGATGGCACAGCTGGGCAGTTTTGTGCCTGCCCGGCGCTGTGAAATGGGCGTGGTGGACGCCATTTTTACGCGCGTGGGTGCCTCGGACGATTTGGCGGCAGGCCAGTCCACCTTTATGGTGGAGATGACAGAAGTGGCAGAGATCCTGCGCTATGCCACGCCCAAAAGCCTGGTTATTTTGGACGAGATTGGGCGCGGCACCTCCACCTTCGACGGCATGAGCATTGCGCGCGCCGTGGTGGAGCACATTGCCGATAAAGAGGCGGGCATGGGCTGCAAGACGCTGTTTGCCACGCACTACCATGAGTTGACAGACCTTGAGAACGCCATTGACGGTGTAAAAAACTATAACATTGCCGTGAAAAAGCGCGGCGAAGACATCACGTTCCTGCGGCGCATTGTGCGGGGCCCGGCCGATGACAGCTACGGCATTGAAGTGGCACGG
>ERZ1643246.582-NODE-582-length-45867-cov-13.447088_pt1 | contig 45867 bp, 34 predicted proteins | sample MGYA00579265_ERZ1643246 | MGnify/ENA primary metagenome ERZ1643246 (study PRJEB29033, sample SAMEA4952261) | chicken gut metagenome | biome: Broiler Chicken; feature: Gastrointestinal Tract; material: Caecum | place: Ireland | collected 2018 | study: Broiler... | reverse complement strand
CGATCTGCTTCTTCATTCCCTCTCGGTTCGTGCTTATTCCGGCACTCGGCACCAAACACATCCATATCCGAATCTTTTTGGATATGGATGTGTTTTTTATTTCACTGCAATTTGTGCAAAACGCCGCAACGGCTACCCCACCACCCGTTTTCACACTATTCCGCAACACTTTGCCCGACTTATAAATTTTTGACTTATTTAACCGCGGCAAAAGGGATTATGCCCCTCAATTTGCTTGACCTTAAACCCCGCTTTAATGTTAAAATAAATTAAAATGCCGCCTGCTATGCGGCAAACAACGTTATAAGGAGAGAGAAAAGAATGAACAGACCCTATATCATCTGTCATATGATGAGTTCGGTCGACGGCAGAATTGACTGCGCAATGACGGAAAAACTGCCAGGGGTTGAGGAATATTACTCCACCCTCGGCGAACTGAACGCCGCCACTACTTTGAGCGGCAAAACCACGGCAAAACTCGAACTTGCCGAAAGCGGCGAATTTAAGCCTTCTTCGGCAGAAAAACTGCGCAAAGAGGCATTTTCAAAGAAGGCCGACGCGCGCGGATATGAGGTAATTACCGACACGAAAGGCACCCTGCTGTGGCAGGACGAAGCCGAAAAGCCCCGCGTCGTAATCACCTCGGAACAGGTGAGCAAAGACTACATTGACTACCTCGACGGCAAAAACATTTCGTGGATAGCCTGCGGCAAAAGCGGCATAGACCTTGCGCGCGCGTGCGAAATACTCTTCGACGAATTCGGCGTAAGGCGAATGGCAATCGTGGCGGCGGCAGGATAAACGCGGGCTTCCTCGATGCGGGCCTTTTGGACGAGGTAAGCCTTGTAATCGGCGCAGGCATAGACGGCCGCGCAGGGCAGCCCGCCGTGTTCGACGGCCTCCCCGCAGACAAAGACGTATACCGTCTTAAATTGAAGGGCGTTAAAACTTACGAAAGCGGCGCCGTATGGATAAGATATATGGTCAGGTAAACCAAAAAAATCGGACGCAACCGTCCGATTTTTTTGATTTCATACAACGATAGCCGACGGCATACGCCCTGTTAATAACGTAGTGCAATTGCCCCCATACTATGCCGCAACTAAACCGCTTGAACGCAGCTTTGCAACACCATTATAAACGACGCGGCAATAAAATACGCAAAGAAAGCGGCGCGGGCGCCCTGTCAGGCGCCCGCGCCGCTTTTTTATTATTTTAAATTTGTTATTTTTTCAGTCTGACTTGCCGCGCCGGCCCCTTCTTTCCTTTATAAAAAGCGCGAGCAGGAAAACTTCGGCAACGAGCGAAAGTCCGCCGCACACGAGGGCGACATACATCACGTACGAGGGGAAGCCGATGAGCAGCACCGCGCCGCCGAGCACCACCGCAGTGCCTATGAAATAAAGCCATTTGAACCGCGTTTTAAGCGCAAACGCCGCCAGAACGGTTACTATTACCGAAGGCACTAAAATGGTGTAACACAGCTCTTCGTACCCGCGCGCGAAACATAGAATGAATTCTACCCAGCACGCCGCAAGGAGCGAGGCAATCAGGGCGATATTAAGATATTTCTTTACCTTTTCCATACCGCCACCTACTTGAAGAACCGCTGCAAGGCGTTATACATCCCCACCCGCCACGAGCGCGCGGAGTGATAGCCGAACGCGATTTTGACGTATTCGCAGTTATCTTCGTTGAATTTTTCGTCCTCCATAAGCTCGTTCACCATATGCTTGTGTCCGTTATAGGCAAAGTCGTAAATGCCGTCGGCGTTTAACATATAGTTGAGCTTATAGTCCCTGAATTTTTCGGAATTGAGCGCGTCTAAAATCAGCCCGCTGTCCACCGAAGAGGAAAAACAGCCGAACCAGCTTATATAGTCAAAATTTTCAATCATTCCGCCCGAAAGCGTTATGCGGCAGCCGTTTGAAAGCCCCGCCATTGCGCGGTGGTCGCGCGAGGCGACGAGCGCCTCTTCCGTAACGTCCTCCGCATAGGTGGAAAACTTACTCTCTACCGCGGGTATTATGTCGCGGCGAAGCTCCATTCCGAAATTGTCGGAAGAATTCTGCTTTACGGGCGTCATCTCGGTTATGCTGGTCATATTGTCGTCGCCGTACAGCCCGTAGCTGTAAAAGCTGGGCGCCACAACGATAAGCGGCTCTATGTCGCCGTAATAAATCATATTGTCGAGCACGTTCTTCATTCCGATAGTATAAAGCCAGGTGTCCTGATGCACCACAGACTGCGGGTCGGAACCGTGCAAAAGGTACAGAATGTTGTAATTCTCCCCTTCGTCGTACCCGTACGGAAGATATACGTTGACGTATTTTTCCTCCGTGTTGCCCGTGCCGAGGGCATAGTCGTGCGCGGCGTAGTAAAGTTCGACGACCTCGCCCGCCTCTTCGGTATTTTCGGCGCGGTATTTTGCGGGCACTTCCCACGAGGTGATTGAAGCCGACCCGCCCCCTGCGCAGGCGCACAGCGTGAGCGTAGCCGCCGCGACTGCCGCCGCGCATAAAATTGTAAGCGTGTGTTTGAGTTTCAATTTTACGCCTCTTTGAATAGTTATTCTATGCGCCCGATGCTGCCGCACCGGGCGCATAGCCGTCAGATTTGAACTAAGTACCGTTTATTCGGCGGCAATGTGAGCGTCGCTCTCCGCAAACAGTTTATTGCTCTTGGAAAGTCCCATTCCGAATGCAACGGCAGCCGCAATAAGCGCAAGTATGCCGGTGATTATGAACGTATAGAAGGCGCCGTCGAATACATTGCCGTCTACGCCGAACATTACGTTGGTTATAAACAGCATTTCGGTGTTGAGAAGTACGGCTATCGTGCAGGCGTAAAATATTACAGGCAGTATGCCGAGAACCTTGAAGTCGAGCACGAGTGCCGCGGCGTTGGCTATTATTCCCACAACGAGGAGAGCAACCGCCGCGCCGCTTACGGGCGAAAGATAGTTGCCTCCGCGGGCCGTATAAACTATTACCGTTATTAGGGCGAGAACAAGCGATGCAAGCGAAACATACCAGCCTGCCCTTTTATTTGCAAGAAAACTTTTTACGTATTTCATACTTCCGCCTCCTTTTTATCTTTTTTAGAGAGGAACGTCTGCAAAGCCACCATAGCCGCCGAACCTGCAAATACTACGGCAGATATTATCGTTGCCGCGAGCAGAGCATTTTCGTACCATACCCTTACGGTTACGATTTTAGAATCGGACGTAGAGCCGTTCATTGCAGCGCTGTTTGCAAAGTTATAGAGCTGGCGGTGAATGGCTTCGCGCATATTGCTCATAAGCGTGAGGTCGGAAGTTATGTCGGCACCCGTGAGATAGTTCGAGAAAGTCGAACCGGAGGTGCAGAACATATGCGTGCCCGCCTCATACGCAAGTCTGGGTTCCATAAGGCTGTTGGCCTTCTGGCCGAAGTCGGTGGTAACGTTGCCGAGGAAGCCCCATTCGTTCTCCATCACATTCTTCCAAAGGTTTGAGTAATGTCCCGTCCACGTCATACCGAGGCGGTTGAAACCGCCCATTACGCCGTTGCAGGCAGGGTCGTCTTCACCCGTGGTTTCAAACGCGTATTCAAACGCCCTCATATACACTTCGCGTATGGCCTGCTCGTTCGAGAAGGTGCACACGCCTATACGGTTGGTTTCCTGGTCGTTGAGGAAGAAATGTTTGAGATAGCATATAACGCCCTTTGACATAGCGCCGTGAACTTCCGCCTCGCACAGCTTTCCCGAAATGAAGCCGTCTTCGGAATAATATTCGAAGTTGCGGCCCGCATAAGGCGTCCTGTGCGTGTTTGCGGCAGGGCCGTACCAGCCTACGCCGCCGCCCCAGAGTCCCTCTTCGCCGAACGATTCGCCAAGAGTTTCAATGAGGTCGACGTTCCAGGTGCCGGCGATAACCGTTTCGGTGGGATAGGCGACGAGCTGTTCTTCGGTCACTTCCACTTCATCGGCAAGATACTGTTTGGTATAGTCGGTGATATAGTAAGATTTTGTCCACGCCGCGGGGCCGTCTACCGCAGTGGTTGCGGGAAGGCCGACGCTGGCTATGGCGCTGCGCCCCTGCTTTGTGGAATCGAGATATTCCTGCACGGTAATCTGGTCGAGCAGAGCGTCCCACGCCTCGTCGTCGTAATCGACGCCTATCATCATAGCAAGCGTATACTGAGCTTCCGCGCCTGTGGTTATCGAAGAAGTATCGGAACTGCCCGCCGTATATGCCGAAGGAGTCTGGCTGCCGTCGGTGGCGGATACGTAATACGACGCCGCCGCGTCAATCATAGACTGCGTTGCCGTATAGCCGCTCATCGTTTCGGGCCAGGTGCCGTCCCAGTCGCTTCGCGAAAGGTAGGTTACGGCGTCTTCGTCATAATAGTTGAGGTCTGCCGAATCGAACTGATTGGTTATGGACGTATTCTGCGAAGAGAGCCTGTATTCGTCGGGGTCGAAGTCCGTCTTTGCAGACTTGTAAGCCTTGTCTTTGTCGCCGTTCTCGTCCATACCGTCAGACGTGGTATATCCCTTTGCCGCAAGCACGTTGTTGAGCGCGTCGTGGGCGCTGTCGCCTATCGCAAAGTAATAGTCGCCCGCGTCCATTATATATGTCTTGTAATTTTCGTAATCATAGCTTGCTATATCGGCAAGGTCAACCGTTATGGTGAGCGTCTGCGAAGGAGTTTTGCTGTCGAGAGTCTGTGTCTTGGCGAAGCCGCAGAGCTGAATGGCAGATTTTTCTACGCCGCCCTCGGTATAAGGCGCCTGCGCATAGACCTGAACGACGTCTTTGCCGGGGATATCGGGGGTGTTGTTGGTTACGGTTACGGTAACCTCGGCAGTCTTATTATCCCAGTCTACCTCAACGCTGTCAAGCGTCTGGGTGAAATCGGAATACGACATACCCCAGCCGAACGGGAACTGAACTCCATCTTCATACTTCCAGGAGCTGCCCGAGGAAGCATAAACGCCCGCAGAAGACGAAGCGTCGCCGTTGCCGAGCACGGTGTCTTCGTACCTCGTTTCGTAGTAGCGGTAACCTACATATATGCCCTCGTTATACATAACGTATTTGCGCGAGTCGGAGTTGGTTATCGAAGCCGAATTTGCAAACTCAAAGTCGCCGAAATTCTGCATTGCGGGGGACGAGAACGAATCGTATGCGTACGTATCGGCAAGGTGTCCCGAAGGGTTTATCTCGCCGATGAGTATATCGGTTACGGCGTCCATTCCCACCTCGCCGGGGCCGCCTATATACAAAACTGCGTCGATGTCGTATTCTTCCACCCAACCGAGTTCCATTGCGTTGAAGGTGTTGAGAATGACGATGCGCTTGTCGAAGTCGCCCGCTTTCATCTCTTCGAGCACAGACCTTTCGTTTTCGTCAAGGGCAAGATAGCCTTCGCCCTCGGTTGAAAGGTCGCTGCCCTCGCCGCCTATTCTGGTAATGATGTATATTGCGGCGTCGCCGTAATCGGCGTAGCTGTCCTTTACTTCCTGCGTAAAGTCGGAGGCATTGATTTCGTTTACGGAATTTACCGTACGGAAGTTCATTGTGGTGCCGGTCCAGCCCGTAGTTTCCACAAAGCCCACTTTGTTGTCGTACTTGTTCTGATAGAAATCGTAAATAGTCTTATTCATTCCGAGCTTGCCTTCGCAGGCAGAAATGAGGTCTACCTCGCGCTCGGCCGAGGGGGTAACGCCGCCCGAACCTGTGCCGCCGTAGGCTATATCTACCTGATTGTAGCCGAAGAACGTAACGTTGGAATTCTTTTCGAGGGGCAGGCCGTTTTCATCGTCGTTCACCATAAGAACGGTGCCTTCCGCCTGCACCTGTTTTGCCACTTCGCGGGCATTGTTCATCACTTCCGTATAGCTGGAATAATCGCTCTTGTAGTGTATAGGGTCTTCGTCGCTGTCGCCCTGCACTATCGTGGTGTTTGAAATGCCGAGATATTTATTTATGTATCCCGACCATTCCGTTGTTACGGCCGTTCCGCCGACGGCAAGGCACAAAACAATGCTTGAAACTGCCGCAATCGAACGCCATAACGCAGGTTTTCCAAACTTGGTTATCTTCATCTAAATCCTCCCAAAAAAATTTGTCGCCAAAAAGAAACCGTAGGCACGTCACATTTAGTGTTTCTTTTTAACAATTGGAAGTATATCACGGAAAAAAATTTTGTATCAACTCTGGCAAGAAGTAGTTTTTTTGTGGCAAAATCTGTGCAAACACAAAAAAACAGCGCCCGTCTGCCGCCCCGCAAAAATACAGGGCGCCCCCGCGCGGCAGCAAAAAAGCGCGGAACGCGCAACGGCCGCGGGCCGCCCTTTTATTCCGCGCACTTATTTTGCGCCGCCCGCCGCAACGGGCATTATTATATCCACCACAAACATATTGTCGCGCAGGCCGACAGAAAGATTGCCGCCGTACTTTTTTACCACATATCTGACCGATTTGAGGCCGAAACCGTGATAGTCGGTGCTGCCCTTCGTTGTGACGGGAAGGTTATCTTTGAATTTAAGATTTTCGGTGCAGTAGTTTTCGGCGTGTATACATAAAAGGTTATCCTTGCGGAAAACTTTGAGCATTATGCACCTCTTCTCTTCGTCGGGCACCGTCTGTTCATACTCTATCGCATTGCTTAAAATGTTTCCGAACACCGAGCTTATGTCGGTGAGGCGCATAAACGCAAGTTCGGCGCCCTGCACCATAGTGGAAAAGGCTATGCCGTTTTTGTGGCAGACGTACATCTTTTCGTTTAAAACGGCGTCGAGCGCCTTGTTGCCCGTGTTGGCGGTCTGTTCGTAGCGCTCCACCGCCTCCTGAATTTCGGCAAGGCCGCTGTCGCCGTCGTATTTGCCGCCGCGTATGTCGCTTATGAAGTGCTTCAAATCGTGCGCCTTCATATTGATTAGGTCGATATTCTCTTTCATCGCGTCGTAATACTTGTTCTCCTGCGCGATAAAGCGTTCCAGCTCGGCATTTTCGTCGGCCTTCCACTTATAGCCCTGCAAGCCGAATTGCAGAATGAGCGCTATAACGTCGCACAGAATGAGCGGCAGCCTTATCACCCATATTCCGTCCAGACCGTACACCTGGAACAGGAACTGAATGAGGTAGCAGAACAGCATTGAAAACAGCGCGATTAAAAGTATGCCGTAGCTTTGCAAACTTATCTTTTTTCCGCCGCGGAAGCGGCGTATTATAACAAAATATGCCGCCACGTATACGGCAGCCATTGCGGCAACCGAGATAAAGAACCAGCCCGTATCGCTTATTTTTTCGGCAAACGGCAGATAGACTATATTTTCTATATTGTGCGACAGGTTTTGCAGAAGCTGGGCGCCCACAAAGCAGAACAATACCTCTTTGAACGAGCTTTTGAAGCACGCCGCGCCCATCCCGAGCGACAGAATGAATATTGTGACCGAATTTAGCCCCGAGGGCAGCCAGTGGTATATCACGTTGGTAATTACAATCGAAAGAAAAGCGAAAACCGCAAACGAAAGGCAGAGGCGCAGAACAAATTTTTCGCGCCGCGCAAGCAGCGGAAAAAAGAGCGCTTCCGCCAGAAAGAGCTGCAAAATGTAACCGTGATATATCTTTATTTTAAATAGCTCCTGTATGGTCATTTGCTTTCCCCCGCAGTCGGCCGTCAGTTTTTTCTGCCTATAAAAGAAGTGAGCGCGTCTAAAAACTCGGCCTTGTATACCCTCGATAAAGGCAGCGCCTCGCCGCCGACAGTGATTTCAGACAGGGTATATCCCTCGACATATGCCAGATTCACAAGCAGCGAACGGTTGATTTCGGCAAAGCCGTTGGCCTTGAAAAGAGGCTTGATTTCGCCGAGCGTGCCGCGCATTTTCAGCTCCTCTCCGGCGGTGTGGAAGAACAGGTAGTGCTTTACGCTTTCCACATACTTTATATCTGCAAGCTGAACCATTCTCACCACGCCCACTCCGCGCACGGCGAACGAAGCGCTCTTGTTCCTTTTAAGATACGAGCGCACTTTGTCGAGCTTGATTTTGAAAAGGTCGTAACTTACGGGTTTTACGAGGAAGTCGAAGGCGTTCACCTCGTAACCCTTTATGGCGTACTGCGCCATAGTGGTGATGAATATAAGGCAGACCTGCTCGTCCACCTTGCGCAGACGGCGCGCCGCCTCCAACCCGTTCATATGCGGCATTGCTATATCCATCAAAACGAGGTCGAAGCCGCCCTGATAGTCGCTGATAAAGTCCATTCCATTGGTAAAAACTTCCATACGGAAGGCCTCGCCACACTCCTGCCCATACCTTTCTATATAGCCGCGGAACTGTTCTATCCACTTCTCTTCGTCTTCGATAATCGCCACTTTAAACATCTGAGTTTTTCTCCGTATTGCCGCGCGGTGCGGGCAGGCAGAAAAGAGCGCCCGCCAAAAATTAAGCGCCGTACGGCATAAATAAGTGCTTAAAGTATACCGCAAAACGGCCGTTTTATCAATACTTAAATAAAAAGGCCGCAGCTTTTGGCAAAAACTGTAAACTTTGCGGCACAAAGTGTAAGCAGCTTTGCGCAAGCGCCCTCAGCGCCAGGCGCAAAATACGGCGCACACCGTGTTGCAAAGCGCGGCGCTTATGCGTACATCTTGCCGATTATGTACGAAACCAGCCTTGAAGGCAGAATTTTTGCAAGAAACAGAAAGAGCGCATACTTTTTCCCTCCCGAGGCCTTTACGGGCGGATTTTTTGAATTTGCAAGCATTACCGCCGTGCGCGCTATTGCCTCGGGCGGCAGTCCGCCGCGCTCGTCCCGCTCCATCACGGCAACAGAGCGCTCTACCCTGCCCGCGTAGGCGGGGTTGTTTTGCGCGTTTTTGCGGCGGGAGGACGTGAAGTCGGTCTTTACGTCGCCGGGGAGCAGCGCCGTAACCTTTATGTTGAATGGCGCCACCTCGCTGCGAAGCGCCTGCGAGAGCGAAAGCACTGCTGCCTTGGTTGCCGAATAGAAGGACTGGAAGGGTATTGAAAGCTCTGCCGCCACCGAGCTCATATTTATTATCGTACCGCCGCCGCTGTCGCGCATAACGGGCACGACGGCCTGTATCAGATTGAGCGCGCCGAAGAAATTTACGTCGAATATGGCGCGCGCATCGGCATACGCGGTATCCTCGACCGAGCCCGAAATGCCCATACCCGCGTTGTTGACAAGTACGTCTATCCTGCCGTACCTCGCCTTTACCTCCTCCACGGCGGCAAATACGGCCGCCCTGTCGGTCACGTCGGCAGAGATGCTGTCGAACTCCTCCACGGTGCGCCGCGCAAGGCACACCACCTTAGCGCCCCGCCTTGCAAACTCCTGCGCGCACGCCCTGCCTATGCCCGCAGAAGCGCCCGTGATAAGAACTACTTTACCCTTTATTCTGTCTGCCATAATACTGTTTATACCCCGTTATTTGCGGCATATGTGCCTTCATTTTCAAGATTGAGCCATTCAAGCTCCTCCGCTGTAAGCCCGATATCCGCCGCGCCCGCATTGTCGCGCAGGCGGTTTGGCGAGGAACAACTGACCACGGCAAAAGCGTTCATCTTTCCGCACAATACATATGCGAGCGCCACCTGCGCCACGCTTGCGCCCGGCCTTTTTGCCAGCTCTTCGCAACGGCGCAGCCGCAGGAAATTTTCTTCGCTTACGTAGCCCTTTAAGGTAATTTTGTCAAAGATTTTACCCGCTCTTTCAAACTCGCCGCTCTTTATCCTGCCCGAAAGCACCCCGCGCGCCAGCGACGAGTAGGCTATGACGGGCATACCGCAGGAGGCATACCATTCGCGCGCGGCCGCGTCCTCTTCGCCGCATATGCTCACGCCGCCGCCCCACGGGTCGCCGTATTGCCTTGCCAGGCTGTAATTGGGGCTGGACACCGCAAATGGTATAAGGCCGCGCTTATACGCATATTCGTTGGCCTCTTCTATGCGCCGATGGGTCCAGTTGGAGCCGCCGAAGGCGCCTATTCTGCCCTCTGAATGAAGGGCGTTCAGCTCCTCTACCACCGTACCTGCGGGCACAGACAAATCGTCGCGGTGCAGAAGGTATATGTCTATATAGTCGGTGCCGAGCGCTGAAAGCGACTTTTTTAAATCGGCACGCATTGCGCGCGCGTTGACGCGCCTTCTGCCGAAGATATCGGGGTGACAACACTTTGAAATTATCACCGCCCTTTCGCGCACCCCGGGTGCGGCCAGCCACCTTCCGAGCGCCTTTTCCGCCCTGACGTAGACGCGCGCCGTATCGAATGCGTTTATGCCGAGCGACAATGCGCAGTCGAGAAGAGCGTTGCAGTTTTCACCGCGCATAAATGCGGGCGTTGACGTGCCGAGTATAATTTTTGAAACGGGCTTAGCCACGCCCGCAATCTTTGAATACTTCATAATACAAGCCGAATAAATAATTTTTAAGTTCTGTTATACTGTAAGGGAATAAAACGAACCAGCCTTTAAACGCACCTTTTTCGAGCCTTGGAATCAAGGGTATTACCGCTTCGTCTGTCGCGCCAATTCAACGCAAAATGCGCTGTTTAAAGGTGCAAAGCAATTTAAAGCGGGCAGATTGCGTGCAAGAGCAAGGCAAAGCCCGCAGAGCGTGCCGTGTGGCACGTTCAAGGGATTTAACGCAGTTATTGCCGCGATATACCTGCTTTAAATCAGGTTCGTATTATACTCCCTTACAGTATAGTACGGCGCCTGCGCGGACGCCGCCGCTGCGATTATTTTAACACACCCGCCGCCCCGTTGCAACCTATTTGCAGATTTTTGCTAGCAAGGCAAACCTCCTTCTCTATCCAAAAATCTCACACACCGCCATTTCGGCAGAAACGTTAATGCCCCCTAATATGTCATTTCGACCGAAACGAGCGAAGTGAGTGGAGCGGAGAAATCTCTGATTAAAAAAATGGCAAAATTTCCCCATTCGCTCCGCTCAGCCGAAATGACAAAGGGAGCAACTTACAGGTTTAATATATATCTGAACAAATAAGAAAAGTCAAAGTGGGCGGCGCCGCGCATATTTTTGCGCGGCGCCGCCCTCCTTTCACTCTTGATTTATAACGCTTGATTTCAAATTGAACCGAATATATAGCGGATATATTGCGTTCTTTCCTGCCCCGCCATTAAAATTGGCTGTCTGAACGAGGGTATATTGGCAGCGTCGGGGAAGTACTGCGCCTCCAATGCGTATGCGGCGCGCGGCTTCAAATCGCCGAAGTGCGACCGCCCGCGAAGAAAGTTTCCGCTGTATAAGTGCAGGCCCGGCATATCGGTATAAATATCCAGCTTTATGCCGCTCTTTTGCGAGTACGCCGTGGCGGCGTGTTCGCCGTTCAGCGCAAAATTATGGTCGTATCCGCCCGCAAGCGCAAGCTGTTCGTTTTTTTCGCCTATCCTCTCCCCTATCCGCTGAAATCCGGTAAAGTCGAACGGCGTTCCAAAAACTTTTCCAAGCGTGCCCGTCGGGGTGAGCACCTTATTTACAGGCGTGTAGCAATCGGCGTTTATTTTAAGCATATTGCCGCACGAATCGCCGTCTGCCGAGGCGCCGTCAAGACTGAAATATGTGTGGCAGGTGGGCGCCCAAAGGGTATCTTTATCGCTCGTCGCGGCATATTCAACGCTCAGCCGTCCGCCGCTGACGCTGTACCGCACTTTAAGGCGCAGATTGCCGGGAAAGCCCATATCGCCGTCGGGGCTTTCAAACGTTAATTCAAGCATATCCCCGCGCCAATCATTGCTTTTCGCACCCGCGGCAGTTACGGTGAAAAACTTTTTATCGAAGCCGACTGCCCCGCCGTGGTGGCAATTTGTGCCGTCGTTCTGCGAGAGGGCATACCTCTTCCCCCCGAGCGTGAAAGCCGCGCCCGATATGCGGTTTGCCACCCTGCCCACCGTTGCGCCGAGATAGGTGCCGCTTTCGGCATAGCTTTCGGCATCGTCAAACCCGGGGCATACGTCCGTCCAGCTATTGCCCTGCCTTACCTTTACAAACTGCACGGCCGCGCCAAAGTCGGATATGCCCACCCTTAGCTCTTCGCTTTCAATTTCATAGATATATGCGCGCCGCATCTTTATGGCGCCGAAAGGTATTTTCATCTTATCTTTTTAACGGTAATTCCGTCGGTTATGTCTGCGTGATAGCACACCGCGCGGTAGCCCGTCTTCTGTTCGTAGGTCTTTAAAAGGTATTCTTCGAACTCTTCGGCGCACTCGGTCTTTACGAGCGAGATGGTGCATCCGCCGAAGCCGCCGCCCGTAAGGCGCGAGCCTATGCACGCGGGGTGCGCCTGGGCGGTTTCTGCAAGCACGTCGGGTTCGAAGCCCGTGGTTTCGTACAGGTTTTTGAGCGAATAGTGCGATTCGTTAAGCAGCGCGCCCAACCTTACAATATCGCCGCCGCGCAGCGCCTTTTCGGCCTGCTTTACGCGCGCGCACTCGTTTATTACGTGGCTGGCGCGCTTTCTTATCACGTCGGGCAAAAGGCTTGCATACTTTGCAAACTGCTCCTGCGAAACGTCGGCAAGGCAGGTTACGTCGAGCTTGGTTTTAAGAATTTCCAAGGCCTTTTCGGTCTCTTCCCTGCGCTCGTTATACTTGCTTTCAACCAGGCTGTGCGGCTTTTTGCAGTCGGTTATGACCATAGTGTAGCCGCCGAGGTCGAGGGGAAGGTACTCACATTCCAGCGTCTTGCAGTCCAGAAGCATTGCCATACCCTTTTTGCCGCACGCCGAGGCGTACTGGTCCATTATGCCGCAGTTTACGCCGGCATACTCCCTTTCGGCCGCCTGCGCGACGAGCGCCACTTCAACGCTGTTAAACTCTTCGCCCGCCACCGTCGCAAGCGCGGCTATGGTGGAAACCTCTATCGCCGCCGAGGAAGAGAGGCCGCTGCCGAAGGGCACCTTGCAGTCCTGAACCATATCGCAGCCCACGATTTTGTGGCCCGCTTTCTGCCAGAGGTAGGCGCTGCCCGCCTGGTAGTTGCCGTATTTTAAATGCCTGTAACTTTCGAGCCTGGTTATATCCAGGCTAACCGTATCAGGCAGGGTTGTCCAGCTCAGGTTGATGAAATTTGTGCCGTTGGGGCGCACATATACCGTGTTTTTGAGCGAGAGCGCGGCGGGCATTACCTTGCCGCCGCAATAGTCCACGTGCTCGCCAATTATGTTCACCCGACCCGAGGCGGCCACCTTGTATGTATATTCTTCTTCGCGTATCATATAGTTTTAAAACCAAGCTCCTCCATAAATTTTACCGTGAGCCGCTTATCCTTGAATACCGCCGTATTTTCGAGTATTCTGCCGCAAATGCTGCCCAGCTCTGCCTTCATTGCGGCGCGGGCGCCCGCCGCCCTGTCGCCTTCGTAAATCTTTTTGGCCTCTTCGTAAACCAGCCTGAACTGTTCGTACTCTTCGGGGAGCCGACCGCCGCCCTCTATGACCTCTTCCACGCGCGCAAGCTCGCCTTCCAGCCTGCCCGGCAGAATGAACAGACCCTGCGCCTCGATGAGGCCGATAGATTCCTTTTTTATGGAATGGAATTCGGGGTGGGCGTGGAACACGCCGTCGGGGTACTGCTCGCTGGTGATATTGCTGCGCAGAATAACGCTCATTTCGTACCCGCGTTCCGTCTTTACCACGGTGGGGCTGACGGCATTGTGTATGCCCGCCTCATCCTCGGGGATAATGCCCAGCGATTTATCTTCGAACTTCACCCACTTTGCGCGGATTTCTTCGCACACGTCGGCCACGGCCTGCTTGTTCTTTGCAACCACGCGTATAACCGTGCCCGGCCAGTCGACTACCTCGGCAAGGCCGTCGAAACCCGCGCGGACAAGCGTTTTATATGCCCCCGCCCTGTGCATAGGCAGAATTTCGCCGCCGCCCTGAAAGTGGTCGTGCGCAAGCACGCTGCCGCCTATTCTGGGGAGGGGTGCGTTGCACCCGATGAAGTAGTGCGGGAACATATCGACGAAATCGGCAAGTTTCAAAAAGGTGCTTCTGTCCACGTGCATAGGGGTATGCTCGCAGTTTACGGCTATGCCGTGCTGATAAAAGTAGCCGTATGGCGAATACTGCCAGAACCATTTTTCGCCGTCGAGTGTCAAGTCTACGGTGCGCAGGGTGCGCTTGTTGCGCACGGGGCAGCCCTCGTTTTCGCGGCAGATGGCGCACTTGGGATAGCCGCCCTTTACCGAATTGCCGCTCGCCGCCTTTTTGGGGTCGCGGAATTCCGGCTTCGCCTTGTTTATTGTAATAACCAGCCCGTTCTCTTCAAAGCGGGGGTTTTTATCGAGCTTGCTCTTTTTTACGTAGTCGTTTTTGACGCAGTAGCCGTAAAACCAGTCGGTTGCCGACCTGCTGCCCGACCTTTTCGCCTCCGCCCTGAAACGGCGGCGAATCTCTTTGGGGCTTAAAGTGAGGGCGCCCATAATCTTATCGGCGTACTCCTCGCGCTCGTCCTCCGAAAATATGCCCGCGCTCCCGCAGGCAGAAAACAGTTCGCCCAGCACCTCGTCGGGGGAAGTTGCCCCGCTTTTTTTGCCCGTATAGGCATATTCGGGCGAGCCTAAAACGTCCAGCACCGCATTGCGGGCGCATATTTCGTTCTCTTTGGCAAGTCCCAGATTTTTGCGGGCATAGCTTATCAGCTTGTCAACTGCAACGCTTACGTCATTCATCGTATAACACCGCCTGTAAATTCAAATTTAAAAATTCTGTTCAATAAGATAATATTTGCGCCATATGTGCGGGTGTAAGCCAACTTTTGCCGCAGGCGCAAGCCGCTGAATTGCTCAGTTCTTCTTTTCTGCGGCCCTGCGCGCAGCGCGCGCCGCCTTCACTTCTTCTATGATTTTTTCATTTTTAGGAACGGTTTCGTTCCTTGATATTGCCGCATCGATTGCTTCGGCACGCATCTTTGCCGAAGCCTCTTCGAGTTCTGCAATTTCAGCGCAAAGGCGGGTTTTCTTTTCGCCTTCGGCGCTCTCTGCCTCTGCCCTTGCGGCGCAGAGCTTTTTGTTCAGGGCGCAGTAACCGTTTATATTTGCCTCTGCAAGCGAGTTGGCCGAACGTATTGCCTTCTCGCTCTCGAATACCTTTTTATTTTCGAGCGCCTCTTCATAGGCGAGCGCCGCCTTATTATACCTCTTTTTTGCGGCGGCAAGCGCTTCGCCGCCCCTCGCCCCGGCCTCTTCAAGCGACTTTTCCGCACTTTCAAGCCTGCGCTTTGCCGAAGCCTCCGTCTTTACCGCGTCGGGAAAGATGATGAGGAATATGAAGAAAAATATCGCCATCGAAACGCCGCCCGTGACCACGGTGACAAGAATATTGTATACCGCGCCCGGCACGTACAGTTCGGCAAAAGGTATCCACAGCCCGTTTATGGCGTTGCAGAATACCGAAACGAGTATCCAGCCGATGAAGTACCACATTGCCTGCCACCACGGGTTGCCGTGCGAGCGGAATGTGATGTTGCGCTGCAAGGGAAAGTTTATGCACTGGGCAAGGAATACGGTAATTTCGTAGGCGAGAAAATAGCCCAGCCCGCCGCCTATTATGACGTTGCCGGCGGAGTCGTAGCTGACGTTGTAGCCGAGTATGTTCCAATAGATATCGTTGCCGTCTATCGTGGCAAGTTTTATGTGCGGCCACATAAATTCCGTGCCCGCAAGTTCAAGGCCGAATGCGTGCGGCAGGGCTATGAACCCGATGTATTGCAGCACGGTGACGCCGATGCTGAACACGAGGAAAAAGGCTATTTTATAAGCCCACGCCGAAAGTTTGGGGTGCTTTTGCGAAAACGCGCACCACACGCCCTGCCACCAGCGCCATATCCGCTGAAAGAACGAGGCAAATTTATTTGCCGAAAGCGGCCTGGGCTGCAACAACTGCTCAGCCGAAGCGAGCTCTTCCCTTTGTTCCTCCATAAACACCTGCCTTGAAAAAGTTTTTTTATATACATTATTTAAATGCGGGCGCGCGTGCGCAAAAAAACGCACGCGCAATTACGCATAAATTTATGTTTTAAAACAGCCGCAACGCAAACAATATTTTGCGCCGCGCGTTGCGCCGCTATACACGGTTGCCCCGCATATATGCCGCATTTACCGCCGTTTAATCTTCTATTTTAACTTCCGCGTGCGCGCCGCCGAAACCGCTCTCTGCATTGAGCGTAATCTTTTCGGCGCCCTTTGCGGGGCGTATGATTGCAAGCGCTTCGCCGAAGTAAGTATCGGTGGCGTCGCGGTGGTAGCCCTGTTCGTTATAGGGGCACGCACTGCCGAGCGCGAGGAGTTCGCCGCCCTCTACGTTCACCTTGATTTCGCCGCGCACAAGCGGCTTCCACACGCCGTTCACGTCGGTGTACTGCAAGCGGATATAACACAAATCGCCGCGCTTTATGCTTTCAAGCTCGGGCAGGGCGCGGAGCTGCGTCGTCTTTTCGCCAGCGCTTTTAAGCACGGTGCGGCACACTTCGTTGCCCTTTTTATCTATGCCTGCGGCAACGAGCTCGCCGGGGCGGTATACTACCTTGAAGTAGGCGCGCGCATCTTTGCCCACTTTCTTTTCGCCCACCTTTTTGCCGTTGACGTATACTGCCGCCCTGGGGCAGGTGGTGTAAACTTCCACCATCGTTTCCTTGCCGTCGCAACCGTCCCACGACCAGCTTTCCCACGCGCCGGAAAGTTTCCACGCCGAGGGGGAATGTTTTTCAAACGCCTTGTCGGGGCGCACGACGCCCACGCGTATGGGGTCGAGGTCGAACGCCACGCGGGTATACAGCGCCTCTGCAAGCGGGCGGCCGTTCAAATCGAGCCTGCCGCTGCCCGCGCTTACCCAGCCTGCCCCGCCCGAAAATTCGGGAGCATAGTCGGCGTGTTCCCACGAACCTACGCCCACCTCTCCGAGGTAGTCGATGCCCGCCCACACGAAGTCGCCGATGAGTGCGGGGTGGTCCTTGGCAATCTGCCAGAATTTGCGCGCGTCGGCGCAGAAAGTTTCGCTGCCCACGATTACGCGGTCGGGGTACTTTTTCATATCGCGCTTATAGCGCAGTATGCCGTAGTTATAGCCCGCAACGTCCATTGCGGCAAAGGCGTGCTTTGTCTTTGCGTTGCAGCCCGGCATAGTGGCGCCCACCTTCATAGTGGTTGCGCCCAGAAGTCCCGCAAGGTCGTTGAAGAATTCGCTGCCCACAGACTTCTTTTTCTTGGGAGCCTTGGCGGCGCTGTCGGCCTTCTTGTCGCTGTAAATGCCGAAGCCAAGCGAATATAAAAGGTTGAAGAATATGTTTATGCCGCAGGTTACGGGCCTGTCGTCCATAGTATGAATGAAGTCGGTCATCTCCTTGGCAAAGGCAATGCCCTTCTTCTGCCCCGTTTCGGCAACCTCGTTGCCCGTGGAATACATCACCACGCTGGGGTGGTTATAGTCCCTTGTAACCAGCGCCCTGAGGTCGCTTTTCCATTCGTCGGCAAACTGCGAGGCGAAGTCATATTTATTTTTATGGATATACCACATATCCACATACTCGTCCAGAACGAGCATACCTAGGCGGTCGCACGCTTCGAGCGTGGCCTTGGAAGTGGGGTTGTGCGCAGAGCGTATGGCGTTGTAGCCGTATGCCTGCAACAGTTTTATTTTTCTTTCGTCGGCAAAGGGGTGGTTTACCGCGCCCAGAATACCGTTTTCGTGGTGTATGCACGCGCCGCGCAGAATAACTCTTTTGCCGTTTATGCGCATACCGCCCTTTGCGTCGCATTCCAGAAGGCGTATGCCGAACTTTTCTTCGCGTACGTCCCCGCCGAAAGTCACGCGGCAGGTGTAAAGGTAAGGGCTTTCGGGACTCCACAATTTTGCCTCGGGCAGGGCGAACTCGATGGAGATTTCGCCGTCCGTCGTCACCTCTTCGCCCGCAATAACCTTACTGCCGTCCAGAATTTCTATTTTAAGCTGCCCGCCGGCGTTCGTTATGACGTCTACGCTGAAACGGGGCTGCATATAGTCGATTGTCTTGATTTTTACGCCGCCTTCCAAAAGCACGTGCGCCTTGGGCAGAACGTGCAGCCATACGGGGCGGTATATGCCCGCGCCCGAATACCAGCGGCTGTTGGGCTGGTCGGCATTGAACGCCTCCACCCTTATCTCGTTTTCCTCACCGTATTTAAGGAATTTATCGGCCTCAACATAAAAGCCCGTGTAGCCGTATGCCCACTGCCCCGCAAGCTGACCGTTGATATACACCTTGGGGTTGCGGTATACGCTTTCGAACTCAAAAAATATATTTTTATCTTTCCACTCTTCGGGAACGGCAAATTTCTTTTCGTAAACATAGTCGTAGCCTTCGTACCATCCCGTATTTTTGCCGCCCGGACTGTCGGGCGTCCTCTTTTCGTAAATCATTGCGTCGTGGGGAAGGGTCACGCTCTTCCGCCACTCCTCGTTCAGATGTCCGTACTGCCAGTTTTCGTTAAAATTCAATTTACTCATTCCGTCCCCTTTTGCGGGCGATACGCCTTATAAAATCAGGCAACATACGCCGCCGTATTGATAAAATTTTACTTTTTTATTATACCTGATGCCAGCCGCACTGTCAACAGCAGCGGCGAGATTTAGCATTTTTACTTCACGAATAGCGCAGGGCGTTGCCGCCCCGCGCCATTTTCGCAAAGTCTGCCCGAAAATTTTCGGGTTGTTTATTCTGTTACTTTAAGCGTTCTCTTTGCTGAACTTGCCGATGAACGCCGCAACGACTACGGCAACAACGGAAAGGAAGTAGAATACCACGCCCGTTATAGCCTGATTGAGGCACGCGCCCTGTTCGGGAGTGTCGAGGTCGGGTATGAACCACTGGTTGCCGGCAACGTCCGTTCTGTTGTAGATGAAGTCGCCTATGCTGAGTGCAAGGAACACAACAACCACAACCATTGCGGCAGAGATTACCCACTGGGGAACTTTGCCGTTTGCCGCGATTATGCCCGCGAGCAGAACGATTGCAAGTACGCTGTATATTATGGGTTCAACGTCGAGTGTAACGCTCTGCATTACGCCCGTGGTTGAGTTCACGCTGTAAATTATCAGGCCGATGAGGGCGAATATCGCTGCGCCCAGAATAATCCAGGCAGCTATGCTCTGCTTTTTAATCCAATTCAACATAGCTTATTCCTCCTCCTTGGATTTTCTGTCCTTAATGGTGAATACCACGTATGCGGCAGCCGAGCCTGCAAGCAGTATCGCGCTTACCGTGATGAGCGCCGTATACAGGCTTCTCCACCAGGTATTGAGGGATACGGTGTAGATGTTGTTCATAAGGTCCATACCGTAGCTGTTGGAAATTGCATAGAGCACGTAGTGCATACCTTCCTGAATGGCCTCTGCAAGGTCGGCGTCTGCCGCGATGGCGTTGAGGTTGTTCAGATTGATATAAGGGTCGTTTGCGCCGAAGCCGCAGAACGCCGTGGTGCCGGCAAGTATGGATTCCTTGGGAGCGGCTACGGGGTTGAGGCCGGTGAAGTCGGTTACGGAGTAACCCTTGAAGCCCCATTCGTTGCGGAGTATTTCAACCTGAACGCCGTAGTTTGCGCTGGAAGCTACCATACCTATGCGGTTGTACGCAGTCATCGTGCCGCGTGCGCCCTCTGCCGCATAGCGGTTGGGGGTTGCGCCTGCCTCGACGCCTTCCATCTTGGAGGAGCGGCCGAAGCCCGTGAATGCCTGCTGCAAGTTCCTGAGTTCGAGTTCGCGCGCAGCCTGCTCGCTTACGAGTTCGCATACGCCCGAACGGTTGGCTTCCTGAGTGTTGAAGCCCACGTGTTTGATGTTTACAAGGCAACCCCTGCTCTGCGCGCCCTGAACGACTGCGCTGCCGGTGAAGCCTGAAAGGATGGGGTCTTCGGAATAGTATTCAACGTTGCGGCCGTTGTAAGCCGTGCGGTGAATGTTCATGCCGGGGCCTATCATTATGGGAAGCTGATACAAAAGCGTGGATTCGCCCAAAATAAGCTGGCCGTTTTCGTATGCGATTTCCTTGTTCCAGGTATAGGCAAGGTTTACGGGTGCGGGTGCAACGCGGGTGCCTACCCAGCTGTATTCATCTGCATCTTCAAACGCAATGCCGTCCTCCTTGGCTTCCGACATATTGTGCGAGTCTGAACCGCCGGGGCCGTCGTCTGCCTGATAGCCGCCGATATCGGCAATCGCGCCGCTTTCGGGATATTCGCCGAAGCCAATGGAAGGAATGTATTCGAGGTTATGGAACGCGCTCGCCATAAAGTTAATTGTCTCTGCAAGAGGAATCTTGGTAACAAGCTCTGCCCATCTTTCGTCCTCGTAAGAAGCGCCCTCCATATCCGCAAGAGTGAGGTCAACAGAGGAATCGCCGTTTATGATGGCTTCAATGTTTTCCTGGCTGTTGTCCGTTTTGAGGTCTATGAAGTCGTTCTTCATAATCTCTTCAAGGCGCGAACCTGCCTCTATGCCGAAGCCGGAATAGGTCTTGGGGAAGGTGCCGTTCCAGTTGCTGCGCGAAAGGTAAGTCACTTCTTCAAAGCCCGTTATATCGTCTGCCCACGCATTTACGTCGGTTGCATAGTCGCCTTCGGAGAGCTGGTTCTTGATTTCGTAACCGGTTACAGACGTATCGAACGTGTCGGCGTCCTTTGCCGAAAGAGTCCAGGTTTTAACCTTGCCGGAAGTAGCGGTGAATGCAGTGCCGTCGGTATTTACCATACCGGTAACGTCCTGTTCGGCAAGTATGTTGTTGAGCGCGTCGTGCGAAGAATCGCCGACTGCAAAGTAATAAGTGCCTGCATCGAGTACGTATGCGCCGTCGCCCTCTTTGTTGTTGTAGCTGGTGAGGTTGGTCATATCGATGTTGAGGGTAACGGTTTCGGAAGCGCCCTTTGCAAGCTCGTCCGTCTTTTCGTAGTCAACGAGCTGGATTGCAGACTTTTCAACTCCGCCGGCGGTGTAAGGCACCTGAGCGTAGAGCTGAACTACCGACTTGCCTGCAACGTCGCCCGTGTTGGTAACCTTTACGGTTGCAACGGCAGTCTTGTGGTCGTCTGATACAGTTACGCCTGTAAGTTCCTGGGTGAAAGTAGTATACGAAAGGCCGTAGCCGAAGGGATAAGATACTTCGTGAGAATAGTTCCACGAACCGTCGGTGGTTGCGGGCATAAAGGTCATATTTTCGAGGTCGTAATTTACATACGTGCCTGCCTTTGCCGCAACGGCGTGACGGGCGTCGTTTGCAAGAAGCGAATCTGCATACCTGGTTTCGTAGTAGCGATAGCCGGTGTAGATGCCTTCTGCCTCAACGAGGTACGAGTTTACGTTCATACCGCTGTAATTGGAAGCGTTGGTCCAGTCAGTACCGGTGGGATACGTATTGATAAGATTGCCCGACCTGTCGTACTCATTATGCAAGCCGTAGTTCATCATTGCGGGAGCGAGCGCGCTGTTTACCGCATAGATGTCGCCGAGGTGACCGGAAGGATTTACGTCGCCGAGAAGGGTCTGTGCCACTGCCGCAAAGCCGTAAACGCCGGGGTTGCCTATCCACATAACCGAGTCGATATCAGGGTCCTGTTTAAGGCCTTCGATATCCATCTGGTTGGTGGAGTTGATGAGCACGATTACGTTGGAAGAGCACTTCTTTGCCTCCTCTATAATCGCCCATTCTTCGTCGCTTATGCCGAGGATATTGCCGCTGTCGGTAGTGATTCCGTCACCGAGGCCTTCTTCGCCGGGATAGAAGCTGGAACCTTCGCCGCTCACCCTGCCGAGAATTACGATTGCAGCGTCGTTATACTGGTCGTATTGAAGGTCGTTGCTCTGAACGCCCAGTTCAGAGAGAGTGGGTTCGGTGGGGTCGGTGGTGCTGTAAAGGCCCTGATACTGGGGTGCCTGAGCGCCGAAGCCCGAGCTGCCCCACGTAAAGTCTGCGCAATAATCTTCGTAAGCCTGAATCATTGCGGGGTTTACGTCGAACACTTCTTTGAAGTCGGTCTCCAAAGTGCTCTTGTTGGCGTCGTGGTCTATTACGCCCTTATCGGGAATAGAGCCGCCTGTGGTACTGCCGTAGTAGGGCGCATAGCTGCGGATACCGAACAGCGTTACCTTGGGCCTTTCCTGTGTTAAAGGAAGCGAATTGTTGGTGTTCTTCAACAGTACGAGAGATTCTGCCGCCTCGCGTATGGCGAACTCTCTCATAGTGTCTACCGCGTCCTTGGTGGAGGTGAATTGGGTTGAGTAAGTCCAATCCTCCGCGTCGGGGTTGATGACTGTCTCCTGGCTCACAGAGCCGGTGTTTTCGTCGAGGGCCGTGCGGTATTTTTCCATAATGATTGAAAGCGTTACCGAAATAACCAAAAGGAAAGCAAAGACCAGCGTAAGCCCGCGAAACAGTCTTGTTTTGATGTTCATGGTTCCCTCCTGTATAAAATTTTCTGCGCGGCGAAAGGCCGCAACAAGAATTTTTGCGCAGAACCCTTGCGCGGTTTTTAGTATAGCGTGCGCCAGAATTTTGACAATATACTTTGCCTTACTTGGTAGTATTTTTGTACACCGTTTGCAGGAGGAAGGTAAAATCGGCATATTTTGGCAAAATGATTGCTTATAACAAAATACCAAATAAAAGCGAAAAACTCTTTCACCTGATAGAGCAATTCTATCCGTTTTTCCGCGCAAAAATAACAATCCGGCCTGCGCGCCTTTTTGCCCTTCCGCCTCTCCGTTCACCGCTGCGCCGCTTGCGCTTGCAGCGAACAACCGCAATTAAAGTCGCTTTCGCTCCTTACGAGCGTAGGCGTAAGCCGCAGTCGAGAAATCTCAAAAACAAATCAACGGGCAAGAGATTTCTCCGTGCGGGCTACGCCCTTAGTCGAAATGACAATAAAAAAAACGCGGGCGCAATGCGCGCCCGCGTACAGATATGCTTTATGAATTTTTCTTCAATGCCGTCAGGTTAAAGCGGGCATTCCTTCGCCGCCTGCCGCGCCCTCGGTCACGCCTGCACTTTCGCCCATAGGCAGAATGATATCCAGAACCACAAGGCAGCCCTCCTGCCGCATTACCATAGCCCCGCCGTATTTTTCGACGATGTAGCGCATACTCTTGGCGCCGAAGCCGTGGTTGAGCTTATCTGCCTTTCCGCTTACGGGCAGGCCGTCTTTAAAGCGCACCTTTTCGCTGCAATAGTTTTCGAGATGGACAGAGAGATATGCGCGCTTTTTGGAAGCATTGAGTTTTATAACCCTCTTTTCCGCCTGCGTTTCGCGCATTACGCTCTCTATCGCGTTGTCGAGCGCGTTACCGAAAAGCGAGGATATGTCGGCAGGCTCCATAAACGAAAGCCCTTCGCCCTCAATCATATAGGTGAAGCGGACGCCGTACTTTTCGCACAGAAAACTCTTTTCGGTGAGTATGATATCCAGCGTTTCGTTGCCCGTCTTGGCGATGTTGCCGTAAATCATAACCGCCTTTTCAACGTCTTTCAGGCTCTTTTCCCTGTCCTCTTCCGAAAGGCTTTTCAGAACGCTGAGCTGATGCTTCAAGTCGTGGCACTTTATGTTGATTAAATCTATGGTGTCCTTGGTAAAGGCATACTGCTTCTGCTCGCGGCTTAAAAGCTCTTCTAACACGAACTTGTCCTGTTCGAGCGCCTTGTTGCGCTCTTTGAGCTTTGTGTGTTCGAGCACGCCGCATTGCAGCCCGATTGCAAACAGACAGCACAGCAGCGCATACAGGCGGTAAAGTATGTTCCATTCGTCGAACCACGGAATAAGCGAACTTAAAACATAGGTAAAAGCTATGGTGAGCGCGGCAATTACGAACTCCGTAACCCTGCCCTTCATTCCGCCCTTGTGCGCGTCGCTTACGGGCATAAACAGAAACATCAGAACGTATTCCACCACATAGAGGGGAATGTATATTCCCAGCGCGGCGGCCTGGCTGAGCTCGCCTATCGATTCAAATATGATGAACAGCACGTCCCACATAAGATGCTGTATGGCAAACCCTTCCACCACGTAAAACAACACGTCGAGCGGGGATACCTTGAAGATGAACAGCCCCGCAAAAAAGGCGAGGGCGAGGTCGATGAGGTAGCTCATACCGAACGGACCGATGGCAAGAAAAGGCATAAACACCAGCGAAACAGAGAGCGCCGCCACCACAGCAAGCCTCAGCCATATAAAACGGCGCTTTTCCTGCCTGCGCATAAGTATGAACATAGGGATAAAAACTTCGTAAAAGAAGTTGAGCTGCCCCAGGAGTATAAGAGAATAGTAATTCATTTTAAAACCTTTGCATCACTTTATGCCCGTGCCCGCAAAGTATGCGGCAAGGTCGTTCATAAACTGCTTTTTGCGGGTGCGGCTGATGTGTATCGAGTCGCCGTTTTCAAGCGCAACCATATCGTCGTGCACGCCGACGACGCATTGCAGGTTTACCACATAGCAATTGTTGCACCGCGAAAACGTTCTGGCGTCGAGCTGCTCCTCTATCCCTTTGAGCGAACCGCGGAAATTTATAGTCTCCTTTCTGGTGTGCATACACACGTCGTGCATAACAATCTCTATGTAATATATGTCTTCGTAGTCCACGCGGCGGAGTATGCCCGAAGATTTCACCCACACGAAATCGGTCGAGCGGCGCTGGTGCTCGGCGCAGATTTTATCCATCTCCAACGAAAAATCGAAGTAAGACACGGGCTTGACCATAAAGTCCATAGCGTTCACCTTATAGCCCTTTATGGCAAGCTGCGCCATATTCGTGACGAATATCAGCACCACGTCTTTATCCACTTCGCGCAGTTTTTCGGCGGCCTCCATACCGTCGATTAGCGGCATCTTTATGTCCATAAACACGGCGTCGAAGCCCGGGCGGTAGCCCGTAACGAAATCCAGCCCGTTGCCGAACGTGGTTATGCTGTACTTTATATTCTTTTCTTTGCAGTAGCGCGCCACATATTCGCGCATAAGCTCCGTCTGGCTGAATTCGTCCTCGACGATGGCTATCTTTATCAACTCAATCCCCTCCCCATCTCATTATTACAGCCGCCCCGACGGAACAAATTCAGTATAAGTGTACTTATACCAACCCGCCCGCGCGGAACCGACACATAAGTGTTCGGGTGGTATTTTATCACAAAAATTTCAAATATGCAACACTTATAAAAAAATAATTCGGCTCAGTCAAAGTACACAAATACTGACCTTCGGGCATATATCAGGAGGCAAAAAAACGCGCAGGCGGCACAACTGCCGCCTGCGCGTTTTTTAACCCGAATACGAATATAACCTGCAATGATTGCGGCATATGTGCCGTGCAATCAGGTAATTTCCTTGATTTTTGCAATGGCGTTCATACGACTGTCTACCCCGAGTTTGAGGTAAATAGAGCTTATATAATTGCGCGCGGTGCCGTCTGAAAGTTTCATTGCAGAGGCAATCTGCCTGTTGGTGAAGCCGTCGGCGAGCATAAGGGCGACGTCTACCTCCCTGTCGGAAAGGCCGTACGCCTTTTTCAGCTTTATCTGCCTGTCGGAAGATACGAGCATTGCGGCGTCGGTTATCTTTTTGGCTATCTTTGAAGGAAGTATGGTGTCGCCTTCGTAGGCGTTCTTGATTGCGTCGATGAGCGCGGCGGAACCTATGTCTTTCAGAAGATAGCCGCTGGCGCCGTTGTTTATGCCGCTTAAAATATAGTCGCTGTCGTCAAACGTAGTCAAAATTATAATCTTTATGTCGGGGTCGCTCTCCTTGATGCGCTTTGTTGCGGCAACGCCGTTCATTTCTGGCATACGCACGTCCATCAAGATGACGTCGGGTTTGAGCGACTTCGCCATATCCACGGCCTGCAAGCCGTCGTAAGCTATTCCGCACACCTCAATGTCGGGACAGGTCTGCAAAACGCTTTTAATGCCCTCCGAAAGTATTTTCTGGTCGTCTGCAAGCATTACTCTTATCATAAACGTTCACCTCTCATTGCACGCGCTAACTGCGCAAAAAATAAAGTTGTTTGCCGTAAAAACATGCGTTAAATGCGGCATATATGCCGCTCTTTTTAATTTCAGGGATTGACTTCCGCCACGTCGGCGCGGATATAAATTTCCACTTCGCAGCCCTCTTCGGGTTCAGAAGTTATGCGCACCCCGCCGCCGAATTCTGCGGCGCGCTCGCGCATACTTTTAAGCCCGTATCCCTCTTTGAAGTTTTCGCCCGCACCGCTTCCGTTATCGGAAACGAGCAGAGTTACCTCGTCCTTGCGCCTCTTGGCCTCGATATAAAACGCCGTGGCGCCGCCGTGGCGTATGCCGTTGGATATGCACTCCTTTACGCTGTTGCACAAAAAGCGCGTGCGCTCTTCGCCGAGCGCCACGTCCTCCACGTCGCAGCGAATCTTCAAATCGGTGGAGTCCACCGTCTGCGCCACAATCTCTTCTATGCCGTCCTTCAAGGATATGGCGGCGGGCCTGCCCGCGAGCAGATGTACGGAGGAGCGCATCTGGTCGAGCGCGTTTTTTGCCTGTATGTTGGCGGAAATTATCTTGTTTTTTGCCTCTTCGGGGTCGGTGTCCACAAGCAGTTTGGCCGCCTCGGTCTGCATTATCACGGCGGTTATCGAATGTCCCGCGTTGTCGTGTATGTCTTTGGCTATTCTGTTGCGCTCTTCATATACCGCCGTTTTTGAAAGTTTTTCGTATGCCTTTTCCAGCTCCGCTTTGCTGGCGTCGGCTTCGGCAAGCGCCGCCGAAAGCCTGCGGCTCATACGGTAAAAGCGCATAAACGCCGTTATTACGGCAAAGTGTATCAGCAGTATGAAAAGGCCGAACAAACTTCCGCCCACTATGCCGACGACTGCGGTATAAACGGGCACTCCGCGATACAGCCTTATGCCGCCGAGCACGAACGAAAGCACGAATACGCCCGCAGATATGCCGAAAATAATAAAGCTGAGCTTTAAACTTTCGTTGTTGCTCGTATACAATTCGGTGGTGACAAGGCAGTACAGCACCACCGTGAAATCGTTGGCGGTTATCACCGACATAACGAGCAGAAAAAAGAAGTCTGCGCCGTATGCGGCGAGTTTTAGATTGAGGGGTTTTATTACATAGAATTTGAGCGCGGCCGAAACGTCGAGCAGTATGCAGCACACCACAAGCATAATGTACATCCACCACTCCTGCGCGTCGGGGTCTGACGAGGCGTATTGGGCGCATATCACCGCCTCCATAACGGCGAGCGCCGCTACCACCACCAGTCCCAGCCACTTGCGCACGTTCTCTATGGTAATTTTGAATTTATGTCTGTTTTCCATTTCTAAGAATACTGCTTATAGAAAATTGTCTCTCTATCCCGTCCAGCCTGCCGCTGTCGAAATAGCTGAATATATCGTCGTCGGAAGCGTATATCACGTGGTCGTAAAGGCGCACGTTGTTCATACTGCATATTATCTGGCACTGTTTGGTAAAATCGTCGTCCATAGCCGAAGGGCACGACGAACCCGCCGTATGGTTGTGCGCTATCACCATCGCGTAAGGATGGCTCACCGATATCAGCTTTATGACCTCTTCGGGCTGAACGACAACCCTGTCGCTCGCGCCCGAGGTAAAGCGGCATATGCGTGAAAGCCTGCCGTTTTTGTCTGTAAAATAAAGTTCAAGCACCTCCACCCTCTTTTCCCGCATACGCATCTTAACGAAGTCGAATATGTCGCCCCTGCACGAAAATACGGTAAAACTGTCTGCATTGTTGCCCTTTTCCACGCACTTGCCCAGGCACATAAGATACAAAGCCACCTGTTCGCCTACGCCCGGCACGGAAACCAGCTCGTCATAGCTTGCCGAGAGCACCGCGCCTATGCTTGGGAACCGGATTAGCAGCTCGTGAGCTATGGGATTTGTGTTTTTGCGCGGGTATGCGTTGAAAAGCAGCATTTCAAGAATTTCGTGCTCAAACAGGTTGTCGCCGTTTTTCAGCTTTTCATAGAGCCTGCGCCTGTGACCTTCGTGCAATTTTTCCTCCCAGAAAAACAAAATGTGGTGCAAATTTATTGTAACATAAAATTAAAAAAGTGTATAATAAATTTACGCCGCGGGCAAAATTTTTGGGCGCGCGGCGCAATATTTTTCAGGGAGCGGGGAAAAAGCAGCCCCGCATACGGTTTTTTGCAATATGTCAGCATACATCGACGACATCAAAAAGAAAATTTCGCAGATAGTGCGCTTCCCCTCTTACCAGCAGCCCGCCGAAAGCGGCAAACCCTTCGGCGCACCCGCGGCAGAGGCGCTCACTTACTTTTTAAGCCTTGCAAAGGGTATGGGATTTGAAACGCACAACTACGACAACTACGCAGGCGAAGTTATATTCGGCGAGGGCGAAGAATTCGCCGTGCTCGCCCACCTCGACGTCGTTCCCGCGGGCAGCGGCTGGACGCACGAGCCGTTCGGCGGGGAGATAGACAACGAAAACGCGCGCATTTGGGGCAGGGGCACTATGGACGACAAGGGCCCCGCAATAATAATGCTGTATTGTCTTAAAGCGCTCAAAGACGAGGGTTTTGTGCCCTCGCGCAAAATAAAGCTGATTGTCGGCTGCAACGAAGAGACGGGCTGGGCGTGTATGGAACACTACAAAAAAGTTGCGCATATGCCCGAAGAGGGAATTTCGCCCGACGCCAATTTCCCCGTAATTTACGCCGAAAAGGGCATACTGCATCTTAAATTAAAGTTCACCGTAAAGGGCGCGAAATTTGCCGAGCTCAAAGGCGGCGAGCGCGCGAATATGGTGTGCGATTTATGCACGGCCTCGGCAGACGGCTCGTTCGGCGACCCCGCGGCATACGGGCTTGCGCTCGAAGGCGGCAAGGTAATCTCGCGCGGCAAGTCGGCGCACGGCTCTACCCCCGACGAGGGCGTGAACGCCATAGAGCCTATGCTGCGCTACCTTAAACTGGACGGCATAGCCGACCTTCTGTTCAAAGAAAAGCTGGGGCTCAAAGGCCTGAAAGACGAAACGGGCGAACTCACCCTCTCGCCCGACGTGATAAAGAGCTGCGGCGACGAAGTGTTCATCACCTGCGACATACGCTATCCCGCCACTATGACCGAACAGGACATACTCTCTGTCGTAAGCGGCTGCGGCATACCCTACGAAATCACCAACTCGCAGGCGCCGCTCTACGGCGAAAAGGACGGGTTCCTTATAAAGACGCTGTGTTCGGTATACAACGAGGTGTGCGGAACGGATATGCAGCCGATTGCGATAGGAGGCGGCACGTACGCCAGGGCATTGAAGCACGGTGCGGCGTTCGGCCCCGAGGAGGCGGGCGAAGAGAGCACCATTCACCAGGCAAACGAATACATCACGTTTGAAAAGATAGAAAAGTGCTTCAAGATATACAAGCTGGCGCTGGAAAGGCTTACGAAGTAAGATTTGAATAATTTGATTTATGAAGTATGCCCTGCGCCGCGCAGAAAGGCGCGGCGCAGGGCATTATAAATCTTGCCTATCAAAAACAGGCGGAAAGGAATTAACCTTTCCGCCTGTTTTTGGCGCAGATGGTGAGATTTGAACTCACGCTGCAGTTTCCCGCACTACTCCCTTAGCAGGGGAGCCCCTTGAGCCACTTGGGTACATCTGCATCGAACAGATATTTCCGCGCAACGGCTCACGTATGCGCGCCGCTTTTGCCTGTTCCGCAAAAGACTTTCACAATATATCATATTTTTATTGTTTTGTCAAAACTTTATCTGCGTGTTTTTTAAAAAGTGCCCTATATTTTTACGCAACAAAAAAATCCGGCGGGCTTTTTTTGGTTTTAATATTGCATTAAAAAGAAGGCTGTGGTAAAATAAGATATGCAATATGTACGCGCATACGGCGCGTGCGCTACAACATTTTATAAGGGGAAAATATGAAAATAGTTTTTATCGGTGATTCAATAACCGACTGCGAACGCGACAGAAGCGACGAAACCTCGCTGGGCAACGGCTACGTAAAGATACTTGCGGATAAACTCCGCCCCATATATCCCGATATGGATATAGAGCTTGTGAACAAGGGCATAAGCGGCAACGAAGTATGCGACGTGCTTGCGCGCGTTGAAAACGACGTTATTGCCCTTAAACCCGACCTTGCGGTGGTTATGATTGGCATAAACAACGTAAACCACCAGTTCAAGTACGGCAAAAACCTTGACCTCGTTCAGTTCGAGCGCGACTACCGCGCACTTTTAACCCGTATTAAAGAAGCGGGCATAGTGCTTATAGCGCTTGAACCCTTCCTTCTGCCCGCACCCGACAAGCGCAGGATGCGCCCGCTGTTTAACAAAGAGCTTGAAATTATTCACCGCATTGCAATGGAAGTCGCCGACGAGTTCGTAGCCTACGACGAGATGTTCAACGGCCTTTGCGAATCTATCCGCTACACGGAATATTCCGTAGACGGCATACACCCCACCCACCGCGGCTCGCGCCTTATTGCCGACACGGCCATAAAGGCTATAAGAAAGCACCTGGTATAAACCGAGCCATACCGCAATGCAGGCAGAATCGGCATTAAAATTGTTACCAATCGCATAAAATAAGTAAGGCCCGCGGCAAACTTTTGCGTTTGCCGCGGGTCTCTTTAATTTTCAATTTACTTTATCCAAGCAGTCTGCCGCCGAAAATTATTTTGCCTTTTTATTCTTAACCGCCTCGGCGTAAACGGCCTTTGCTACGGATTCGTGCGCGGACTTATCGTAGGCATAGGGCAGAATGTAGTCGGCGGAGAGTTTGTCGCCCACGCAGCTTGCTATGCCGAACGAGGCCGCCTTCATCATATCGAAGGTGATATCCTTTACGCGCGCGTCGAGCGTGCCGCGGAACAAGCCGGGGAACACCAACACGTTGTTTATCTGGTTGGGCTTTTCGGAAGAGCCCGTGCCCACCACCATTGCGCCCGCCTCCAACGCGTCCTCGCGCGAGATTTCGGGTACGGGGTTGGCGCAGCTGAAAACTATCGCCCTTTCCGCCATCGAGCGCACCATATCCTTGCTCACGCAGTTGGGCGCGGATACGCCTATGAACACGTCGGCACCCTTCATTGCGTCGGCAAGCGTGCCCTTTACGCCGCTCTTGTTGGTAACTTCCGCCATCTCTGCCTGGGCTGCGTTCATTCCCTCGGCGCCCTTATATATAGTGCCGAATCTGTCGCACAGAATTATATCCTTCACGCCGAATTCAAGCAGATATTTTGCGATGGCTATGCCCGCCGCGCCCGCGCCGTTTATTACCAGTCTGAGCGAAGAGAGCTCCTTTTTTACCACCTTTGCGGCGTTTATTAAGGCGGCCGCCATTACCACCGCCGTGCCGTGCTGGTCGTCGTGGAATACGGGAATATCCAGTTCGGCTTTAAGGCGCGATTCTATTTCGAAGCACCTGGGCGCGGAGATATCTTCGAGGTTAATTCCGCCGAAGGAACCCGATATAAGTTTTATGGTATTTACGATTGTGTCGACGTCCTTGCTCCTTATGCAGATGGGGAAGGCGTCCACGTTGCCGTAGGCCTTGAACAGCGCGCACTTGCCCTCCATTACGGGCATTCCCGCCTCGGGGCCGATGTCGCCCAGGCCGAGAACGGCGGTGCCGTCGGTTATGACGGGCACGGTGTTCCACCTGCGGGTGAGTTCAAAGCTCATTTCGGGGTTGTCGCGTATGGCAAGGCAGGGCTCGGCAACGCCGGGCGTGTATGCGAGCGAGAGCGCCTCGCGGCTGTCGGTGGGAACGCGCACGGCCGTCTCTATCTTTCCGCGCCATTCGGCGTGCTTTTTAAGCGATTCCTGTCTGTAATTCATATATTTTATCTCTCCTCAAAGGTGGCAGGCGCCGTTATTATGATAATGTAAGGCACGCCGCCGCGTATTTAACGGAATTTATTTTATCACCAAACGCAAATAAAGTAAAACGATATAGAGGCGCGCTCCAAAAAATCAAAAACTTTGTCACATATTTTAAATATGCAATAAATAAGGCGCGGGCGCAACTAAAATTGCGCCCGCGCCCTAAAAATACGGTAAAAAACTTTGATATTGCTTTGAGATTTCTCCACTCGCTTACGCTCGGTCGAAATGACAGTTAATGAGTAAACACGCTTTCCGGAACAGCTGAACACTTTCAATAGTTGCGGCATATTATGCGGTCAATCGCCTTACACGCCGCCGCAAAAGCGGTCAGTCCGCCGCAGTGCCTTTTGCGCGCTTTTTAATCTTTACTGCAAAAAACCTGCCCTTGCCCGCTCCTTTGCCGCGCTTTAAGCGCCTGTCGGCTGTGCGCAGGAAAAATTTATAAACTTCGCCCACGGCGACTACCGAGAGCGACAGCCCGAACACCCACGCCCACTGCGCCATAGTCAGCGGCGCAAGCCCGAACGCCGCCGCAAACGGCGGTACGGTGCAAAGTATTACGTTTATAACTACGCCCGCAAGCACCGTGGCGAGCAGTATTTTGTTTGTAAAGAACCCCCTGAACGCCGAGGCGCGCTCCGAACGGATGTTGAAGGCGTGGAAGAGTTCAAGAAAGGATATGACGAGGAAGGTCATCGTGCTGGCGACTTCGTTGCCGTAGCTACCCAGGCACACAATAAAAGTACCAAGCGTGACGGCCGTCATATACAGCCCGAAAAAGAGCACCGATGCAAGCGTCCCGCGCGAAAAGAGCGCCTTTTCTGCCCGCTCGGGCGGGCGCTGCATTGCGTAGTCGTCTGCTCGCTCACAGCCGAGCGCAAGCACGGGGAAGCTGTCGGTTATAAGATTTATCCACAGAAGCTGGGTTGAGCGGAGAAAGTCGAAGTTCATAAAGGCGAGCGCAGCAACCAGCACGGCCAGAACTTCGGCAAGGTTTGTGGCGAGGAAGAAACTTATCGTCTTTTTTATGTTGGAAAATATGCGCCTGCCCTCGCGCACGGCCGCCACAATCGTGGTGAAATTGTCGTCGGTTATGACCATATCAGAGGCGTTTTTGGTGACGTCGGTGCCGCTCGTGCCCATTGCTATGCCGATATCTGCCGTCTTTATGCTCGGAGCGTCGTTCACGCCGTCGCCCGTCATTGCAACCACGTTGCCGTTTTCCTTTATGTAAGTGACGATTGCATTCTTATGGCGGGGAGTGACGCGCGCAAACACCGTACACCTTTTAACGGCCTCGCGCCATTCTGATGGAGTAAGGCGGTCCAGCTCCTCGCCCGATACAACCTGCTCTTCCCTCTCTGCTATGCCCGCCTTTTTTGCTATGGCAAAGGCCGTCTTTTTGTGGTCGCCCGTAATCATCACGGTGGTTATGCCCGCGCGAACGCACCGGGCAACGGCTTCGGGAACGCCCTCTTTGAGCGGGTCGGTCATACCGCACAGACCAAGAAAAACCAGCCCGCTTTCGCGCGCGGCGCCCTCGCAGAAGGCAAAGCCCAGCACCCTTAAAGCGCGCCCGCTCATTTCGTCGTTCCGCCTTAAAATTTCCTGCCTGTCGGCATTGGCAATCGGGCGGCATCCGCCCTCTGCATAAATTTTGGTGCAGCACTTAATAAGCACGTCGGGCGCGCCCTTCGAAAAGCTGTAAACGGCGTTATTTGCGGCATATCCCGCGGGCAATTGCCCGCCGCTTACGCCCACCGTCATCATCTTCCTTTCGGAAGAGAAGGGAATTTCGGCCATACGCGAAAAAGCGGGGTCGGGCGAGTGCGCGAGCGCATACTCCTTTACGGCGACTTCGGTGGGGTCGCCCATATAGGCGCCGCTCTCACCCTTTACGTTCACGCAGGAGTGCATACAGGCATATAAAAGGGGCTTTGCGCCCTCGGTGCAGACCTCTTCCGTCACCCTCATCTTGTTTTCGGTAAGGGTGCCCGTCTTGTCGGTGCACACAAAGTTACAGCCGCCCAAAGTTTCAACCGACTGCAACCTGCGTATAACCACGTGCTTTTTGCTCATACGCTGAACGCCCATCGCCATTATTATGGTGACGACGGCGGGCAGGCCCTCGGGTATGGCGGCGACGGCTATCGCAACCGCCGTCATAAAGTTCTGCGCTATCCCCTCGCGCCGCACAATCAGCGAGAGCACGAATATTACCACCGTCACGGCGAGCACGAACGCCGTTATGAATTTGCCGAGCTTGTTTAAGCTGTTTTCAAGCGGGGTGGAAGCGCGCTTTGCATCAGAGAGCATTGCGGCAATCTTGCCTATTTCGGTATTCATTCCCGTGGCGAAGACCACGGCGGTTGCCGTGCCGCTTAAAACGTACGACGAGGAAAAGAGTATGTTGTTCTGCGCCGAAAGGGGCGCGTTTTCTGCCGCAACAATGCCCTCGCCCTTGTGCTCGCCCACGCTTTCGCCCGTAAGGGCGCTTTCGTCGCACTTTAAGGCGGCGCAGTTTATTATCCTGCAATCGGCGGGCACCATATCGCCTTCGGCAAGGCTTATCACGTCGCCGGGGACGAGCGCAGAGCCGGGCACAGAGAGGTCCTTTCCGTCGCGGCGGCACTTCACCTCGCATACCGAAAGTTTTTTAAGGTTTTCTATGGCGCGGTCGGCGCGGAACTGCTGAACGGTGCCGACTATCGCGTTCAGAAAGATTATGAACAGTATTATAAACGTATCGGTGAGGTCGGAACTGTCGCCCGAAAGGAAGGCTATTACCGCAGTCACCGCGGCGGCGGCGATTAAAAGTATGGTCATCACGTCCTTAAACTGCGACAGAAGCAGCTTTAAAAAGCCCGTCTTTTTGCCCTTTTCAAGTTCGTTTGCGCCGAATTTTTCAAGGCGCGAGCCTGCCTCAGAAGAAGTAAGGCCTATCGGCGAAGAGCCAAGCGACTTCAACGCCTGCTGCGCGCTCATATTGTAGTAATTGCCCATTGAACACCTCATCCGTATAAGGTATTCACACCTGTCCCCGCATATGACAACCCCGCCGAAGTGCGCGCCGCACCGCGCGGTGTGTTTACAAAGAAAAATATAAGGTGCGCCGCGGCAATTGTTTTGCCGCGGCGCACCTTATATTATGAAGGTAACCAAATAACAAAAATGAAGTCTGGGGCGGAAAAAGAGTTTGCGGGCGGCTGCCTGCAACTTCTCTTTTTCGCACCTTTCCCCCTTCGCACCGTCCCCCAAAGGGACTCTGCGTGCGAATGTATGATGCCGACGCTTTTCTGCGCCTGTCGCCTCGATAACGGATTTCCCTCCGCTTCATCTGTATTATATTACATCGAAGTAAAAAAATATGCACAGATTTGTAAAATAAAAGTAAAATTTTGCGTTTTTTAAAAATTTTTTGCGCAGACTGCGACGACAGCGGCAATAATACTTCCGCAAAACTGAAAAATGCTTCACGCAAACGGCCGTGCCGCGCTAAAAAAGTCAACTATGCGCCGTGCACGCCGTTTAAGTTGCATTTTTTTTGCATTTGATTTAAACTATGCGTATGAGCAGTTCCACCCAAAAAATCAGATGGCTGCACGCCGCGCTGGGCGTGTGCGCCCTTACAATATTCGCGGCGAGTATGGTGCTGAACGCTATGCGCGAATACGACATAGTGCGCCCCGTGGAATTCTGCATAGTTCCGCTGTGCGCGGTATACGCGCTGTCGCGGCTGAAAGAGTGCGGGCGCGACGGAGCGCTGGTGCTTGCGGCGCTTTTTTGCACGATATGCGCCGACGTGTTTATGATACTGCTCGAAGATTTTTATCCCCTCTCGCTCGCCTTCTTTTCTGCGGCGCAGCTTATATACTGCGCGCGCATACACATATTCCGCAATTCAACTAAATACTCGGCCATACTGCTCCCCGTGCGCGCCGTATGTTCGGCGGCAATCTGCGCGGCAGGGGCCGTGTTATTCCCCGACGACGCCGCACTCGTATGCCTTGCGGGATTCTACTTTTTAAACCTTTTGTTCAACGCGGGCGAGGCGCTGGCGCTTGCGCCGCGCGGAAAGAGGTATATACTGTTTGCCGCGGGACTTATTCTGTTTGCAGGCTGCGACATATGCGTAGGGCTGAACGCGGGGTATACCGTGGGACTGTACATCGGCTCGGCGGGGCTGTATGCCGTAAACCTGCTGATATGGATATTTTATATGCCGTCGCAGATACTTTTAGCGATGTCTGCAACAAAAAAAGAGGACCGCACAGATTGCGGCCGCATAAACAAAGATTGCCGCCGCGCAGACTGCGGCGGGAAGGAGTACGATGAAAGAGGTTAAGGCGCCGCGCGCAGTAAACTATGTTATAACCGCAGTGTTCGTTATAGCGCTGTTTTTATTCTTGCTCTCTTTTGCAATAAGTCTGCCCATACTCAACCGCTGGTTTTACTACATTCAGATAAACACCCTGGGGCTTGAAGAGGCGAGCGGCCACACCTACGCCGAAATTAAGGAGGCTTACGACCAGATTCTGGACTACCTGCTCCTCCCCGGGCGGGAGTTCAGCGCGGGAGTGTTCCCCTTTTCCGAAAGCGGCGCTTCGCACTTTGCCGACTGCAAACCCCTGTTCGTGCTCGACGTAGCCCTTGCGGGCGCGTGCGGCGGCGTCGTGCTTATAATTGCCGTGCTCCACTTCGCAAGGGTGATAAAAATCGGCAGCCTTGCAGGGTATTCGGCGGCGTTCTGGACGGCAATCGCCGCGGTAATCGTGCCCATAATTCTGGGCGCACTGGTGGCAACCGACTTTGACCGCGCGTTTGAAATTTTCCACGCAATACTGTTCCCGGGCAAGGACAACTGGATATTCAACAGCCGCACCGACCCCATAATATTGGTAATGCCCGAAGAATTTTTTATGAACTGCGCCATATTCATAGGCGTGGGGCTGGTATTCTTCTCTGCGGCGATAATCGCCGTGAACGTAATTCTGAAAAGGCGTGCGCAGAAAAGGGCGGCGCAAAAGGCCGAAGCACAATAATTTGCGTGCGCAAAAAACGCGGATATAAAACCGCACAAAACTTTAATTGAGCGGCATATATGCCGCAAATACCGATAAATGGAAGCGGCCGCGCAGATGGACTGAAAGCCATCTGCGCGGCCGCTTTTTTTACTTGAATACAGCTTTTAACTATAATATTTTTTACTTTTCGCCGAACAGTTCCTTTTCCACCTCTTCGCAGTAGCGGACGGACTCCATCGCGTCCTTTGCGTACTTCGTGGCGCCAATCATTTCGGCATATTCGCGGTTCAGCACGGCGCCGCCCACAAGCGTGCGGCAGGAGGGATACTCCTCGCGCAAAAGCTCTATCGTGTCCTTCATAGAGGCGACGGTAGTGGTCATAAGCGCCGAAAGGCCTACCACCTCTGCGCCCACCTCCTTAGCCTTGTCGACGATAACGCGCGCGGGCACGTCCCTGCCCATATCGTACACCTTGAAGCCGTAATTTTCGAGCAAAGTCTTTACGATATTTTTGCCTATGTCGTGAATATCGCCCTTTACCGTGGCGATTACTATTTTAAGATTCTTCGAAGCGCCGCCGCCCGCAAAGGCAGACTTTATCACTTCGAACGCGCCCGAGGCCGCCTCGGCGCTCATAAGCAGCTGGGGCAGAAAGAGCGTCTTGTTTTCAAATCCCTTGCCCACCTCGTCGAGCGCGGGGATAATCTGCCCGTTTATCACATCGAGCGGGGCAAGGGTCTTTAAAAGCTCGCGCGCCGCCGCCTCCGCCTCGGCTTTCAGTCCTCTTTCAACGCAGTATTTGAGCGAGCCGCGCTCGCCCGCAGGCACGCCGCCCGTCGAAGCCGACTGCACGGGCACAATCTTTTCCGTCTGAACGGTGCCCGCATACCCGATATATTCAAGGCAGTTTTTGTCGTAGCCCGAAAGGGCGCAGAAACTTTTGTAGGTCTTTATCATCTCCTGCGAGTTGGGGTTGATTATCGCCGCAGACAGTCCGCGCGCAAGCGCCATTGCAAAGAACGTGCCGTTTATAAAGTCCCTTGCGGGCAGGCCGAACGATATGTTTGAAACGCCGAGCGAAGTATTTACCCCCATACTATGCCGCAGATAATCGAGCGAATCGAGCGCCGCGACTGCCGCTCCGCCGTCCGCCGAAACGGCCATTGCGAGGGTATCGAAGATGATGTCCTTCTTGCGTATACCGTACCTTGCCGCCTCTTTGAGGATATTTTTGGCTATTTCTATTCTGCCTTCGGCAGTGGCAGGTATGCCCCCTTCGTCCAGCGTGAGCGCGATAACCGCACCGCCGTACTTTTTTACCAAGGGGAACACGGCGTCCATCACCTCTTTTTTGCCGTTCACCGAATTTACGAGCGGTTTGCCGTTGTAGCGCCGCATAGCGCGTTCCATAGCGCATATATCGGAAGTATCAATCTGCAAAGGCAGGTCGGTGACCGCCTGAATTTCGCACACGGCGCGCTCCAACACGGCAGGTTCGTCGATTTCAGGCAGGCCGACGTTTACGTCGAGCACGTGCGCGCCGCGCTCCGCCTGGGAGACGGCTTCGCCGAGTATGTAGGCCATATCCCCCTCTTTAAGCGCCGTTTTAAGCCGCTTTTTGCCCGTGGGGTTTATTCTTTCGCCTATTATTACGGGCGCTTTGCCGAAGTACACCGCGTGGGTATACGAGGATATGACGGTGAGGTTCTTTTCGGTAATTTCTTTTGGTTCGGTATGTGCCGCAATGCGCGATAGTTCGGCTATATAGGCGGGCGAAGTGCCGCAGCAGCCGCCGATTACGCGCGCGCCCGCCTTGACAATTTCCTGCATACCGAGGGCGAATTCGTGCTCGTCCAAATCGTAAACGGTGCGCCCGTCGCGCTCGGCGGGCAGTCCCGCGTTGGGCTTTACCACCACGGGCACCGAGGCGCACGAAACAAATTTTTCCACGGCGGGCAGCATTTCGCGCGGGCCGAGCGAGCAGTTGAGGCCGACGGCGCACACGCCCATACCTTCGAGCAGAGCGCACACCGCCTCGGGCGAGGCGCCCGTCATCATCTTGCAGTCGGAGCCGAACACGCCCGTGGCAATTACGGGCAGACCGCCGCCGTACTCGCCTGCGGCAAGCACCGCCGCTTTGAGCTCGTACAAGTCGTTCATAGTCTCTATGGCAATCAGGTCGGCGCCCGCTGCCCTGCCCGCGGCAATCGTCCTGCCGAAAATTTTTACCGCGTCCTCGAAATCGAGGTCGCCGAGCGGCTTTAAAAGTTTGCCCGTGGGGCCTATATCGAGGGCGACAAACTTATCTTTAAGCCCCCTGCACGCCGCCTTTGCGCACTTAACCGCCGCCGTCACCACCTCTTCCGTGCGGTCGCCGAATTTGAGGCTGTTCGCGCCGAAAGTGTTGGTGTAAATAACGTCCGCGCCTGCGTTAAGGTATGCGCGGTGGATATCCGTAATCGTCTGCGGGCGCGATAAATTCCACTCTTCTGGGAGCTCGCCGAGCGCCAGCCCCGCCTGTTGGAGCTGAGTACCCATCGCGCCGTCCAGCACGACTATTTTTTTCTTTAAAAGACTTTTAAAGTTCATATATTATATTACCTTTATTGTGCGGTAGAAAGAAGCGTCGCAGACACGCGGTATAACCATAAACTGCGCCTTCCACAAAGTGACTTTTTTCTACCCCACCTTTAATTCCTCTCGCTGTGCGTGCGGTAAATAAACCGCACTGTTCTGCCGTTTTCCTTCGGGAGCCTCGGCAGGGCAGCGCTTAGCTCACACGGACACCGTTCGCGCGCTGACATAGGCGCTCACTCATCTCGCTTCGGTACGCACAACGGGTGTCCGTTGTGCTATGAAATGCCTTGCTCGTCCCTATGCAAGGGGAGGCTTGCTATGGTTGAGATTTCTCCGCTTCACTCACTTTGTTCGTTTCGGTCGAAATGACAATTATTATAAAATAATCAACGTTTCAAGCAGGGTTCCCCTGCGCAGAAAGACCCAATTTGCTGCGGCAGCAGGCTCACCAAGGGTGAATTGCCCCGATTATATTATCGAGGGCCCCTATAAATCGGGGCAAGAGGGGCGAACATTGCAGTTCTTCAAACAGCGGACACCCGCTGTTTGTGCAATGTGAGATGAGCGAGGGCAAATCAAAGCCCGAGCGGTGACAGAGCGCGGCGGCTACTTCACCGCACGCCGCGCGAGAAGGCCCCTCAAACTCACGGAAATTTTCGCACTCGGCCAGGGCGAAAATTTTGTGAACTATCCTTTTATCCCTACGATTGCCGTTACAGACTTCGTGGGCATCATCAAATCCCCGTCGGTGAGGGTGACGCCTATGTTTTTGGTGACTTGAAGCGCAGGGAAAATTTCGCGCTGCAAAGAAAGCGGCAGGTCGCCGTATCCGCACGAAAAGCGCGGGCGCGTGGGGCCGTATTCCGACGTGATTATGCCGTTCACCTCGTCGCACCACTGCTCTACTGCGGCGGCGCCCATCGCCTGCAATATAACGGCGCGCGCGGGCGAAAGCCTGTTATACTTCAAAATCAATCTGTCTACACCCGCGCCAACGGTGGCGGCAAACAGTACCAGCTTGCTGCACCCTGCAAGGTTGCGGGTGAGCGAATTGCTTACCACCTTTGCAAAGCCCAAATCCAGCCTGTTTTCTTCGCCGTGGATAAGAGGAAATTCTTCATATACCGCCTTTGGCGCCAGCACGGGCAAAATCATACCCCTGCACTCTTCCATAACGCCCTCTATGCCGTCGGCGCTCTTCACGCCCGCATAGCCGAGATAGCGCAAGGTTTCCTTCATATCGAGCTCTTCAATTTTGCCGCTCAGAACTTTTATCATATGATGTCGGAAAGGTTGGCTTTTATCGCCCTTGCAACTTCGGGTTTGTTCATAGAGTAGATATGTACCGCCTTTATGCCGTTGGCGTACAGGTCGATTACCTGTTCGGTGGCGTAGGCAACGCCCGCCTGGCGCATTGCCGCGGGGTTGTCGCCGAAGCGGTCGACTATGCGCCTGAACTTTGCAGGCAGCGGCGAGCCCGAAAGATTCATAGTGCGCTTTACCTGGCTTGCGCGCGTTATGGGCATTATGCCGGGAATTATGGGCACGGTTATGCCCGCCGAATAGGCCTTGGCAAGGAAGCTGTAAAACAGCTCGTTATCGAAAAACATCTGCGTGGTGAGGTAATCGCACCCCGCGTCCACCTTCTTTTTAAGGTTCTCTATGTCGGAAAACAGCGTCTCCGATTCGGGGTGGCCTTCGGGGTAGCACGCGCCGCCTATGCAGAAGCCGCCGAACTGCTTTATTTCGGAAACCAGCTCGCTTGCGTACTTATATTCAAGGTTGCCTGCAAAGTCCTGCGGAATGTCGCCGCGCAGGGCGAGTATGTTCTCTATGCCCGCCTCTCTGAGTTTATTCAGTTTTTCGCGCACGTCGGCCTTTGTTGACGATATGCACGAGAGGTGGGCGACGGAAGTCACCCCCTTCGCCTTTATGTTTTTGGAAATTTCCACCGTATACGCCGAAGTGCCGCCGCCGGCGCCGTAAGTCACGCTCATAAAGTCGGGTTTCAATGCGGCGATTTCGTCAATCGCGCGCGAAACGCTTTCGAACTTGTCGTCCGTCTTGGGCGGGAACACCTCGAACGAGAGCACCGCGTCTTTGCTCTTCAAAATATCTGTAATCTTCATAAAAACTGCCTTTATAGGGTTATTGGGGGTATATATGTTTATTTTTGGTATTATACCATACCTTTCAAAAATTGGCAACGCCGCGCCGCACCATTTTTTTCGGATTGAATGGACACGTCCACCGTTACAGCGTGCGTATCACAACAGGCGTGCGCAGGGCGGCCTATCCCGTCTTACGCAAAAAGCGCGGTTGAAAGGTACCTGTCGCCGCTGTCGGGCAGAAGGACGAGTATGCGCTTGCCCTCGTTTTCGGCGCGTTCGGCAAGGATACGCGCGGCATACATCGCCGCACCCGAGGATATGCCCGTGAGGAATGCCTCTGTTCTGGCGAGGAACCTGCCCTCGGAGAGGGCCTGCTCGTCGGTGACGGCTATAACTTCGTCGTAGACGGAGGTATCGAGCGCCTTGGGCACGAAGCCCGCGCCTATGCCCTGTATTCCGTGCGAGCCTGCCCTGCCCTGCGAAAGTACGGGCGAACCTGCCGGCTCTACCGCCACAATATATACGTCGGGGAAATGCTCTTTGAGGACGGAGCCCACGCCCGTTATCGTACCGCCCGTGCCTACGCCCGCAACGAATATATCCACCTTGCCCGCGTCCCTTAAAATTTCCTGCGCGGTGGTCTTTCTGTGCGCCTCGGGGTTGGCGGGATTTTCAAATTGGCCCGCTATTATGCTGCCTTCAATCGAGCCTTTAAGCTCCTCCGCCTTCCTTATCGCGCCGCTCATTCCCTCGGCCGCGGGCGTAAGAACAATCTCAGCGCCGTAGGCCTTTATAAGCCTGCGCCTCTCCTCGCTCATACTTTCGGGCATAGTCAAAATCAGCTTGTAGCCGCGTGCGGCTGCGACCAGGGCGAGGCCTATGCCCGTGTTGCCCGAAGTGGGCTCGATTATGGTGCCGCCCTGCTTTAAAACTCCGCGCTCCTCGGCGTCGAGCACCATATTGAGCGCAACCCTGTCCTTAACGGACCCTGCGGGGTTGAAGTATTCGAGTTTTGCTATAATTTCAGCTTTAAGGCCGCGCTTTTTTGCATAGCTGTTCAGCCGCAGAAGGGGCGTGTTGCCAATCAGCTGGGTTATGGAATCGTATATCATAAAAAATCTCCTGCGGCGCTTTGGCCGCATACAAAAATAAGGTTAATTGCGGCATATTGCCGCACCAATTCAAATTTTTGCTACTTTACTTTACCGCGGCGAACGCCTGTTTGAGGTCGGCGAGAATGTCGTCGATATGCTCGGTGCCGATTGAAAGGCGTATGGTGGCAGAGGTTATTCCGCCCGCCTTCAAACCCTCTTCGTCGAGCTGGGAGTGCGTGGTGGACGCGGGGTGAATTACCAAAGATTTTACGTCGGCAACGTTTGCGAGAAGCGAGAAGAGTTTAAGGCTTTCAGAAAACTTTATCGCCTTTTCCCTGCCGCCCTTTATATCGAAGCTGAAAATCGAGCCGCCGCCGCGGGGCAGATACCTTTTATACAGCTCGGCGCCCTTGCCCGTTGCAAGCGAGGGGTGGTTTACCTTTTCAACCTGCGGGCAATTCTTTAAAAACTCCACCACTTTGAGCGCGTTTTCTACGTGCCTGTCCACGCGCAGGGGGAGCGTTTCAAGCCCCTGCAACAGAAGGAAGGAGTTGAAGGGCGAAATTACGGCGCCCTGGTCCCTTAAAAGGGTGGTGCGCATTTTGAGTATATACGCCGCGTTGCCGCCCACTTCGGTGAACACAACGCCGTGATATGCGGGGTTGGGCAGTGTGAGGCCGGGGAATTTGCCGCTCTTCACCCAGTCGAACCTGCCGCCATCCACCACTACGCCGCCCATCGCCGTGCCGTGTCCGCCCATAAACTTTGTGGCGGAGTGAACAACTATGTCGGCGCCGTGTTCGAGCGGGCGTATGAGGTAGGGAGTGGCGAAGGTGGAATCTACTATAAAGGGTATTCCGTTCTCGTGCGCGATGGCGCCGATTGCCTCCATGTCGATGAGGTCAGAATTGGGGTTGCCCATACTTTCGGCATAAATCAGCTTGGTGTTGGGCTGTATGGCCCTGCGGAAATTTTCGGGGTCGGTCTGGTCCACGAACGTGGTGGTTATGCCCTGTTCTGGCAGAGTTACCGCCAGAAGGTTGTGCGTGCCGCCGTATAAGTTGCTTGCCGCAACAACGTGGTCGCCGCACTTTGCAATGTTCTGTATGGCGTAGGTTATTGCGGCGGAACCGCTGGCCACGCCCAGCGCGCCAACGCCCCCTTCCAGAGCCGCAACGCGCTTTTCAAACACGTCGGTGGTGGGGTTTTGCAGGCGGGTGTATATGTTGCCCTCCTCCTTCAAATCGAAGCGGGCGGCGGCCTGAGCGCTGTCTTTGAACACGTACGAAGTGGTCATATATATGGGCACGGCGCGGGCGTCCGTAGCAGGGTCGGGCTGTTCCTGGCCCGCGTGTATGGCAAGCGTTTCAAACCTGTAATTGTTGTTTTTATCCATCGTTATGATAACTCCTTGAAAAGTATTATTTGCTATTATCTTAAATATTTAAGCCGAAACAAAAAAATTTTATCGTCCCACTGCCGAAGATGCCGACGGGAACAGGATTTGTATAAAAAAACAGGCGCGTTGTGTTGAACGCGCCTGCCTGTGAATAGACTGCTTTAACCGAAAAAGGCAAAATTCAACGCACGACGTTATTCCGCTGTACAGACTGACATACAGCGGCACATCATTGCGAATGAAATTGCTCTGAAAAAGTAATTTTTCACAGCGCGCCTCCAACGGTGCTAATTATATCGGGCAGCAAAACCGCCTTTTTTGCGATTGAACTGCCTTGCAAGTTGATAATACCACCTTGCGGGGCGGCTTGTCAACGGTTTTGCAAAATTTTTTTGCCGCGGCGGCGATAAACGCGGGCACAGCGGTCCTGCCATATCGCGCCGCGCAAAGCGGCGGCAAAAAATGCGCCCGCGCTGAAATAAGCGCGGGCGCATTTTTTTTACTTTTCGTTCAATCAGAACTTCTCTTGAAGTTTTGCCTGAAGGGTTGCAACGTCTGCGGCGGTAGCCTTGGGTACGTTTACAACTACTTCCATATTACCCATATCGTAGGTAAGTTTCCAGCTGGTTTTGAGTTCTTTAACAGTGTAAACCCAACCGCCAATCTGAACCTTCTTGCCGTCTTCGAGTACAGTTACGGGATAAGACATAATTTCGTTCTCCTTAAAAATATATTTTCACGCGAAAATTTTAATAATTTTAGCGCAAATTGCCTGTTTGATGCGGCATATATGCCGCTCAATTTATTTTTTTACAGCGGACTTGCGGCCGTAAAATTTTTAATAAATCGTCAGATTTTTTTCAATCAGCCGTCGAATTTTTCTAAAAAATTGTGGCGCTCGGCGCCTGTTTTATACTCTATCAGCGTGTCGAGCTGAACGTTGTGCAGGCTTTTGAAGATGCTCTTTTCCACGTCGGGGTTGTCCCTTTTAAGCTCCTTTATAAGCTCCTTCACGCGCTTGCGCGCCGAATTTACCTGCCCGTTTTCGGCAAGTTTCTGCGTGAAGCGGCAGGCGCAGGCGATAAATTCCAGCCCGTTATAGTCGCGCCAGTGCAGGATATCTTCCTCGGAAACGCAGTACATAGGGCGGATGAGTTCCATCCCCTCGAAATTGGCGCTCTTTATCCTGGGCATCATTCCCTGAATCTGCCCGCCGTAGAGCATACCTATAAGGGTGGTCTCTATCACGTCGCTCCTGTGGTGGCCGAGCGCAATCTTGTTGCAGCCCAGCTCTGCCGCGCGCGCATACAGGTAGCCGCGCCTCATTCGTGCGCACATATAGCAGGGCGAATCGCCGCCGACGAGGTTTGCCGCCTCGAACACGTCGGACTGAAAAAACTGCACGGGTACGCCCAGAAGGACGGCGTTATCCTTGATTTTTTGCAGATTTTCCCCGTTGTAGCCCGGGTCCATACACAAAAATTTGAGGCCGAAGGTATAGTCGCTGTGCTTTAAAAGTTCCTGCATCAGCTTGGCGAGGAGCATAGAATCTTTGCCGCCCGAAATGCAGACGGCGATGTTGTCGCCCTCCTTTATAAGCCTGTACTGCTTTATTGCCTGCAAAAAGGGCGCCCATATGCCCTTGCGGAACTTGGTTATTATCGAGCGCTCCACAAGCGCCTTTTTATCGTTTTTATCTATCACTGCCCTTTTCCGTATCCATTAAAT
>ERZ1643246.578-NODE-578-length-46051-cov-7.174167_pt1 | contig 46051 bp, 40 predicted proteins | sample MGYA00579265_ERZ1643246 | MGnify/ENA primary metagenome ERZ1643246 (study PRJEB29033, sample SAMEA4952261) | chicken gut metagenome | biome: Broiler Chicken; feature: Gastrointestinal Tract; material: Caecum | place: Ireland | collected 2018 | study: Broiler... | reverse complement strand
GCGGATTAACCGTATAACTCGAGCCGCATATCGGTAATATCATAAATGATTGTGATTAGATGCCTGGCTGATGTTGATTGCCTCGGACAGACCGGAGCAGATTCTGAAGGTCATCCGTGCTTACCCGGAATTCGAGGAGATTTACCGCCAGGTGTTCGGCTTTCGCCGTCAAGTGAAGGAGTTGATGAATATGTTTTCCGATGCGCTGAAAATCCTGGATGCCAATACCACGAAATACATGATTGAACAGCAGAAGGAGAAAATCGAAGAGCAGAATGTGAAGATTGGGCAGCAAAGCGTAAGAATCGAAGAGCAGAATGCTAAGATTGGACAGCAAACTGTGAAGATTGAGTCACAAAATGCGGAAATTGAGCTGCTAAAAAAAGCGAATAAGGAGCAAGAGGAAAAGATTGAACGCCTGCAAGCTCTCTTAGCTTCAAAGTGACATCTTCCTGGAAAGCCAGCACAATATAGGTAATGGAGTAACAGTTCAGGACGGCACATCTTCTTGTCCGGTCTTGGCCGGACAAGAAGCATCGGATGTTCATCCGATGTGAAAACAGAGGCAAAAGCATGCTTGTAAGCGAGCTTAACGCCTGTTTTTGCCTCTGTTTTCCCGCCGTCCTGAACTGTTACGCAATGGATTAGATGCCTGGCTGATGTTGATTGCCTCGGACAGACCGGAGCAGATTCTGAAGGTCATCCGTGCTTACCCGGAATTTGAGGAGATTTACCGCCAGGTGTTCGGCTTTCGCCGTCAAGTAAAGGAGTTGATGAGTATGTTTTCCGATGCGCTGAAAATCCTGGATGCCAATACCACGAAATATATGATTGAGCAGCAGAAGGAGAAGATTGAACAGCAGGAAAAGAAAATCGAGCGGCAGGAAGAAAAAATCAAACAGCAGCGGGAGGAAATTGAACGTCTGAAAGCTCGCCTTGCCTTTAAAGAGGACCCCGAAAGCGATAAACCGCTATGAAACAAGCTTGCGGATTTGTCAAAAGCCATTGACCTTTGAGAGAATCGGTGCCAGCCGCTGGATTCGTGTTCAGGTCTTTTTTACTTTTCTCCCGATTCTAATAGCCGCATCCCCTGATCTGCCCTATTCCCAAGAATAAAAAAATCCGCTATAATATAGAAACAATCGCAGAAAGGCGGAACAAACATGAAATCACTGGTAATCGCAGAAAAACCCTCTGTGGCCCGGGACATTGCCCGTGTGCTGGGCTGCCGGCAGAACATAAACGGAGCCATTGAGGGAGGAAAATATATTGTCACTTGGGGACTGGGCCATCTGGTCACCCTGGCGGACCCGGAGGACTACGATGGTAAATACAAACAATGGAAGATGGAGGACCTGCCCCTGATGCCGGAGCCTTTTAAGCTGGAGGTAATCCGCCAGACGGGTAAGCAGTATCAGGCGGTGAAGGCCCAGCTGCACCGGAAGGACGTAGACCAGGTGATCATTGCCACGGACGCGGGCAGGGAGGGGGAGCTGGTGGCACGGCTGATCTTAAAGAAAGCGGGCTGCGATAAGCCCCTGAAGCGGCTGTGGATTTCCTCTGTGACAGACAAAGCCATCCGGGAGGGCTTCGCCCATTTAAAGGATGGAAAGGATTACGAGAACCTGGCAGATGCGGCCATGTGCCGGGCCCAGGCGGACTGGCTGGTGGGCATCAACGCCACCAGGGCGCTGACCTGCAAGTACAATGCCCAGCTCTCCTGCGGCCGTGTACAGACTCCTACCCTGGCTATGATTGCCGCCAGGGAGGAGGCCATCCGCCGCTTTGTGCCCAAGTCCTACTATGGACTGCAGGCCCGGCTGGCATCACCGGGGCTGGTGCTGACCTGGCAGGACCAAAAAACAGGGGAACAGCGCTCCTTCCATAAAAAGGAAATGGAGGAGCGGATGGAACGGCTGTCCGGTGAGCCGGGAGTGGTGACCCAGGTGCGCCCGGTGCCGAAGAAGGTCCAGGCGCCCCTGCTCTATGACCTGACGGAGCTCCAGCGGGAGGCCAGCAGGCGCTTCGACTATTCCGCAAAGGAAACCCTGAATATTATGCAGCGCCTCTATGAGAACCACAAGGTACTCACTTATCCCAGAACCGACTCCCGATACCTGAGCGCGGATATTCTCCCGACCATCAGGGAGCGTCTGGAGGCCTGCGCGGTGGGCCCCTACAAGGCCCTGGCCGGCCGCCTTGTCAACCGGCCTCTGCCGGAGAAGCCGTTCTTCGTCAACGATGCCAAGGTGACGGACCACCATGCCATCATCCCCACAGAGGAGTTCGTGCAGCTGGACCACATGACGGTGGATGAGAGAAGAATCTACGATCTGGTGGTGCGCCGTTTCCTGGCGGTGCTTTACCCGCCCTGCGAGTACGAGCAGACCAGCATTCAGGTGTCCATCGGAGGTGAGACCTTTACCGCCCGTGGAAAGGTGATGAAAAATCAGGGCTGGAGAGCCGTTTACCAGGACCAGAGCGGCTGGGAGGAGCCGGAGGACGAGCAAGAAGGAGGCGAAGGAAGCGGACCAGCCGGCGTTTCTCAGCTTCCGCCTCTGAAAAAGGGGGACCGGCTCTCGCCCCTGCGGCTGACTTTGACGGAGGGGAAGACCAAACCGCCGGCTCATTTTAATGAAGCCACTCTCCTCTCCGCCATGGAAAATCCAACTGCGTATCTGACGTCTCAGGACAAGAACGTGGCAAAGACCCTCCATGAGACCGGAGGATTGGGCACAGTGGCCACTAGGGCGGATATAATCGAGAAGCTGTTTTCCAGTTTTCTGCTGGAGAAAAAGGGAAAGGACATTTTCCTTACCTCCAAAGCAGTGCAGCTGTTGTCTCTGGTGCCGGAGGACTTAAAGAAGCCGGAGCTGACGGCTGACTGGGAGATGAAGCTTTCGCGGATTGCAGGAGGAGAGCTGAAGCAAAGGAATTTTATGAAAGAAATCCGCTCTTACGCCGGAGAACTGACAGAGGAGATCAAGGCGGGAACGGGGCAGTTCCGCCACGATAACCTGACCAATACGAAATGTCCGGTGTGCGGGAAACGGATGCTGTTGGTAAAAGGGAAAAACAGCCAGATGCTGGTCTGCCAGGACCGGGAGTGCGGTCATCGGGAAACCATTTCCCGCACCTCCAACGCCCGCTGCCCCGTATGTCACAAAAAGATGGAGCTGAGGGGCAAGGGGGACGGACAGATCTTCGTCTGCTCCTGCGGCTACAAGGAGAAGCTGAAAGCCTTCAAGGACAGGAGGGCTAAGGAAGGGGCCGGAGTGTCCAAAAAGGATGTGGCCCGATACTTAAATCAGCAGAAAAAGGAAGAGAAAGAGCCCTTAAACAACGCCCTGGCCCAGGCCCTGGCAGGGCTGAAACTGGATTAAGATAAAGCCTGTCCGCCCATAACGGTTCGGAAGGTTTCATCCCACTTCGGGAAACTGCGCTTTAAAGACATGGGTTTTCCGCTGCGGGTTAAAAAGCAGTGTGCGCTGTGGCCGGTGGTGCAGAGTTCTCCGGTGGAGGCCAGACGGATTTCGTATTCCAGCCTTAGACGGATGCCGTTATACTCCCGGATTAAAGTGCGGATTCGGACGGTTTCGCCGAAATGGACCATTTTTTCATATTTGCAGGAAACCTCCAGCACGGGGCAGAGGATGCCGGCTTCCTCCATGGATTTGTAGCTGCAGCCCATCTGCTCCATGAGGAAGACCCTGGCCTCCTCCATCCAGCGGATATAGTTGGAGTGGTGGACGCAGCCCATCTGGTCGGTTTCGTAATATTGGGTATAGTGTTCGTAGTCTGGTATCATATGGAAAATCCTCCCTGTTTTAACGTGTACCCTGCGGGGCGCTTTGTGCTTTCAAGTATATCGCCGGGGAGGCATTTGCGCAAGGCAGAAGGAGGCAAAATGATCTTAAGCGTCAGCAGAAGGACGGATGTTCCCTGGTTTTACAGCCGGTGGTTTTATGAACGGGTGCGGGCCGTATATGTGCTGGTGCGAAATCCTTTTAATGCCCGGCAGGTCAGCCGGGTCCCCATTCGTCCCGATGTGGTGGACGGCATGGTGTTCTGGACCAAGAACCCCCTTCCGATGTTGGATGGGCTGGAGATCCTGGACCCCTATGCTTACTATTTTCAGTTTACCCTCACCGGGTATGGGAGGGATGTGGAGCCGCGGCTGCCGGACAAGCGGAAGGTGCTGATCCCAGCCTTCCGGGAGCTGGCCGCAAGGCTGGGCCCGGAGCGGATGGTCTGGCGGTATGATCCTATTTTGATCAGCAGCAGATATACGGTTTCCTACCATCTGAAGGCATTCGGAGAAATCGCCGAAGCGTTAAGGGGCTGTACGGACCGGGCGGTCATCAGCTTTCTGGATTTTTACCGGAATATGAAAGGGGCCGCAGGAGAGCTGGGGGCGGCGGCGCCGGACGGAGCGGAGATGGAGAAACTGGCAGGGGAGATGAGCCGTATGGCTGCCGGGGCGGGCATGAAGGTGGAAACCTGTGCGGAGGACGTGGATTTGTCTGCCTGGAGAGTACAAAAAGGGGCCTGCATTGACCAGGAGAGACTCAGCCGGATCCTGGGCTGTGAGATTAAGGGGAAAAAGGACCCGGGACAGCGGCCGGAGTGCGGCTGCATGGAGAGCATCGAAATCGGCAGCTACGGAACCTGTCCCGGAGGCTGCCGTTATTGCTATGCCGGTCCCTTCCGGAAGGAAGGGATGAAAAACTGGAATGTCAGACAGCCTATCCTGGGGCGGGAAATCGGGCCGGAGGATGAGGTGAGGGAGCGGAAGGCATTTTCCATCAGGCAGGGGCAGTTGAAGCTGGATTTGTAAAGGAGTATAAGACCATGACAAAAGAGGAAATTTTGCGCCAGTATTTCGGATACAGCCAGTTCCGCCAGGGACAGGAACTACTCATTGACAGTATACTGGCGGGAAAAGATACCCTGGGAATCATGCCTACGGGAGCGGGAAAATCCATCTGCTACCAGGTACCGGCCCTGATCTTTCAGGGAATTACCCTGGTGATCTCCCCATTGATCTCCCTGATGAAGGACCAGGTGGGAGCCTTAAACGCGGCTGGAATCCACGCTGCTTATTTAAACAGTTCCCTGACCCAGGGCCAGTATTTTAAAGCACTGGATTTTGCCAGACAGGGAAGGTATCCCATCATTTACGTGGCCCCGGAGCGGCTTCTGACCGACTCCTTTCTGGATTTTGCCCTCAATGCAAAAATCGCCATGGTGGCGGTGGACGAGGCTCACTGTGTTTCACAGTGGGGGCAGGATTTCAGGCCCAGCTATCTGAAAATCGTGGAATTCATCGACCGGCTGAGGGAGCGCCCGGTCGTCAGCGCCTTTACGGCCACCGCCACCAGCCAGGTGCGGGAGGACATCATCCGGATTCTGAAGCTTCGGGAGCCAACGGTGCTGACCACGGGATTTGACCGGGCCAACCTGTATTTTGCGGTCAAATCCCCCAAAGACCGGTACGCTTCCCTGGTAAACGATCTGGAGCGCCACAGGGGTGAGAGCGGCATCATCTACTGCCTGACCCGCAAGACGGTGGAGGAGGTCTGCGGGAAACTGATCAAGGACGGTTTTGCCGCGACCCGCTACCACGCAGGCCTGACCGATGAGGAGCGGCGGCGCAATCAGGATGATTTCATCTACGACCGGAGTCCCGTCATGGTGGCGACCAACGCCTTCGGCATGGGAATCGACAAGTCCAATGTCCGGTTCGTCATCCACTACAATATGCCCAAAAATATGGAGAGCTACTACCAGGAGGCGGGGAGAGCGGGGAGAGACGGGGAGCCGGCGGAGTGTATCCTCATCTACGGGGGGCAGGATGTGGTGACCAACCAGCTGTTCATCGAGCATGATCAGGACAACGAGGCTCTGGACCCCGAAACCAGGGCGCTGGTGCAGGAGCAGGACCGGGAGCGCTTAAAGAAGATGACCTTCTACTGCTTTACCAATGACTGCCTGCGAAACTATATCCTCCGGTATTTTGGGGAGTACGGAAGCAATTACTGCGGAAACTGCTCCAACTGTTTAAGCCAGTTTGAGACCGTGGATGTGACGGAGATTGCCAGGGCTCTTGTGGGCTGCGCGGCGGACTGCGGCCAGCGCTACGGCATCAATGTGATCGTGGACACGGTCCATGGAGCCAATACGGCCAAAATCCGGGGATACCGGATGGACGAAAATCCCCATTACGGGGAGCTTTCCAAGGTTCCATCATACAGGCTGCGCCAGGTTTTTAACTACCTGCTGATGGAGGGATATCTGCAGGCCACCAACGATGGATACACCATTGTGAAGCTGACGGAACAGTCCGGAGGAATCCTTTCCGGAGAAACGAAAATCCAGATGAAGCTCCCCAAGGAGCAGGAGCCTTCGGCGAAGGTCCGGAAGATAAAAAAGACCGCAAAAGGCGCCGGTGCGGCGGGCGATTTAGGGGAGCGGGAGCAGAGTCTCTTTGAGCGGCTCCGCAGTCTGCGGGCCCAGATTGCCAGGGAGGAGAAGGTGCCGCCCTACATCGTATTTTCCGATAAAACCCTGGTGGATATGTGCTTAAAAAAGCCTGTGTCCAGGGAGGAGATGCTGGAAGTGTCCGGAGTGGGGAAATTTAAGTATGAGAAGTATGGGGAAAGGTTTCTCCTCTGCATTGGCGGGGAGGGCTGAGAGAAGCATATGAAACAATCCAAAAAACCATTCTGGCTCCTGCTCCTGACGGTCAATCTGCTTGCGGCGGCCGGGGCCTTCTGGCTGTTTTTTTCAAACCATGATTTTTCCGAGAACCACAAGAAAAATGCCTGCCGGATTGGGGTCAGCTATATGACCATGAACAATGAATTTTACGAGATTATGGGAGAAGAAATCAGCGCCCGGATTGAGGCGGAGGGAGACCAGATGATACTCAGGGACCCGGCTCTGGACGAGGAGCGGCAGAGGGAACAGATCAGCCAGATGCTTACAATGGGAATCGACCTTCTGGTAGTGGCCCCGGTGAACTGGGAGAGTATTGCGCCTTTAATCGAGGAAGCCAAGGAACAGGGCGTAAAGGTAGTGGTCGTGGATACCAATGTGTCCAATGAGGAACTGGCGGACTGTACCATCACATCGGATAACTACCGGGCAGGGGCGATGGTGGGAGAATATTTCTTAACGCAGCATGACCAGGCCAGGGTGATCGTCATGACGCACCAGGCTGCGAAATCCGGTCAGGACCGGGTCCGGGGCTTTTTGGACACCGTGGAAGGCCGGGAAGGGATACAGATCGTGGGAGAAATCGAGTGTGAAGGCCAGCTGGAAATTGCCATGCCCCGCCTTCAGGAGGCGATTGAAGACGGGACGGAGTTTGACAGCGTGTTCTGCCTCAACGACCTGGCCAGCGTGGGGGCGGTGGCTGCCCTGGATGCGGCCGGTATCCTGGACCAGGTTCAGGTTTATGGGGTGGATGGCTCCCCGGACTCCAAGGGCCTGATTAAAGAGGGGATGATGGAAGCTACGGCGGCCCAGTTCCCCAGCAAACTAGGCCGGGAGGCGGCTCAGGTGATTTACCGCCTTTTGGAAGGGGAGCAGACAGAGAAAAACATGATTGTCCCCGTAGAGCTGATCACCAGGGAAAATGTGGATGATTACGGCACCGGCCGGTGGCAGTAGGAGGAGTGAGCATGGAACAAAATGAAAAGAATGGGCCTTCCGGGCTTGTACTGACCGCGATGAAGGATTTGAACCTTATCATCCTGCTGTACATTGCTCTCCTGATGTGGGCGGGGTTAAGAGGGATGATTCGGCAGGATATGGCCCTGGATTTTCTCACCGGAATTTCCTCGCTTCCCATGGAGGCCTGGAAAATCCCGTTTCTGACGGTGCTGCTCTACGGGGCGGTATTGCTGATGATGGAGATTCGCAGCGGAGCCGGAGGAGGGCTTTTGTTAAAGACCTGTATGGAAATACTGGTGGGATTTTGGTCCGGCTATGTGCTGGGGTTCGGCTATACGGGAATCGTGCTGCTGATTTTGGCGGACGCCCTGCAGTATGTTCCGGATTCCAGGTGGAAGTTCCCGTTCGCAATCGGGGTATGCCTGCTGTATCTGCTGCTGGACTACAACCTTCTGTCCGCGGCTTTTCACACCATCCCCCTGGAGGCGTACCTGGAATACTACCGGAGAGATGTGCGGTCGGTGCTTCTGGGAATCAAAAATATGCTGGTCTCCTTAAACACCTTCCTGTTCCTGGTCTACATGATCCTGATGGTCCGCTCCCAGATGAGCGAGAAGGAGCGGATTCTCAGCCTGAATGAAGAACTGAATGAAGCCAACGAAAAGCTGCGGCAGGCCAATGTCCAGCTGGAGGAATACGCCAGGGAGGCGGAACGGATGGTGGAAACCAGGGAGCGGAACCGGTTGGCAAGGGAAATCCACGATACCCTGGGCCATGCTCTGACGGGGATTATAACTGGTCTGGAGGCCTGCACGGTACTGCTGGACGTGGCCCCGGAGGCGGCAAAGGAGCAGCTGAAAGCCATCGGGGAGGTGGCCAGACAGGGAATGACCGATGTGCGCCGGTCTGTGAAAGCATTGAGGCCGGATATGCTGGAGAAGTTTGACCTGAAGGAAGCTCTGGAGAATACCGTGAGGGAGATGCGCCAGGCCACCAGCGCAGAGATTACCTATGAATGCAAAACCGGGCTGAACGGTTTTGACGATGATGAGGAGGAAATCATCTACCGCATTGTTCAGGAGAGCATCACCAATTCCATCCGCCATGGGAAGGCGGAAAAAATCCATATTGTCATTGACCGGGAGTACAATATGCTGCGAATCCGGATTCAGGATAATGGCCTGGGCTGCAAGGAGATTAAGAAAGGATTCGGGCTTCATCATATGCAGGAGCGCCTGAATATGCTCCAGGGAGAGCTTTACTGTAACGGCGACCATGGGTTTGTGGTGGAAGCCAGGATTCCCATTCGATGGGGAAGGGAGGAGAAAGAGAATGATTAAGGTTTTGATTGCGGACGACCAGGAGCTGATTCGCCAGAGCCTGCAGATTGTCCTGGGGGTGGAGAAGGATCTGGAGGTGCTGGACAGCGTGTCCAACGGGGTGGAGGTCATCCGCTCGGTCCGGAAGGAAAAGCCGGATGTGATCTTGATGGATATCCGTATGCCGGAGATGGACGGGGTGGTCTGCACCCGGATTATCAAGGAAAATTATCCGGATATCAAGATTATCATCTTAACTACCTTTGACGATGATGAATATGTATTTAATGCCCTGAAATACGGGGCCAGCGGCTACTTGCTGAAAGGAATCTCCACCAGGGAGCTGGCGGAGGACATCCGGAAGGTGTACCATGGAACAGCCCTGATAAACGAAGATATCGCCTCAAAGGTGCTGAAGCTATTTTCGCGGATGGCCCAGAGCAATCTGGCGATTCAGGTGGAGGAGGATCAGACCGCCTCCCTGAAGCCTTCGGAAAAGCAGATGATTGCCCTGGTGGGCCGGGGAATGTCCAACAAAGAGATTGCGGGAAAGCTGAACCTGTCGGAGGGAACGGTGCGCAACGGCCTTAGCGTGATTTTGAGCAAGCTGGGACTGCGGGACCGGACCCAGCTTGCCATATGGGCGGTGCAGACCGGGACGGCCGGCCTGTATTTTGAGGATGAAAGGAAATGAAGACAGAAAGAAGGAGAAACTGGATACTGGCAGCCTTCAGCGGCCTGGCTCTGTTCCTGGCAGGAGCGGTCTGTTGGGATATGGGCGGGAAAATCTCCCTTTCCCGGGAAAAGGTCCTCACCATAGGCTTTTTTTCTGACAGCTACTGGGAGGTCCAGAACGGATATTCCTACCGGATTTTAGACGATGCCATCCGGGGGTTTGAGGAGAGCCATCCCGATGTGAAGGTCCGTTATACCAGCGGGATTTTAAAGGAGGATTATTCCCAGTGGCTGGCAGGGCAGATGCTTTCGGGAACTGCCCCGGATGTATGCCTGGTGCTGGGGGAGGACTTTAACGATTACGCCGCCATGGGCGGCCTGAAAAATCTGACCTCACGGATAGAGGAGGATGAGGGATTTCATGAGGAGGAATTCTACTCCTCAGCCCTCAGGGCCGGACAATATCATGGAGTCCAGTATGCCCTGCCCTATGAATGCGCCCCCAAGCTGATGTTTGTAAACCGGACCATTTTGGACCAGGAGGGAATCGAGATACCGGGACAGCAGTGGACATGGGAGGATTTTTATCAAATCTGCAGCCAGGTGACGAAGGACACGGACCAGAACGGGGGCCTGGACCAGTTTGGCGTGATCGGCTACACCTGGGAGGAAGCTTTTGAATCCAACGGCGTTTCCGTATTCAATGAGGACGGCACCCAGTGCAGCCTGACGGGAACCGGGGTAGAGGCTGCAATCCGTTTTATAGAGCGGATGGAACAGATAAACGGTGGGATGATTGCCAGCGAGAGGGACTTTGATTTGGGAAATGTGGCCTTTCAGCCCATGTCCTTTTCGGAGTTCCGGGCCTACAAATCCTACCCCCTGAGCGTAAAAAAATACTCCGGCTTTGAGTGGGGCTGCATCCCCATGCCCGCCGGACCCCAGGGGGATAACATTTCCACCCTGGATACCCTCCTGGTGGCCATGAACGAACGGAGCCGCTTCCCCCGGGAGGCCTGGGAGCTGATGAAGGTGCTGACCGCCGACCAGGAGATACAGTCGGAGATTTTCGATTACTCGGAGGGCGTATCGGTGCTGCGGACGGTCACGGAGTCGGAGGAGACATTGAAACGGCTGATGGAGAGTTCCGGCAATCCCGAAAGCCTGAACCTGCGTATTTTGAGCGACGCGGTGGAAAACGCGGTGGTCGGATACCGGTTTAGGGGGCTTTCCGAGGCAAAAACACAGGTGAGTCAGGCGGTGGATGCCATTATGGGGGAGGACAGCACCATTCCCACCGGCCAAATCATATGGACCAGGAGGATTAACCGGTTTTTAAATGAAAATCAGACAGAACAGTGACATTTCGCATCTGAAAATGTGACAAATGTCATGGGAAAACAGTGACGCTTGTGAGATGGACCGGCGTCACTTTTTTTGTATACTTAGGTCAGAACAGAAAGGAATAAGGGGGATGACAAGATGAAATATGTACTTTTAGTCAGCCACGGGACCTTCGCCCCTGGCCTGAAAAACGCCCTGGGCATGCTGCTGGGGGAACGGGAAGATTTGCTGGCAGTCAGCCTGGAAAACGGTATGGGAGCGGACCAGTTCGCCGGCCGGGTGGAGGCGGTGCTGCCCCGGCTGGGGAAGGAAGATGAGCTGATTCTGTTTGCGGACATTGTAGGAGGCTCTCCTCTGACTACGGCGGCCAACGTAATCGGCCAAAACGGGCTTTTGGAGCAGACCACCATGGTGGGAGGCATGAACCTTCCGCTGGTATTGAGCGCTATGCTCTCAAAGGATACGGCGGATACGAAGTCCCTGCTGGAGACATGGATTGGCGAGTCCAGAGAGCAGATGAAGGTATTTCAGGTAGAAGCAGAAACATCGGAAGAGGATATATAGGAGGGAAAAAATATGGCAGTATCATTTATTCGGGTAGACGACCGCATGATTCACGGACAGACCTGCACCAGATGGGCGCTGGAGTATCCCTGCGACGGGCTGATTGCCGTCAACAACACGGCGGCTAAGAATCCTGTTTTAAAGGCCGCCTACAAGAGCGCCAGCGGAAAAAAGACATTTGTGTGGAGCCTGGATGAGTTTAAGGAAAAATCGGGCAAGGTGCTGGCCAGCAAGGACCAGTATTTCCTGATTACCAAGAATCCGATTGATATGAAGAAAATCCTGGTGGACCAGGGCTTCCGGCCCGGGGTAAAGACCGTGATCATCGGACCCTGCAATGACCGTCCGGGAACCACCAAGCTTGGCAACAACCAGTCGATCACCCAGGAGGAAGCCCAGGCCCTGGAGGATATAATGAACGCGGGCTATGAGGTAGAATTTGCGCTGCTGAAGGAAGAGGCCATCGGCAACTGGAAGAAATTCAGGGGCCAGTTTGGATTCCACTAGAAGGAAGGAGGAACGGGTATGGAAATCAGTTGGTTACAGGCAATCATATTGGGGCTGTGCGCCTGCTTGTCCAGTATGCCTGGCATGGGCGGCTCATCGATCGGAAACTATACATTGGGACGTCCTCTGATTGGAGGATTGGTCTGCGGGCTGGTGCTGGGGGATGTGACTACCGGGATTTTAGTAGGCTGCGCCATGCAGGTAGTCTACATAGCACTGGTAACACCGGGCGGAACGGTTTCCGCGGATGTGCGGGCGGTCAGCTACATTGGAATCCCTCTGGCTATGGTAGCGCTGAGCAGCTATGGCTTGGGAGCGGACACTACGGAGGGCGCGGCCCTGGCCACCTCCTTTGGAACCATGGTAGGGACTCTGGGAACAGTCCTGTTTTACGGGACAGCAACCATCAACCTGGTTTGGCAGCATATGGGCTGGAAGGCGGTGGAGAACCGTCAGTATCATAAGCTTTACTTAATCGACATGGGACTTCCCTGGATTTCTCATCTGATCTGCTCCTTTATCCCTACGGTTATTATGTGCAAGCTGGGTGCCAATGTGGTGGAGCTGATCAAGACCGTTCTGCCCATGGACGGAATTGCCATGATGACCCTGTTTACCGTAGGCTCCCTTCTTCCCTGCGTGGGAATCGCCATTCTGTTAAAGCAGATTGTAAAGAAAGCCACAGATTTCGTTCCCTTCCTGTTTGGATTTGTGCTGGCGGCTTCCATCGGTATTAATCTGGTCTCCGCAACGGTGGTGGCAGGAATGTTCGCGATTATCAACTATAAAATCAAGATGCTGTCTGTGGCAAAAGCAGCTGACTCTGGTTTCGACGATGAGGAGGAGGAAATCTGAACATGGAGAAGAAATTATCGAAAAAAGCTCTTTCAAAGTCTTTTCATAACTGGTATTACGGCCATCTGACCTGTTTTTCCCAGGAGCATATGCAGACTTTCGGCTATCTGTGCGCCATGCTTCCCCTGGTGGAGGAGCTGTACGAGGATGAGGACGAAAAGGCCAAAGCCATGAATACCTACACCGCGTTTTTTAATACGGAGCCTCAGCTGGGCACCGTTGTGGTGGGCATCACCGCCGGACTGGAGGAAGCCAGGGCCAACGGACAGGAGGATGTGGATGAGGAAACCATCAACGGACTGCGGGCCGGCCTGATGGGGCCCATCGCCGGAATCGGCGATTCCCTGGTGGTAGGTACGGTCATTCCCATTCTCCTGGGAATCGCCATGGGCATGTCCACCGGGGGCTCTCCTCTGGGAGCCATCTTTTACATCATCGTCTGGAATCTGTTTGCTTACTTTGGTATGCGCTTTATGTACTATAAAGGATATGAGCTGGGCGGAAAGGCCGTGGATTTCCTGATCGGCGCTCAGGGCGAGGCCCTGAGGGAGTCTATCTCCATGCTGGGCGGCATCGTAATCGGCGCCGTGTCCGCTACCTGGGTAAGCGTAAAAACCTCTTTGGAGCTCTTTAATGAGGCGGGGGAACCATATCTGGTGCTGCAGGATAAACTGGACGCGGTATTTCCCGGACTGCTGACATCGGCGTTCATCATTTTCTGCTGGTATCTGATGGCAAAGAAGCAGATGTCGCCCATCAAGGTTATGCTGCTGCTGGTGGTCATCGCCTTCGTGGGCGTTCTGGTCGGATTCTTCAATCCGGGACTGGCATACTAGGAGTAATGCGGCCATGAGATGGAAGCTGATTTGCGTGGATATTGACGGCACGCTGCTGGACGACCGGAAACGTCTGCCGCAGGATGCGGCGGACAGCCTGAGAAAAGCGGCAGAGACGGGAATCGCTGTAGCGCTGATCTCCGGGCGGATGCCCGCGGCGGTGGAGATGATTGAGAAGGAGCTGGGATTTCCCTGCATAAAGGCCTGCAGCGCCGGCACCTATATCCTGATGGGAGACCGATGCATTTCGGCCGCATACCTTCCGATATCCGTTATGGAGGAGATTGACCGGGAGATCGCAAAGGAAAGGGGAGTTCCTCTGTGGATTTACCGGGAGCGGGAGTGGTATGTGACGAAAATGGACGATGTGGTCCGGAGAGAGACGGAGATTATCGGCCGAAATCCGATTGTGGCGGATGCTGGTCAGCTGGCCCGTCAGTGGCGGCAGGAGGGAAAAGGGCCCAACAAGCTGCTGTTCGGCGCGGGAGAGGAGACCATCCGGCAGATTGTCCGGCAGCTGAGGGAGAAAAATCAGGGGCAGGCGGACTTTGCCTGTTCTGCCCCTACATATCTGGAAATCTATCCCAAAGGCGTCCATAAGGGTCAGGCGCTGAGGGCAATCTGTCGGGAGCTGGGTATCAGGGAAGAAGAGACCATCGCGTTCGGTGACCAGGAGCTGGATATCCCCATGATTGAGGCAGCAGGAGCCGGAGTGGCCATGGGAAACGCGATTCCGGCTTTGAAGGAGAGAGCGGATTTTATTACAAAAACCAACAATGAAGGGGGGATTGCTTTTGGGTTGGAGCATTTTTTGAAGGATGAGGATTAAGGGAAGGGTGCTGGGCGCCGGACCGGAGAGGGGGGAGCTTTCCGGTCCGGCGCCTTTTTGTCGAGCTGCTGGTCAGCCTTCGAAAAATGTCCGCCGTGCAAAGACATTAGCTTGTGCGAAAAATACACAATTTCAAGGCCCGTTCCAGCCTGATTCGGGAACATGTGCACAAATATGCATTGTTTTCCCAATTTTACTTGTTTTTTATGCAAAATGAAGGTAAAATAAGTACTTGCGTCCGTATAATTTGGCTTTGTAACGCTTTGCCAAATCAAACACGCAAAGAAACGTAAAATAGAGGAGGATTCAGAGAAAATGAAAAAAAGACTGATTGGTGTTCTCCTGTGTACGGCTCTGGCCGCAACGATGATGGCCGGCTGCACGAAGAAGAATGAGGCTCTGGAGCAGAGCGCTGCAGAAAGCGGCACATCCGCTGCACAGACAGAGACTTCTGCTGAGGTACAGACAGAGGCTGCGGCTGAGACACTGACTGAGTTCGCAGAGGTACCTGCAGATGTGGACACAGAGCAGATTATCACCTACGGACAGGGTGCGGACCCCAGAGGTCTTGACCCGGCACTGATCGATGACGGCGAGTCATCCAAGCCCATCTGCCAGATGTACGAAGGACTGTTAAAGTACGGCGACAGCAACACCGAGGTTGAGCCCTGCCTGGCTGAGAGCTGGGAAATCAGCGATGACGGACTGACCTATACCTTCAAGCTGAGACAGGGAGTAAAGTTCCACGACGGAACCGACTTCAATGCAGAGGCTGTAAAATACAACATTGACCGTCAGACCGTAAACAAGACGGAGGACATGCTGTATGCTGATTTCGTATTCGGCGATGTAGCTGAGTGCAACGTGATCGATGATTACACCGTTGAGATCGTGCTGAACAAAGTAAGCACTCCTTTCCTGAACAACCTGGCTATGTCTCTGGGTGCTCCTATGGTAAGCCCCACCGCATGCGAGGCCAACAACAACAACCTGAACGAGGCTCCCTGCGGAACCGGTCCTTACAAGTTTGTCAGATGGGACAAGAACGAGGCCGTTGTAATGGAGCGCAACGAGGATTACTGGGGCGAGAAGGGCGTTGCCAAGCAGATTGTCTTCAAGACCATCACTGACAACTCCGCCCGTGTGGTTGCCCTGACCAATGGTGAGGTTGACATCATCGATGGAATCGATGCCAACGTAGTAGACCAGGTAACCTCCGCCGGTGCCCTGTTAAATATGACAGAGGGTATGAATATCAACTATCTGGCTTACAATACTCAGAGGATCACCGATCCGGAAGTGAGAAAAGCTCTTTCTCAGGCTGTAAATGTTCCGGAGCTGGTTGCAAGCCTTTACAGAGGATATGCTTCCGAGGCTACCTCCATCCTGCCCAGCTTTATGCCCGGCTACAGCGCAGATGTAAAGCAGGCTTCCTATGATCCTGAGGCAGCTGCCCAGACTCTGGCAGACAAGGGCGTAACAGAGCTGCATATGCTGGCTTACACCAACCCCAGACCTTACAACACTGCTACCGGCCAGACCCTGGCTGAGGCTCTTCAGGGCTACTATGAGAAGGTTGGCGTAACCTGCACCATCGATTCCTATGACTGGACCACCTACAAAGAGAAGGTTGGAACCGGCGACTATGATGTATGCCTGTACGGCTGGATCGGCGACAACGGTGACCCGGACAACTTCATGAACCTGCTGGCTTCTGAGGATATTGAGATGAACGTTGCTCAGTATCATGACGAGGAGTTCAATACCATGCTGGCAGAGGCTGCTTCCACTCCCAACGGAGATGAGAGAAATGCCATCTACGCTCAGATGGAGCAGAAGCTTGCCGATGAGTGCGTATGGCTTCCGATCTCCCATCAGGAGAACCTGTCTGCTTACCAGTCCAATGTACACAACTACATTGCACATCCCACAGGAAATGTCTTCCTGAGCAAGACCTACAAGCAGTAAGAGGTTAAACGGCAGAGTATACGCGGCCGCGCCGCTTCGAGGGCAGAGAAATCTGCCCTCGTTCTGCGGTTGAAGAGAAAGGCATGGGGAAAAGCTCTTTTCTGAGCGGACAACGGAAAATGGTGCCTGTTCAGAAAAGAGTTGCTCCCTGTCGGGAACAACCACAAGTAAAGGAGAGAGAAAACTATGGCAAAATACATTGTGAAGCGGCTTCTGCAGCTGATTCCTGTTCTGTTCGGCGTATCGCTGATCGTATTTTTCCTGATGCGTGTCTGTGCACCGGACCCGGCAGCCATCGTGCTGGGACAGCATGCCACCCAGGAAAGCATGGAGGCATGGCGGGACGCCAATGGACTCAATGACCCCATTGTGACTCAGTATATCGACTTCATCAAAGGCGCTTTGACCGGAGATCTGGGAACCTCCTATTATACCAAAGCTCCTGTGACTCAGGAAATCATGTCCCGTTTTCCCGCTACGGTGGAGCTGGCAGTGGTGGCGATTATCCTGGCCTCTGCTTTTGGGATCGCCATCGGCGTTATTTCCGCAGTGAACAAGAACTCCATCTTCGATAACGGAGGAATGCTTCTGTCTTTGGTAGGCGTATCCATTCCCATCTTCTGGCTGGGAATTTTGCTGATCATCCTGTTTTCCGGCACCCTTCATTGGCTGCCCTCTACGGGAAGGATCGACCCGGCACTGCGCCCTGATACCATTACAGGATTTATGATCATAGACAGCATTTTGACCGGAAATATGGATGCCCTGGTAGATGCCCTGCGGCATATGGTGCTTCCGGCGATAACCCTGAGCCTTTACTCCATGGCCATTATTGCCCGTATGACCCGTTCCAGTATGCTGGAAACCCTGAATCAGGACTATATCCGCACAGCCAGAGCAAAGGGTGTGCCGGAGAAAAAGGTTAATAAGCGCCATGCTCTGAGAAACGCCATGCTTCCTGTGGCAACGGTGATCGGCCTGCAGCTGGGCTCGCTGCTGGGCGGTGCGGTTCTCACGGAGTCCGTGTACTCCTGGCCGGGAATCGGAAACTATACGGTACAGTGCATTATGAAGTCGGACTTCCCCGTGGTACAGGGTGTTGTACTGTTGATCGCGGTGATTTTCGTGCTGATGAACCTGATCGTGGATGTGATCTACGCCTTCCTCGATCCCAGAATCAAATACGCAAAGAAGGAGGCCTGACCTATGTTTGGAAGGAAGAAAAATGTTCAGGGGGAAACGGACGCCGAGCTGATCGAGCGCCCCGAATCCCAGCTCAGGGTAATGTGGGATACCCTCAAGAAAAACAGAGCCGCTGTGGCAGGCCTGGTTGTGATCATCATTCTGCTGTTTCTGGCTGCCTTCGGTGACCTTCTGGCACCCTGGGACCCGGAATACTCCAATATGTCCATGTCCTTTATTCCGCCCTGTGCGGACCACTGGTTTGGAACGGACCAGCTGGGGCGTGACATTTACTCCAGAATCCTTTCCGGAACCAAGATTTCGCTGATGGTTGGAATCTCCGCCGTTGCCTACTCTCTGGTAATCGGAACGGTTCTGGGCTCGGTTGCCGGATATTTTGGCGGAAGAGTGGACGGATTTATTATGCGCTGCATGGATATCATGCTGTCCATTCCCTCCATCCTGCTGGCGATCACCTTGATGGCCGCTCTGGGAAAAGGCCTGGACAAGGCGGTGATCGCCATCGGAACGGTGTCCATCCCTGAGTATGCGAGAATTGTCCGCAGCTCCATTTTGTCCGTAAAAGAAAACGACTATGTGGCGGCTGCCAAGGTAATCGGAAACTCCGACGGACGGATTATTTTCCGCCATATTCTGCCCAATGTAGTGTCCTCGATTGTGGTCCGTGCCACCCTGGGAATCTCTACGGCGATTCTGGATACCGCAGCGTTAGGATTTTTGGGAATGGGCGTGCAACCGCCTATGGCTGAGTGGGGCGATATGCTGGGAAGAGCCAGAACATATATCTTCTCTGCGCCCTATACCCTGATCTTCCCCGGCCTTGCCATCACCATTGCGGTTCTGGCCTTCAACCTGTTTGGAGACGGCCTGCGGGATGCTCTGGACCCGAAAGAACGAGTATAAGGAGGACGCGACATGTTATTGGAAGTTAAAAATCTGGAAACAGAGTTCCGTGTAAAGCGCGGACAGGTAAAAGCGGTCAACGGCGTCAGCTTTGAGATGGAAAAGGGCGAGATCCTGGCAGTAGTCTGTGAGTCCGGTTCCGGAAAAAGTGTTACCTCCTTATCCATCATGGGCCTGATCCGGGACCCGGGAAAGATTGTGGGAGGACAGATCCTGTTTAACGGGGAAGACCTGCTGAAGAAGAGCACCAAGGAGATGGAACAGATCCGCGGAGACAGGATTTCCATGATCTTCCAGGAGCCGATGACCTCCTTAAACCCCGTCTACCGCATCAAAGATCAGATCATGGAAAATATTCTGACCCACGAGAAGGTCAGCAAGGAGGAGGCCCTGAAGCGCTCCATCGAGATGCTGGATTTGGTCAGCATCCCGGCTCCGGAGCGGAGAGCCTACGACTATCCCCATCAGATGTCCGGAGGCATGCGCCAGAGAGTGATGATTGCCATGGCCCTGTCCTGCCATCCGGAGCTGCTGATTGCCGATGAGCCTACAACGGCTCTTGACGTAACCATCCAGGCCCAGATCCTGGACCTGATCAACCGTCTGAGAAAGAAGCTGGGAATGGCTGTGCTTCTCATTACCCATGACCTGGGGGTAGTGGCAGAGACGGCGGACCGGGTTGTCGTTATGTACTGCGGCCGTGTGGTGGAGCAGGCCAAGGTGCTGGATCTGTTTACGGACCCCAGACATCCCTACACCAGAGGACTGCTGGATTCGATTCCCAAGCTGGATGAAGACCGGAAGCGTCTTTACATGATCAAGGGCATTGTTCCGGACCCCACCCATCTGCCAAAAGGCTGCGCATTTGCAGACCGCTGCGACCACTGCATGGAAAAATGCCGGGAACATATGCCGGCTCTGGTGGATCTTGGAAACGGCAGAAAAGTAAGATGCTTTTTGGAAAGCGATGAAGTGGAGGACCAGTAAATGAGCGAAGAGAAAAAAGTCCTTTTGGAAGTAAAGAACCTGAAGAAATATTTTACGGTGGAAACCGACTTTTTCGGAAAGCCAAAGGCTGTTTTAAAGGCGGTGGATGACGTTTCCTTTAAGATTTATGAGGGCGAGGCATTAGGGCTGGTAGGTGAGTCCGGCTGCGGCAAATCCACCATCGGAAAGATGCTGGTAGACCTCTACAAACCCACGGACGGACAGATTATCTACAAGGGAACGGACTTGACCAAGCTTTCCCACAAGGAAAGAAGAAAATACTGCAAGGATATCCAGCTGATTTTCCAGGATCCTTACGCATCCTTAAATCCCCGTATGACCGTTGGCGATATTATTGCGGAGCCGATCCGGATCAACCATCTCCTGCCGGAAAATCAGATTGAGGACAGGGTAACCTACCTGTTAAACTGCGTTGGACTGGCGAACCACCAGAGAAACCGCTATCCTCATGAGTTCTCCGGCGGACAGCGCCAGAGAGTGGGCATCGCCAGAGCCCTGGCGGTACAGCCCAAGCTGATCGTCTGCGATGAGCCGGTTTCCGCTCTGGATGTGTCCATCCAGGCACAGGTGCTGAACCTGCTGGATGACTTGAAGGAGGAGTTTGGCCTCACCTATCTGTTTATCGCCCACGGATTGAACGTGGTGAAGCATATCAGCGACCGGGTAGGCGTTATGTATCTGGGCAAGCTGATGGAGGTGGCCTCCAAGAAGGAGATTTACGATGACCCCTTAAATCCCTACACCCAGGCGCTTTTGTCCGCGATCCCCTCTACGGATGTGCTCCACAAGAAGGAGCGGATCATCTTGAGCGGCGATGTGCCTACCCCCATCAATCCGCCCAAGGGCTGCCGGTTCTGCTCCAGATGCTTTAAGAAGATGGGAGAAGTCTGCGACGAGCAGATCCCGGAGCTTCACGATGTAGGCGGCGGCCACCTGGTGGCATGTCATCTGTATGATGGGAAGTCTGTTTGATAGCGCTTTGAGGAAGCGTTCAGGACGGTATCCCGGATTATTGCGAAAATAGTATTGTAAAATGCCCTGTTTCATGGTACAGTAGAGAAGGTCTTTTTCAAAAAAGGAAGACCACTCTGGAGAGTCTCCCTCAAGGGGAGCGCCGAAGGTGTAAGGCCGGGCCTTTTGGGCTCTGACCGATCTCTCAGGCAAAAGGACAGGGCATACAAAAAACACAATGCGCTTTGAAAACTTCAAAAGCCCGTTGTATGCAGATGTTCTACTCTTTGGAGAGCTGACGAAATGTCAGCTCTGTTTTTTTGTTACAATGCAAAAAAGAGGAGGATACATGACAAATGGACGCATTACTGAACTTGGTGGAAAAGGGAAATGAGTTTCTGATGAGCTATTTCCTGGTGGTGGTATTATTTGGAACCGGAATTTACTATACCATCCGGCTCCGTTTCATCCAGGTGAGACGATTTAAAGAAGGATTCAAGCTGGTATTCGGCAATTTCAACATGAATGGCGAAAAGCATGAGAAAGGGGAAATGACGCCCTTCCAGTCTGTGGCTACGGCGATCGCCGCCCAGGTGGGAACGGGAAACCTGGCAGGAGCGGCTACCGCTTTAATCGGAGGAGGACCGGGGGCGATCTTCTGGATGTGGCTGTCCGCCTTTTTCGGCATGGCCACCATCTACGCGGAGGCGGTTTTAGCCCAGCAGTACAAAACAGAGGTGAACGGAGAGGTGACGGGAGGGCCGGTCTACTACATCAAGGCGGCTTTTAAGGGTACCTTTGGACGGGTCCTGGCGGGACTGTTCGCCGTGTTCATTATTCTGGCCCTGGGCTTTATGGGAAATATGGTTCAGTCCAATTCCATCGGCGCAGCATTTTCCGAGGTATTTTCCCTCTGCGATCTGAACGTGCCGCCTGTGGCGGTGGGAGCGGTAATCGCAGCGCTGTCCCTGGTAATCTTCCTGGGCGGAACCAAGCGGCTGGCCGCAGTGGTGGAGAAGCTGGTTCCGATTATGGCAGGCTTTTACATTGTGGGCAGCCTGGTCCTCATCGGCATGAACATTACTCACGTTCCGGAGGCATTTCTGATGATCCTGCGGGGGGCTTTCAATCCCTCAGCGGTAGTAGGGGCAGCGGCCGGCATTACGGTCCGGGAGGCGATTCGCTACGGCGTGGCCAGAGGACTGTTCTCCAATGAAGCGGGAATGGGCTCTACCCCGCATGCTCACGCAAGGGCGAAAGCGAAATCTCCCCACCATCAGGGGCTCTGCGCTATGATCAGCGTATTTATCGATACCTTTATTATTCTGAATCTGACGGTATTTTCCATTCTGACTACCGGTGTCATAAGCAGCGGAAAGGACGGCACAGCCCTGACCCAGGAGGCATTTTTCCAGGGCTTTGGCTCCCTCGGCATCGTTTTTGTGGCGGTGTGCCTGCTGTTCTTCGCCTACTCTACTATCCTGGGCTGGCATTTCTTCGGACTGACCAATGTGAAATACCTGTTTGGGAAAAAGGCGGAGGCGGTGTACTCTGTCCTGGTGTGCGTATTCATCGTGGTGGGCTCCGCGCTGAAGGTGCAGCTGGTGTGGTCCCTGGCGGACTTCTTCAACGGCCTGATGGTCATTCCCAACGCCCTGGCCCTCCTGGCTCTCAGCGGTCTGGTGGTGAAGCTGAGCCGGGCTCTGGATCAGAAGCCGCTGGATTAGAGGAAAGAAAGGGAGCGCTTTTATGGATGAGCGTCAGCTGGTATATGCGGCTGCCATTGAAAAGGCGGGCAGCCTGGGACAGGCGGCCAGAGAGCTGAACCGGGAATATTCCACCCTGGCCCGTTCTTTAAAGCGGCTGGAGGAGGAACTGGGAAGCCCCCTGTTCCGACGGGGCTCCCTGGGACTGCGGATGACCAGCGAGGGGGAGACGTTTTTTGCATGGGCCCATCAGGCCCTTGAGGTGTTTCAGAAGATGGGCCGGAAGCAGGAGGGGAATCTGACGGAGCGGGAGATGGAGTACCTGCTCCGGATCCGCCGGGAGAGGGGGATCGCCAGAGCGGCCCAGAGTCTTTACATTGCTCAGCCCTCCTTGAGCCAGATCCTGATGAAGCTGGAGAAGGAGTGCGGCTTTGCACTGTTTATCCGGGAGAAGGACGGAGTCCGGGAGACAAAAGAGGGGAGCCGTTTTCTGGACCAGGTGGAGGAGCTGGAGGACATTTATCGGAAAATGCGCCGGAATCTGGAAGAATTCCAGCAGCTGAAGCGGGGGCTGGTATCTTTTGGCATCCCGATCAATCTGGGAACCAGTCTTCTGCCGGACATCCTGCCGCGGTTTTCCGCTCTCTATCCGGGGGTGGAAGTCCGCTTTTTTGAGAATAATTCCGTAGAGCTGGACCGGATGGTTCTGGAGGGCAGGACAGACTTTAATATCATGCATGTTCAGCCTCCTAAAGAGAACCTGGAGTATGAAACCCTGGGAGTGGACCCGTTCTGTCTGGCGGCTCCCGTTTCCTGGAAAGAGCGTCTGGGACTGCAGGAGGGAGCAATCGGAAAAGGGGAACTGAAAAGGCTGGAGCAGGAACCCTTTATCATGGTGGCCCGGGGACAGAAACTGCGCCAGACGACAGATGAGATTTTAAGCCGGGCCCAGGTGAGGCCAAAGGTCTTGTTTTCTACCAAAAGCATGGAGACAGCCAAACGTCTGGTGGCGGCCGGCATGGGGCTGACCCTTCTGCCCATGTCCTACACCACACTGCTGTCCGACCGGAAGGGGATCCTGTGCGTTCCGATCAGTGAGGAGCTGGAGGCCTCCTGGAAGATTGTGATTGCTTATCCCAAGGGGGAAGAGCTGCCCTGCTGCTGCCGGGAATTTCTCCGCCTTTTAAGGCAGCGGATGAGGGAAAGGCAGCGGGATTCGACTGAAAAGGAAATGTAACAGTTCAGGACAGCTTATACCCCAAGGGCACCTAGTTTTCCCGCCGTTCTGAGCTGTTGCAAAAATCCTATATGGGTTCCGGAAAAATATGTATTTTACCTATATAAAATCTTCCGCTATACTGAGGTCATAAGAAAAGAAAAACGTGATTTCAGTATGAAGGAGGAAGCGTGATGGAGTTTTTGGAGGATGCAAAGCGGCAGTTTGGGGAGCTGATTTTGTCGGAGCTGGAGCGGATCGAACGAATGAAGGCAGGAGGAGAACCCAAGGATTTTTCCAAACTGGACAAAATCGTCATAGGGGTTATGCCGGGAGACGGCATCGGCCCCATCATCATGAAGCAGGCCCTGCGGGTGCTGGAAACCCTGGTAAAGCCGGAGATTGAGAGCGGGAAAATCGAGATCCGATACATTGAGGGGATGACCATTGAAAACCGTGCGGCTCTTTTGCAGAGCCTGCCGGAAAGTGTATTGGAGCAGGTAAAGAAGTGTGATGTGCTGTTGAAGGGCCCCATGGTAACGCCCAGAGCCGGCGATCCCTGGCCCAACCTGATTTCCGCAAACAGCATGCTGCGCCGCTCTCTGGATTTGTATGCTGCGGTGCGCCCCATCAAGATCCCGGAGAAGGGCATCGACTGGACTTTCTTCAGGGAGAATATTGAGGGCGAGTATATCTGGGGCAACAAGGGCATCCAGGTCAACGAGGATCTGGCGGTGGATTTCAAGGTCCAGACGAAGCAGGGCAGCGAGCGGATTGCCCGGGCGGCCTTTGAGTTTGCCAGAAAGAATGGTAAGAAAAATGTGACCGTTGTGACCAAGGCCAACATCGTGAAGCTGGCGGACGGAAACTTTATCAAGGCGGTCCGCAAGGTAGGGGAGGAATATCCGGAAATCGAGATTCAGGAGCGCTTGGTAGACGCCATGGCGGCCAAGATGATGGACCCGGAATTCAGCAAGGGGATCGAGGTCATTGTCCTGCCCAACCTTTACGGCGATATCATCACCGATGTGGCGGCGGAGCAGCAGGGCGGCCTGGGAACGGCCTCTTCCTCCAATCTGGGAGACCATTACGCGATGTTTGAGGCCATCCACGGAACAGCTCCCTACCTGATGAGCCATGGAAGAGGAGAGTATGCGGACCCCAGTTCCCTGATTCGTGCGGTGGGCATGATGCTGGGACACATCGGATATGTGGACCGGAAGGAAAAGCTGGAAAAGGCGATGGAGATCTGTACGGTGCAGGAGCGGAAGGTGGTCATCACCACCATGCCGGAGGATGCCAGCACGGAGCAGTTTACGGATTATGTGATCGAGACGATTGAGAAGCTGTAAAGATAAGAGGGGACGGACCGTCCCCTCTTTCTTCATTTTGGAAGAAATGAATCCTGTTTTAAGAAAATTATACGACATAATCTGTATTATGTCGTAAAACACCGAAAAAATATGTTGACTATTAAAGGTCTATTTTTTCTGCACCGTCCGGAACTCTGCTTCTTTTCGTTGGATTCTGAACAGATTTCAGTTAAATCACATTGCTCCAAGGGGGATATTATGTTAGAATAAGCTAAAATGTGCTGAAAAAGGGGGAAATTATACGACATAATACAGATTATGTCATGAAAATTATGGTCAAACAGGATTTAAGAGGTCTCCGGTTCGGCCGTCTTACAGTAGTAGAGGAGGCGGCGAGAAGAAACAAGAAGCATCGCTACTGGCTCTGCCTCTGTGACTGCGGCAGAGAAACTATAGTGGAGAGTTCGCATCTGCGCAGCGGCCATACGAAAAGCTGTGGCTGCTATCGCATGGAGCTTCCGAGGGAGCAGAGAAGGAAACCGATGAAAACTCCTCCTGACGCCGGGAGACAGGAGGAGTTGAGGCAGTTGAGGCGGATTGCCACCGGAAAGACCTATGTTAATAATACCAGCGGCCAAAGAGGGGTTTACCGGAAAGGAAAGGACAAGTGGAGAGCTTCCATTGGATTTCAGGGGAAGGTCTATCATCTGGGAACCTTTGCCCGGTATGAGGAGGCGGTGGAAGCCAGGCAGGAGGCGGAAAAACGCCTTTATGAAGCCTTTTTGGGAGAGCAGAGTCAATGAGGCGGCTGGCGGAAATACTCATCCGCCAGCACCGTCTGGATAAACATCTTCACCTGAGGCAGCTCAAAATACTCCTGGCGGTAGAGGATATGGGAGGAACGGGTGAAGGCGGTCCCATCTGGAAAATGCAGAGGGCGCACCAGACCCTGGAATCCGTCCAGGCAGATGCTGGGGAGGATAGCCCAGCCGATGCCCCGGGACACCATCTCCAGACAGCTGCCGATGTCGTCAATCCAGAGATTGACATGGCTGCCAAAGCATCCCCGCTCCTGCCGCCACCGCTCAATCTGGTCAAAGAAATCCTGGTCTGTGTGCCGGCCAATGTAGGGCAGCTGGTTTAACGGCGTATGGGCGTGCTGCCGGCTGACTACCAGACAGACCGGCTCCTGATGAAGGGTAACGATGCCCTCATCCCACTTGAAATTCCCCCGGACCAGGGCGATGGAGATCTCATTTTCCTTTAAACTTTTGTAGAGCCGGGTACTCTGCTGGGTGGTGACATGAATATCCACTTTCGGATATTTTCCCATATAGGTTTTCAGTACGTCCGGCAGCCGGTAGCGGGCATAGTTGACGGACACGCCGATTTTCAGAGTGCCCGCAACCTCTCCCCGCATGGAAGCGATGTCCGTGCGGATTTTCTGCATGGAGCCGGATATGGCCCGAATGTGGGGGAGAATGGTCTCCGCAGCCGGGGTCAGAAGGATGCCCTTCCTGGAGCGGATCAGCAGGGTGCAGTCCAGCTCCTCCTCCAATTTCTGAATTCGTTTGGTCAGCGCGGACTGGGTGGTGAAGAGCCGTCCGGCCGCTTTTGTAATATTCCCCGTCTGTTCCAGCATTTCCAGCATTTCGCAGTCTTTCTCATCCATAGGAAATATCCTCCGTTTCAAAATCCTTTGATTTTCTGAAATAAGCATTCCGATCAGGAATTGATCCTAATGAAATTATACAATTTTACAGAATGATAATCAAGGGGTATATTAAAGACAAGAACGGTTCGGAGTGTACCGGACCACCAGAAAAAGGAGGAATCAGGCAATGTATATGACAAAGTATCCCTGCGTTTACATGAGAGGCGGCACCAGCAAGGCAGTGTTTTTCCACGAGAAGGACCTTCCCGAGGATAAGAGCAAATGGGATGAGATTTTTATGAAGGTGATGGGCACGCCGGATGTGAAGCAGATTGATGGAATGGGCGGCACCGTTTCTTCTACCAGCAAAGTAGCCATCATTTCCCCGTCAGACCGTGAGGATGTGGATGTAAATTACACCTTCCGCCAGGTGGACATCGTGATCCCCAGAGTGGACGGAAGCGCCAACTGCGGAAATATCTCCTCCGCCGTAGGCCCCTTTGCCATTGACGAGGGACTGGTTCCCGCTGTGGAGCCCATTACAGTGGTGCGGATCCTGAATACCAATACCAACAAAATCATCGAGGAGCATGTGCGGGTAAAAGACGGAAAAGCCATGGTCCACGGAGATGAGGTCATCAAGGGAGTTCCGGGAACCGGCTCCAGAATCGATATGTATTTTGAGGACCCGGCAGGATCCAAGACCGGCAAGCTGTTCCCCACCGGACAGAAAAAGGAAATTTTTGATGTACCCGGCTACGGTCCCGCTGAGGTAACGGTTCTGGACTGCTCCAACCCCATGGTATTCATCAAGGCTTCGGACCTGGGGATCAAGGGCACGGAGCTGGTGGAGCTGAACCAGAATAAGGATGTGATGGAGCACATTGAGCGCATCCGGGGAATGGCAGCGGTGAAGTGCGGATTCGTGGAGAACTGGGAGGATGCCAGAACGAAATCTACCTCCGCTCCAAAGGTATCGATTATTTCTGCTCCTCAGGATTATGTGGATATGGACGGCAACCAGGTTAAGGGAGAGGATATGGATATCTGCGTGCGGGCGATTTCCGTAGGCTCCCTCCACAAGGCCTATCCCATGACCGTGGCGGTAGGAACGGGAGCCGCCGCAAGGATTCCCGGGACCATCGTTTATGAAACGGCGGTCAACGACAAGAACAGCGATGTAGTGCGTCTGGGCCACTCCAGCGGCATCACCGAGGTGGATATCAAGATGGACGGCGAGAAGGTCTTAAAGGGCGGCGTGACCCGGACGGCCAGAAGGATTATGGACGGCTATGTGTACGTGAGAGACTAAACCGGAATGGTTCCGGCTGATAAAAGTCTCACCAGAGCAATTAAAAAACGGAATTTGAGGAGGTTTACATATGGGGATGCAGGTTTTGGCCTTGGCATGTCTCATCGGAGCAATCGTGCTGGGATTTGCGAGAAAGGTGAATGTAGGAGTAGTCTGCCTGGGATTGGCGCTGATTCTTGGCAAAATCGGAGGAATCTCCGATGGAGATATTTATGCGGGATTTCCCTATAAACTGTTTTGTACCCTTTTGGGAACTATGCTGTTTTTTAGCCTGCTGCAGCAAAACGGAACGCTGGAGAAGATTTCCGAGAAGCTGATCGGACTCTGCGGAAAGAACACCTTCCTGGTGCCGGTAATCATCTACGTGGTCAGCTACCTGCTTTCCGCCGCGGGTCCGGGAGCCATCAGCGTACAGTCCGTAACCGTACTGTTTGCGGTTTCCCTGGCGGTCCAGATGGACGCCAGCCCGGTGCTCATGGGAGCCATGGCGATTCTGGGCGCAGTGGGCGGCACCGCCTCCCCCATCGCCCTGACGGGGATTATTGTGGAGGAACTGCTCCTGGAAATGGATATCACCGGAGTAGGAATGCAGATTTTCCTGGGCGTCAGCCTTGCAAACTTCACCTGCGCGGTGGTTACCTACGTGGTTTTGGGCGGATACAAGATTCGGAGAGCCCCGGGCGCAAGTGATAAGAAGATTGAAAAATTTGACGGAAAACAGCTTCTCAGCCTGGCGGCCATCCTGGTGATGGTAGTGCTGGTAGTAGGATTTTCCTTCGACGTCGGACTGGTCTGCCTGACCCTGGCCCTAATCCTGATTCTGCTGGGTGCGGCTGATGAAAAGAAGGCGATCAAGATGATTCCCTGGAGCACCTTGCTGTTAATCGGCGGCGTCAGCGTGCTGATGAACATTACCCAGACCCTTGGCGGAATCCAGCTTTTGAGCGATATCCTGGCCTCCTTCATGAACAGCAGGACGGCGGCTCCTCTGATGGGACTGACCGGCGGAATCATGTCCTGGTTCTCCAGCGCCAACGGCGTGGTATTCCCCACCTTGATTCCCACGGTTCCCAACATCGCTTCACAGGTAGGCGGAGCCTCCATCGTCCAGATGACGGCGGCCATCGTCTGCAGCGCTACCGTAGCGGGCATCAGCCCTCTGTCTACGGGAGGAAGCCTGGTTATGGCCGGCTATGCTCAGGAGACGGGATGTGATGAGAAGGAGCAGCAGAAGGTATTTGGCCAGCTGTTTATGGTATCGGCGGGATGTGTATTGATCGTATTTATCCTGACATTTGTGGGACTGCTGTCCTTAGTAGGATAAGAAAGGGGTAGTAAGGATGAATGTTTACGCATATATCGGCTGCCGCACCACAAAGGAGCGCAATGCCAGAGGAAAGGGCATCAGCGTCTATTCTGTGGAGAACGGCAGATGGGAGCTTCAGCAGATTTTAGAGGGGGAGGTGAATCCCTCCTACCTCTGCCTGAACCGGGCCCAGGACCGGCTTTACGCCATTCACGGGGATTTCTGTCAGGTCAGCTCCTATGAGATCCATGAGGACGGACGGATTTCTCCTATGAATACGGTGGATACCCACGGGACCAACCCGGTCCACCTGATATTGGACCCTGCGGAAAAGTGGCTTTTTGTGGCTAACCTTCAGACCGGAGGCGTGTCCGTCATACCCGTAAACGGGGATGGGTACCTGGGACATATCAAAGAACTGAGATTCATATCCGGAAACGGAGGACCGGGCTACATTTCCCATCCTCATCAGGTGAACCTGGACCGCAGCGGCAGATGGCTTCTGGTGCCTTCCCAGGGACGGCTCCAGGGAGTCGGAAAGATTACGGTATTCCAGGTGGATTCCAAAGAAGGCGACTTAAAGGAACATTTTGTGGCAAAAGCCAGAACCGGGGCAGAACCCAGACACTGCGTTTTCCATCCAAACAACCGGTTCTGCTATGTACTAAATGAAAAGGACAGTACGGCGGCCCTCTATTACTTCGATGAGGAGAAGGGAACGCTGGAGGGAAAACAGATTACGCCTACCATTCCGGAGGACTATACGGGAGACGGATGGGCCAGCGCCATTGACATTGACCCTAAGGGACGATTCCTCTATGTGTCCAACCGCAAGCACGACAGCCTTACCGTATTTACCCTGGACCAGGAAACCGGGCATATGACCTGGCTCCAGAACATTGCCACCGGAGGCGTGCAGCCCCGGTTCATCACCGTAAGCCCGGACGGCAGCCAGGTTCTGGCGGCCAATGAGCTTTCCGATACCATCCGCGTATTCAACGTGGGAGAGGATGGGATCCTTTCGGACAGCGGCGTCACAGTGGAGACGGAGAGCCCGGTATGTGTTGTTTTTAAGACGAAGTAACAGTTCAGGACGAAAAAGTAAAAAGGAGTTTAAGAAAATGGTTACACTGCATGAAGGAAAACATTATCTTGTGGATAACAGCCGCATCGCGGTTCCGGGTGAGCCGGGATTGATCCCTGAGGAACAGGCCAGAGCCAACACCCTGACGTATCAGATCATGGAGAAGCACAACCACTCCGGAAATATGGAGCATCTTCAGATCCAGTTTGACTGCATGGGCGTTTACGATAACACTTATGTGGGCATTCTCCAGACCGCATACGCCAGCGGCTTAAAGGAATTCCCCATGCCCTGCGTATTTACCAACTGCCACAACTGCCTGTGCGCCGTAGGCGGGACCATCAACACGGACGTACACAAGTATGCGGAGAGTGCCTGCATAAAATCCGGCGGAATTTTCGTTCCTCCTCATGAGGCGGTGATCCACCAGTACATGCGTGAAATGATGATTAATGCCGGTGATATGGCCATCGTTTCCGACTCCCATACCCGCTACGGTACCCAGGGTTCCGTATCCATCGGAGAGGGCGGACCGGAGCTGGCAAAGGCCATGCTGGGAAAATACTATGAGATCGATTATCCTCAGGTGATCGCCGTTTACCTGACCGGCGCTCCCAAGCCCTGGGTAGGACCTATGGATGTGGCTTTGAGCCTCATCGGAGCGGTATTTAAAAACAATTTCGTTAAGAATAAGGTGCTGGAGTTTGTAGGACCCGGTGTACAGAGCCTTTCCATGGATTTCCGGAACGGAATCGACACCATGACCACTGAGTCCGCCTGCCTTTCCTCCGTATGGGTAACGGATGAGAACACCAGAGAGTATTTTGAAGTTCATGGACGGCCTCAGGGATACCGTGAGATGAAGCCCGGCAGCCAGGCTCTCTACGACGGCGTGGTAGAGATCGATCTGGACACCATCGTGCCCATGATTGCCCTGCCCTTCCATCCCAGCAACGCTTATCCGCTGGCAGATGTGATCGCCGACCCGGAGAAATACTTAGGGATGGTGGAAGAGGAGGCCAAGAAGGTCTTTGAAAACAATAAGGACATCCACCTGGATCTGAAGTCCAAGATCGTAAACGGAAAGATCAAGGTAGACCAGGCTGCCATCGCAGGCTGCGCCGCAGGTTCCTTTGAAAATATCTGCGCCGTGGACGCCATCGCCAAGAAGGAGGACAGAGGTCTGGGAACCTTCCCCTTAAATATCTATCCCGCCTCCCAGCCCATTATGTATGAGCTGAACCGCATCGGAGTTCTCAATGATCTGATGAACTACGGCGTCCGCGTCAAGACCGCCTTCTGCGGCCCCTGCTTCGGCGCCTCCGATGCTCCCGGCAACAACGACTTCTGCATCCGTCACAGCACCCGCAACTTCCCCAACCGGGAAGGCTCCAACCCTGCTACGGGCCAGATCGCTTCCGTAGCGCTGATGGATTCCAAGTCCATTGCGGCCACTGCCTTTAACGGCGGATACCTGACCTCCGCAGAGGATGTACAGGTGGAGTACAAGACCCCGGCCTACCATTTCAACCATCATATTTATGACAATATTGTATACAACGGCTTCGGCAAGGCGAAACCGGAAACAGAGCTGGTTTATGGACCTTCCATCAAGGACTGGCCTGAGATGGCACCCCTGACGGACAACCTGCTCTTAAAGGTTGCAAGCGTGATCCGGGATGAGGTGACCACAACCGATGAACTGATTCCTTCCGGTGAAACCGCTTCCTACCGTTCCAACCCCTACAAGATTTCCGAGTATACCTTGATCCGCAAGGATCCGGCCTACGTAGGAAACGCAAAGGCCATCCAGGAGTGCGAGACTGCCCGCAGAAATGGTGACGAGGCCAAGGCTTCCGAAGCCTATGAGGTACTGAAGGCAGTAGGCGTGGATGCACCGGCGGCAGAACTGATGAAAACGACAGGAATCGGTTCCGTGCTCTATGCGAAGCGTCCCGGCGACGGCTCCGCCAGAGAATATGCAGCCAGCTGCCAGAAGGTTTTAGGCGGACTTGCCAATATCTGTATCGAGTATGCGACCAAGCGTTACCGCAGCAACTGCGTCAACTGGGGAATCCTGCCCTTTACCTGCCCGGAGCCGGAGATCAACCTGGCGGTGGGAGAGTACATCTATCTGCCCGGAATCCGGAAAGCAGTGGAGGACGGGGCGCAGCAGGTGGAGGCCAAGGTGATCGGAACCGATGGCTCTGTCCGCAGCCTGAATCTGGATTTGAAAGGCGTTACCGAGGCGGAGAAGCAGGTGCTTCTGGCCGGAAGCCTGATCAATTTCTACAAGCAGGACCAGAAAAACTAAATCAGATCCGGTATGAGCCGGCCGGCTTTTTACAAAGCGGCCGGCTCCGCTCTGTTATAAGCGTTTGGCGAGACCTTTTGAGACTGGTACGTTGCAACAGGCGTATTGGTCAGGTTTCCCATTGCCGGAGAAAGGAAAGAAAATATGGAAAAGAGTGAAATCAGAAAGCTGGGAGAATGGATTAGCCAGATGAGCTGGGAGAGCATGCCTTCTCAGGTGCAGGAGGCGGTGCAGCTGCGGGTCCTGGATTTGGTAAGCGCGGCACTGGGGGCCGTGAAGGATCCGCTTATGGAGCAGGTGATCAGCTCCTACGGCCAGCGCTATGAGTCCGGACCCTGCAGTGTGTGGGGGAGAACGGAGCGGTTCCCTGCGGAGGTCGCAGCCAAGATCAACGCTATGCTGGCCCATACGTTAGAGCTGGATGACGTCCATCCGGCTTCCAAGACCCACGGCAGCGCCAGCATCATTCCTGCTGCCTGGGCTATGGCCCAATACCTGGGAAAAAGCGGAAAGGACTTTCTTACAGCAGTGGTCTGCGGCTATGAAACCACAGCCCGGATCGGAATGGCCCTGGGGGTAACTGCCCACCGGAAGAAGGGCTGGCACGCCACCTCCACCTGCGGGATTTTCGGCTGCGCCGCCGCCGGAGCAAAGCTGCTGGGACTTGATGCAGAGCAGACGATTTCTGCTTTGGGAATGGCAGGAACGCAGAGCAGCGGGCTCTGGGCCTTTTTAGGAGACGGGGCCAGCTGCAAGGTGCTCCATCCGGGACATTGTGCTGCCTGCGGACTGGATGCGGCGTTTTTGGCTGCTGCCGGGATGACGGGGCCGGAGCACATTTTAGATGCAGAGGATGGAGGGCTGTTAAAAGCCATGTCCGATGGATATGACTTATCGAAAGCCGGAGCAGGGCTGGGGGAAGTCTGGGAGATTTTAAATATGGATGTAAAGCCCTACCCCTGCTGCCGGAGCGTTCACTGCATTATCGATGCCATGTTCCGGATTCGGGAGCAGATGGAAAAGGAAGGCCTGGAGATTTCTCAGGTCAAGGAGATCCGTGTGGCCACCTATCAGGTGGGATATCAGCAGTGCGCCGTAAGCAGAGGCTGTCTGGAACCGCAGTCAGGAATGGATGCGAAGTTTTCCGCTCCTTACGGAGCTGCGGCAGCCCTGCTCTTTGGAAAAGTTACCAGGGAGGAGTTCGAGCCGGAGGTGGTGGCAAATCCGCAGCTTAGGGCACTGATGGAAAAGATTTCCGTGGAGCCGGACGAGGAGCTGACGAAGGAGTACCCGGCCCACTGGGGCTGCCGGGTATGGGCAGAATTTACGGATGGAAAGAAGATGGAAGTAAGGGTTCAGGACCCGTCCGGAAGCTCAAAAAATCCATTGTCTAAAAAACAGCTTGAGGATAAGGCCAAGAGCCTGATCAGGGCGGCTTTCCCGGGAAAAGAAGGGGAGATTGCCCGGATACTGGAGACAATGGCAGAGCAGGAGAACATGCCGGAAATCGGCCGGTAAGGTCAGGACAGGAGCAGCAGAAGAACTTATGGAGAAGAAATCATAACGGTTTAAGGTGGACAAAAACGCAGCCGGGACGGTATAATAATAAATCGAGAACCCAAAGAAAATTTTGACTGATTAAGGAGGCTGCGGCAATGGCAAACATTATAGTATTGGACGGCTATACATTAAACCCCGGCGATTTATCCTGGAGCGGATTTGAAGCACTGGGCCAGGTTCAGGTCTACGACCGGACGCCACAGGAAAAGACGGTGGAGCGGATTGGAGATTCGGAACTGATTTTAACCAACAAGACGGCGATCACCCGGGAGATTATGGAACAGTGTCCCAAGCTGCGCTATATCGGCGTTCTGGCTACGGGGTATAATGTGGTGGATGTGAAAGCAGCTGGAGAGCGGGGGATTGTGGTTACCAACATTCCCTCCTACGGAACGGCGGCCGTGGCCCAGTATGCATTTGCCCTTTTGCTGGAACTGTGCCACCATGTAGGCCTTCACGACGAGAGCGTCAAGGCAGGAGAATGGGAGCGCTGCCAGGATTTCTGCTATTGGAAAACGCCGTTGATGGAACTGGCCGGGAAAACCATGGGAATCGTTGGATTTGGCCGCATCGGTCAGAGAACAGGAGCCATTGCCCAGGCGATGGGGATGAAAGTGATAGCCTATGACCATTTCCGGCGGCCGGAACTGGAAAATGAAACCTGCCATTACGTTTCCATGGAGCAGCTGCTGAGCCAGTCCGATGTAATTTCCCTTCATTGTCCTCTGCTTCCGGAGACAAAGGGGCTCATCAATCAGGAGACCATTGGTCAGATGAAGGACGGAGTCCTGATTATCAACACCTCCCGAGGGGATTTGGTTGTGGAAAAAGACCTGGCGGAGGCTTTAAAGAGTGGAAAAGTGGCGGGAGCCGCGGCGGATGTGGTTTCCACAGAGCCGATTCATGGAGATAATCCTCTCCTGACGGCACCGAATATGATCATTACCCCTCATATGGCTTGGGGGGCCAGAGAATCTAGGCAGAGGCTGATGGCTCAGGCGGTGGAAAATCTCAGGGCGTTTCTGGATGGAAAGCCGGTGAATGTGGTTTCCTGAGGAAAAAGGCGGATCGTTTTTTCAGAGATATGATGAATCTGCAGTTTGCGGATATAAGAAGGAGGGAGGATCGCTGCGATCCTCCCTGTTAGTTTTATATTTCTTCTGAATTCAAAAATGCCTCGATCCGAACTCCCACATTTTCTTCCAGATTCCGGTAGAAGAATTGATAATCATAAAGATGATAAACGCCGTCCTCAAAGATGGAAAGCCCTGCAGGGTATTCCAAAGGGGTGACGTCCGTTACCTTCAAAGCTCCCCGCACCGGGTCCAGATAGGCGCCGGTCAGCTCCGGGATCTCCGCGGTGATTGCTCCGCTGTAGTCCGTAAAGCAGGCGCCCAGATTCAAGCTTTTGTCTGCCGGGGTGGAGTCGGTTTTCCAGTTTAAGGGATTGATGGCCAGGGTCTTGGTCCCTTCCGGAATCAGGAGAGAATCGGTGATATCCTCCGCCTCCGAGTTAAAGGAGACAATAACGCCGGTGTCATCCGGTCCGGCTGCCATTTTCAGATGAGGATAGCTGGAAAGCTCCTCCTCGGTAATTCGCCAGCCGATGGCGTAGCAGGCTACCAGCTGTTCCATCCGGTCGTCTGAGGCAAACGAATCCTTCATCAGGCGGATGCACAGATCCGCTCCCTGGGAGAAGCCGGCCAGGATGACAGGGCGGCCATTGTTAAAGTGCTCCATATAATACGCAAAGGCTGCCTTTGCATCGGCGTAAGCGATCGACAGATAGGGTTCCCGCTCCGCTTCCTCCATCTCGTAGACGTTCAGGCCGATTTGGCGGTAGTAGGGAGCGAAGAAGCGGCTTTCGCCATCGTAGATCCCTTTTTCCATATTGATGGCGCCCACAAAGCTTTCCTTTGTATCTTCATCGGAAAGGGACATATTGCAGGCGTCCTCAGAGCCGCCGTAAACAGAGGGGCAGATGAAGAATACATCGGTAAGCTTGCTTTCATCATCTTCTGATTCCAGGTAAGCCCAGTTTTTCGGGTCGCTGTAGTCGGGCGTTTCGGAAGATGCTGCCTCACCGGCGGAAATCTGGACGGAGGCAGTCTGCTCGGGAAGAGACTTCTGAGGACTGCAGGCGGCGGACAGACTGACAGCGAGAAGGAGCAGAGAAAGAAATTTTGAAAGCGGTTTGGGATATTTCATGGGGCATTCCTTCCTTTCATAAATTCATTGGTGCTCCTATTATACTACATTCGCCGAAGCCTTAAAAGATTTTTCGGACAGACGGACCGGAATGCAGCCGTTTACGCCTCTGTTCCCCGGCGAAGCTGTCCGCGCACCCGTCTCCAAAGAAATGCCGATAAAATAACGGCGCAGTAATCGGTAACGGACTGTCCGAAGATGACGCCGGTAAGGCCGAACATTGCCTGGAGAAGGTACAGAAGAGGGATCAGAAGAACTCCCTGTCTGAGGATGGAGAGAATGGTGGCTTCCAGGGCGTGGCCCACGGACTGAAGACTGTTCATATTGACGAACAGGAAGCCGATGACCGGGCCGGAGAGCATGTAGGCGGTCAGCATTTCCACTCCGTAGCTTACGACCTGATCATCGTTGATGAACAGGCGGATGATGGGCTCGCGCAGGAGAAAATAGAGTGCCGTAGCCAGAAGGCCGACCACCAGGCAGCTTTTTTTCGTAAAGCGCTCGACCGCACGGAACCGCTTCACATCGCCGGAACCGTAGTTAAATCCCAGGAGGGGCTGTACGCCGTTTGCCAGTCCCATCTGGAGAAAGGTGATAAACATATTGGCCTTAAATACAATGCCGATTGCCGCTACGGGGGCGTTGCCGTATACCACCAGCATCTGATTCAGCACAATGGTGGAGACGCTCATCAGGGCAGAAAAGATGGCCGTGGGGAGTCCGGTTGAGCAAATGCGGGTGAGGATGCCGTTTCGGCAGGTGAAATCCTTAAAGGAAATCGACAGCACACGGCTCTTTTTCAGAAAATACCAGAGGTAATAGCCGCTGGCCATTATATTTCCCAGGGAGGTGGCGATGGCTGCACCGGCGGTCCCCTGTCCCAGGACACTGATGAAGATCGGGTCCAGAATGATGTTGGCAATGGTGCCGATCATGCTTCCGATCATGGCTTCCCGGCTGGCGCCCTCTGCCCGCACAATGAAGCTGGCTGCCGCAGACCAGATGATAAAAGGAGCGCCCCAGGCGATATGGAAGGTGTAGCCTCTGGCAAAATCGTAGGTCTGCGCATCTGCGCCGAATATGGACAGGATAGGATCCATAAACAGAATCAGAAGGGCCGCAAAGGCGAGACCAACCAGAATGGAAGCATAGGTGACAAAGGAAGAAGCAGCCCGCACCCGCTTTTCATTTTTTTCACCCATGGCCATGCTCAGGACAGTGCTTCCGCCCATGCCGAACATATTGGCGAAGGCCATCATCAGAATGAAGATGGGGTTTGTCAGACTGACTGCGGCTACCTGCAGCGGGTCCCCGGTCTGTCCCACAAAAAAGGTGTCCGCCATATTATAGAGGACGGTTACCAGACTGCTGATGACACTGGGAACGGCCATAACGGCCACCGCCCTGGATACTTTCATTGAGCTCATTAATTCCTGTTCATTTTCCTGTTTTTGCATGATTTTCCTCCTGTATATCCAGATTTTTCAGCATTTTTGCGGCAGTCTCCAGAAAGTGCTCCTGGTCGGAAGGGGAGATGCCCTGAAGAAGGATGGACTCCGATTCTTCGATTTCCCGCCGAAGGGTCTCCTTGACGGCCTGCGCTTTTGGGGTAAAGACAATCCGCTTGTAGCGTCCGTCCCATTCCTCCGGGATTCGGCTGATCAGCCCCTTTTCTTCCAGAAGCTTTAGCGCCTCCGTGGCGGTGGAGGGACGCAGGCCGAATTCCTTCTCGATTTCTTTCTGGTAAACGCTTCGGTGGCTGCTTTCTACCAGAATATAGTCCAGAATATTTCCCTGCGCTCCGGTGATGCCGATGGATTCCTGTACTTTCAGGGAACGGCGGCGGAGCCGGTTGGAGATCCGGTTGATCATTTTGCCTGTTTCCATATTCAATTGACCTTCTTTCCTGCAAATAGTTCGGTTCCTAAATATATTAGGACAGTTTTGGAGGAATGTCAACCGTCTGAACACAAAAAACAGTTCCCGGACGGCTGGCGCCGGAGAACTGTTCACAGAGGCCGTGCCGGCTGTCAGGAGCGGCACGGGCGGCGATGAAATTTAATAGTGGATAACATTTTCCTGTCCCCGGATTTTCTGAATCAGCTCCTGGGCCTGGGGACTTTCAAAATAATCCAGAGTGGTTTTGGGAACCAGCTCTTTCAGCAGTTCAAAATTTCCGTCTTTTATGGCCTGACGCACCGTAGAGGCACTGATGGCCTTTCCTTCTGACTGGAGCCTGGGGACTACGATGCATTCAATGCCGTTTTCGGGAAGTTTTTTCTGCATGATCTCATTGTAAATTCCGGTCACCAGGCTGGTGGGCTCTTCTCCCACATAGCGGCGGGTGATGTTCATGGCCTGGGCGATTCTGGTAAAGATGGTCAGGTCCAGGAGCGCATGGCTCTGGATTACAGCAGTCTCATCTTTTTGGAAATAGCTGGGGAATGTTGCGCTGCTGATGATATAGGGGCCGCTGTCGTGGTAGCGGATATTTTTCAGATGGGCCGTTCCGTCCATGACCAGCTTTTTGCGGACGGAAAAAGGTACCAGGCTTGCGTCCTCGCTGACGATAAACAGGTGGAGAATATCATTTTCCGAGGCGGCCTTTTCTACCAGATACTGGTGTCCAAGGGTGAAGGGGTTGGCATTCATGACCAGGGCGGCGGCCTTTTTGCCCTCCTCCTTTTCCTCTGCCAGCCGGTTTAAATAGTCCTGGAAGCCGGTGCGCCGGTTTTCCATAAATACGATCTGATTTTCAATGCGGACAATCTCGTAAAAGCCCAAATCCCCGAAAAACTTGGCGGAGCTGCATTTGGTGTAGAGAAAAATGTGGAGATTTCCCCTCTGATACTGTACATCCAGAAGATGGGTAACAATCTGGTTCATGAGCCCTTCTCCCTGATGGGCGCTGCTGACCGCCATGCAGCGCAGGGTGTTGCCGAAGCAGCTTCCGGTGGCGATGAGATTCATGTCCTCATCGTACATGCCGCAGGTGTAGTCCAGATTGGCATCCCGGCGGATGCCTTCCGCTTCCAGAAGTGCGTCTACCTGACGCTGGCTTCGCTTGTCCGATGGGTAGATCTTTGAAATGGTGTAGTTGTAGTCTGACATGATACTGATTCCTTCCCTTATCATCCTTACAGTGTGTTTTCAAGTACTCATAGTGCACCGTGTCCACTAAACTCGTGGGAGACCTCGTTAAGTGGACAGGTGTAACTCGTACTAGGCTCGTGAGAGACCTCGCCAAGTACTCATAGTGTACCGTGTCCACTAAACTCGTGGGAGACCTCGTTAAGTGGACAGGTGTAACTCGTACTAGGCTCGTGAGAGACCTCGCCAAGTACTCATAGTATATCATGTTGGTGAGGAATGGTGAAGATTTTTTCTTGTATACTGGCCTCAAAAGGTTTTATAATGGATGTAAACATGTTTATACAAAGGCAGGAGAAGAAGGAATGTACATAGGAGATTTGCATATTCACTCCCGGTATTCCCGGGCGACCAGCCGGGATTTGACACCGGAGTCTCTGGATTTTTGGGCCAGGAGAAAGGGAATCCATCTGGTTGGTACGGGGGATTTTACCCATCCGGCCTGGAGAGAGGAATTGAAAGAAAAGCTGAAGCCGGCAGAGGAGGGGCTGTACGTGCTGGACCCGGATCTAAGAAGAGGAGAGGATGTTCCGGGAAGCAGTGTGCCGCGTTTTGTGATCAGCGGAGAGATCAGCTCCATTTACAAGAAAAACGGCAGGGTGCGGAAGGTTCACAGCCTGATCCTGCTGCCGGGACTTGAGGAGGCGGAAGCCCTTTCCAAAAAGCTGGAGACCATAGGAAATATCCACTCTGACGGCAGGCCGATCCTGGGGCTGGACTGTCGGGATCTGCTGGAAATTACGCTGGAGATCTGTCCAAGAGCCATCTATATACCGGCCCATATCTGGACACCCCATTTTTCGCTTTTCGGGGCATTTTCAGGGTTTGACCGGATTGAGGAGTGCTTTGAGGATATGACGCCCTATGTCCATGCGCTGGAAACAGGACTCTCCTCAGACCCGCCCATGAACTGGAGGCTGTCAGCCCTGGATCCCTATTTTCTGGTGTCCAATTCCGATGCCCACTCCCCCTCAAAGCTGGGGAGGGAGGCCAATCTTCTGGATATCGAGATGAGCTATGAAGGCCTGTACCAGGCGCTCCAGACCGGAAAAGGGCTTGAGGGCACCATTGAATTCTTCCCGGAGGAGGGAAAATATCATTACGACGGACACCGGAAATGCCATGTGTGTGTCAGTCCAAAGGAGGCGGAGGCCCTGGGGAACCGCTGCCCGGTCTGCAAAAAGAAGCTGACCATAGGCGTGGACCACAGGGTGGAGCAGCTGGCGGACCGCAAGGAGCTGTTCCGCCCGGAACATGCCAGAAGGTTTGAAAGCATGGTGCCCCTTCCCGAGGTAATCGCCGCCGCTACGGGACATGGAGCCGCCAGTACAAAGGTACAGTCCCTCTATGAAAATATGATGCGGAAGCTGGGAACGGAATTTGAGATCCTGCGGAATGTGCCTGTGGAGGAAATCCGCAGCCAGTTCGGCCCTATGATCGGAGAAGGGATCCGCCGCCTGCGGGATGGAAGGGTGAAGCGGCTTCCGGGTTTTGATGGAGAGTACGGAGTGATCCGGCTGTTTGAACCCTGGGAGATCGAGGAGATGGAGGGGCAGATGAACCTGTTTTCCCTTTTTGGGATGGAGGGAGAAATCCAGGGACAGGAGAAAGAAACGGAGAAGGCAGAGCTGGTTTCGGACAGCAGGATCCTTAGGGGAGAGTCCTCGTTCGGGACGGCTGTACAGAGGGAAAGCGCGGCAGGAGCCATCGGGCAGAGCTTGAATTCATCCCAGCAGCAGGCGGTCCGCTCTCTGGCGCGGACTACGGCGGTGGCGGCGGGGCCCGGAACCGGAAAGACCAGAACCCTGGTGGAGCGCATCCTGTACATGATCCAGGAGCAGAGGATCAGTCCCTCGGAAATCACGGCGGTGACATTTACCAACCGGGCGGCGGAAGAGATGGAAAAACGGATTCATTCCAGAATTTCCGGAAAGCGTGGGCTGAAACAGATGAAAATCGGAACCTTCCATTCCATCTGCTACCGCATGCTGAAGGATATGGGGCTGGAGGCGGTTCTGCTTCAGGAAAGCGAACGGCTGGAGATTGCGGAGCAGGTGATCGGTGAGCTGGGACTCAAATGGAAGCCGTCGGAGCTTTTGGAGGAGATCTCGCGGAGGAAGACCGGGGAAGAAAGAGCAGAGGAGGAGAACCAGGACCAGACGCTTTGTGCCTGCCGGCTCTACCAGGAAAGGCTGGAGGCGTTAAATGGCATGGACTACGATGACATCCTGCTGAAAGCGGTAAAGGCCCTGGAGGAGGGGAAAATGGATGAAAAGCCCTTCCGATATCTGCTGGTGGATGAATTCCAGGACGTCAGTCCGCTTCAGTATCGCCTGATCTGCCTGATGAACCGCAGGGGCCGCCAGCTTTTTGTCATCGGTGATCCGGACCAGTCCATCTACGGCTTTCGGGGCTCCGATGCCCGGATCTTTGAGCGCTTGTCCCAGGATGAGCCGGAGCTTGTCCTCATCCGGCTGGAGGAAAATTACCGCAGCAGCGGCCGCATTGTTCATGCTGCCAGGGAACTGATCGGCCATAACCCGGGACCGGAACGGGGACTTTGGACCGATAAGGAGCCGGGACTCATGATCCGCCTGGTGTCCGCCGGCAGTGAGATGAGTGAAGCGATTTTTGCGGCAAAGGAGATCAACCGCATGGTGGGAGGCATCGATATGCTGGACGCCCAGGAGGGCTTTGGACCGTCGGAGGAGAGGAAGACCAGAAGCTTTGGGGATATCGCCGTGCTTTACCGTACCCACCGTCAGGGAGAACTTCTGGAGCGCTGCCTAAAGCAGGAGGGGATTCCCTACATTGTGGCCGGACGGGAGGAATTTCTCCAGGCGGATTCGGTCCGCGCAAGCCTCTGCTTTTTTAGCTGCCTGGCCGGGAAGGAGAGCCCGCTGACCAGGCCTCTGTGCCGGAAACTTCTGTGGAAGGACAGGAAACCGGAGGATGGGGAATGGGAGCGCCTGACCGCTGATTTTCTTCCCTTGTATCAGAAACAGAAGCCGGGCAAGTTCCTGGAGGCCTGGGTTCAGAGGATGGGCTTTCAGGAGGACGGCCCTATGGAAAAATTCTGCTCCATGGCGCCTTTTTACCGGACTATGAAGGAAATGGTGGAGGCGGTGCAGTACGGAGGAGAGAGCGATTTAAAACGGTGCGGACAGAAAACCTATGCTTCCGGCACGGTAACCTTGACCACCATCCACGGAGCAAAAGGGCTGGAATTTCCCGCCGTAATCCTCTTTGGAGCCAGAAAGGGGCTGATCCCCCTGGAGACGAAGCGGGGAAAGATGGACGAGGAGGAGGAGCGCAGGCTGTTTTTCGTAGGCATCACCAGAGCGATGGAGGAGCTGGTGATCACCAGCAGCGGCCAGCCCTCGGCCTTTTTGGATGAACTTCCAAAGGAGGATACGGCATCGGAGCAGACAGGAAGAAGGGGAAAGCAGGAACAGGAGCATCAGATGAGCCTGTTTGAACTGGACCCTTCCTTCGGTGAATGAAAAGCAGACGAAAACCATGTCTGCGGGGATTGTAAAAATCGCGATTTTAGACTATACTAACATGCAGAATACGCAGCAAAAGGAAGGAAAAAGACATGGCAGACATTAAAGAGCTGAAAAATCAGGATTTGATTATGGCTTATCATCTGATGCAGTACAATGCAACGCCGGAGCGTCAGGCGGAATTCATGCAGGAGGTTATGAAAGCCCGTTTTCTGGCTCCGGCTTCCTTTGACCCGGAACCGGAAACCGGAGAAGATGGGAAGCTGAAGCTTCAGCCCGGTACGAAGGTGGCGTTCCCCGAAGTGGCGAACAATGAGGGGAAAAAGTATCTTCCCGCTTTTACTGACTGGAAATCCGCCCAGAAATGGGAGTTGAAGGAAGGGCAGCGTCTGATTGCCACTACCTTTGAGGACTACGCAGCCATGATCCTCAGGGATGAGAATGCATCTGGCTTTGTGATCAATCCCTTTGAGGAGAACATCCGCATCGAGCGGAATGTGATTACCGCCATCAAACAGCAGCAGGCGGCATTTATCAAACAGAAGCTGGCGGAGGCACAGAAGCGCCAGGCAGAGCAGAACGGCCAGGCGGCAGCAGCCGGACAGGGAAACGGGGCGGCCGGACAGCCGGATCAGAACGCTAAGGCGGGCCAGGCTCCCGGCGCAGCAGGCGCTCAGAGAACCGTAACCATTTCCTTCCACCGCATTGAAAAGTGCCCGGAGAAGTTCCTGGAGGAGGCCAGAACCTTTCTGAAAACCCAGCCGGTTAAGAAGGCTTATCTCCAGGGACTGATGCAGGGAGACCGGAAAGGCTGTCTCTTCGTGCTGGACCATGAAGGCGATGAGAAGGCCCTCTTTAACGAACTGGCTAAAATTTCCAAGCCCTACATGCCGGGAATGTACCTGTATGCGACTACGGTGAATTCCGACCTGGGCAAGAAGGCCATCAACGGGCTGGAGCCCTTCTACGAGGCCTGAGAGGAGACCAGTTCATCCAGAGAGCGGAAGGAATAGCCCATCTCCTCGTATTTTGTCAGCAGCTCATCCAGAATGTCGGCATTGGTCTGAGAAGTGCTGTGAAGCAGGATGATGGCTCCGGGATGGACGCGGCCGATGAGCTTTTTAAAGGCTTCCTCCCGGGAGGGCTGTTCATCCTGGAGCCAGTCTACATAGGCAAGACTCCAGAAAAAGGTCGTGTATCCCAGTTCCCTGGCCATTTCCAGATTGGATTCACTGTATTTGCCCTGAGGAGGCCGGTAGTATTTGGCCATGGTCTGGCCGGTGGTCTGGGTGTAGAGTTCCTCCAGGCTGGTCAGTTCCCGGGAAAATGCTTCCTTTGTGGCAATCTGGGACATATCCGGATGGTGATAGGTATGGTTGGCTACAATATGCCCTTCTTCCGCCATTCGGCGCACCAGGTCCGGACTGGAAGAAATATAATTTCCAACTACAAAAAATGCGGCGGGAGCCTGATGTTTTTTCAGGGCATCCAGGATCGCCGGCGTACAGCCGTTTTCAAAGCCTGCGTCAAAGGTCAGATACAGAACCTTTTCCTCTGTATCCTGGGCGTAGTAGGCATTGAAGCGGCTTAAATATTCTGCGGAGGCATTGGCCACGGGCGGCTTGCCTTCCTGGGGAAAGCTCAATCCCCAGTTCCCCTCGGCGGAAACGGCCGCAAAAGGCTGGCTGACGGAGCGGGAAAAACGGAGAAATCCTGCAGCACTGCCGGCAAAATAGGAAAAGGAGAGCAGCAGAAGGAAAAGAGAAAGGCGGATTGGTCTGGGTTTCATGGCGAAGGCCCTGCCTTTTTAGCGTTACTAATACATATGAGAAAGAGAAGGAGATTATGTGCTCCAGATATTTTATTAGAGATGAAAAGGGAGATCAGAAAGAGATACGGCCTTCGGATCATGCTCCGGTGATGGTCTGGCAGGACGGCAGGATTTCTCTGGCCTGGCAGAGATGGGGATTTACGTCCGAGGGAAGAAAACTGGTGATGAATGCCAGAGCGGAATCCGCCCTGGAAAAACCTATGTTTTCGGAGAGTCTGATGAAACGCCGTCTGGTGATACCGGCGGAGGGATTTTATGAGTGGAATCCTCAGAAGGAAAAGTTTCTCTTTACTGCTGAGAACCGAACGCTTTATATGGCTGGGTTCTGTCGGTGGGAAGGGGAGGAATGGCATTTCTGCATTCTGACGACAAAGGCCAACGCTTCGGTGGAGACGGTTCATCCGAGGATGCCTTTGATTTTAAGGGAAGATCAGGTGGAGGACTGGCTGAAGAACGAAGAAAAGCTCCGGGAGTTCCTGAAACAGGAGCCGGAGCCTTTAAAAAGAGAAGCGCCCTATGAGCAGCTTAGTCTGTTTTGAGTTTTTCTGACGCATCCTCCTTTACAGGCAGGGATGCCTGGTCCAGATTGTCCAGGATCCGCTTCAGATATCCGCAGAACTGTTCAATCTCTTCCGGCTGAAAATCCTTCCAGGTCTGCTCGTCCATGTAGTTGAGAATGCTCCGGACGATTTTGGCCTCCTCCCTGCCGGAGTCGGTCAGGCAGATCAGAAAGGAGCGGCGGCTGGAAGGGTCCGGCTGTCGCAGCAGAAATCCGGACTGCTGCAGCTTGTCCAGAGAGCGGGACATGGTGGTTACATCGATTTGACAGCGGTCCGCCAGCTCCTTTTGGGTAATGTGGTCCTCGGTCAGGAGGGATTCCAGGATCCGGGCATGGCCCTGGCCGAAGGTCAGGCCGATCCCGGCGAAGCAGGGCTGAAGCAGGGATCGGCGGACCTTATCCACCCGGATCAGCATTTTTCTGGCATTACGTTTATTGATCATGATTCTGTGGTCCTTTCTGTGGGCAAATCTATCTGTAACTGTTCGGTTCCTTCCCAGTTACGCATTCGAACATCAGTCTAACTCGAACTGTCCCGTATACAGCTTGTAGTAGCGCCCTTTTTGTTCCAGAAGCTCTTCATGGCTGCCGCGCTCAATAATCTGTCCCTTTTCCAGAACCATGATGGCTTTGGAGTTGCGCACCGTGGACAGACGGTGGGCAATGACGAACACGGTCCGCCCCTCCATGAGG
>ERZ1643246.575-NODE-575-length-46198-cov-25.620744_pt1 | contig 46198 bp, 35 predicted proteins | sample MGYA00579265_ERZ1643246 | MGnify/ENA primary metagenome ERZ1643246 (study PRJEB29033, sample SAMEA4952261) | chicken gut metagenome | biome: Broiler Chicken; feature: Gastrointestinal Tract; material: Caecum | place: Ireland | collected 2018 | study: Broiler... | reverse complement strand
CGGAGATCACAGAAGCGCCAGAGGCGGAAGCAACGCCTGAACCGGAGGAGACACCGGAGATCACAGAAGCGCCAGAGGCGGAAGCAACGCCTGAACCGGAGGAGACACCAGAGATCTCAGAGACACCTGAAGCAACACCAACACCGGAAATTACAGAAACACCGGCGGCTACACCTACTCCCGAAGCTGCAGAAACACCGGAAGTCAGCGTGACGCCGGATCCTGCTGAAGAGCCGGAGGAAGATAAAAATATTTTTGACCGGGATAAGGAAAGTGAAAAAGATACCCGTCCCGATGAATTTGAAGATGATCTGACAGAAGAAGAAAAAGCGGCGGCAGCCGCGGAAAATCATACCTGCAACGGCATTTCCGTATCAGGGATCAACCTGCCCTGGTATGTGCAGTTCCGGGTTTCCAGCGGGGATGACTATGAATTTACCAACGAGACAGAGGCTAATATCTTTAAGTCCTATGAGTTTGAGCTTTGGGATCTGAAAAACGATACGGAGTATCATGTCCCGGATGGAGAATACATCAGTGTTACTGTTCCGGTAAAGGCCGGCTATGAATATACGATCGAGCATCTTCTGGATAATGGAGCGATGGAAACGATCGTGCCAAGCGTAGATGGAAGCACAATGGTCTTCAGCACACATTCTTTCAGTCCCTTCGGCATAGCAGGAAGCAAGCCTCTGGTGGGAGAAGAAATTGCGTCGGACGGATATGAGGACACTTCTGAGCCCCAGGCAACGGCAACTCCTTCAGCAGCAGCTTCTTCTGCGGCAGAAAACAACAGAACAGAAAATACAGTTACATCCGCTGCATCCGGTTCAGATAACTCCGGAAGCCAGAGCAGCAGTCAGACCACTGCGGACCAGAATGAGACAGACACATCCGTACAGGAGGACAGCAGTGATTCCACAGACGCGGTCAACACGGGGGATTCTACACCGATTGCTCCCTTTGTGATCCTTGCTGCAGCGGCGGTAGTGATCATCGCAGTGATCATTTATCTCAGAAAAAGAAAATAATCTTTACAGAGGAATATAAAAAAAGCCTTCCCATATATTTGATAGTGGGAGGGCTTTTTATATGAAAATAAAAACAGTATTAAAATCACTTTTTCTGGCGTACGCGCTGACAGGAGCATTCCTGCTTCTGCTTGCCCTGCTTGTTTTCAGACTGGATCTGGGAACTGCTCCCGTTGCGGCGGGGATCGTAGCCATATATGTGGTATCCTGCCTTTCAGGAGGATTTTTGTCGGGAAAGCTGATGCGGAAGGATAAATATTTCTGGGGGATCCTGGTGGGGCTGTCCTACTTTCTTCTTCTGGGAGCGGTATCTTTTGCCGTCCAGGGAAAATGGGATATGTCCTTTCAGCATACGTTTACCACATTCTGCATGTGTCTGGGCGGAGGGGCGCTTGGAGGAATGCTGGCCTGAACCAGGGGGAATCGCCGCGGAAGAAAAAAGGGCTTTTATTTGCGGAAGATTTATGCTATACTATCCCAAGATCATTTATACATAAGGAGGAGATACCATGGAACATATTAAAACCTTAAATACAAAGAATTTACAGAATACCGTAAAAAAAGGCGGATGCGGCGAGTGCCAGACCTCCTGTCAGTCAGCATGCAAAACTTCCTGCACAGTAGGAAATCAGAGCTGCGAGCATAAATAAGACGGGAGAACCGGAAAACAGTTAAGCAGCGGGTTGAAATCCGCTGCTTATTCTTATGCTGCCGGAAACTTATAAAGAAGCCGGAAAATGGGCTCTCTATATGATGAAGGGCAGGAGCCGCGGGAAAAGATCGGCATTTTCCGGATACTGCCGGCAGTATGAGAAAAGAGGAAAACTTACAGGAAAGGATTTCGATGACATGAGTCTGATTCACAGATACCAGAGCAACGGATATAATATTGTTCTGGATATAAACAGCGGATGTATTCATCTGGTAGATTCCGTGACTTATGAAGTGCTTCCCTATATGGAAGAAGGCTTGTCTTCAGAAGAGATCACTGAAAAACTGAAGGACAGGTTCAGCGGGGAGGATATCCGGACTTCCATTTCAGAGTGCGAAAAGCTGAAAGAAGAGGGAATGCTGTTTACCAGAGACATCTACGAAAACGCGATCGACGAGTTTACAAAAAACAGGCAGACGGTAGTAAAGGCGCTCTGCCTTCATATCGCCCATGACTGCAATCTTGCATGCCGTTACTGCTTCGCGGAGGAAGGCGAGTATCATGGTCGAAGAGCCCTGATGTCTTTTGAGGTAGGAAAAAAGGCCCTGGATTTTCTGATCGCGAATTCCGGCTCCAGAAGAAACCTGGAGGTGGATTTCTTCGGAGGAGAACCTCTTATGAACTGGGAGGTGGTAAAACAGCTTGTCCAGTATGGCCGGGAACAGGAAAAAATACACAATAAAAACTTCCGTTTTACTCTGACTACCAACGGGGTTCTTTTAAACGATGAGGTAATGGAATTCTGCAACCGGGAGATGGCGAACGTCGTTCTCAGCGTAGACGGACGGAAAGAAGTGCATGACTATATGCGGCCCTTCCGGAAAGGCGCGGGCAGCTACGATCTGATCATGCCGAAGTTTATCAAATTTGCGGAATCCAGAAACCAGGACAAGTATTATGTGCGCGGAACCTTTACCCATCATAATCTTGATTTCTCAAAAGATGTGCTCCACCTTGCGGATCTGGGATTTAAGCAGATTTCCGTAGAACCGGTGGTAGCTTCCGAGAAAGAGGAATATGCTATCCGCAGGGAAGATATTCCTAAAATACTGGAAGAATATGATATTCTGGCAAAAGAGATGATCAAAAGAGAAAAAGAGGGAAGAGGCTTTAACTTCTTCCATTTCATGATCGATCTTACAGGAGGCCCCTGCGTTTATAAGCGTCTGTCCGGATGCGGTTCCGGAACAGAATATCTTGCCGTGACTCCCTGGGGAGACTTTTACCCCTGTCATCAGTTCGTGGGCGAGGAAGAATTCCTGATGGGAAATGTGGATGAGGGGATCACTCATCCGGAGATCAGTGAGAAATTCAAAAGCTGCAATGTTTATACAAAGGAAGACTGCAGAAACTGCTTTGCCAGGTTTTACTGCAGCGGAGGCTGCGCCGCCAATGCCTACCATTTCCAGAAAGATATCAAGGGCAGCTATGAAATCGGCTGCGAGCTTCAGCGCAAGCGCGTAGAGTGCGCCATTATGATTAAAGCCGCATTGGCAGATTAAAAGGATAAGAAGGGAAAAATCATGAAGAAAAACAGAGCAGTTGCGGTGCTGGTTCTGACTGTGATCATCACAGCCTTCCTGTGCTATACAGCCGGAATAGGTCTGGGACCTACAGGAACCGGATCCGCGAAAAACATCAAAACAGGTCTGGACCTGGCCGGAGGAGTCAGCATCACGTATCAGGCAAAGGAAAAAAATCCTGACAGCGAAGAGATGTCGGACACTGTTTACAAAATGCAGAAACGTGTGGAACAGTACAGTACGGAAGCACAGGCTTACCAGGAAGGCAGCAACCGTATTACCGTGGAGATCCCGGGAGTTACAGATGCAGATGAGATTCTGAACGATCTGGGTAAACCAGGTTCTCTGTGTTTTATTGAGCAGACGGACGAGGACGGAAACGAGAACTTCACTTATGACGGAAGCAAGTATGTACTTTCAAGAAGTTTGGAAGAGATCAGAGAGTCCGGCTCTGTGGTACTGGAAGGTACCGATGTAGCAGACGCAGAGGGCGGCGCTTACCAGGAGCAGAACGGCAGCTCCCGTGAATATGCGGTAAATCTGACGCTTACGGACGAGGGCAAAGAAAAATTCGCCGAGGCTACTGAGAAGAACGTAGGAAGCCAGATCGCTATTGTATACGATGATGAAGTCCTGAGCGCCCCAACTGTTCAGGAAGCGATCACCGGCGGCCAGGCGCAGATCAATGGAATGGCGGATGTGGAAGAAGCACAGAATCTTGCGTCTTATATCCGTATCGGTTCCCTTAGTCTGGAACTGGAAGAGCTCCGTTCCAGCGTAGTGGCAGCTCAGTTGGGCGAGGAAGCGATTACCACCAGCGTTATCGCCGGAGGAATCGGTCTGGTGCTGGTGATCCTGCTTATGGTGATCGTATACCGTATCCCGGGCCTTGTTTCCGGAATTGCTCTGATCCTTTATACAGCGATTGTTCTGATCACAATTAACGCTTTTGACATCACTCTGACGCTTCCGGGTATTGCGGGTATTATCCTGGGTATCGGTATGGCGGTAGACGCAAACGTCATTATCTACGCGCGTATTAAAGAAGAAATCGCAGCGGGCGCTTCTGTGAAAGGAGCGATCAAAGGCGGTTTTTCAAAGGCATTTTCTGCGATCTTTGACGGAAACATTACTACTCTGATCGCCGCGTTCGTGCTGATGTGGCTTGGCTCCGGCACAGTGAAGGGCTTTGCCTACACTCTGGCCCTGGGTATTGTAGTGTCCATGTTTACGGCGCTTGTTATTTCCAGATTTGTAGTCAACGCTCTGTATGCGGTGGGCGTCCAGGATGAAAAATTCTATGGAAGGGCAAATGAAAGAAAATCCTTCAACTTTACCGGCAAGAGAAAAATTTTCTTCCTGATCTCCATCCTTCTGATCCTGTCAGGACCTGGGGCGATGATCGTAAACAGTCTGACCGGAGGAAGCGCACTGAACTACAGTCTGGAGTTTTCAGGAGGTACGGCTACTACAGTTACCTTCAATGAAGATATGGATATCAAGCAGATTGATTCCGAAGTGACTCCGGTGGTGGAAGAAGTAACCGGCGACAAGAACGTACAGCCCACAAAGGTTGTGGGAACAAACCAGGTAGTGATCAAAACGCGCGCGTTGTCTCAGGATGAACGCGAGGCACTGAATCAGGCGCTGGTGAAGAACTTTGACGTAGACGAAAGTCTGATCTCTACAGAAAGCATTTCTTCTACAGTAAGCTCAGAGATGCGCAGAGACGCAATCGTGGCTGTGGTTGTGGCTACCGTATGTATGCTGATCTATATCTGGTTCCGGTTTAAGGATATCCGTTTTGCCAGCAGCGCGGTTCTGGCTTTGGTCCATGACGTTCTTGTGGTATTTGCGTTTTACGCGATCTCCAGGACATCTGTGGGAAATACCTTTATTGCGGTTATGCTGACGATCGTAGGATATTCCATTAACGCCACGATTGTTATTTTTGACCGTATCCGTGAACACTTGAAAGCGGGCGGAAAGCAGGAGAGCCTGGAAGAGGTGGTGAATACAAGCATCACGCAGACTCTGACAAGAAGTATCTATACGTCTCTGACAACTTTCATTATGGTTGCGGTTCTTTACATTATGGGCGTTTCCTCCATCCGGGAATTTGCGGCACCCCTTATGGTAGGTATTCTGTGCGGAGCTTATTCCTCCGTATGCATCACCGGTCCTCTCTGGCTTGTGATGAAGCGCTATTTCAGAAAGACAGCGACGGCCGTTCCTGCTGTAGAGGCAAATGTTTCTGTTAAAGAAAACAGAAATCAGAATACAAATGCCCCAGGCGGGAAAAAAGCGGATAACAGAAATCAGAACGGCAAAAACCAGCCGAAAAAGAAAAACAGAAAAAGAGTAGCGGAACGTCTGGCAGCACAGGAGGCGGCAGAGAAGGCGGCTTCCGCTGAAAAGAAATCAGAATAGGACCATAGGAATAACAATATCCCGGGGTGGAAGAAAAGCCGTCCCGGGATGCATTTTATCTTACAGGAAAGCATTGCGCCGGCATGCCGGAGAAGAGGAAGAATGCATTGAGAAATGTGTGTTTTCCTGTAAAATAAAAACAGTGACAGGAGAAAAAGATGGAAAGATGGGTAGTGATGGCCAAAAAGGCTGATTTTCAGGAAATAGGGAAACGGTTCGGTATTGATCCGGTGACCGCCAGACTGATACGGAACAGAGACGTGGTGGGAGAAGAAAATATCAGGGAGTACCTTTATGGAACTTTCAAAGAACTTCCTTCCCCCTGGCTTTTAAAAGATATGGAAAAGGCTGTGGAAATACTTTCGGAAAAAATCGCCTCTCACGTAAAGATCAGGATCATCGGAGATTATGACATCGACGGGGTAAGCTCCACTTTTATACTTCTGAGGGGGCTGAAACGTCTGGGCGCCCAGGTGGATACTTACATTCCAGACAGAGTAAAGGACGGATACGGGATCCACAGACAGTTGATCGAACAGGCCCTGGAAGACCAGATAGATACCATCGTCACCTGCGACAACGGAATTGCCGCTTCAGAAGAAATCGCCCAGGCAAAAGAAGGAGGGATGACGGTGATCGTGACAGATCATCATGAAATCCCCTATACAGATACGGAAAAGAGAAGAGAATGGATGATTCCTCCGGCGGACGCAGTGATCAATCCAAAGCAGTCCGACTGCGCTTATCCCAACAAGAATCTCTGCGGTGCTGCGGTAGCCTGGAAACTGATATGGGCTCTTTATGAAAAGCATAGAATACCGGAAGAAGAGATCCTGGAGTTTTCTGAGGCGGCCGCGATAGCTACCGTAGGGGATGTAATGGATCTTCAGGGTGAAAACAGAATTATCGTGAAAGAAGGCCTGAAAAGACTGGAACATACAAAGAACCCGGGGCTGCGTGCCCTGATTGCCGCCAACGGACTGGAAGGCGGAAGGATCACCGCTTACCATGTGGGGTTTGTCCTCGGCCCCTGTATCAATGCCAGCGGCCGGCTTGACACAGCTTCCCGTTCACTGAAGCTTCTCTGTGAAGAAAATCCGGAGGAAGCCGCCAAGGAAGCGGGAGATCTTCTTGCCCTGAACCAGAGCAGAAAGGCAATGACAGAAAAAGGAAAAGAGGAGGCCGTCCGTCTGATCGAGGAAACAGAGCTGAAAAAAGACCCGGTGCTGGTAGTGTATCTTCCGGAATGTCATGAAAGTCTGGCGGGAATCATTGCCGGCAGGATCAGGGAAAAATATTACAAACCGGTATTTGTGCTTACCAGAGGAGAAAATGGAGTAAAAGGCAGCGGACGTTCCATTGAGGCGTACTCCATGTACGACGAGCTGGTAAAGTGCCGGGAGCTTCTGGAACAGTTCGGCGGGCATCCTATGGCGGCGGGGCTGTCCCTGAAAGAGGAAAATGTGGAACTGTTCCGCAGGAAACTGAACGAAAACTGTACCCTGACAGAAAAAGAACTTACCCCGAAAATTACCATTGACGTCCCAATGCCGATTTCTTATCTGACAAAAGAACTGACGGAGGAACTGTCGGTACTGGAACCTTTTGGAAAAGGAAATACAAAACCTTTGTTTGCCCAAAAGGATCTTCGGGTTTTAAATCTCAGGATTTTGGGAAAAAATCAGAATGTGGCGAAGATGAAGCTTCAGGCGCCTGACGGAGGTCTGGCTGAGGCGGTTTATTTTGGAGAGGCGGCAGCCTTTGCCGCGTATGCGGGAAGCAGGGAAACGATTTCTGTTACCTATTATCCTGAAATCAATACATATCAGGGAAGAGAAAACCTCCAGATTGTGATCCGCAATTACTGCTGAATACTGAAAAAAGGCGGACAGCGGCGGTTTTTGCCGAGTCCTGTCGGGTTTTTCATTGATTCCCCTGAAAAAAAGTGATATACTTATCTGGATTTATATTGATTGTTTTGCGATAACTGTTCCGCGTCCTGTATGCAGGCGCAGAACAGTTATGATTTTCATTTAGAGAAGCGGAGGTACGGAAGTATGAAGAAAATAGAAGAGTATGTGAGAAGCATTCCGGATTTTCCGGAGCCGGGAGTCATTTTCCGGGACGTTACCAGTATTCTGCAGGATGCAGACGGATTAAAGCTTGCGATTGATTCCATGCAGGCATTTCTGCAGGATGTGGACGTGGATGTGATCGTGGGAACAGAGTCAAGAGGCTTCATGTTTGGAGTACCTATTGCCTATAATCTTCATAAGGCTTTCGTACCGGTGAGAAAAAAAGGAAAACTTCCCTGCGATACGATTTCCCAGAGCTATGATCTGGAATATGGAAGCGCGGAGATCGAGATGCATAAGGACGCGATCAAGCCGGGACAGAAGGTTGCCATCATCGACGATCTGATCGCAACAGGCGGAACCGTCGAGGCTGCGGTAAAGCTGGTGGAGCAGCTTGGAGGAGAGGTTGTAAAAATTGTGTTCCTTATGGAACTGGCCGGACTTAAAGGAAGAGAGAAACTGAAAGGATACAGTGTGGATTCTGTGATCCGCTATGAGGGAAAATAAATAACCACGTAAAGACGATATCAGACAGGTGGGAGATAATGGCAGAGACAAAGAAAAACGTACAGATTGAAAACAGCTCCGGACAGTCGGAGCAGGAAAAACTGGAATCTGTGAAAAAAGCGGACGCGGCGGTAAAGTCTATGAATGACTTTACCAGTCCGGAGGATTTGTATCAGGAACTGATCTCCAGTGTGAGAAAGTATCATCCCTCCGCGGATATTTCCATGATACAGAAAGCTTATGAGGTGGCGAAAGAGGCCCATAAGGATCAGAAACGAAAATCAGGGGAACCCTACATCATCCATCCTCTGTGTGTTGCCATCATTCTGGCGGATCTGGAGCTGGATAAGGAAACGATCGTGGCAGGACTTCTCCACGACGCCGTAGAGGATACCTGGATGACCGACGAGGAGGTTGAAAAGGAATTCGGCTCCGAGGTGGCCCTTCTGGTAGACGGGGTGACAAAACTGGGACAGCTTAATTATTCCAAGGATAAGGTGGAATTACAGGCGGAAAATCTCCGGAAAATGTTTCTGGCTATGGCTAAGGACATCCGGGTAATCCTCATCAAGCTTGCGGACCGTCTTCACAATATGCGGACACTTCAGTATATGAGGCCGGAGAAACAGCAGGAAAAGGCCAGAGAGACGATGGATATTTACGCTCCTATCGCCATGCGTCTCGGTATTTCCAAGATCAAGGTGGAACTGGATGATCTTTCTCTGAAATATTTAAAACCGGATGTTTATTATGATCTGGTAGATAAGGTCTCTTTGAGAAAGAGCGAGCGGCAGGAGTTTGTCAACGGCATCGTAAAACAGGTGAAGCAGCATATGGACGACGCCGGGATCAAAGCCCAGGTTGCCGGAAGGATCAAGCACTTCTTCAGCATTTACAAAAAAATGGTGAACCAGGACAAGACCATCGACCAGATCTATGATCTTTTTGCCGTCCGCATCCTGGTGGACACAGTAAAGGACTGCTATGCGGCGCTGGGTGTGATCCATGAGATGTATAAGCCGATCCCGGGAAGATTCAAGGATTATATCGCAATGCCGAAGCCGAATATGTACCAGTCCCTTCATACGACTCTGATCGGTCCCAACGGGCAGCCTTTTGAAATCCAGATAAGAACCTTTGAAATGCATAAGACAGCGGAATACGGAATTGCCGCTCACTGGAAATATAAGGAGTCTTCCGACGGAAAGGTTCCGGTGGACAAAAGCGAAGAAGAAAAGCTTAACTGGCTGCGCCAGATACTGGAATGGCAGAGAGACATGTCTGACAACAGGGAGTTTATGAGCCTTCTGAAAAACGACCTGAACCTGTTTGCAGACAGCGTCTATTGCTTTACTCCCCAGGGGGATGTGAAAAATCTTCCCACAGGCTCTACGCCTATTGATTTTGCCTATTCGGTACACAGCGCGGTAGGAAACCGCATGGTGGGAGCCAGGGTAAACGGGAAGCTGGTTCCTATAGAATATGAGATCCAGAACGGAGACAGAATTGAGATCATTACTTCTCAGAATTCCCAGGGACCGAGCCGCGACTGGCTGAAGCTTGTAAAGAGTACTCAGGCAAAAAATAAGATCAATCAGTGGTTCAAAAAAGAACTGAAAGAGGATAATATCCTCAAAGGCAAGGAAATGCTTGCCCAGTATGCGAAATCAAAGGGGTATAAGATCAGTACCTATACAAAAAGCCAGTATCTGGAAGCCGTTATGCGAAAATACGGATTCCGGGACTGGGATTCCGTCCTTGCAGCCATCGGACACGGCGGCCTGAAGGAGGGACAGGTATTTAATAAGCTCATGGAAGCTTATGAAAAAGAAAATAAAAAGAAGATCACAGACGAGGAGGTTCTGGAGGCGGCGGCCGAGAACCAGGACAAGCTTCATATTGCCAAAGCAAAGGGCGGGATCGTAGTACGTGGAATCCACGACGTGGCAGTACGTTTTTCCAAGTGCTGCAGTCCGATCCCCGGAGACGAGATTGTGGGATTTGTCACAAGAGGACGGGGGATCACCATTCATCGTACAGACTGCGTTAATATCCTGAACATGTCGGAAACGGACAGAACCCGTCTTATTGAGGCGGAATGGCAGCAGACAGATACCAGGGTTTCTGAAAAATATATGGCGGAGCTTCAGATATACGCCAACAACAGGACAGGGCTTCTTGTCGATCTGTCAAAAATCTTTACTGAGCGTAAGATTGATATGAAAAATATTAACTGCCGTACCAACAAGCAGGATAAGGCGACGATCTCTGTCAGCTTTGAGATCGGAAGCAAGGAGGAACTGGCTTCTCTTGTGGAAAAAATCCGCCAGGTGGAAAGCGTTCTTGATGTGGAGCGTACCACTGGCTGATCCGGCGTCCTGCCCGGAAGAAAGGAAAAGATATGAAAAATTTGGACTTGCAGAAATGTATTCTCGGCCCGGTAATGACAAATTGCTATTTCCTGAAAAACAAAGAGACAGGGGAGCTTTTGATCGTCGATCCGGCGGATCAGCCCCAGGTTATTATCGATAAAATAAAGGAAATGCAGGCAAGACCGGTAGGGATCCTATTGACCCACGGCCATTATGATCATATTCTGGCGGCCGCGGATATAAAAAAGGAATACGGGATTCCTGTCTATGCTTCCGCCATGGAAAGGGAAACTTTGGAAAAACCTATGGTAAACCTGTCCGCGTTTCAGGGGAGGGCCTGTTCCCTGGAAGCCGACGTACAGCTCAGTGATCTTGAGGTGTTTGAGGCGGCCGGATTTTCCATTCAGACGGTCTATACTCCCGGACATACGGAGGGGAGCTGCTGCTATTATCTGAAGGATGAGGGCGTGCTTTTCAGCGGAGATACACTGTTTTACGGCTCGGTGGGACGGACGGATTTCCCGGGAGGAAGCACCGCGGAGATCGTGCGGAGCCTTCACAGGCTTCTGGATATGCTTCCCGAGGAGACAGAGGTTTATCCGGGGCATGACAGTTCCACTACCATCGGATATGAAAAGAGGTACAATCCCTTTGTTTAAAATCAGTATTTTATTTCTGGACAGAGAATTTGAACATGATATTTATGAACTGATCCGTGCTTTTTATCCGGAAAGCGAGATCAACGTCTCTTATACGCGCGAAGAACAGGACGCTGTAAGCGGAGATCTCCGTTTCCGGGTAGAAAAACAGGATCAGAACTGTCTGATCCATTACGACAGTGAAGAGCGCAGAGGTGTGATCAGCGCGGAATTCATACAGGGGCAGTCTTCGGATGCCCTTCTTTGCTGTAAGGATCCCCATGAGATACGAAAAGAAAATAAAGACAAGATAAAGTATGCCCTCTATCAGCTTCTGGTGAAACTTACAGGAAGAACGCTTCCCTGGGGAAACCTTACCGGGATCCGGCCGGCCAAGCTGGCGATGGGTATGATCGAATCGGGAATGAAGAATACCGAAGCGGCGAAAGAAATGCGGGAACGCTATCTGGTCAGCCCGCAGAAGACGGCCCTTGCCATTACCATAGCCAACAGGGAGAGGGAGATCCTGAAAGATATCGATTATGAAAACGGGTACAGCCTTTATGTGGGGATTCCCTTCTGTCCCAGCATCTGCCTGTACTGTTCTTTCAGCTCTTATCCGCTGAAGCAGTGGCAAGACCGTGTGGATCTGTATCTGGACGCCCTTGTAAAGGAAATTCAGGCGGTTTCCCGGATGATGAAAGCAAAGGGCCGCGTTCTTGATACCATCTATATCGGCGGCGGAACTCCAACCACACTGGAGCCGGAGCAGCTGAAACGCCTTTTTGACGCGTTGGAGGACTCCTTCGGTTTTGACGGACTTGCGGAGTTTACAGTGGAGGCGGGGCGTCCGGACAGCATTACGGCGGAAAAACTTGCGATGATCCGGAATTATCCCGTGACCAGGATCTCTGTGAATCCCCAGACCATGAACCAGGAGACTCTGGATATCATCGGCAGACGGCATACTGTCCAGGAGACCAGACAGGCCTTCCTTCTGGCGAGAGAGCAGGGATTCGATAATATCAATATGGACCTGATCGTCGGCCTTCCGGGAGAAGATATCTCCATGGTGGAAAACACTCTGAGAGAGATCCGGGAGCTTGCGCCGGACAGCATGACAGTTCATTCCCTTGCGGTGAAACGCGCCGCCAGGCTGAATATTTTTAAAGACCGGTATCAGGAAATGACTTTTGAAAATAACCAGCAGATCATGGATCTCACCATGAAAACTGCATATGAAATGGGAATGGGACCCTATTATCTGTACCGCCAGAAAAACATGAAGGGAAATTTTGAAAATGTAGGCTATGCAAAGGTTGACAAAGCCGGCATTTACAATATACTAATTATGGAGGAAAAACAGCCCATCATAGCGGTGGGCGCCGGCGGTTCCTCTAAGCTGGTCCATGACCGGGGAAAAAGGATAGAGCGTGTGGAAAACGTAAAAGACGTATGGAACTACATTACCCGTATTGACGAGATGATCGAACGAAAGAGAGCAGGTATAGAAGCCTGGCTGTAAGAGATGGGGAGGTGTACACCTTGGGAGCAGCACGCATAGATGCGGTGAGAGCGACGGAGAGGATCCTGGAATTCGACCTTTCTGTTGAACTGAATCACGGAATTGTTGTGAGCAACCTGGCGTATGCAGTGGCTTCAGAGATGGGACTGGAAGAAAGTGTCTGTTATGAGCTGGCAATCGCCGGAATGCTTCATGATATCGGGAAGCTGAAGCTTACCGGATATATCGACGGGAGAGAGCAGGATCCTCTTCTGATCGAGGAACTGAAATATGTGCGTATGCATTCCACTCTGGGATACGAGGAACTGAAAGGACAGGGGTATTCTGATTTTGTCCTGGAAAGTATCCTTTATCACCATGAGAATTATGACGGAAGCGGCTACCCCTCGAATCTTGCCGGAGAGGAGATCCCTCTGGGAGCGAGGATACTGAGGGTGTGCGATGTGTTTGCGGCGCTCAGCTCCGACCGGCCTTACAGGAGCGCTTTTGACATACATACGGTCATGGAGCTGATGATCGACGAGATCAAGAATTTTGATATGGAAATTTTCCTCGCTTTTCAGCGGGTGATACATAATACAAGAATAGCAGGAGGTCCAAATGGCGTTAAAGAAAAAACCGGTAACCGGTATGAAGGACATTTTACCAAAGGAGATGGAAATCCGTAATTATGTGATGAACATGATCCGTGAGACATACGGGAAATTCGGCTTTTCCTCAATCGAAACACCCTGTGTGGAACACATTGAGAATCTTTCCAGCAAGCAGGGCGGAGAAAACGAGAAACTGATCTTCAAGATCCTGAAAAGAGGAGAGAAACTGAAACTTGATACCGCGAAAGAGGAGGGAGACCTTGTGGACTCCGGCCTGCGCTACGACCTGACAGTGCCTCTTTCCCGATATTATTCAAACAATGCCAACGAGCTTCCGGCTCCTTTCAAGGCATTGCAGATGGGAAATGTGTGGAGAGCGGACCGTCCCCAGAGAGGACGTTTCCGTCAGTTTATGCAGTGCGATATCGATATCCTGGGCGAGCCGACTTACCTTGCGGAGATCGAACTGGTGCTGGCCACCACAACGCTTCTTGGAAAACTGGATTTTCATAATTTCACGATTCGCATCAACGACAGGAAGATCCTGAAGGCCATGGCCCAGTACAGCGGTTTTCCGGAAGAAAGTTTCGATACTGTATTCATCATTCTGGACAAAATGGACAAGATCGGCCTGGAGGGAGTTGCGGCGGAACTTGAAAAAGAAGGATTTTCAAAGGAAAGCATCGACACCTATCTCGGACTTTTCCGCGAGGTTACAGGGGACATCCAGGGCGTACGCTATCTGAAAGATAAACTGAAAGACGTTCTTGCTCCGGAGGTGGCGGAGGACCTGGAAACCATCATCACTTCCGTGGACGCTGTGAAGACGGCTGATTTCCGGATCGCCTTTGATCCCACTCTTGTGCGTGGAATGTCCTATTACACAGGACCGATTTTTGAGATCGCGATGGACGAGTTCGGCGGTTCTGTGGGAGGCGGCGGCCGGTACGACGAGATGATCGGCAAATTCACCGGTCAGAACACCTCTGCCTGCGGTTTTTCCATCGGTTTTGAAAGGATCGTCATGCTTCTTCTGGAAAGAGGATACGAGGTTCCGGGAACCGCGGAGAAGAAAGCTTTCCTCATAGAGAAAAACATGCCGGCGGACAAACTTCTCACGATCCTGAAACAGGCTGAAGAGGAGAGAAGCCGCGGCGTACAGGTGAATCTTTCCATTATGAAGAAGAATAAGAAATTCCAGAAAGAACAGCTGGCCGCGGAAGGCTATATGGAATTTGTAGAATTTTTCCGCGACAGAGTATAACAGGTATATAACGAAAAAGGAGACACAAGCAATGGCTGAAAGTATGAAGGGACTGCACAGAACCTGCCGCTGTGCGGAAGTGACAAAGGAAATGACCGGCAGCAGTATCACGCTGATGGGATGGGTGCAGAAAGCCCGCAACAAAGGCGGTATCGTATTTGTTGACCTGAGAGACCGCTCCGGGATCATGCAGCTGATCTTCGAGAACGGCAGCATCGATGAAGCCGGATTTGAAAAAGCCGGAAAGCTGAGAAGTGAATTTGTGATCGCCGTTACCGGCGTAGTAGAGAAGCGAGGCGGAGCGGTGAACGAACATCTTGCCACAGGCGAGCTGGAGCTGCGCGTAAATTCTCTGCGGGTGCTTTCTGAATCAGAAGTGCCGCCCTTCCCCATTGAGGAGAACAGCAAGACAAAAGACGAGATCCGTCTGAAATACCGTTATCTGGATCTGAGAAGGCCGGATCTTCGGAGAAATATCATGCTGAAGAGCAAAGTGGCAATGCTTACCAGAAAATTCTTCGCGGACGAAGGATTCCTGGAGATCGAGACGCCTATGCTGGGCAAGAGTACTCCGGAAGGAGCGCGGGATTATCTGGTGCCCTCCAGAATCCATCCCGGATGTTTCTACGGACTGCCCCAGTCTCCCCAGCTGTACAAACAGCTTCTGATGTGTTCCGGTTATGACCGCTATATCCAGATCGCCCGTTGTTTCCGGGATGAAGACCTCCGCGCGGACCGTCAGCCGGAGTTCACCCAGATCGACATGGAGCTTTCTTTCGTGGATGTGGACGACGTTATTGATGTGAATGAAAGATTCCTGGCATATCTTTTCAAAGAAGTGCTGGATGTGGATGTGAAGCTTCCGATCCAGAGGATCACCTGGCAGGAAGCCATGGATCGGTTTGGTTCCGATAAACCAGATATGCGCTTTGGAATGGAACTTCACGATGTCAGCAGCGTGGTGAAAGACTGCGGATTCGGCGTGTTTAAAAACGCGCTTGAGGCAGGCGGAAGCGTCCGCGGCATCAACGCGGAGGGACAGGGTTCCATGCCCCGCAAGAAGATCGATAAGCTGGTAGAGTTCGCCAAAGGCTACGGAGCAAAAGGTCTGGCCTATATCGCCATTGCGGAAGACGGAACGAGAAAATCCTCCTTCGCCAAGTTTATGACAGAAGAAGAAATGGATGCACTGGTAAAAGCGATGGACGGAAAGCCGGGAGATCTTCTTCTCTTTGCGGCAGACCGCAGCAAAGTGGTTTATGACGTGCTGGGCGCTCTTCGTGTGGAACTTGCCAAACAGATGGATCTTCTGGACAAGAATGAGTACCGTTTTGTGTGGGTGACAGAATTCCCGCTTCTGGAGTGGAGTGAAGAAGAAAACCGCTTTACCGCTATGCACCACCCGTTTACCATGATGATGGACGAGGATATCCCTCTTCTGGATACAGATCCCGGCAAAGTACGGGCGAAAGCCTACGATATCGTACTGAACGGAAACGAGATCGGCGGAGGAAGCGTCAGAATCCATCAGAACGATATCCAGGAAAAAATGTTTGAAATGCTGGGCTTTACAAAGGAAGCTGCCTATGAGCAGTTCGGCTTCCTTCTGAACGCCTTTAAATATGGAGTTCCCCCTCACGCAGGACTGGCTTATGGCCTTGACCGGCTGGTAATGCTTATGGCTAAGGTGGACAGTATCCGTGACGTGATCGCCTTCCCCAAGGTGAAAGACGCCTCCTGTCTGATGACAGAATCTCCCAGCAGGGTAAGCGAGGCCCAGTTGGAAGAGCTGGGACTGGAAACTGTGCAGGAAAGTGAGACAAAAGAAGACTAGGCAGCGCGCTGTAAATAAAGAAATGAAAAAACAGGCAGAAACGGAAAGTGATCATCCGTCTGCCTGTTTTTTATATAACTTATGTATTATTATTCTTCTTCGTAGGAATCAGAGTCGTCGTAATCTTCCTCTTCGCCGGATACGGGAGTGGTTGACAGATTCCCGAAGATTCCTTCGCCAATGGCCTGTCCGTCATCCTGAAGCTTCCAGGACACGCCGTCGTTGATCAGATGGAAGGACACAGCAGAAGTAGTCGTTGCCGTATTGTTCTCGATATTTTTCAGAAGAAGCTCCAGTGATTTATTGTATCTTTTCTGGGATCCGTCGATAACCGCGTCAGGAGAAGCGAGATATTCTTCCAGTTCCGCCTGATATGCCTTTAGGATGGCGCTGCTGTCAAAGGTTGTCAGCTCCGCTTCCACTGTGGCGCGGTAGCTTTGTATATCGGAACCTGTGATTTTAAAGTCAAAATTGTTGTGAACCTGTTCGATCAGTGCTGATGCAATAGAGCTTTTGGCTTCGTCTGGAGCATTTAAAAGACTTTCTATGCCCAGATAATCGCTCATCTGATCCAGATCCATTTTTTTCAGGGTATTTAAATAGACGGTCAGCGTCTCTTCCGGTGAAAGCAGATCGCTGTCAGACAGATATGTCATAAGACCGCCGACAAGCTGATTTTCCAGATCGTGGGTCCGGACGATTTCCCAGTTTTCACTTTCTGTTCCTGTGTTCCTTAATTCCATGGTACAATCCGTTTTTACGGTTTTGTACTGGTTGTTCTTCAAAAGCTCATTCAGGATCAGATAGCGGGATTCCAGTGTGTCGGAAGACGTATCTTCCGTATCGTGGGAACCGGCGTCCTGAAGGATGGCGTCCTCCAGATGGGAAATGTCGAAATCTTTTGCCAGAGCCTTCGTATCGATGGTGGACAGCCTCAGTTTGGCAGAAGCCGTTTTGTGATTCTTGTCGACATTGATGCCAAGGATTTTATAATCGAAATCCTTGAAAAAAAGAGAAAAGACTTCTTCCACTTCAGTGGAAAGCCTGGTTTCTTCCGGGACATCCGGGAACAGCTCGTTATAAGAAACATATTTCTGTACGGTGTCTGTGTCAAGATTTTTCAGGAGATTCAGCTCATTGGTGATAACTTCTTTCACTTCCGCCTTATCTGTGTGGGAACAGCCGATGACTGCAAATGCGGCAAGGATGACCAGAAGGAAGGAGATCACTGATTTTGCCATCTTCATAAGTTTCTTTCCTTTCCAAAATATTCTTTTTTATTTTACCAGATGATGGTGAAAAAGTCAAAAAAGCAGAAAACAGAGACACTTTTTCTATATAAAACGTGAAAAAAATGTGAAATATGCGGGGATTTTCCATAGGACTTTTCTTTTGAATGGTAATCTGCTATGATAATAAAATCAGCAGAGTCCTTTTTTTAGGAGGTAATCATATAGAATGAAAAAACGCATTTTGATCCTTTTGGGCATTGTTATAATCGCAGGCGCCGCGGCAGGCGTATGCTGGAAAATGGGGATCTTCGGCAAGAGCGAAAGCGGCGGCCCCATGGCTTATGTGACGGAAGTCAGCGAGATCACCGGAGATGTATCCGGCGTTGCCAACCGGTATGCTGGCGTGGTGGAACCCCAGGAAACCGTTGAGGTAGAACTGGAAAGCGGAAGGAATGTCAAGGAGGTTCTGGTAAAAACAGGGGAAGAGGTAAAACAGGGACAGCTCCTTTTTGAATATGATCTGAGCAGTATTGAGGAGGATCTGGAAGAGACCCAGCTGGAACTGGACCGTCTGGTAAATGAAGCGGCCAGCCTGACGGAACAGATCGCCGCTTTGGAGAAAGAAAAGCAGAAAGCTTCCCAGGATTCCCAGCTTTCCTATACGATCGAGATTGAAACGAACAAGATGAACCTGAAAAAGAATGAATATGATCAGAAGAGCAAGCAGGCCGAGATCACAAAACTTCAAAACGCCACCGGCAATACACAGGTGCGCAGCACTATTGACGGCGTGATCCAGAAGATAGACACTTCTAAGCTGACAAGCGGCGACAACAGTCTGGATGAGGGCCTGGACGATTATTCTTCTCTTTCAGACAGCGACAGCAGCAGTAATGCGTTTATTACAATTTTAAGTACCGGAGCATATAGAATCAAAGGTACTGTAAATGAAATGAATATTGATAATATTATAGAAGGAGAACCTGTGATCGTCCGTTCCCGCGTGGATGAAAGCCAGACCTGGAGAGGCACTATGGGAGCAGTAGACAGGGAAAGCGCCAATTCAGATTCCGACAGTTCCATGTATTATGGGATGATGTCAACCGGCGATTCTCAGACGACCTCCAGTACATATCCGTTTTATGTGAATCTGGATTCCTCAGAAGGCCTGATGCTGGGCCAGCATGTTTATATTGAGCCGGATGAAGGACAGGAAGATCAGAAAGAAGGTCTGTGGCTCAGCGAGTATTACATTGTGGACGCTGACACCAACAGTCCCTATGTATGGGCGGCTGATGAGAATGGAAAACTGGAAAAGCGGAGCGTGATCCTGGGGCAGTATGATGAAAATCTGGGAGAATATGAGATCGCCGATGGTCTGAAGAAGAGTGACCGCATTGCTTACCCGTCGGAGACCCTGACAGAGGGAATGACTGTCACTGCAAACAGCGCCGCCCAGAATGAAGGCGTAGACATGATGCCTGCGGAAGACGGGGCGGTTTCCGATGACATGATGCTGTCAGGAAACGACGGCATGACAGATGAGGACATAATGCTGGATGACGAGGGAATGCCGGAAGACGGAATGATTATTGACGACACCGGGTCCGGTGACGAAATAATCACAGAGGACGGCTTTTCAGAAGATATATCTGCGGACGAGGGCTTCATAGATGACGGAAGCTCTGGTGACGCTTCGGCCGCAGATGACAGCGGAATGGATGAGTCCGCGGCGTTTGACGATTCAGAGATGTCGGACGGCGCGATCCTGGACGATGAGCTGGTACCGCTGGAATAAGATACGGAGGCTTGTGATGATTCTTGAGTTAAAGGGAATATATAAGGAATATCAGCAGGGAAAAATGACAGTGCCTGTATTAAAGGATGTGAATTTTTCAATGGAAGAGGGCGAGTATGTGGCTATCATGGGCCCGTCCGGCTCAGGAAAAACAACGCTGATGAATATTATCGGATGCCTGGATCAGGCTACAGAAGGCAGCTTTATTTTGGACGGGCAGGATATCCGTTCCTGTTCGGAAAATACAATGTCGGACATCCGTCTGAATAAAATCGGTTTTGTCTTTCAGAGTTTCCACCTGCTTCCCAGACAGACAGCCCTGGCAAATGTTGAAATGCCTCTCAATTACGCGAAAGTTCCCAGAAAAGAGAGAAAAGAGAGGGCTTTGAAGGCTCTGGGCAGAGTGGGACTGTCTGACAGAGTGGATTTCCGGCCGAACCAGCTCTCGGGAGGCCAGATGCAGAGAGTGGCCATCGCAAGAGCCATTGTAAATAATCCGAAGCTTCTGCTGGCGGACGAACCTACCGGAGCGCTGGACAGCAGATCAGGAGCGCAGGTCATGGAGCTTTTCCAAAAACTGAACGATGAAGGAGTTACCGTTCTGATGATCACCCATGATCCGGAAATCGCAGCGCACGCCAAAAGGGTGGTCCTGATCCGTGACGGCGTGCTGACGGAAAAAGGAGTGAACCCATGAGTACAGTAAAAAAAATAGTCATTGGCGTTTTTGCAGTAATCCTTGTTTTTGGCGCTGTGGCCGGCGGAGCGGTATATTTTAAAAAATCCCGCCAGGAAACGGTGCCGGTGGTCCAGGTAGAAAGCATAGCGTCCGATTATTATACAGACGATACTATGCTGGAAGGAAATATCGTTACCAATGTGACACAGAATGTCAATGTAGATAAGGATATGATCATTCAGCAGGTCTATGTAAACGAAGGAGATTCCGTCAGCAAGGGTGACAAGCTGATTTCCTTTGACATGACGCTGGTACAGATGGAACTGAATATCGCCCGTCTGAAAAAACAGCAGCAGGAACAGGATCTGGAAAAGGCTGTCAACCGTCTGACAAGTTTAAAAAACGGAGGGCCTATTGAGGAGGAAACAGACGACGCAGTTCTGGATACTTATTCAGATACCCTGGATACCGGAGACGATACAATGGACGATGATCTGGGGGACGATGAGCTTGCCTCTGCGGATACGACGGTGAGAGGCAGCTATCTGGCGGCAGTAATGCGCCCGGTCCTGGCGGCAGCGGAGATATTCGGAGACGGAACAGGAGAGCTTTCTTCTTCCGGCGCCGAACCGGAAGCATCTGCTGCGGAAAGTCCGGCTCCGGCAGCAGGAGACGGACAGGAGACGGTTAACAGCCAGAATGAACCGGAGGCAGGAGAAGACCAGGTGACGGCCGGCGGACAGGACGATACGTTTACAGATCAGGAAACGCCCCCAAATGTTCAGGAGCCATCGGAAAATCCGGGAGATGACAGCGGCGTCATTGTGGATTTCGGCTCAGGGGAATCCGGAACGGCTGCAGAGACGCCTGCGCCTTCGGTACAGCCGGAGCCTACTCCTTCCGGCGAAGATCCGGGCCAGGATATCACAGGAGATATTGTAGACGGCGTGGAGATCATTGATACAGAGCCGTCGGAGACAACAGGCGATTTTATGGATGGAGAGCCAGTATTTTATCAGAAGCTGGACGCGGACACAGAACCTTTTACGGGAACAGGAACAGAAGAAGATCCCTTTGTATTTCTATGCAGCTCGGCAAAAGGAAAGGTTGTGGCAACAGGAGCTTTTCTGAATAAAATGGCCGGTTTTCTGGAGGACGGGACAAAAGAATTCGGTGTGAACGGTTACTGGTACCAGCTTGAATTTCATCAGGACGATACCATTACGGATTTTGAAAACAGAAAAGAATCCTGTACGGGCTATTACCTGATAGACGGCAGCCTTCTTGAAAATATGGTCAACGAATTCGCAGAAGTGGAATTTACTCTTGCCGAAGCTTCACAGTATGAAGATGAATATGACTATGACGAAGGCGGAGATTACGGACAGGGAATGGACGGAGATGATGCCGGGTCTCTTACAAGAGACGAGGCGATCAAACAGCAGGAAACCAGGATTGAAAGCCTGAAGCTGGATATAAGGGAAAGCGAACTGAATATCGGAAAGCTTGAAAAAAAAGTGCAGAACGAGGTGATCTACAGCAAGCTGGACGGTGTTGTGGACAATGTAGGCGACCCGCTCACCGGCACTTCCGACGAAAGTTCCTTTATGAGTGTAAAGAGCAAGGACGGCTACTATGTAAGCGGAACCGTCAGCGAACTGATGCTGGATCAGGTAAAAGAAGGCACGAAGCTGACCTGCAGCGGACAGAACGGCAGTTTTGAGGCAGAGGTAATAGAAGTGTCCGATTATCCGGTATCCTCGGACAGCTATATGGGAAGCGGAAATCCCAATGTTTCCTATTATACATACAGCGCCTCTATTTTAGATCAGTCGGCTGCTGTTTCGGAGGATGACTGGCTGACCATCACTTTGCAGAACAGCCAGGACAATTCTAATTCGCTTGTGCTGGACAGAGCTTTTGTGCGGACTGAAAACGGAGTAAATTATGTATATAAGGATGTTGATGGGGTACTGAAAAAGCAGGTTCTGACAGTAGGAGGAAATGTAAACGGCGGATACAGCGTCCTGATAACCGGAGGTCTTACCAGAGAGGACAAGATCGCCTTTCCCTATGGCGACTCCGCAAAAGAAGGGGCGAAAACAAAAGACAGTACTCTGGAAGAATTATATGGATACTAGAAAGGTGGGAATTTTATGCTTGAAAATCTGAGGATATCCATACAGGGGATCTGGTCGCATAAAATGCGTTCCTTTCTGACCATGTTGGGAATTATTATCGGAATCGCTTCCATTATCGCGATTGTGTCGACGATCAAAGGGACAAGCGAACAGATCAAAGAAGATCTTATCGGCGCGGGAAATAATACCGTAACCATCAGTCTCTATGACGGAGACAGCACCTACGACGCGGAATATGGAATGAGCAGCAGCGGGGCGCCGCCTCTTCTTACTGCGGAGCAGAAAGAAGACGTTATGGATATGGAACATATAGAAAACGCTACATTTTTTTATACAAGAACTTATTCCAGCAGCGTTTATTATCAGAACACGGCTTTTCAGGGAGGAACGATCTACGGGATCGATGAGAACTATCTGGATACCTGCGGATATATGATCCAGTCCGGGCGGGGCTTTATACAGAAAGATTATGACGAACTCAGAAAAGTAGCCCTTGTGGACAGCAATGCGGCGGAAAACCTGTTTTCAGGGGAAGATCCTCTGGGGAAGACCATTGAGATCGGAGACGATCCCTTTACTGTCGTGGGAGTCGTCCAGCAAAGCGACAGCTACCAGCCGAATATCAGCGATATCAATGAGTTTTACGAGTATTACCAGTCGGTGATCGGAACAGTGATGATCCCGGATACATGCTGGCCCATTGCCTTCCAGTTTGACGAGCCGGAAAATGTGATCATCAAAGCCGACTCTACAGACAACATGAGCAAGGCAGGAAACGATGCGGCAAATATCCTGAATCAGGGGATCAGTGAAAACTCCAATTTCAAATATAAAGCAGACGATGTGATGGAACGTGTAAGAAGTCTCCAGAAGCTCAGCGAAAGCACAAACCAGCAGCTTATCTGGATCGCCAGCATTTCTCTTCTTGTAGGAGGAATCGGCGTTATGAATATCATGCTAGTTTCCGTAACGGAGCGTACCAGTGAGATCGGACTGAAAAAGGCTATCGGGGCAAGGAAAAAGGTGATCCTGTTCCAGTTTCTTACAGAGGCGTCGATGCTTACCAGTATAGGAGGGATCATTGGCGTCATTTCCGGGATCGCGCTTTCCAGGATGGTGGCAAAAGTGTCCGGCGCGCCTACGGCGATCAGCATTCCGGCTATTATCGGATCCGTGCTGTTTTCTATGCTGATCGGAGTGATCTTTGGTCTGCTGCCTTCGGTAAAAGCGGCGAACCTGAACCCGATCGACGCGCTGAGGAGCGAGTGATAAAAAAGCCTTTTATGTGTATGGAAGATACAGCGAAAAAACAGCGCCGCCTTCCGGAGCGTCAGAAACAGTAAGAGTGCCTTTGTGGAGAACAGCGATCTCCCGGGCAATGCAAAGGCCGAGGCCAAAATGCTGTTTATCGTTCCGGGAAGTATCAGAGCGGTAAAATCTCTGAAATATAGATTCTTTCTCAGAATCCGGAATACCGGGACCGTTGTCGGCTACAGAGACGACAGCGGCGCCCGGTTCTTTTTTTAAAGAAAGACAGATCCTGCCGCCCTCAGGCACATAGCTTATGGCGTTGTCCAGGAGAACTGCAAGAACCTGGGAAATCTTTCCTGCATCCAGGGAGAGGGGATCAAGAGGCGCGTCCGGAAGAGAAACAGTAAGACGCAGCCCTTTTTCCTTTGTCAGCGGCTCATATTTTTCGTAAGTTTCCAAAAGAAGAGTATCAAGCTCGCAGGGAGCCGCCTCCAGCCTCCATGTGTGATTATCTGCGTTGGACAGGGAAAGCATATCCTGTATCAGGCGGGCCATGCGGTCGCATTCTTTCAGGCTCATGTCTACAAAAACGCCGGCTCTTTCCGGGGTAGCCCTGGGAATGGCGGAAAGTCCGGAACGGATCACTGCAAGAGGAGAACGAAGCTCATGGGAAGCCGCCGCAATAAAAGCGGTCTGTTCTTTTCTGCTTTTTTCCAGCGGACGGATCATTTTATTTGTAAAAAACCAGGAAAAAATGCTGACGGCAGCTATGGCGGCCAGGACGGCTCCTCCAAAAGCCAGCCTCTGCGTATTTAACTGAAGATGAAGGTCTGAGAGCGGGTACAGAATAATGATACTCAGCACGCCGTCCGTATGAGGAACCAGAGCTGTGCAGGCATAGTAGCCGGGAAACTGAAAATCCGCGCTTTTTGTCAGCTTCTGGTTCCGGCTGTAGCTTTCCAGATTCAGACCGTAGGAATCTCTGGAAAGGTCCAGAGCCCGGGAAAAAGCAGAGGAATCCTGCCCGAAATCTGCAAGCTTATAGAAATAAAGAGGATTTCCGTTGTCCCGGATCAGGATCCGGACATGATAATTGTTCATCATGGTCTTCAGCCACCGGTGAGAGATAGCAGGCTGTTCTTCCATCTGAGTGATGCAGGCTCCCGCGTTGTTTACAAACGTGGCGTAGCTGTTTTCTTTTGCGGAGGATTCTGCGATCAGGAGACAGACAAGAGCCATGACGATAAGGATCGTACTTGTGATTGCGGCGGAAAAGACCGTCATCTGTATGTGAAGTTTTCGAAACATAAAAATGCCCTCCCGGTAAACTGAAATATAATCGCGTCACTATATGAACGATGCACATATTATAACACAGGATCCTCTACAAAATCTCTAAAGATAAATAAGGAAACAGCTCCCTTAGAGGAAGTTTAAAGATTTGGCTGATATGATGGGAGAAAATAAAACAACAGGGAGGATATGCAATGTTAAAATATCATACTTGGAAACGGACATCAGCGGCAGCAGTCGCCGCGGCGCTTGTTCTGACCGGTATACTGGGAGCATCCGGCTGCGGTAGGACCGGCGCCGGAACAGAAGATGCCTCTTCCGGGATCGGTACAGAAAATAAAGAAGAAACAGCTATGGGACGTTATCTGGAAGAGGATGTGAACCTGCCGGAAAACTGCCAGCAGATATGTACAATGAGATTTCTGGAGGACGGTACTCTCCGGATCTGCTACAATGACGAAAATTTTGAATTCTTTTATGCGGATTCAAAAGATCAGGGAAATACATGGAGTGAAGGAACCGATTTTCTGACGCTTCTCGGCCTGGATAAGAACGGTTACAGCGTCTCTTATCCCCAGCTTGCAAAGGACGGGGGAATCTTTCTTAATGTGACAAACGAGGAAGAAGCGGATCCGGATCAGGGAAAATACGGCGTTCATTTTTATTATGTCGATCCGGAGGGAAATTTCAGAGAACTGACAGGAGCGTCCGCACTGGCGGGATATATTACAGAGGCAAAATTTACCGACAACGGAACCATTATCCTAAATCTTTTAAGCGACGGACTTGCGGAATTAAGCCTGACAGACGGAACTGTGAAAAACGAATATGAAAAAGGGAATTTTGTAAATTATTTCTGCGTAGACAAAAATCGTCTTATCACAGTAACAGACACACTGCATTACTATGATCTGGAAACGGGAGAGCCTATGGAAGACGCCACGGCGCTTACTGAGCAGATCACTTCTGACGATAAGAACCTGCAGCTTACCAGCACTAGCTCCTGGCCCGTAGTGTTTGCGGAGGGAGACGAGGACGACAGTCTGTTTTTTGCAGACAGCAGCGGACTTTACCGTTATTCCTTTAAGGGAAGCGTAGTAGAGCAGGTGATCGACGGAAGCCTTAACAGTATCGGATCCCCGGATACTTATCTGGTAAGTATGGAGAGCGATAAAGACGGAAACTTCTATCTTGCCGTTACAGACGGCGTATCAGGGGAAGGAAAGCTTCTGAAGTATGTGTATTCCGCAGATACTCCCGCAACGCCGGATACGGAGCTGACTGTTTACTCTCTCAGGGACAATTCCTATATGCGCCAGATTGCGGCTCTCTTCCAGAAAAAGTACCCGGATATTTATCTGAATTATGAGACGGGCATGAGTGAGGAAGACGCGGTGACAAGCACAGACGCCCTGAAGAATCTGAATACGGAGATCATGGCGGGAAACGGACCGGATGTGCTGATCATGGACGGAATACCGGAGGAGACGTATATTGAAAAGGGAATGCTGGCAGATCTCAGTGATATTCTGGATGAAACTGATAAGGAGGACGGCCTTCTGGACAATATCCGGAGCGCCTATCAGAAAGAAGACGGAAGCCAGTATGTTATGCCGGTGCGTTTTGCCATTCCCATGATCCAGGGGAACGCAGAAGATGTGGCGGCGATCAAAGATCTGAAGACAATGGCGGATATTGTGGAAAAGCACCAGTCAGAGTACAGTGAATCCTGTATTCCTATGACGCTGATGTTTTACGGTACAGAAGCGTTCCTGAAAAGCCTTGCGGATGTAAACGCCCCTGCCTGGATCAAAGAGGACGGAACTTTGGATGAAAAGGCGGTGACGGAATATCTGAAAGAAGCCGGAAGAATGTACCAGGCGGGAAAAGACAGTATGGAAGCCCTCAAGAAACAGTATGAGAATATGGGAGTGGATGTCGCTTATCTGGGCGAAGGAGATCTGGCAACCTTAAAAGACATCAGCGGAGGCGGATTTGAGATGCTCAGCGGAGCGGCCAAGCTTTCCGCAGGAGGCCTGAAATCCCCCAGCGGGCTTGCTTTTATGTACAGTGTGGAGCAGAAAAATATAGATCTGAATGACGCTCTCTGGAACGGACAGGCGGAAAACTGTTTTATTCCCGTACAGAACGTAGGGATCAGCGCAAAGGCTTCCCAGCCGGAGGCGGCGGAAAAGCTGATCAGTTTCATGCTGAGCCAGGAAGGGCAGCAGATAGGAAAGGATTCCGGATTCCCGGTAAACGAGACCGTTTATGACAGTGAGGAATACTGGGCAGTCGGAGATTCCGACGGCAGCCTGGGAACAATGGGAGGAGGAACTGCAGGAAGCGACGATTATATTGAACTGGATGTTAAAAGAGCCGATGAGGCAAAGACAGAGGAGATCCGTCAGCTTGGAAAAACACTGACAACGCCTTCAGATACAAATGAGATCATCCTGAACGCTGTGGCAGATGCGGGAAGCCGTTATCTGGACGGCGAGATCAGTCTGGAGGAGGCTGCAAAAACAGCGATACAGCAGGTAAATCTCTATTTGTCGGAGTAAGAGCCGTCGGGGCAGGAAGAGAAAGAAACTCTTCCTGCAAAAGATAAGGCAGAGCGGATCAACGCTCTGCCTTATCTTTTGCGGAAAAACTCCTGTGCTGCGGAAGCTTTACTGCAGTACTTCAAGCTGATAGCCCACTCCTCTGACTGTTTTCAGAACAAGAGTGCTGTCTACCGTTTTCAGACGGCGGCGGAGAAAATGAACGTAGTTGTCCAGGTTGCCTTCCTCCACGTCGCTGTCCAGTCCCCATACGCGGGTGAGAAGAAGCGAACGGGGAAGGGTCTGGCCGGGATTGCGCAGGAATACCTCCAAAAGAGTCCCTTCTCTGTTGGAAAGGGTACATTCTTTCTGGCGGCCGCACAGCCTCCGGGTATGGGGATCAAAGGAAATATCTCCAAGATTCAGTATGGAAGACGCCTCGTAGGTTCCCGGTCTGCGGAGAAGACAGCGGATCCTTGCCAGAAGTTCTTCAAAGGCGAAGGGTTTTATCATATAATCGTCCGCCCCGCAGTTCAGTCCGGCAACCTTGTCGTTCAACTCGCCCAGGGCGGTAAGAAAGATCACCGGCGTTTTGATCTGCCGGCTCCGGGCTTCTTTAAGAAGCGTTACTCCATCCATGTGAGGAAGCATCCGGTCAAGGATCACCAGGTCGTGGATACTTTCCTGCATATAATATAGTCCTTCCTCTCCGTCATGGCACACATCCACAGAAAAGCCTTCCTGTTCCAGGCGGAAGGCTACTGTCTCGCAGAGCTCTTTGTCATCCTCTATCATTAAAATATTCATATCTGTTTCCTTTCCGGATCAGGCGCTCTGATGCTGCGGCGCAGGTATACCGCCGGATTTTTGTCTCTGATCCTGATCTCACAATATATCAACATAATAATAGCAGAATACTCTTTAAATTGTCTCTAAAAAATATGGAAAATCGATATTTATATGATGGCACTGTCTTTTATTTAGAGATTTCCTAGAGATTTCTCTGCTATCCTTATATCATACAGAGGCAGCTTCCGCCTGTACAGACGCGGAGGCATCCCTCCACGCAAAAAGTAAGGATGTGACCTGGATTTGAACAGAAGAAAACGTGAATTAAAAGGACTTTTCTTTCTTCTTCCCAGCTTTGCAGGTGTGGGGATTTTCTGGCTGGTTCCTTTTCTGGATGTAGTGCGCCGGTCCTTTTTCAGCGCCGTAAGCGGAACGTTTACCGGATTGAAAAATTATCAGTCTGTTTTTGAAAATCAGGCTTTCCGGCTGGCTGCGGGAAATACCCTGCGTTTTTTTGCCGTCTGTATTCCGGCGCTGGTACTGCTGTCGCTTCTGATCGCAGTGCTTCTCACAAAAAGAAAAAAGGGAATGCAGCTTTTGAAAAGTATGTTCCTTCTTCCCATGGCTATACCTGTGGCATCGGTGGTGCTTTTGTGGAAGGTCCTGTTCCATGACAACGGACTTTTGAACCACCTGTTTTCTGTATTATCCTTAAACGGAGTTGACTGGATGAACACAGACGCCTCCTTTGGGGTGCTGGTAGTCAGTTATCTCTGGCGAAACCTGGGATACGACGTGGTCCTCTGGGTAGCAGGGCTGGGAGCCATCCCGTCGGCAATGTACGACGCCGCCAGAGTGGACGGGGCGGGGGAGTGGAAATGCTTTTTCTTTATCACCCTGCCAAATCTTCTTCCGGCTATGTTTACCATTGTGGTGCTTTCTCTTCTGAACGGCTTTAAGGTATTCCGGGAGGCATATCTGGTGGCGGGAGACTATCCTCAGGACAGCATGTATCTTTTGCAGCATCTTTTCAACAACTGGTACCGGGATCTTGCCCTGGATAAAATGGCAGCGGCGGCGGTGGTGACAGGAGCCGTGATCCTTCTTCTCATACTGGCGCTTCAAAAGGCATGGGAGGGAGAGAAATGATAAAAAAAATCATGACAGGAATTCTTATTCTTCTGGCCGGGATCGCGGTATTTCCAGTATTGTTTCTTGTCTGCGGCTCATTGATGGGAGGAAAGGAACTGGACACTCTGCTGGCGCCTGTGCTGGGCAGCGGAGAAGGCTTCGCATCCTGGAAGCTTCTGCCGGAATATCCTACCTTTCGCTCTTATGTAAAGATACTTCTGGATTCACCGGAATTTTTTGTAATGTTCTGGAATTCGGTAAAAATCACAGTGCCTGTTCTGGCCGGACAGATCCTGGTGGGAGCTCCGGCGGCCTGGGGATTCGCAAGATTCCGTTTCCCGGCAAAAAAACTGCTGTTTACCCTTTATATAGCGTTGATGATGATGCCTTTTCAGGTTATGATGCTGAGCAACTATCTGGTATTGAACAGCCTTGGGCTTTTGGACACTCTGACAGGAATTATCCTTCCGTCAGTGTTTTCCACCTTTCCTGTTTTTCTGATGTACCGTTTCTTTGAAGGACTGCCGGAATCAGTGATGGAATCGGCGAGACTGGATGGGGCGGGAGAACTCCAGATCTTTCTTAAGATCGGGATTCCTCTTGGTTTTCCAGGGATTATTTCTGCTCTGGTCCTGGGATTTCTGGAAAACTGGAATCTTCTGGAACAGCCTATGGCGTTTTTAAAAACAAAGGAAAAGTGGCCGTTATCTTTGTACCTGCCAAACATCAGCATAGATCAGGCGGGCTCTGCCTTTGCCGCTTCGGTGCTGGCACTGCTCCCGGCGGTGCTGGTATTCCTGGCGGGGCAGGATTATCTGGAACAGGGAATTGTTTCCACGGCTGTTAAGGAGTAAAAAAATGAGACGAGAAAAATTATTAAAATGGATTGCCGTATTTTTCTGCGCAATGCTTCTGTTTACGTTTTTGTCCCGGGCGGCGGACTCCGTCAGTGTGGCGCGGGTACAGGCATCCACCATACAGAATCAGATGATCACGCACCAGGTATCCGGAAGCGGGACAATAGAAGGAACGCAGGAAGAAGCGGTATTTACTCTGGAAAACCAGAAAGTAGCCCAGGTGCTGGTCCAGGCAGGAGAAACTGTAAAAAAGGGACAGGCGCTTTTTACGGTGCTGGACTCCTCCATTCAGGAGGCGATAGACCAGAAGGAGGACGAGATACAGGAAAAAGAGCTGGCTCTCAGCGATCTGGAAAGCCAGAAGAGTATTGACAGCCAGAAAAAATCCTATGAGTCCAGCAGAGCCCAGCAGGATCTGGATACTGCTCTGGGAAACGGAGATGTGAATATCGCAAACGCCCAGAACGAACTGAATATTGCCATACAGAGACTGGAAGATTACAGAGCGAAAAAAGCGGAGGCTCTTAAAGAAGCGGAAAAACAGAAGGAAAAAAATGAATTTTCTTCCACTCCGGATTTCAGCGACGGTTCCGGCCAGCAGGGAGACGGTGCCTCAAACAATGAAACAGACCCTTACCAGGATAATTCAGAGGAGCAGGCTTTAGAGGATGACGTAAGGGCAAAAAGAGAGTCTTTAAATCAGGTGATCATCAGCAGAAACCAGGAGGTGACGGCGGCTGACCGGGCGGTACAGGACGCAGCGATCCCCTCCGCGCAGGACAGTACGGATCAGAATCTTAAGCGGCAGCTTGGAAATCTTAAAGAAGAGCTTGCAAAGCTTCAGGATTTAAAAGCGAATAACGGGGAAGTGCAGGCTCCTTCAGACGGAGTGGTGAAAAATCTGTCTGTAAAAACGGGAGGACAGACAACACAGGAATCGGCAGCGGTTCTTTACAAGCTTTCCGGAGAAATGAAAATGACGGGAACTGTTGACAGCGATGATCTGGAATATGTGGAAGCAGGAGGAAAGGTTACGCTGGAAGGAAACGGCGGGAAAACAGTAGATACTGCTCAGGTGCAGTCTGTGCAGGAAGATCCCGAGAATCCCGGCAGCTTTCTTGTAACTGTGTCGGTGCCTGACGGAAGTTTTTCTATTGGGGAGAATGTGGAATTTACGATCACAAAAGAAACAGGACCTTATAAAAGCTGCGTGCCTCTTTCTGCTCTTTACGGAACAGAGGGTCAGCAGTATGTATTTGTGATCGATACCCAGTCCTCTGTGCTGGGAGAAGTACAAGTGGCCAGAAAGGTGGATGTAACGGTGCAGGAGCAGAATGAGACAAGGGCGGCTCTTCAGGACGGCGTTCTCTCAGCGTCCCAGAAGGTGATCACGGATACAGACAGAGGAATCGAAGACGGCAGCCGGGTGCGGCTGCAGGAAACATGATCCGGGCGGTTCAGATGTTCCGCGTACGCTATGCGAAACGTCTGATCCTTGGACTTCTTGTACTGATCTTTTATGGAGAAAGCCTCCTGGCCTGGACAAAGATGCAGGAAGAACCGTCGGTTTCTGTGTTTCTCGCCGGCTCCTATCCGGATCAGAAACAGATGAAGGATATTCTGGAAACGGCGGAAAAAGCAGAAAAAAAGATCTCCGCCTGTTTTTACTGGGAAGGAGGCCTGGTGTCTCTTTCAGACGGACAGTATGGAAGAACCTCTCAGGCCCTTCTGGGCGGCCTGTACGGAAACGCCCTTCTTTACGACAGCAGGCTGAACGGATTTTCTGAAAAAGATAAAGAAGGCTGCGTGATCGACAGGAAAACCTCTATGGAGCTTTTTGGAACAGAACAGGCGGAAGGCAGGACCCTTCTGCTTCAGGGAGAAGAGTATCTGGTAAGAAAGGTTCTTCCCTGGAAACAGCAGGTGATCCTCATTCGTCCGGATCGGGAAGAAAATACCGGCACCCGGCTGTTTCTGGAAAAGGGAGAGGGAAGCCGGGAGGATGCTGTCCGGCAGTTCCTTATGAGTTACGGGCTTTCCGGAACGATGGCCCCAGGAGATTTTCTGAGGATCTTATCTTCTGGCGGTCTTCTGCTTTTTCCGGCGGAAGTTTTCCTGTGTCTGTTGATAAACGCCGGGAAAGAGAGGCGAAAATACAGCCTCAGAGAAGCCGGGCTCTGGATGTGGACGGCTGCGGCGGTGCTCATCGCAGGGCTTATGCTCTGGCTGCTCTGGGATAAAACGGAGATTCCGCGGGACTGGATTCCGGGACAGTGGTCAGACTTTTCTTTCTGGCAGGAAAAGATCCAGACCGCCTGGGAGTCTGTGAAATTATATTTGATGCTGCCGAAAACAGTGCTTCAGACAGAAAATATCCTGCTGTGTTTTCAATCCCTTCTGTTTGCCTTCGCCGCGTTTTTCCTTTCCTTTTTCTGGAAACGAGTTTGATTTTTCCAATTGTGATGCCGCCAAAAATGTGCTACACTATATCCAGCATGTAATGTAATAAGGAGAATGCAGTATGGGAAAAATTGCGATTGTAACCGACAGCAACAGCGGCATTACACAGGATCAGGGGCGGGAACTAGGCGTTTATGTCCTTCCCATGCCTTTTTATATTAATGATGTGATGTACCTGGAGGGGATCACGCTCAGCCAGGAGGAATTTTACAGACGTCTGCGTCAGGATGAGAAGATTTCCACATCTCAGCCCAGCCCGGCGGAGGTCTGCGGCCTGTGGGACAATCTTTTAAAGGAGTATGACGAGGTGGTCCATATTCCTATGTCCAGCGGCCTGAGCGCTTCCTGTGAGACCGCCATGGGTCTTGCCAGGAACTATGACGGAAAAGTCCAGGTAGTAGATAATCAGCGTATTTCCGTAACTCTGAGACAGTCTGTACTGGATGCGGTGAATCTGGCAGAAGCAGGAAGAAGCGCGGCGGAGATCAAGAAAGTGCTGGAAGCGGAAAAAATGGAATCCAGCATTTATATTACGCTGGAAACTCTGAAATATCTTAAAAGAGGCGGAAGGATCACTCCGGCTGCGGCGGCTATCGGCACAGTGCTGAATCTTAAGCCGGTTCTTCAGATCCAGGGAGGCAAGCTGGACGCTTATGCCAAGGTGAGAGGCAAAAAGCAGGCTAAGCGTGTGATGATCAAAGCCGTCAAGGAAGATTTTGAAAAGCGGTTTGCCAAATATGTGGAAGCAGGGGAAATGTGCATTGAGATGGCTTATACGGGAAACCGGGAAGAAGCGGAGGAATTTAAAAAAGAAGTCCAGGAAGCTTTTCCAGGCTATGATATCCATATGGATCCCCTGTCTTTAAGCGTGGCCTGTCATATCGGCCATGGAGCCCTGGCAGTTACCTGCGCGAAAAAAGTTGCGGTCTGAGAACCGGACAGAATTTATATGAGGAGTCAGTGAAAAATGAAAAAACTAATGGAAATCATGGCAGGAGAATTATCCTCTGCCTTTGAAAAGGCCGGATACAATCCGGAATACGGAAAGGTGACAGTATCCAACCGCCCGGATCTCTGTGAATTTCAGTGCAACGGCGCTATGGCGGGAGCAAAAACATACAAAAAGGCCCCCTTTATGATCGCGGAAGATGTAGTAAAATATCTGGAGGACAGCCCTGTTTTTGCGAAAGCGGAAGTGGTAAAGCCCGGATTCATTAATCTGGATGTGAAAGCGGAGTTTCTGGCATCCTATCTGAGAGAAATGGAAAAGGATCCGAAATTCTCTGTAAACCAGGCGGCGGAGCCAAAGACTATCATTATTGATTACGGCGGCCCGAATGTGGCGAAGCCTCTCCATGTAGGACATCTGCGTTCTGCCATTATCGGAGAGAGCATCAAGCGCATCGGCAGATATGTGGGACATACGGTGATCGGAGACGTACATCTGGGAGACTGGGGTCTGCAGATGGGACTGATCATTACGGAACTGAAGCACAGGAAACCGGAGCTGGTATATTTTGACGACAGTTATCAGGGAGAGTATCCTTCAGAGGCTCCCTTTACCATCAGCGAGCTGGAGGAGATCTATCCATGCGCCAGCGCGAAATCAAAGGAAGACGAGGCTTACCGCAACGAAGCTCTGGAAGCCACGCATCTTCTTCAGCAGGGCAAACCGGGCTATATGGCGCTCTGGAATCATATCATGCAGGTTTCTGTAACAGATTTAAAGAGAAATTATGATAATCTGAACGTTTCCTTTGATCTGTGGAAAAAAGAATCCGACGCCCAGCCTTATATTCCGGATATGGTCCAGGCAATGAAGGATCAGGGATATGCCTATGAAGACCAGGGCGCTCTTGTGGTAGATGTAAAGGAAGAAACGGATACAAAAGAGATTCCGCCCTGTATGCTTCTGAAATCTGACGGCGCGTCTCTGTATACTACAACGGATCTGGCGACCATCGTGGAGAGAATGAAGCTTTATCATCCGGACGAGATCCTTTATGTGGTGGACAAGCGTCAGGAGCTTCATTTTATCCAGGTATTCCGCTGCGCAAGAAAAACAGGCCTGGTAGAAAAAGATACCAAACTTTCCTTCCTGGGCTTCGGAACCATGAACGGCAAGGACGGAAAGCCCTTTAAGACAAGAGAGGGCGGTGTTATGCGCTTGGAAAACCTGATCGCGGATATTGATGAGGAGATGTACCGGAAGATCGTGGAAAACAGAAGTGTCCGGGATAAGGACGCCAGAGAAACGGCGGAGATCGTTGGTCTTTCCGCGATCAAATACGGTGATCTTTCCAATCAGGCCACAAAGGACTACATTTTTGATATCGACCGCTTTACCTCTTTTGAGGGAAATACAGGCCCCTATATCCTTTATACTATCGTCCGGATCAAGTCTATCCTGAACCGGTACGCGCAGGAGGGCGGGACAATGGAAGACGCTGAGATTCTGGCTGCGTCCAACCCAAGTGAAAAGAACCTGATGCTGGAGCTGACAAAATTCGGAAGTACGGTGGAAAGCGCCTATGAAGAAAAGGCTCCTCATAAGATCTGCGCTTATATTTATGAAGTATCCAATGCCTTCAACAGTTTTTATCATGAAACAAAGATCCTAAGCGAGGAAAACCCGGCTCAGAAGAAATCGTTCCTGAAGCTTCTGGAGCTGACCAGGAATATTCTGGAGACAGCTATCGATCTGCTGGGATTTTCAGCGCCGGAAAGAATGTAGAGATGATCTTACCGGGACAGCCGCGGCAAAAGCCCTGCTGTCCCGGATATTTTTTTGCAGGGCAGGAAATTAAGAAAAAATTTAGAAACAGAAAGAACATTTTGTGCTATAATCAAAACAACACATCATTTGCAGCCGGAGTTCTTCCGGAATATTTCCCATACATTTTATTTCATCTTATATTTTTTATCAGAAATCCAGGAGAGCATAATACTGGGAGGGGATTTTATCAGTTTAACCGGAATTATAATAAAAGGCCGCTACTGTATTGTAAATCATATCGGAAAAGGGGGCGAAGGCGCCCTCTATCTGGCAAAGGATCTGGAGCTGGGGCTTTACCGGGCAGTAAAGGAGCTTCCGCTGGCGAAGAAGAGGGAAGCAAAACTTTTGAGGCTTCTGGATCATCCGTTTCTTCCGGGAATGATCGACTATGCGGAGCGGGGAGAATACTGTTATCTTGTGATGGAATATATCCAGGGGAAATCTCTGGAGGAATATTTAAAAGAGGGAAGACAGTTTACTCCGGAAGAAATACTGAGGATCGGAAACCGGATCCTTCAGATCTTCATATATCTTCATGCCAGGAAACCGGCTGTATACTATGGTGATCTGAAGCCGGACAATCTGATGATGAATGATGCGGGAGAAGTCTACCTTGTGGATTTTGGAAGCGCGGTGCTGGGATATGAAAGACAGAGCCTTAGCTGTACAGGCACCATAGGATATGCCGCGCCGGAACAGTATCAGGGCCGTGTCAGCTCTTCCAGCGACATTTACGCGCTGGGAAAAACACTGGAAAGACTTTGCGGGAAGAAAAAGATCCGATACTATATCCTTTATCCAGGACTTGGCCTTTTTATCAGAAAATGCTGCTGCGGTCGGGAGGACAAAAGATGGCGGACAGCAAAAGAGGCGGAGGAAGCCTTCGCCGGAATACATCCTGTTTCCCTGAAGCTTAAGAACGTGCTGATCCCGGCGGCGCTTATTCTCCTGACGGCCATAGCGGCGGGAAGGTCACAGACAGAAGAGAAGAAGCTTCCCCCATTTGATTCCGCCCTGTCGGGAGTGACGGCATGGTATTACTCCATGCCTTACCGGAGCAGCGGAACGGGAGTCAGTGAAGAAATTTCTTTTTTAATAGAAGAAGCGCTGCAGAGAATGACAAAACAATACGCGAACAAGGAAGACCAGATCCTTCTTTTTCTGGCCAGAAACAGTGAACTTAAGGGGAATAATGCGAAAGCGGAAATATGCTATAAAGAAATCAAAAAAGAGGCGGAGGCGGTTCCCGCCTACGGATTATTTCTGATAAGGCAGGGACGCGCAGAGGAAAGCAGAGAAATTTATGACGGCTGTATAGAAGAGAACGGGGAAGAGATTCCTGAGACTTACACAAGGAAAGTATGGCGTAAAAAGCTGGAAAGAGAAGAGGAGAAAACAGATAATTGAAAGAAAAGATCGCAGAGCTCCTGATATCAGGGTTATGCTTCCTTGCTGTAGAATTAGGCGGCTTTGATATTCAGGTAGGACCAGGAGAAATATCAGAACCGCCGTCCGGCTGGGAGCAGGACAGCATGGAAGGCAGCGGGTCGTTTGCAGATGAAGAAAACGGCGGCGGAATTTCCGAAGATCAGATCAGTGAACCTTTTTGGAACGACTTCCAAAACGGAGCGGAGCAGGATGAGACACAGGAACAAAATCCAGGAGAAACGGAAAGCTTTGGGGATTCCTGGAACGCTTCAGAAGAGAATAGGGCCTTCGGGTACGAGGGGACAGGTCTCTCCGAAGGCTCTTCTCCAAACGGGAATCCAGGAGAGGGTTCCGCTGAAAGCAGCGGAAGTGTTTCTGACCAATATGGCGGTACAGAAAAAGCGAATGAAAATAACCGGAACAACGGCGGGGAAAACGGACATATTCAGGAAAAAAGCAATCCGGAAGCCGGAACGTCTGAAAAGCAGATACAGGAAGAAGCAAAAAAGGAAGATATTCCGGAAGCTTCTGTCAGTCCTGCGGCTGCGGATATGCCGGAACCTTCTTCTGGTCCGGCTTCTGTCACTCCGGCTCCGGTCCTTTCTGGCCCGGCGGGAAACGGAGATTCCCAGGAAAGCGGAAATGAGGGGAACACTTTTGGAGAGAACATGGCGGCCCCCGATATCCTGTACCTGACCGGAAATATGGAAACAACCGCAAGACTTCGTCTCCGTCTGAATACAAAAGGAGAAGTACAGGTTCTGTCATTCCGTGTGAACGGGAAGGAACAGGGCTGGCACTGGCAGGGGGATACTTTTACAGCTGATGCAGATACGGAAAAAGGAAGCCTGGTGGAACTGGCCCTTTTCACCGATTGTTCATGGACGCTGCCGGAAAACCGTGTTATACTATCCTGTAATACGGGAATTTCCTGAAAAGTTTAGAAAAATCGGAGGAAAATATGTATAAAGCGATTCTATTTGACCTGGACGGGACGTTGACGGAGTCAGGAGAAGGGATAACAAAATCAGTGCAGTACGCTCTTGAAAAAATCGGAAAGCCTGAGGAAAATCTGGAAAAGCTGAAGGTGTTTGTGGGCCCGCCTCTTCTGGAACAGTTTATGAAATACGCACAGATTGACGAGGAAACGGCGCGCCAGGCGGTTGCATATTACAGAGAACGGTATGCTGATGTGGGAATCTATGAAAACCAGGTGTATCCCGGGGTGGAAAATATGTTGAAAACCCTGCGAAACAGGGGATACCGTCTGGCAGTAGCTTCCTCAAAACCGGAATATTTTGTGACAAAGGTACTGGAGCATTTTCACCTGACAGAATACTTTGACGAGATTGTAGGAAGTGAAATGAACGGCGCGCGTACAAGCAAGGCCGAAGTGATCGAAGAAACTCTGAGGAGACTGAACCTGTCTGCTCACAGGCGGGAAGCAGTGATGATCGGAGACAGAGAGCATGATATTCTTGGCGCCCGCGCCTGCGGACTGGACTGTGTCGCCGTATCTTACGGATATGGAACGGAAGAAGAACTTCGGGCTGCCGGAGCTCTGAAGATAACAGATTCCGCAGAGGGGGTTCTGGATTTTTTCGCCTGACCCCTCTGCGCAGACAGTCTGTTCTGCTGCGGGTGTGGAGGGTGTTTTATCCATGCGGGATACATTTTCTGATCAGCCAGATTGTGGCCTGGGAAGCCATAAGGATCCTGCAGCTTACAGGAGGCGGGATTCAGGAGTATCAGAGCCAGGTTGTAATGCTCACAGGTCTTACAGGCATTCTGACGATGATCCCTTGCCTTTATTTTTACCGAAAAGACAAAAAGGCGCGTATTGCCGGCGGGCTGCTTCCAAAAAGAAGTGAAAAAAACCTGAATTTTGCGGAAGGGGCGCTGATCTTTTTTATCGGCATTGGATTCTCCCAGTTTGTCAATATTCTGGTGGCTCTTTTCCAGAACTTTCTGAATTACCAGCAGTATCAGGAAACAATGGATGAGATCACTCTGGGGAAAAATCTTCTGATTCTGATCTTATGGATGGGGATTGTTGCGCCGCTGGCGGAGGAAATGATCTTTCGATGGCTGATCTATCTGAGGCTGCGGGATTATATGAAAAGAGGGGCGGCTATTATCATATCCGCCGCGTTTTTCGGGATCTATCATATGAATCTCATTCAGGCGGTCTATGCAGGTATCTTGGGAGCCGTGTTCGCATATTTTCTGGACATTACCGGAAGCATCTGGGCCAGTGCCCTTCTTCATATGGGGAGCAATATCTGGTCGCTGGTATTTACGGAGGCCGCGCCCTGGCTGCTGGAAAAAAATCCGTCATGGATCCTCCTGATTTACGGAGCGCTGCTTTGTGTCACGGCAGCAGGAACCGGATATTTTCAGAAACGGCGGAAAGATCATTTATAATGAAAAAAGGAAAAACAGATAATGGAAAAAATGGTAAGACTGGATAAATTTCTGGCAGACGCGGGAAAGGGTACCAGAAGCGAGGTAAAGAAAGAAATAAAAAAGGGGCTCGTTCTGGTAAACGGCAGGGCCGTAAAAAGCCCGGAGGAGAAAATTTCTCCTGGTACGGACCGTGTTCTTCTGCGAGGAGAGCCTGTACTGCCGGAGCCGGAGTTTGTTTATTATCTTCTTTATAAGCCGGCAGGCTGCGTCAGCGCCACAGAGGACAGAAGGGAGAAGACGGTAATGGAGCTTGTACCGTCCAGTAGGAAAGGGCTCTTTCCTGTAGGAAGGCTTGACAAAGATACAGAGGGGCTGCTTCTTATCACAAACGACGGAATGCTGGCCCATGAGCTTCTTTCTCCGGCAAAGCATGTGGAGAAAACCTATTTTGTCAGAGTCCGCGGAGAAGTATCCGAAACAGATCGGATCAGGCTGGAGCAGGGAATTGATATCGGAGAGGACAGGTTGACTCTTCCGGCAAAGGCGGAAATCATCAGGAATTTCCGCGAAGATGGAAAGGACAGGGCTGTACAGGCCGGAGAGGACAAGAGCAGAGAAAATGTTCAGCAGGAAGAGATGGCAGAGAAATATACAGAGCTTCTTTTGACGATCTGCGAGGGAAAGTTCCACCAGGTAAAAAGAATGATGGAAGCCGTGGGAAAAAAGGTAGTATACCTGAAGCGTATTTCCATGGGGCCCCTGGTGCTGCCCGGGGATCTGAAAAAAGGAGAATGCCGCCGCCTGACGGAAAAAGAAACGGAAAGTCTCAGGAAAGCCGTAAGACAGCAAAAATAAAGAAATAAATCACAAAACCCTCTTTACACGGAGGGTTTTTCTATGCTATAATTCAGAAGTTGCAGGCCGGGAAAGCTTTTCCGGCATAATAAACACGCGCAGAGATTCTTATGGAAGGTGCCTGTCCGATGCGCCAGGTCCGGATAGAACATGATCTGTGCGGAAGAATCTAACCAAAAAGGAGACAGAAACATGAGTGTAATTTCAATGAAACAGCTTTTGGAAGCAGGTGTTCATTTCGGACATCAGACAAGAAGATGGAACCCCAAAATGGCTCCGTACATCTACACAGAGAGAAACGGCATCTATATTATCGACCTTCAGCAGTCTGTAGGAATGGTTGACGATGCGTACAACGCAATCGCAGACATCATTGCCAACGGCGGAAACATCCTTTTCGTAGGAACAAAGAAACAGGCGCAGGATGCGATCAAGACAGAGGCTGAGCGCTGCGGACAGTTCTACGTAAACGAGAGATGGCTGGGCGGTATGCTGACAAACTTCAAGACAATCCAGAGCCGTATTGCAAGACTGAAAGAAATCGAAGCAATGGAAGCTGACGGAACATTTGAAGTGCTTCCGAAGAAAGAAGTTATTGAATTAAGAAAAGAGCTTTCCAAACTGCAGAAGAACCTTGGCGGAATCAAAGAGATGAAGCGCCTTCCGGACGCAATTTTTGTTGTTGACCCGAAGAAGGAAAGAATCTGCGTACAGGAAGCTCATACATTAGGAATCCCGCTGATCGGTATCTGCGATACCAACTGTGATCCGGAAGAACTGGACTATGTGATCCCGGGCAACGATGACGCTATCCGCGCCGTAAAACTGATCGTTTCCAAGATGGCAGACGCTGTTATCGAGGCAAATCAGGGCAATGCGGAAGAAGACGGCGAAATCGAAGCAGAATCCGAAGAGTTTGCTGAAGAGGCAGCAGCAGAGGAAGAATAATTAATTCGATCATTCAGGAGGAAAATAGAAATGGCTATTACAGCAGCACAGGTAAAAGAGTTAAGAGAAATGACCGGCGCCGGAATGATGGACTGTAAGAAGGCTCTTACAGCAACAGATGGCGATATGGACAAGGCAGTAGAGTTCCTTCGTGAAAAAGGTCTTGCAACTGCTCAGAAGAAAGCCAGCCGTGTAGCAGCGGAAGGTCTCTGCAAGACTCTTGTTGCAGAGGACGCAAAGAAAGCGGTTGTTGTTGAAGTAAACGCTGAAACAGACTTTGTTGCAAAGAACGAGAAATTCCAGAATTATGTGGCAGATGTTGCCGCTCAGGCACTTACCACTACTGCAGCGGATATCGAAGCTTTCCTTGCAGAGCCGTGGGCACTGGATACAACCAAAACTGTAAAAGAAGCTCTTGCAGCTCAGATTGCAGTTATCGGTGAGAACATGAACATCAGAAGATTCGCTCAGATGGAAGAGGCAAACGGATTTATCGCTTCCTACACCCATATGGGCGGAAAGATCGGCGTTTTGGTTGATGTAGAGACAGACGTTGTAAACGATGAGATCAAAGAGATGGCTAAGAACGTGGCAATGCAGGTTGCAGCTCTGAAGCCGCAGTACACCAGCGACAGCGAGATCAGCGAAGAGTACATTGCACATGAGAAAGAAATCCTTATGGCTCAGATCATGAACGATCCGAAGGAATCCCAGAAACCGGAGAAGGTTATCCAGGGTATTGTTACCGGACGTATCAAGAAAGAGCTGAAAGAGATCTGCCTGCTTGACCAGGTTTATGTAAAAGCAGAAGATGGAAAACAGTCTGTTGCCAACTATGTTGCACAGGTTGCAAAGGCAAACGGCGCAAACGTTACCATCAAAGGATTCGTTCGCTATGAGACAGGTGAAGGAATCGAAAAGAAAGAAGAGAACTTTGCTGAGGAAGTAGCAAAACAGATGAATATGTAATTTCATAAACCGTAAGGTGCTTGAAGCCCTTGAGAATCCCGTAAAACGGGCATTTTCAAGGGCTTTTTTGCGTTCCGGAGCAAAATCCGTAAAGTATCATAAATTATCGCTTTTTACGGGCAAATTTGGGGGATTTTTGGGGGAAGAGTTGGGGGAAGGCTATCCCCCAAATGCCATGTGAAACTTCGCCTCTTTCTTCTGAAATGAACAGGAGAAGTTTGCGTGCCGTTTCTTTTTGGGGGATAACGCTATCCCCCAAATTTGAACATGAGTGAGTGTATCTTCCCCCAAATTATCATAAGTTATCAGCAGAAGAAACAGGCAAACTCTGTTTATGAATAAGTGAATATGGATAGATTTTGCAAAAGGCCGTTTGTTCTTTATAGTAGAGAGCAGGCGGCTTTTTTGCGTTCTATAAATATATGGCTTTTGTCAGATTTAAAGAAAGAGAGGAAATGTCAATGAAGAATGATGACAACAAGATCAAAGATGTAAAAAGCACTGTAAATCTGATCTCCGGGGCCTATACATTGCCCCTAATCGACAAACTGTTTTCCAACAGCCAGAGGATTGAGGATATGGATGATATTTATTTCTCCATAACTGCATTGGTGGATACAGACAGAATCAGCGAGGCGTTCCATATGATAAGAGGATTGTTTGGAATTGCCGGTATGGAATATCCGCAGGAGATCGCACAGTTGGAAAAATCGGAAGAACTGCAGGAATCTTTTGTGTCGGAATTTATTTTTGATTTTTATGATGTGATTGAGGATAGAAGATTGGAAACAGAAGAGGAGGAAATTCCCGTTTAATAGGCGGGGATTTACATAGGTATATTACTTTTAGATACAGAGCTAATCTGTTTTTAGGAAGTTTTAATGAGAATATCTTTCATAATTATGGAAGTGCTATATTGCTTGATGAAAAAAGATAATTTATAATTATTTTGAGACAGAGATTAGAATATTTTGTGTACTAGTGTGGTAGAGTCGGAAAATGAAGAGTATTTAGTGCTTTTCTGTACTGCTTCTTACAGTTTTTATGATTCTATGCAGGAAAAATTTGTAATCAAACCATTATAATAGAGGATTGATAGCTAATTAATGTAATAAGTAGGAAAGCATTAAAAAAACATAAGATATAATTATCTAGAAAGAGAGAAAAAGATGGCATTAGATAAAAAAGCAATAGAAATTCTGGCGGTTAATGCTGTAAAGAATAGTATTGTAACATCAGAATATCTTGACCAATTTATAGCTGAAAATGATAAGGAACCTTCTTGGGATGGATTTATTTATATTTATGGAGATAAATCAAAAAAGAAAAGTAACTTAAAGGGAAGAATGCCAGTTCAAGTTAAAGGAACAGAATGTGAAGATCATTCGAAAAGCAAAATATCATTTTCAATGTCAACTGTTGATTTACGGAATTATCTTTATGATGGAGGATGTATCCTTTTTGTTGTATATATTGGAAATAACGGATTAACTAATAAAATATATTATGCAGAACTCACGCCTATTAAACTAAGACAATTATTAACAGAGGCAAAGGAGCAGGGTACGAAAGCAGTAAGTCTGAAGGAGTTTCCTAATGATAACAATAAGAAAGCGACTATTTTTTTGAATTGCTTACAGAATTGTCAGAAGCAGGCCAGCTTCATTGAAGGCAGATTACTTACCTTAGAAGAATTAGAAAAGCAGGGGCTTTTGGAGAATTTGGTTATTCCTATTTCAGGTGTTGGAATTAAAGATCCACAAATGGCACTAATAAAGAATGAGGTATATATTTATGCTAAAATAAAAGGCAGTTCAATACCGCAGCCACTTGATATGATTCCCGAAGATGTTTGCACACAACAGACTATAGATGAAACGATTACAATTGGAGATAAACAGTTTTATACGGAATATAGGGTTATTAAAACTGCAAATGAGGTAACATGGTGTTTCGGAAACAGTTTTACAATGAAGTTTTACGATAAAGGAAAAACATGTAAAATTAACTATAAGAACTCAGATAAAATCCGTGTAATGGCAAAAGACCTTGATTTTATGCTAGAATATTTAGCTAGTGGATATTTTATGATAAATAATATTAAAATTCCATTTGATTATAGTGGAATGGATTCTTCTAATTTTGATATTGAAGAGGAAAAAGAACATCTTAATTTTGCGAAGAAAATAGTTAAAGTTCTTGATATGTTGGGGTGTTCAGAAGATATTGATATTAATGATATGAAAGATGAGGATTGGAGAAATCTTAATCGTTTAATAATAGCTTTTCTTGATAAAAAACCAGTCAAAGGGCTTAGGGATGATTTGCCACCAGTAATATGTTTAAAAGTCGGTAAATTGAGATTTGCAGTATGCTTAAAAAAATGCGAAGAAAAGGGAACATATGAGATGTATGATTTCTTTAAAACTTATATACCAGTTGCCTTTAAAGATAAGAACAACAGTGAAAAAATGTTACCAATTTCTCAATTTAGCATCTTGCATAAGAAAGACTTGTTGACAATGAATAATATAGATTTCGATGTACTACTTCCTTCTTTTCAAAAGCCAGAGCATCATTATGAAACATATAATAGAGCAAATTGGTTTTTACTTGAACTATTAAATGCTTGTGATAAATCCGAGGGATTACGAAAGGAAAAAATATTAAAAACTGCAGTGGCTTTTAGTAATTGGATTTCAGAGGCACCAGATGAAGAACTTGATTATCAAGTAAAAATCTTGAATAAGTTGCAAACAGTCAAGCGGTGTCGAGAGTTTAATATAGATGAAATAACTATTTTGTATAATTTGGTGGAAAGTACAAATACACGAGAAGATTGCATTGTAGGAGCTTATTTACTTTTAGGGTCACAGCAAGCTGCTGAAATTCACTTTGCCAAACTAACAGAGGAGGAACAAAAAAATTTTAAAGAATTTCCAATATATCATTTTTGGAAAACAGATGCAGAGTCATGATATAAAGAAGTTTAGGGATTAGCTTATACATAGCCGGAAGGTTTTCAATTTACGAAAATCCTCCGGCTTTTTTCACGCCCATTTTTGTACATAGCCATTTCCCCACACGGGAAGATGGCTATTAAATTTTTAGGAAAGGAGGGAACCGTTATGGCGAATTGCAAAGTGATTGCGATTGCCAACCAGAAAGGCGGAACGGGAAAAACCACCACAACCGTCAATTTAGGGATCGGGCTTGCCAGAGAAGGGAAAAAGGTACTTTTAGTGGACGCTGATCCGCAGGGCGATCTGACAACCTCACTGGGATGGCCGGAGCAGGATAACCTTTCTGTGACACTTGCCACACAGTTAGAGGGGATTGTGGCTGACCGGGAAATGGATAGCCACGCCGGAATCTTACACCATGAGGAAGGCGTTGATCTGATCCCGTCCAATATCGAACTTGCAGGACTGGAAGTTATGCTTGTCAATGCCATGAGCCGGGAACTGACGCTGAAAAATTATCTGAATGAAGTGAAAAGCGGATACGACTATGTGTTAATCGACTGTATGCCAAGTTTGGGTATGCTGACGATCAATGCACTGGCGGCGTCCGACAGTGTGATTGTTCCGGTGCAGGCTCAGTATCTTCCAGCAAAGGGAATGACACAGCTCATGAAAACAATCGGTAAGGTACAAAGACAGATCAATCCGGCGTTGAAGGTGGATGGTGTTCTTTTGACACTTGCGGATATGCGGACCAATCTGGCCCGTGTGACCGCAGAGAGTATCCGTCAGAATTACGGGAGAATGGTTAAGGTTTACCAGACTGTCATTCCGGTTGGCGTGAAAGCGGCGGAAACAAGCGCCGCAGGACAGAGCATTTACAGCTATGACAAAAACAGTACAGTAGCAAAAGCCTATGCGTCATTTACAAGGGAGGTGGTACGGGATGGCGAAAGGCAGAGAAATAAAACTGCCCCTTCCCGCAGCAGATGATCTGTTCAGTACGCAGGAGGAACGTGACGAGGCAAAACGGGAGTTTATTGCAGATATTCCTCTGACAGAGATCAGCGACTTCCCTGACCATCCGTATAAGGTAAAGCAGGATGAAAGTATGCTGGAGCTGGCGGCAAGTATCCGGGAAAAAGGCGTGGTCAATCCTGCTTTGGTGCGCCCGA